>Ga0210410_10004235_pt1 | contig 12594 bp, 5 predicted proteins | sample IncBWC4MmetaG_FD_161058 | JGI IMG/M metagenome (GOLD analysis project Ga0210410, IMG submission 161058) | Forest soil microbial communities from Barre Woods Harvard Forest LTER site, Petersham, Massachusetts, United States - Inc-BW-C-4-M | ecosystem: Environmental > Terrestrial > Soil >... | reverse complement strand
CACCCGAATCAATTCGTCGTCGCTCCAAAAAGTCCCGTCGAAGAAAACCAGATCGGCATCTTCCAGACGCTGTAGCAGAGAATCGTCCACCGCCGGAACTGCCGGCATGTAAGCGAACCGTCCGCCCGATGATGAGTCCAACATCGCGCCCAGCAAAGCTTCCTCGGCTTTGAGATCAACGGTGCGTTCCCGCGAAACATAAGCCGGATAGTGCGTCCCCAGTGAGAATACCGTGCACCTGATTCCCGAGTCATCTCCCGCGACCGTGAGCAGCGGAAAACTTTCGTCGCAAGCAATCTCTGTCCACGACACCTGGTCAGACACGCGATTCAGCATTCTGAAGACGCTGTTGTCTTCCTGAAGAATGCGCCGGATAGAAGGTGTGCAGTAAACGCGGAAGGGTTGCAATTCGCGAAGAGACAACAATCCCGCAATTTGATCGACATCACCGCTGGTGAGCAGAACGCCGCCAATGGGAGAATCCCGCCCCACATTCCGCGGGTGAAGGGCAGGCGCGGCTTCGATCTGCGCCCGCAAATCGGGAGAGGTGTTTAACAAAAACCAAGTGCGATCGTCGTTACTGATCGCCACCTGGGCCTGGCTGCGGCTCTTGCCTGAGAAGGTCCCAGCCCGTAACGACCTACAGTTGCGGCAGTTGCAATTCCACTGTGGAAAGCCACCCCCTGCGGCCGAGCCCAGGACTCTTATACGCATCCTGGCCGGGGATTACAGTGCGGCGCTGGCGTAAGAATTGATCTCACAATTCAAGGCCACTTCTTCGAACTTCGGTGTCGTCCATTCCATGGTCGCCGTCCCTCAAAAATCAGACTGACTGCCCGCGTAGTATACAATTTGCCGCCGATTTTCTCGACGAAAATCTGAAGCCCGGAACGACATTCATTCTCAAGGACTTAGCACAAGGTTACTTTGGGACTTGTCCCTTATCTAATTGGTGTCCTGTCCTTACGGCAGTCTTGTGCTTAGACCCAGCTTAGTTTTAACTAAGTGTGGCCCTCCCCTGAATCCAAAGGGATTAGTGCGCTGGAGCGACGGTGGTCGAGGATCCGAAGTGGGAGTTGGCTATTCTGGCGACGGTGCAGGGCTTCTATGAGAAGCTCCTGCAGGAGCCTGTTGGCGGAGAAGTTCCCGTTCCGGCCGGGCTTGAGGCGATTTCCTTACAGAGCGACGGCAGCGTGCTGGAGACCCTGTCCGCCATGCACCGATGGCTTCGTCTGCTCGACCTGGCCATTACCCCGGCCATGCTGCGTCGCGCCTTTACGCCCGACACCGACCCGGAGATTGCCGAGGCCATGCTCCGGTATTTTACGCGCAACAAAGGTACTGGCGGCGATACTGGCGACGTCCATCGCGACAAGACCGACCTGATCACAACTTTCCTTTATCGTCATCCGCGCGTGCCCGGGCAGTGGGAGCGCCGCGGTTTCGGACTCGATGGTTCCCTTCCTCTCTCACCATTCGAAATCGCGCTGCTGGAAATCCTCGCCGATGCTGACACCCCTTTGCTAACTGACGAGCACGTGCAAATCCTGCGCCGCTTCGATCAATTGCAGCAAGAAGCTGAGGGCTTCCGCGATCTGAACGCGCTCCTCGAGTCTGGCATCATTCCTCGGGTGCGTGACCTCAAGCAGTCGCTCGATACAGCCTTCTACCACCCCGGAGTTTTGGCGACCGTCGCTCCCTATAACACTGCTTTCGGTAAAAAGTTTGACTCTCTGTTCCATCAAGCGACAACCGAAATCAAGAATTTCGCGGAGGTCGTCGAAGAGCAAGGCGGCAGCATTTTAGGCAACGTGGACGGCGTGGATGTCACCGTCGAGCACGTTGCAGCGCTGGAGGAGAGTGATCTACTTCGCATCGACTACGGTGCCGCTCTCGACAAGTTCCGGCGCGTGTCGAAACTTAAGAAGACTTTGGACCAGCGTCCGCCCATTCGCCGCAGCCCGCGTCTGGTTCCTCAACCAGTAAAACCAAGAGTCAGCCAGCCGGCCAAGGTATCGTCCTTCGCCAGCCGGCGTCCGGTGCTCGATGTGCCGGCCATGCGTTCCGCAGTGACGCCGCAGCAGATTTCCACTGAGGAGAGCAAGCTTCTGCGGATCGAGGAATCGATTCGGATCTTTGTGCGCGTGGCTGATCCGAAATTCCGTCAGATCGTCCCCATGCGTTTCTTCAATCTCATGCTCGCCGCAGCCGAAGCGGACGCATTTTGTGCCGATTATCTTGAGGAGAAGAGCGTTCGAGCGGGAGTCGCCCGTGTGCTGCTGCGCCTCGTCGCCGTAGCCGCACGCATGACCACGGAACTGGAGGAACTCAAGCGCGCCGAAAACTCCGAGTCGCTGTGGAAGCTGCACGCCGATTCGCTGATTGTGCTGCTCGAGATCGGCCGCACGGTAAACCAGAACGCCGCCCGCGTCATGACCCTGGCCGAACAACGCGGAGCCAAAGTGGAGGCGGACAAAATCCGTGCCCCGCTGCAAAAACTGCAGGACAGCTCGCAGTTGGCGGAAAAGACGCTGACTGGAGTCACGCCAGAAAAGAGCATCGGCGCCACCAACGCCAGTTAAGCTCGAGTAACCTCTCCACCTACCTGCAAAGAAATGCACCAGGCAGCTTGTTAGTGCAAAGCCTGCAGGGCTGGCTGGACCCACTTCAGCAACAGATTTGAGATCCAAGGTACCTGCGAACCAAAGATCGTGAGGAAGGGTATGGCGCCGTATTTCAGCAGTTGCACGTAAAAACCGGTACCCAATTCTCCCGGAGTGGTATCGGAGAGCCGGCTCAGCATAGCATTGCGCTCCATCTGCCCAATGATAAACACGACCCCACCTCCCATGAAGACAAAAAGACCAAGGAACCACCAGTTGATGGCCTGGTCGGCACGGAACGCATACGTGTGCAACGCGATGAACAACAACGAAACGGCGATACCGAGAAAAAACAGTATGTTACGAAGCTCGGTGATCACCCGGTGAATGTAAGCATAGAAGGGCAGCGCAACGATGTCCTCAGCCAGGATGAATTTGAGGTCCGCGGGCTGTGGTTTCTGGTCGTCCTTCGCACCTGCCGACCCACGTCTCCAATATTCTTCGAGCAGCCGGGCACTCAGAACATCAATTACATCGGTCATTTCGCCACGCGCTCCGTGCAGCAGATCCTGTTGGCTCCTGGTGAACGTGTGCAGGATCGACCTCGGTGCGCCGCCTACGACGTTCCTGTACTCCACGATTTCAGTTTCAACGACTCCACATTTCATCAACGCGTCCATCTTGGTTTCGAACTGGGCCAGTAATTTCCGATTCTCATCGCTCGCATCCACGCTGGCCAGCGCACGCAGCCGATCCAACACCTGGCGCAGCAAGAAAGTGGTCCGAGCCTCGCCCCATTGCAGGATTGGCAAGGACTTCTCGCGCGGCAAGCGGTCAAAGGCAGTTCGTAGCGGCAGGCCCTCCAAATGCTCGAGGACACTTCGCAAGTGAACCCAAATGTTAATGAATCGAAACCAGTTCAACCACAGGACGGCGAGCGCCGAGCCGAGAAAAAACAAAAGGAAGAGCCACACCCGAAAGGGTTCGACAATATCGAGCGTCGCCCAGGGTCGAAAGGTGAGAATACAAGCAGCAAGCGTCAACACGAAGCCCATCTTCCAGTTCCGATTCTCCAATGGACCTAGTAGACATTTGTCGATGGCTGCAACATCCACACACAGATCTTGCCGAATGACAGAATCCAGCTTGAGCTTGCACATTTCAACGTAGCGGTGTTCCCAATAAGCCAGGCGGCTCAGATATGCCCAGATTCCGAAATACATCACCAGCAATACCGAAGCAATGGGCAGGGCGACGGCAACTCCGCTCGTAAGATTCAGGTCCCTGAAGTGCAGAAAAGCATTTTCGAAGCGGTACCGCATCGTTACCCCTAGCCAAATCAATCCGGCCGAGACCATGATCGAAGCGGCTATAACCGTGCTCCGGAAGAGCGTGGCGACATCAACGATCTTGGCGCCCTCGTCCCGCACTGCAAGCTGTTGTCGCCGCTGTAGAGTGCGGAGCATGGGAAACAGCATCCAGACAACTGCCGACAGAAGAAAGAGGGTCACGCAAGCCACTGCGCATGTGAGCAACGTATATCTCCACCCAGAACGGTAAAAAAAGAGATAGCTTGATCCCAGGATGATTTGCGCCACAGCGATGGTCAGGATGGCCATTATGTGGCAGGAGATCTTAACTAAGGTTACGGTGGCGCTCCTGTTGGTGAGATCGAAATCCTGTTTGAGCGCCGATGGTACCGCGTCCTTGAATCTCAATCCAAGAACATGCAGAATTCCCAGCAACGCAATTAAGCCCCACAGTGCCATCGGCGAATATTGCGGCTTACCCAGGTTGAGAGAATGCAGCGCGAGTGTGGATATGTCCGCGTCCCCATAGTTGAGGATCTTGACCGGGTAGTGAGAGGCAGTGCCAATCGTGGCCAGCCAGAGCGGCCGGGATGTGCCGCACTGCTGGGAGTGCTCGTCCGCATCGATTCCCGCCGGCCAGCACCATTCCAGAAGCTTCATCTTCTTGTTTGGAGCTAACTTAGCTTTTTCGAGTAACAGAACGAATGCATTGTACTGACTTTCCTCGACGGCGCTGGGAAACGTAATCAGGCGTTTCTGCCCGCGACTCTGCGGCGAACTCCAGAACTGGTTTTGAGGAATCAATGGAATGTCACTGATCAGCAGGGTTCCATTGAGCGAAACCACATCCGGAGTGCGAAGATACAGGAGGTCGGGATCGCGAAGAAACAAGCGCACATCGGGGGACGACTGCTTGATGGAATGGATCAGGAAGGCCTCATCCATGGGATCGGTAGCGATAATGCCCAGGGCTCTGATGCCCTGTGTTCCAAGAGTGATCGATAGAGTAGAGAGCACGGTCTCCTGAGAAAGTGGCGTCTGAGTGCGCCCGTACGTTTGTACGTCGTCACCTCGCGTGGCCTCCGAGTCCTGCCAGCTCATTTGCAAATCTGTTTGCGGATTGGCAGAGGCCTGCGCCGCGGAATTGGTCTCGGCTCCATAGGCATTGCGGAGCTTAGAAATCTCGCGCGGAAAATGCAGGAACAAGAGCCGGTGCCCGGCTTCGAAATCACACACCATCGAGCCGTATTGTGTGCCCTCTTCCGATAGAATCGCTATTTCTTCTGGCCGATATCCGAACGTGCCCACTCCCATCAAGAAAGAATGGAGAGCGTCGCAATTCGTGGTCCGTGTAAGCGTGATCTCGGGGCAACCTGGCTGTTGGATAACATTTGGCGGCGGGTTCGCAACGGACCCGCTGAACGCGAAAACGCATTTATTCGGCACCAGGTTGCGGTTTATTTCCTGCAGAGAAACCACTGAACCGGAAAATGTCGGACCCGCAAAGAGAAGCATGGAGTTGTTTGGAGAAACCATTTCAATGATTTTTTCGGCGGCCGCGAATACCTTTCGGTCAAGGCCCTCTGTGGGCAACTCCGGAATCAGAAAAACCAGCAGATAGCTTTGCGGCGCCGGAGGCGACGTCTCAGTGTTACGGAAAATCATCACCCCGGGGCTAGCCGAGTCCGGCTGATCTTCTGACTCAGGCGAGGTTTGTGAATCAGAACCCGAAACCGGAGCCAGCCATGGCAGGTAATGCGACTGGGGTAGATAATCCGCTTCCGCAGCAGCCACTTGAATTGCTTCAATGGTCCGGTCTGTCATCAACCCCAAATGCGTACGAAGGGGATTGGCAACCGATGCCATCACCGAAAAGATTTTCGGCCGATCGGCGCCCAAACAACGCTTCACAAAGTCATCTCCAGACAAACTGTCCAGATCTTCCTGGCCAGGTAAGTCGTTGTCACTGCGATACGTCGGATTGAGCTTACAAATTTCCTTCCATACGGCGGGCAGCGGTGAAGTACAGGGACGAGAGCCTCGCGGCGATTGGGACACGTGTAATAACTCGTCCTTAACCGTCACACTGATGCCGTCGCAGTCGATTCCCGCTGCTGACGGTTTGCCTCTCCCGCCAGCCCGCATGGTGACTTGCCGCAATGATGGCTTTTTCTCAGGCTTGGTGGAACCGGGAGGGCTCACGCTCGAACCAGGAGGGAGTCCTGGGTTTCCTACTCGAGCGCCGACGAAGAGCGCAAGTACTAAACCGAGCAAACGGAGTTGGCTTTGCCGCATTGCATCATCTCCGACGGCCAACCCATCGTCCGCGGGCACAAGATGGCACCCACGCCGAAAGCCCGTATTTGGCATCGGCTTAACGCAGATTGGGCCTCGGGGGAAGCCTGCAAGCAGGATAGGCCACAAACCTAGTCCAGTGTGATTGCTCGTGTCAAGCCAGATCCATGACAGCGTAGACGCGGCCAGATACTCTACTCCGAGCTGCCCCGAAGAAATAGTGACGCCGACTCACAAAACGTTTCGGTACGACAGACCTTTCCGCAAGCCATGCACAAAAAAGGAAAAGACGGGCAATTCGCCCGTCTTTTCAAAATGCCGAAAGCTGTCAGCTCTAGTTAATGTCGAACTGCTCCTGGTGCAGCGCGGGATCGCTCTTCACGATTACCGTCCGCTTGGTTAGCTCTTCCATTTCGATGAGGAAGCGGCCGTTGTTCGACTTCAGCACTTTGGCGATTTCCGGATTCACTCGGAGCATCACATCCGCGTGATCAAGGTGCTTGGCCATCTTTCGCATTTCTACGTAGATGTCGTTGCACACCGTGGTCACCGATTTCACGTATCCAGTCGCCTCACAATATGGACAGGGCGATCCGATGGTGCGTTCGAGCGACTGCTTCACTCTTTTTCGCGTGATGGCAACCAATCCAAAATCGTTGAACTGCAAAACTTTGGATGGGGCGCGGTCGCTGCGCAGCGCTTCTTCTAACGCTTGCATGACTTTCTGCCGGTTGCGGCGTTCATCCATGTCGATGAAATCGATGATGATGATTCCGCCGAGGTCGCGCAGCCGGATCTGGCGCACGATTTCCTTGATGGCATCGACGTTGGTTTTGACGATGGTGTCTTCGAGGCGTGCCGTTTTGCCGACGTATTTGCCTGTGTTCACGTCGATCGCGACCAGCGCTTCGGTTTGATTGATGACGATGTAGCCGCCGCTCTTGAGCCAGACTTTCGACTTGAGGGCTTTGTTGATTTCATCGTTCAAGCTGAACTGCTCGAATAGGGGAACCTCTTTGCTGTATAGCTTGACCCGCCGCACCAGCGCTGGCTGAAAGCGGTTGGCAAAGCGCAGGACCCGTTCATATTCCTGCTCGGTATCGACCCAAATCGCGGTGAAGTCGGATGTAACCTGATCGCGAAGCACGCGCTCGACTACGTTCAAATCGTGATAAATCAGCGTCGGTCCCTTGCCGTTGTCGGCTCGAGTCTTGATCTCGGACCACAGATTCTTCAGGAAACGAATGTCGGCGCGCAGCTCTTCTTCCGACGCTCCTTGCGCCGCTGTGCGCACGATAAAGCCGCCGTGCCCGTTCTCGCGTTCGCTGATGATGATGCGCTTCAACCGCTGCCGCTCTTCTTCCGAAGAAATCTTTCGCGACACGCCAGTGTGATTGACCGTCGGCATGTAGACCAGGAAGCGGCCGGGCAGAGCGATGTGGCTGGTGATGCGGGCGCCCTTCTTGCCGATCGGTTCCTTGGCGATCTGAACCAGAATCTCCTGACCTTCTTTGAGCAGTTCGGTAATCAGCGGAACGTTCTGCGGTTCGTGACGGCGAAAGCGTCCTCGTCCACCGCCGCCGCTACCGCCGCGGCGTCCACGTTGGCCACGCCGGTCAAATGCTGGACGCGGAGCGCGCTGCGTGTAAGCCGCCGTCCCCGCCGGAGCGCGGACTTCAGCCCGGGCGTCCACCGTACCGTCTCCCCGGGCTTCGGCATCAAGGAGCGCTTCGGCTTCGGCCTGGGCTTCCTCGAGTTCCGCTTCCTCGGCTTCCTTTGCTTCTTGTTCCGCGACAGCGTCGTCGACCTCTTCGCCAGCAGGTTCGTCGATGCCGCCTTCGATGACAAAGGGCTCGGCCGCGTGAGTTTCATTGGCTGTTTGCGCAGGCTCGCTAGAGGCTGCGATTTCGTGCGGCGCGGACTCGCGATAATCTCCGGCAGTTCGAGTTTCCTCTTCCAGTTCCTGTTCCTCGAAGACTGCGTCTTCCTCCAGATCTTCGACGTAGGAGACGAGATCGGCTTCTTCCTCTTCGATGAGTTCTTCCTCGATCGTGCCCTCAGCAGCCGCAGAGACTGGAATCTGATTCGAATGTTCGTGGTCCGCAACCAGGCGTTCGTCGCGGCGGACTTCTGCAGGTTCGGCGGCGGTTCCTCCAAAAACGGCCGCAACATTCATCTCATGCAGCCGCTTCTGTTCGCGATCCCACTCGGAAGATCCAACTTGCGCGTTCGCGGCGGCGCCGATTGCTTTGTCCTGGGTTGCTTCGTCACCCGGTTCACGGAGCGGGGTTTGCAAACCGGTTTCCGGCTTGGCAAATAAGGGTTCGTCCTCGGGAAATACCGCGGCAATGGGGACGGGCAGGTCAGGATTTTGACTGGCAGGCATGGATCCCGCTCGCGGCTGCGCTGACTGAGCCTGCGCCAGACGCTGATACTTTGAGATCGACTCACCGGGTAGGAGAATCGGTTGATAGCCCGGCGGTGGACCGTACTCGGAACGCTCGGTTCGCTGCGGACGATCGGCTCTCTCCGGACGATCCGATCGTTCCGGACGTTCCGTTCTCTCGGGGCGATCCGTTCTCTCCGGACGATCGGTGTGCGGCCCCTCTGAGGCGGGCCGGGCGAACTTGGATTCCGGCATGCGCTCTCCGCGGCGGCCCCGACGGCGACGACTGCGCCAATCCCCGCGGCCCTCGCGGCTCTCTCCACCGTTAGATCGTTCGCGACTCTCTCCCGGTTGAGCCGACGGTTCGGCAAGTTCTTCCACCGTGTCGGATGGTTCGGCGGCGGGCAGGGCACTTCTGGCCTCCGTTGCAGAGGGCTGAGCCTCGGACCGCGCGGGTGATTGATAAGGTTGTGAGGGAGCAAGGTTGGTGGGGATTTCTTCGACTTCGTCTTCGTCCTGCAATTCCATGAAGTCGGAAACATAGAGGAACGCGTCGCGCTCGAGGCCGATGTCCACGAATGCGGATTGCATTCCGGGCAGGACGCGGGTTACGCGGCCTTTGTAGATGGAACCAGCTAAGGTGTATTCGTTTTCGCGTTCGAGGTAAATTTCAGCGAGTAGATCGTCTTCGACTAACCCCACCTTGGTTTCGTGAGGGGTGGAAGACACAAATAGTTCTTTCGTCATACGGACTCCGGTTCTGCGCCGTCAAGCGGCCGCAGGATTCACCGGAACATAGGCAGGAAAAGGCCGGGAGGATCGAGCGATGCGATATCCGCCCCACACAAGGGACGGCTGGGGCTACGGAGTTTTCTCCGAGGCCGGACTCGTGGCACTGGCTTGGAAATCTTTCGCACTTATCGCATTTGCGCTTGCCCAAGGTTTGTGACCGCTCTCACAAAAACCTTTTTCAGGTCTTTGGGGGGGCCGTTACCCGCCTGGCAGCGCCTTAGCTTCAATCCTGTCCGGCCCTTCACTGCTGTTCTGGCCGGTGAGTGCCCCCTTTACGTGAGGGCGATCGTAATCTTGTTGTGAGCCACGCATGGCCAGCGCGGCGACTTTCTTTGCCTTCTTCCCCTGCTTTAGTTCACGAAGCGGCGCATCCGAACATTCATCACGATACCCAGCGCCAAAAACATAAACAGGACGGAAGACCCGCCATAACTCATTAAGGGCAAAGGTATTCCGGTAACCGGCATAAAACCGACCACCATGCCGACATTGACCAGGATGTGAAAGCTAAGCACAGCCACCACACCCATCACCACAAATGTGCCGGCGCGGTCGGGCGCCGTTTGCGCATTCTGGGTCAAACGCATCAGCACAATAAAGTATAACAGCATTACCGTCAGTGCGCCCACAAATCCATGCTCCTCGGCAAAAGCCGCGAAGATAAAGTCCGTTTGTGGGACAGGCAAAAACGCCAGGTGAGTCTGAGAGCCGGCACTGCTCCCCCAGAGTCCCCCGGAACCTACCGCAATGAGAGATTGAATCACCTGGTAACCCGAACCCTGACTATCGGCCTCGGGTTCCATGAAACTGGTGAGCCGCTCGCGCTGATAAGGCTTGAGTACATGAAACGCCACCGGCATCATCAATCCCGCCAGCACCACCACGGTCAGCGCTTGCTTAAGGCGAACCCCTCCCAGGAACAATCCCATGACCGCAATCGGGATGTAGGTCAGCGCCGTGCCGAGATCGGGTTGAGCCAGCACCAGCAACATGGGGACGCCCACAATTGCGCCCGCCTTGATGAAGTCCGGCCAGGAAAGTTCCCGCTGATGCAAGTCGGCAAAGTATTTCGCCACCGCCAGGATCAAGATCAGCTTGACCCACTCGGACGGCTGGAAATGTCCTCCACCCGGCATCTTGATCCAGCGGCGAGCACCCAGATATTTCTGCCCAAAAATCATCACTGTCATCAGCGAGGCCAGGGATGCGATGTACATCCAGTGCACTCCATCGAGCAGCTTCTGATAGTTGATAAAACTCATCAGCAGCATGCCCGCGATCCCACCACTGATCCAGTAGAGTTGACGGATATGCGCCCCGGCAAACTTGGTATGCACCGTGGCGCTGCGAATCTCCATCACCCCCAGCCCGCAAATGAGCAGGACGAAGATGAGCAGCACCCAGTCAAAATCCCGGAATGAAATGTAGCGTGACATCAGTTCAAATGTCGCTCATACAAAGGGCTGGTCGCGACAACAATCTTGCTTTGCTCACTTCTGGCGATGGGCCACAAGATTGGACCTGAGGCGCCCGGATTCGACGGCGAACCGGCGGCCAGTGTTTTCGCCGAGCGTCCCAGAATCGGCGCTTCAAACAGATGCCAGGAGAGCACGGAGATAAGGATCGTTACTGAGAAAGCAGCTAAAGCAATCGGCATGCGGGAATGAAAGTACTGCCCGGCCTTCAACAACACCGCTTCATGGTAAAGGTAGAAGGTATAACTGATGAGTCCCAAATACCTCAACGGACGAGCGGTTAAGAGTGTGTGCAGGAACCCTTTTTGTAATCCAAGAACGTAAATCAGCGTGCAACCCAGACAGACCGCACTGAGCGAATACCCGATTGAATTGAAGAGTATGCTATTCGCGGCAGCCCGAAAACCCGCCAAAGCAGAAAGACCGGCGAGCACGGCCAGAGCAAGCACAAAGCCACCCAGCGCCTTAGGCCGTTGCCGGCCGATCCATTGCGGGTCGTGGCGAGCGGACAGAGCGATGAAAGCGCCCATCGCGAGAGAGTCCGCCCGAAATATAGTCAAGCTATAAATCGGGGAGTGTGTGCTGAACACTGGAGTGAAGATGGCGCGAAGAAAAGGCGAGATTACGATGATGCCAAGCGCGACCCGGCGTAACCCGGCTTTGCTGCATGCCAGCACCAGCCACGGCCAGGCAAAATAAAACTGCTCCTCCACGCCCAGCGACCACAACGGACCCATCGCAGCTACTGTGACTTTTCCGAGCGCAAGGGGAATATTGGGAGTGAAGAAGACGTACCAGTACCAAATGTGCGCCCATTGCACGCGGAAAAAGAAGGTTACAACCAGGAGAAACACAATATAAGGAGGAAGAATTCTTCGAACCCGCCGGGCGTAAAACGAACTCCAGTAGCTTCCGCCATCAGCACGTTTTTCTTTCAAGCGAAGAAGAATGCCGGTGATCAAGAAGCCGCTCAGGACAAAAAAAAGATCGACTCCCATCCAGAACAGGGGAACCGCAAAAGCATGCGCCGCAAACACCATCAGGATCGCGATCGCACGAAGGCCGTCGATTTGAGGGATGCGCCGCGCTTCTGCCACGCTGAGCGTCAGTATATTGGTTCGTTGAACCGACACTGACGACAAGCGCACGGAGGGTATCTGATCCATCACCTGCATCTGCTGGCACGACCTCCGCCGCATGTCATCTTGAAGTTCCGACGATTCATTCTTGCGGCCTTCACCTTCATTGGACTCCTGGTGCTGCCGCTGCCAGCGGCGCCCGCTTCTTGGGCACATCCACCAGGAATCTGCCTCCGTGCAACGTATCTTGCTCTGTTCCATCCGGACTGGCGGAATTCCACACCGCTCCGATTTCGATTTTCTTATTCCCTTGCGCAACCTTGGTCGGTTGACGGCGCTGCTTCTCGACGTATGCCTTGACTACCTGGGCCGCAATCCGGGCGGCAAACTGTCCGTGCTCTCCGCCCTCGAACAATACCGCCACCACAATTTCAGGATTTCTGCGCGGGGTCACACCTACGAACCAGGCATTGTCTTTGTATTTCGATTTGCCGTTGGCGGTCTTGGCCTTGAGCGCGTTGCTGACCGTCTGCGCGCTTCCCGTCTTGCCGGCAAAGTCGATGCCCTGGAGATGGGCGCTGCCCGCCGTCCCCAGCGGCGTGGGCACATTCGACATGGCATCGGTAATGATTTCCCAATTCGCGGGGTCAATTG
>Ga0210410_10004233_pt1 | contig 12595 bp, 7 predicted proteins | sample IncBWC4MmetaG_FD_161058 | JGI IMG/M metagenome (GOLD analysis project Ga0210410, IMG submission 161058) | Forest soil microbial communities from Barre Woods Harvard Forest LTER site, Petersham, Massachusetts, United States - Inc-BW-C-4-M | ecosystem: Environmental > Terrestrial > Soil >... | reverse complement strand
GGTTGACAGCGCGAAGCAACACGATCAGTTTCAGCGGGAAATGGATGGCGTGCCAGAATTCCGGGAGTTGAACGGGGACGCTTAGCGGGCGGGTTTGTGCGTCAGCCGGCGAAGGATAAATTCCTGGGCGAGATTCGCGGCCGCTCGCTGTCCTGTGCCGATCAGGAAATTTCCCAACAACAGTCCGACACCGCGATTGGATGCTGGATAGTAGGCATTGGAGATGGCAGCCGAGGCCAGATCGCCGCCGATGGTCGAATAGTTCGGCTGCGGCTTTCCATTGTCTCCTCGACACACGAACGCGCTCGAGACGGCGTGGAGAGTGCGAGACCTCGTGGTCCCCGTGCCCTGGTAGAAGTAGCGCGGATCCTGGTGCAGAAGCGACGGGAGAATAGCGCCACCGATCATGATGTCGGTAAAGCCGTTGGTGTAAGCGGCGCCATAGCGCTCTCCGAAGCCCTTCCAACCCTGGGGGTAGTTGGGGTGATTACCGGCCTGTTCGGCGGCAGCGGCTACACCTACTCCAACGAAGGTTATCGGATCGTAGGAAACTTTGGCGGCGAGCTGGAACTTTAACTTGGCCGTCAGCGGCGCGGCATTTTGATCGTAGCTTACGTAGAAATTGGGGATAATGCCGAAGATGCGCTGTTTCTCCGCGAGCTTGACTTCCTCGGTCGCGACTTCCTCTGCGGAATAACCTACAGTTACCGAGGAAAATGCGATTGCGATCTGGAGCCTGGGAACCGTCAGGATTACGTATTGGCCAGGCTTGAGCGCTACCTCGGGTGAAGTCCAGTCTGCAAATCCCTCAGCGCGGATCTTGACCTGATAACTCTCAGGCTCGACATCGTTGAACTGAAAAAATCCTTTGTCATTCGACGCGATCATACGACGACTCTTGAGCGTGGGGCTCTCAAGAATGACGGTGGCGCCCGGAATGGCATCGTCATTCGGGTCGACTACGGTACCGACGATGACTCCCGGCTGCGGCTTGGGCGCGTCAGATGTCAGAAGCAATTGTTCCTGAGCCACGGAATTCTTCGAACCACAAAGACATAGCAAAAGAGCAAAAAAAAGCCACGCTCTCCTGGCGACCATTGAAATCTTCTTCAACACTGAAATCTTTTTCAACGCGGCCTTCCTTCCTATGGAAGCCAAAGCATCTGACATGCCAAAGCATGCGCTAGGAGTGTCCTGAACAAATCGCTGACTCCACTGCAACAAGAGAGGGTCATCAGGGAGGGCAGGTCGATGACTGTCGAAAACATCTTCGACAGTTTCGACAGTCGGCAGGTCTAAAAGCCACCGGCTCAGCGGAGAAGGTTGAGCGTGGGCTGGAGAGGTCAATATTATTGAGCGGGGCAGTTTAAAGATGCTTCCTCGCAAATGCGATCAAGGGAGAAATTCGACCTCATTGTCGGAACTTCACCGAGTGTCGGAACTTCGTCAAATGTCGGAACTGCGACACAAGTGTCAAAGCGAGTGACAGAATCTCAGCAAACCCAAGAATTTCGGCAAGTTCAGGGACAGAGTCAGCAGACCCCGAGTCTTCCCAGGCTGAGCTAATTCGATTCTCAAATCGGATGGTAGAGCGCCATCCGCACTTGGCAGACACACACGATTTCGCTTCAGCAACTGTCGTCGACTCTCTAATGGAGTCGCTTCAGACTGGCTGAATGTATGACGTCAGTTGTACAAGATCCAGCCGCTATTGAGTTTGGCATCTTCATTGCAATGAGCCCAGCGCCAGTGGCGACGGTCCTCGCCAGATAGGGAACCGCCCGTTGCAAACCTGGTCCGAGGTGATTTTCAATGGCCACCGCTGCCAAGTTCCGCATTGACGTTGCAATTCACGACCTCCTGATGAATTCCAGCCAGCGTTCGCCTGCGCCGGCCCAAGCGAAAGGCCTCACCCTTCCCGAACCGGTATTCCCCCAATTTCCGGAACGAGTGGACGACCCGGGCCCCGAGACTCCGCCGGAAAAGCGGAAGTGGGGTGCAAAGGATGTCTACCGGTACTCGCGCGGATGGCTCGGTCCCTATGTCCGATCCCGAGTTTTGCCGGGCGAGTTCCACCCCATCACCGCTTATTTATTCGTCGAATACAAGTGCAACCTCGATTGCTGGTATTGCTGGTCGTACAACAACAAAGTCAAGGGCATGACCGAGGACGTCGCTCGGCGTTCGATCGACTGGCTGCACGACAACGGTTGCCGGGTCCTGGCGCTGATGGGTGGCGAGCCTTTGCTGCGGCCAGAATTCATTCATAAAGTCGTCTACTACGCGGCGAAGAAAGGCTTCTGGGTTTATATCGCCACCAATGGTCGGTTGCTGAAGCCCGACGTTGCAGACCGCCTGGGCGATGCCGGCGTCGCGGTCTTCAACTTCGCGCTGGACTCGTGGGATCTGCAGCCGAGCCTGCCCAAAGCCTTCGTTCCCGCGGAGAAAAATCTCGAGCACATTTTGCGGAAGCAGTACGTAGACGGCTACTTGGTCTTTTTCAACATCAACATCTGCCGCAACAACCTGGAGGATGTCAGAAAGCTCACCGAATACGCTCACGACCATCGTATCGCGACCGACTACCACATCAACGAAACTCCGATGCTCGAACAGGACGACCACTTCAAGCATTTGTATGACAACCCTACCTACATCCGCCCGGAAGATTGGCGGGAGATCGATTCTCTGGTCGATTGGCTAATCGAGAAAAACCGAGCGGGCTATCAGATGGTGAACTCGGTGCAGCGCCTGCAAGAGATCAAGGCTTTTGTGCGCATGTCTTCCGGGCTCGATCTGCAGGAATATGGTTGGAATGGTGATGGCACCAAGGGCAACGGACACCAGGCAGAGCTGCTTGCCTCGATGCCGGGGATCGTCGAGGAACCGAACGGCGAGCTGCACTTTGCCGAGTGGAACTGTCGCGCCGGTCAGAACAACGTCATCATCCGCACCGACGGCACAGTCGCTCCCTGCTTTCCCATGTATGGGGCAACCTTCGACTGGGGAAACATCGACCAACCCAAGTTCGACCAGGCCCAATTGTCCGCAATGAAGTCCACCTGCCAGCAGCACTGTTTCTCAACCCTGAACCATAACCTGGCGTACTGCTACAACGACTCCCGGGTGATCAAGTGGCTTTGGGCCAACGCAAAAAACAAATTCCAGGGCGGCGTGCGCAGTTTCGAGGACTAGAAGCGGAGGCCATCGTGCGAGGAAGAAACACGACAACGCCGAATACGAAGATCAGACTGTTTTTTGTTGACGCCGCATTTCTTGCGATGACAACGTTCGCCGTCACGGCACACGCGCAGCTGACTCCACAGCGCCAAACCGAACTTACAACCCCGCTCGAACCGTTGCGACCCGGCGTCATGGCGAGCCAAATCTTCGATGAGTTGCTCGCCCACAACGCCCTTCGCGCCGCGACGCTCGTGAACTATACCGCCTTCAGGACCTATCAAGTGGTGGACCTGAAGGGGAAGGTGCATGCCGAGGAGATGGGGCAGATGGAGTATCGGGCGCCGGACCAGAAGAAGTTTGTGGTCACGTCCGAAAAAGGGTCGGCCCTGGTTCGGCGTTTGGCGCTCAATGCGTTAATCGCCAGTGAAATCGAAACCACGGCCGGTAAGCAACATCACGATAGCGCCATCTCGCCCACAAACTACACTCTGGACCTGCTCGGGGAGCAACAAGTGGGACCCTACCACTGCTTCGTCGCGCAAGCGATTCCCCGACGGAGCGACAAGTACCTGTTCGAAGGCAAGGTATGGATTGACGCGGAAGATTACGCGGTTGTGCGGATCGAAGGCCACCCGGCAAAAAAGCTTTCTTTCTGGATCCAAAGAGCAGACTTTGTGCGCCAATACCAGAGGATCGACAACTTCTGGCTTCCGCAAAGAGATATGACATTCGTCGACGTTCGGCTTTATGGCAAGAAGGTTCTGACGATTGATCATCACGACTACATTGTCAATCGTTCCGTGACTCTCGAGGGGTCGCTTTCGACTGAAAACACGGCAAGCTTTTGAAGATCGTTTCGAGCGACTTGTACGCTGCCGTACCGTCGGCTTCACCGCTTAACATGCGTGCTTGATTTCAGAGGTTAATTTTGATAAATAGTCTTCAAGCGCAAGTTTATATTTTCCGCGGGTGGGATCCAGAAGAACCTGCTCCAGAACGGCTGGCATCTCAATCGCGGTCCTTTGCTAATTCCGGCGCCCACGGGACTGCCTCGCAGCAGTTCCGCCGGTGTAAGACTTCGAACCTCCTAGCCAGCTTTGGAGTTCGGATGCTGTTCAGTAGGAACTCGGTAGTGACCGGGGTGTCCTCGCATTCCCGGGTCCGCTGTGTCCTGTCTTCTGTAGATAACGCTCGGCCGCTGGCTAAGCGGCGATCAGTCCACCAGCACACAATCCCTTTTAGAACCACCGCTCAAATTCCACACACTGCCGGAGGATGGTATGGCGACGAATTTCGTCCAGATTGAGAATGACTCAGAAATCAAGAAGCGCCTGGAAACAGAACGCATGCGCCTGCGGAAGATCGCCGGACTTGACCAGCCGACACACTTTCACCGTCCGATCGAACGAGCCTTTACCGCAGAAGAACGCAACCGCGTGACCATTCTCTTCGGTGGCTTCACCTGGAAGCACGAAGATTTGATTCGAGCGGTATTCCAGGGTTGCGGATATCGCTGCGAGAAGTTGCCCGTGCCCGATGTGCCTGCATTCCAGATCGGCAAGGAATACGGCAACAACGGGCAGTGCAATCCGACCTATTTCACCGTCGGAAATCTGGTGCAGTACCTCCAGTTCCTGGAGAAGGAAGGCATTCCGCGCAAGGACATTCTGGACAACTATGTTTTCTTCACGGCGGGTTCATGCGGTCCATGCCGCTTCGGCATGTATGAGGCGGAGTATCGCTTCGCGCTCAAGAACGCCGGCTTCGATGGTTTCCGGGTGTTGCTGTTTAAGGACAGCGATGGAATCAAGGCCGCCTCCGGCGAACCGGGATTGAAGTTCACGGTCGACTTCGGCTTTGGCATGCTGAACGCCATGCACTTGGGTGACGTGTTCAACGACATGATTCACCAGATTCGGCCATTCGAAATCGATAAGGGCGAGACCAACGAAGTATTCCGGGACGCGGTGAACGGATTGTGCAGTGATCTGAAACACCGTCACTCGTTCGAGATTGAACAAAGCGCGCCCAATTGGGCAAAACCCAAATTCAAGAGCAACAAGATTCTCCGCAACACCTTCAATGTTTTCGGCAAGATGCATGAGCACCTCTGGGGCGAGGATTACCTCAATGCCTTAGCCGCTGCACGCAAGAAACTCAATTCGATCCCGGTCGATCGCACCAAGGTGAAGCCAGTGGTGAAAATCACGGGAGAGTTCTGGGCACAGATTACCGAGGGTGATGGCAACTTCCACATGTTCGATTTCCTTGAGCGCGAAGGCGCGCAGGTTCTGGTCGAGCCTATTGCAACCTGGGTGGCGTACCTGATGTACCAGGCCAAGGCGCATGCCAAGGCCAAGTGGCCCGCGAATCGTCCGCATCGAAATCCAAAATGGTGGGAACTGAAAAAGCATTTGGCCAATGATCTGGGATTACGCAAGAAGCTGATCGGGCTCAGCGTCGGCGAATGGATGTGGAACGGCCTCTATCATCGGACGATAAAGCATCTCGGCGGGCTTACGCATCACCTGGTGCCGCAGACCGAGTTGGCCGAAATGGCTCATCCTTTCTACAACCAATTTGCGCGCGGCGGGGAGGGTCACCTCGAGGTCGGCAAGAACGTCTACTACACCGTCCACCGCTTGTGTCATATGGTTTTGGCGCTCAAGCCGTTCGGGTGTATGCCGTCATCCCAGTCCGACGGAGTGCAATCGGCAGTCATCAACAAGTTCAAGGACATGATCTTTCTCCCGATCGAGACCTCGGGCGAGGGCGAGGTTAACGCGCATAGTCGGGTGCAGATGGCGCTAGGGGAGGCCAAGGTGAAGGCCAAACTCGAGTTCGAGGAGTGCTTGAGCTCTACCGGCAAGACCATGGAGCAAATTCGCGAGTATATTGCCCAACATCCCGAGTTGAAGCAGCCGTTTTATCATGTGCCCCATCGCGAAGGGATCGCAGGCACCGCAGCACAGTTCATCCTGCATGTAAGCGACCGGATGAATAAGGACCAGCGCAGCCAATTCTTTCGACGGGCGCGGGTGCCGGGGAAAGCGCTTCCTAACGCTGCCTAGCCGATCTGACCGGCAGTGCGGTGTGGCTGCCGGTCGTTCATTCATTTCCGCAACCTGATCGGAGAAAACTAAATGCACGACCATCTTGCAGGACTTGAGCACAACTCGCCTCAGCTAATTCAGATTGCCACGGCTCCGTATCAAAAGCCACACGACCATCACACCCAGTTCCTGGTCGGCCTCGATGTTGGCTCTACTACGGTGAAGGCGACGGTGGTCGATGCCGCGACCGACCGGATTCTCTGGCAGGACTACCAGCGTCATGAGACCAAGCAACCGGAAAAGACGTTGGAATTTCTGCGTCGCATGGAAGCGGAGGTCGGGATCAACCGGCACAACACGCGGATGTTCATGACGGGCTCCGGTGGTGGCGGGATTGCCGAGCAGATTGGCGCGAAGTTTGTACAGGAAGTTACGGCCGTGTCACTGGCGGTCGAGAAACTCCATCCCGAGGTGTACTCGGTGATTGAGTTGGGAGGACAGGACGCGAAGATCATCGTCTTCAAGGACGACGACGAAACGGGACGCAAGAAAAAGATTCCTTCGATGAACGATAAGTGTGCGGGTGGCACTGGAGCCGTCATCGACAAGATCAACGCGAAGCTGAAGATTCCCACCGCCGAACTGGCTGTACAGGGGTACCACGGGGTCAAGTTGCACAAGGTGGCCGGAAAGTGCGGCGTCTTCGCCGAAACCGACATCAACAGCCTGCAGAAAGTGGGAACGCCATCGGACGAGCTGATGGCTTCACTATTCGAAGCCATCGTGCTGCAGAACCTGAGCGTCTTAACCCGTGGCCACACGCTTCGCCCCCACGTGTTGCTGCTGGGAGGACCAAACAGTTTCATCAAAGGCATGCGCGAGGCATGGCAGGCTAACATTCCCCGCATGTGGCAGGAGCGCAAAGTTGCGATTCCCGACGGCGCGAAGCCGGAAGATCTGATCAAAGTTCCAAACAACGCGCAGTACTTCGCGGCCCTGGGCGCGATTGAGTTCGGCAAGAGCGAAGACGATTGCGTCGGCTGCTACCAGGGCTCGGAGAAGCTGGTGTACTACATCGAGTTCGGCCGCCAGGAGGAGAAGGCAAAGTCCGGCGCGAAAGGCTTGGTTTCGAAAGAAGGAGAACTCGACGGCTTCAAGGAAGCCTACCGACGGAAGAAGTTTACGCCGGCAACGTTCCAGAAGGGCCAGACCGTCGGCGGCTTCATCGGCATTGACGGCGGGTCGACTTCGACCAAGGCCGTGTTGCTTGACGACCGCGGTGACATCCTCTGCAAAGCTTACCAGCTCTCAAACGGCAATCCCATCCAGGACACGATTGAGATGTTCGAAAACCTGCGCGGACAAGTCGAAGCGCAGAATGCCAAGCTCGAGGTCCTGGGGGTGGCCACCACCGGCTACGCCAAGGACATTTTGAAAGACGTGTTGCACGCCGACGTCGCGCTGGTGGAGACGGTGGCGCATACCGAGTCTGCCCTCAAGTTCTATGAAGATCCGCACGTCATCATCGACGTGGGCGGGCAGGACATCAAGATCATCATTCTGCACAACGGCCGCGTGAAAGACTTCAAGCTGAACACGCAGTGCTCGGCTGGCAACGGCTATTTTCTGCAATCAACCGCCGAGGGATTCGGGCTGGGCGTTGAGCAATATGCCGATCTCGCTTTTTCGGCTCAATCGATGCCGGTATTCGGCTACGGCTGCGCGGTGTTCATGCAGTCGGACATCGTGAACTTCCAGCGCCAGGGCTGGCGAGCGGAGGAAATCCTCGCCGGCCTGGCAGCGGTGCTTCCCAAGAACGTGTTCCTTTACGTGGCCAGCATTCCCAATCTGGCCGCACTGGGCACGCGTTTTGTGCTGCAAGGCGGAACCCAAAACAACATGGCCGTGGTGAAAGCGGAAGTGGATTTCATTCAGAACAGCTTTCGCGCTGCCGGCAAAAAACCCGAGATCATTGTTCACGAGTTCTGTGGCGAATCGGGCGCGATTGGCGCGGCGGCAGAGTCTCTGCGCCTGTGGCGCAACGGCCAGCAGACCACGTTCGTCGGACTGGACGCCGTGCGAAAAATCAAATACCGCACGACCCGAAACGAGGAGACGCGCTGCCATTTCTGCAAGAACGATTGTTTACGCACCTTTATCGATATAAGAACCGCGCCCACGGATGACATGAGCTTTGTCCCCATAAAGAAAGTCACCAAGGTTCCGCTGATGCATGGCGAGCAGCGGTTGATTATCGCCACCTGCGAAAAGGGTCTGGTCGAAGATGTCAACGACATGAAGGACATAAAGGCCGGTCTCGATGAGATCAAGGGGAAATATCCGAACTTCGTGGACTTCGCCGCCCGCGAGGTCTTTCGCCCGGTGAATGCGCAGAGTGTAGCCGACCCGATTCCGTCTGCGAGATTCTGGAATAAGGCTGCGAAAGAACGCATTCCGCTCATGGAGAAGCGCAAGAAGCTGCGCGTGGGCATTCCCCGCGTGCTGAACATCTATACCTATGCACCATTGTTTAATGGATATCTGGAAAGCCTGGGTGTGCAACCGGAAAACATCATTTACTCCGACTACACCAGTTCCGACCTCTATCGTGCTGGAGCCAGCCGAGGCGCTATCGATCCTTGCTTCCCGGCAAAGATCGGCATTTCGCACGTCTATAACCTGATCCAAGAAAAGCATCGCAAGAAGCCGCTGAACGTCATCTTTTTCCCGATGTATGACGTGCTGACTTCGCCACTCGTGAAGATTGTCGGGGCGAACGCCTGCCCAACGGTCACTGCAACACCGGAGACGGTCAAGGCCGCATTCACAAAGGAGAACGATGTTTTCGCCGAACACAACGTCCAGTACCTCGATCCGGTGCTGAACTTTGCAGATCGCAAACTGTTCGCCCATCAAATGCTACAGGCGTGGCAGCCGATCCTCGGATTGTCGCAAGAGGAGAACGATCGCGCAGTGGAGGCGGGATACAAGGCACTAGCCGACTACGAAAACAGCATTCGCCGCAGAGCGCGCCAGGTTCTCGACCAGCTCGAACGCGAGGACCGCATTGGCATCGTCATGTTGGGCCGCCCCTATCACCACGATCCCGGACTGAATCACGAGATCATGGAAGAGTTTCAGAAGCTGGGTTATCCCATCTTCTCGCAAAACACGCTGCCCCTCGACGAGGACCTGCTCGAACGCCTGTTCGGCGACGAGGTGCGCGCCGGGGTGATCAGTCATCCTCTGGACATCGGCGATGCCTGGAAGAACTCGTATTCTTGCAGCACGAACCACAAAGTTTGGGCTGCGAAATTTACGGCACGGCATCCGAACTTAGTGGCTCTGGAGATATCGAACTTCAAGTGCGGACACGATGCGCCCATCTACGGCGTGATTGAGGGAATCATCGAGCAATCCGGCACACCATACTTCTGCTTTAAGGACCTGGACGAGAACAAGCCCTCGGGTTCGATCAGGATCCGCGTCGAAACCATCGATTACTTCCTGCGGCGATATCGCGACGAAGTTATTCGCAAGCGCGAAGCCGCAGGGGAAATTGATGCTCAACTAGCGGCGTTAGAAGCGGAACTTCGCGGGGCGACACCATCGTCGCCACTTCCATCCCTTCCGGAGGTGCAGGAGATGGCGGCCGATTGATGGTGACACCGGCGCACCCGATGGCGTGCGCCCAGAATTCGACTGTTGGTTCCTATAAAGAAGCCGGTCCTGTCCGTTGAGAGCGAAACATCTTAATGACTTAGGGCACAGCGTTGCTTTGTTCCCGGAACGAGCACTACATTAGGATTTCTTGGAGGCTTCAGCAATTCCAGAACTCCACCTTGACCATGTGGGGGCCGTTCGGTGGTGCTGACGGACCGAAATCGGCAAAATAGTGATGTCCACCCTCGAAGAGGCCTTGCGTTCCGTCCCAAAGAGTGAAGTGCCCACGCGCATCGCTCCACCCGTCAATGAGCCACGCGATGACGCCTTTGCTACTGAAGGATTCAGGTTTCATGGCAGAACCGGTTTTGACAAGATCAGGCTCCCGGTATTGGGTATGCAAATAGTTGATGAACTCGATGACCCGGATGGCGTAATTCTTCTGGTCCCCGCCCTTCAAGGTCAACAATCGTGCCGATGAGTTTGGAATCTGATGATCTTTGCCGGCGTAATTGAAGGCCTTCGACATTCGCATCACGCAGGTGTTAGAACCGACCCAGGATTGGGTCAGCTCACCACCTAACTGCTGAATCACTTTGCTGCTATCGGGATCTGTTGGGTAGTTTGTCGCTAGTAATGAGAAAGCCGGAAGGGCACGATTGCTCACTGATGTTTTTTCCTCTGAGACGTAGGTAGCGTAGCTTCTAGGTCGGAACTATACAGGAATTCAGACAAGTCGGTTGCAGTTTCCCAGTCGGGTGGGGCATAATGCGGCGACCGCTTGCGAAGAAACACGATCAGGTCAGTGTGAAGGTACTCGCTGCTGTAACTGTCCCCTTCTCTAAACGACGCATACGAGATTGCGTCACCTGGCTTGAACGAACCGCGATAGCAGCGGCTGACTCGGAACTTGGCAACCGTGACCCCTGGACGAGGTGCATTCGATGTTTCAATAATGCCCTTCACTATCACGGACGCCTTCTTTAAGTTCTCGAGTACGAGCGATTTTGGTGGAACGTCGGTAGCGCTCGCTAGGAGAACTGTAATACCTAAGATCGCCAATAACTTCGAAAACATGCAGAGGATTATACGCCTGTGTAGAGCCCTGTTGTGAAGACGCTCCGCCACGCCGTAAGTTGAAGGGCGGAGAACGACACGTGCCGGGTGTAATCGGGAGAGGTGGCCAAGCGAGGCCTTCGTGCACAACTGATGTAATCAGACGTCTGAAGACATCTGAGTAACTGTGTCAAGTTTTAGCAGCCTCGGCTTCCGTGTTCACTTAGGATCAACAATGAATTTAACAAGGTCGTCGCTGTGACTTGAGGACGGAGCTCAGCGTCGAGCCTCGCTTGGCCACTGCCGCCAGATACTTGTTTTCCTCATAAGCTACTCGATCTTGCCAACGTCGAAATAGGGCGCGAATCCACCTTACGTCCGAGCAGACCTCTCAGAACGGTACGAGCCACAATGCTCAGTATCAAGTGGATGCTTGCGGACGCAGGCAGCAAATGACGGTCGACCGTATGCGTTAGAGCACCTACCCCCTTGACATACAAAAAGGGATGCATGTGTGGGATAGATTGGGCCTTTCCACGGTCGCCCATCTGCGAGGCCTTGAACGGGTCTTCGATCTTCGATCCTAGTGGAGGCGCAGAAGCTCGGCTATGGTTTGATCGGCGTTTTTCTTAATGGCGGGGTCGGTGGCTTTCTCACGCATTTCCAATACGTAACGAATCGCGGTGTTGACAGTAGTCCACGGGTCGCCAGGAGAGCCTTTGACTCTTTGACTTTCCAATATGTCACGTTTGTGTTCACTTTTTCTTCAGGTTTCTTTGTGCCTGGGACGAAGACCAGTGTGTGAGCTGGGACAGCTACTAGGTCATACCCTCGGCCGCTCTTAAAGGACTGCTTTGGCGGAAGCGGGGTGTAACGCAGGTTGGCATCAATCTTGCCTAATTCACTGCACATCATTAGTGCCTTCGCTGTACCGCCGCTTATCGAAGATTCGTCAAATCCGTAATCGTTAGACATGACAACAACTGTCATATGAGTCGTCCACGGTGTAGGGTCGGTGAAGTAAGCGCCGGCCCGTTTCCATCCCTTGGGCGTCAAAAGTCCTCCGCGAACTGCCATTCCCCACAGCTCCTCGATCACGCCCTTGGGGGCCTGCTGAGGAAAAGGCAGAGACTGTGTGATCGAGACATTGACCCAGACGATCATGGATATAACTATTCCGAGAATCGAAAGTGGTCTCATTGACGTGGTCATTTGAGCGCAAAGTGATTTTATCAACAGCGACTCGGTCGTAGCCTTTTGACAGACGATCCACAGTGTTGGTGGCCGAATGGTTCCATGGTGTCCTTTCTGCGTGAGAGCGCTCCCTCGTGCAAAGTGCAAGCGGAGTATATGTTGTATATGTGGCCGTGCAGACGAGGGTGCCGAGTACGAACATAGTGAGCACTTCCACTACGCCCCCGTTAACAGCCGTGATTCCGAAAGCTTTTTGGGCAACAAGCTATATAAGACTGGCCCTTAAGAGCTGGGCCGAAATGAGGACGGTCAGAAGTAACGTTACAAAAACCAATCGTCTCATTGTCTCATTGACTGGATTTTGTTTGAGCACGTTTCCCACGCATACAAAGGCTCGTCCTCATTCTCGGCACTCGACGTGAACCGCGCGGTAGAGACCAGAGCAG
>Ga0210410_10004232_pt1 | contig 12597 bp, 14 predicted proteins | sample IncBWC4MmetaG_FD_161058 | JGI IMG/M metagenome (GOLD analysis project Ga0210410, IMG submission 161058) | Forest soil microbial communities from Barre Woods Harvard Forest LTER site, Petersham, Massachusetts, United States - Inc-BW-C-4-M | ecosystem: Environmental > Terrestrial > Soil >... | reverse complement strand
AGTTTCTTTCGCATCGTGTGGAATCCTTTCCCGTTCCTTTCCTTGCTACAAATCGTCAGTGATAGTCGACGATCTCGACTCTGTAGGCGTGCCCATCGCGCCAATCAAAGCATAAGCGCCACTGGTCGTTGATGCGGATGCTATATTGCCCCATTCGGCTTCCCTTCAGTTTCTCCAATCTGGTCCCGGGCAGAGTCCCCAGCGTCCGCATATCCGGCGCCGCGTCGAGAAGCTCCAGCTTCCGAAGCGCCTGCCGCTCGATGGCCTTGAAGCGCCTCGCGGGTTCCCGAAGGAACAGCTGCTCGGTCTCGGGGCAGCGGGAAGGCTGGATCACGCCCCAAATCTATACTGTTCTTCGTTAAACGTCAATAAGTATAGGCGGCCGGGCGTATTTGCAGCAAGACGCGGCGGAAAAGCCGCAGGGCTCCGAAGACTCCGCCCTGCGCTACATGTGGAGTCTTGCCAGGGTTAGGCGGCGGGGCGTTGGGCGTGCAGCGCGAGGACTTGCTGGGCTACTTGCTTTACGTTGGGGATGCCGCAGAGGGCGACCTTAATTTGGGAGACGGAGTTGTTTGTGCGCATGGTGCCGGTGGTCTGAATCACTATGTCGCCGGAGCCATCTGGGCGTTCTCGGTGCTCTACGCCAACAATGTCGGCAGGAGTGTAGGACTTCACGGAAACGTTGCTGCCGCCAGTGATGACCATGATGCGCTGATTGGTGACGGCGTAGACGGTGCTGCGGCCCTTGAGATAGGCCCATAGCGGCGCAAGGACGATGCCGAGGCCGATGAGCAGGAATGGCAAGCCGAAGAGCGGAAACACGGTGAAGGACTTGGTGAACGCGTTGTTGGAGGATTTGTGCATCGAGGTCGTAGCGTGAAACGCGGTGTTCATCCAAAAAAGGGCAAAGCCGGCGAAGGGAATGCCGAAAATGGCGGCGGGAAGAGCACTGATCGCGGTGCGCGTGGGATCGGCGGTGCCGGTCCAATAGAGACTTTCGCCTGATTGGAGTTCGGATTGAGCGCGGAGCTGGGCGTCGCCGGGGTTCATGGGTGCCTCCTGATTCAAGTTTAGGGGGCGCCGGCGAGGGGCGTTGTCAACAAAACGTATGGATGCTCAAAGGAATACTGAACTAACGGGCAGAGACTACAGAGAAGGCAAGATTTAACACAGAGGACACTGAGGGGGCACAGAGAGAAGACGCGGAGCACGGCCGAATGGGTGTGCCACGAAGGGCGGTTAGCGGTTAGCGGCGCTTACGGCTACGCCTAGCTCTTTTAACTTGGCGCGGGCTTTGCGCTCTTCGTCAGTGCCGGGGTAGCGTTTGACGACTTCGCGGAGTTCACGGACTCCGGAAGTTTTTTGGCCGAGCTCGATGAGGGCCATGCCTTTGCGGAGGCGGGCAGGAGCAAGTTTGAAGCTCTTGGGATAGTTATTGAGAACTTTGTCGAATTCGGAGACGGCCTGATCGTAGTTCCTTTGGGAATAGGCGATTTCGCCGAGATAGAACTGCGCGTTAGAGGCGAGATCGGTCTCACCGTAATACTTTAGGTAGTCTTGGAATTCCTGGCGAGCGAGATCGTATTTACCGCTGGTGATGTCGCGAAGGCCGTTGGAGTAGAGCGTGTCGGCTGAAGGCGCAGGGCCGGCGGAGTTTGCGGGCGCCATGGTGCCGCCTGCCGGAGGTTGAGAGCTCAATCCGGCGCCGGGATTCGAGACGCCAGTAGATGATGGCGCGGTGCCGCCGCCCGAGATTTTCGCGTCGACGCTTTGCACGGTGTTCTGCAGATCGACTAACTGCTGGTTTAACTTGCCGAGCCGGGACTTAATTTCCTCGAGATTGTCGGAGAGCCCCTGAACTTGCGTGGACATTGTGTCGAGCCGCGCGCCGGAATTGGCCTGAACGTCCTGCATGGATTTTTGCAGGGCGCTCATAGTGCCGTTGAGCTTGCCGACGGTGTCGCCAGACTGCTCGACGAGCGTCTTCATGACGGTGTGGTCCTGCGTCATTTGCGTGGACAGATCTTTTTGTCCCTGAAGAATGGAAGTGACGTCGCGCTGGAGCTCGATAATTTCACGAGCGACGGCTTCGGCAGGGCGCGGACCGATGAGGCTGCCGCCGAGGGCCCCGGCTAAAACGGCGGCGCTGAAAATGGCGATGTTGCGTATACGCATGAACAATCCTCCTGGTGTCCGGCGAGCGACGGCTGGGCCGGAGTCCTGAACACTGGTATGAACCGACACAGGCTAGGTGAGAATACTTTTACAGAAGAATGGGGAACGGTCAATTCCAGGTTCACTTTAAAGATAGAGATGTTGCTTGGTTGTGGGGTTGCTTGGGACCACGAGTGCGAAAACCAACAGCGAAAAGCCTCAGGTCCAAAAGGCGGACCTGAGCTACAGGGAGTCGTTCGGCCGCTACCTCGCATACACATTGTTGGTGTGGGCGTTCGGGGCGCAACATTTCCTCGACTGCTCTCGAGATAAAGTTGCGCCCCTACACGGAGGATAGGCGGTGACCGAGATTACTGGGCGCGGACGAAATGGCCGCGGCGGTTTTGCTGCCAGCAGGCTTCGTTGCTCTGCGCGCAGAAGGGCTTTTCTTTGCCGAAACTGACGGTGCTGATGCGATCGGCGGAGAGGCCCAGAGAGACTAGATACTGCTTGACGGCGCCGGCGCGGCGATCGCCGAGCGCGAGGTTGTATTCGGTGGAACCGCGCTCGTCGCAGTGGCCTTCGACGGTGACGCGAATCTGCGGGTAGTTACGCAGAAAATCCGCGGTCTTGGCGAGTGCTGCCCGTGCGTCAGGGCGAATGTCTGCTTTATTGAAATCAAAATAGGCGTCCTGGACTTCCTTCAGGAAGAGCGCATCCAGGTCCGGGGAGGGCGGGGGTTCTACCGGAGGCGTCGGGACGCTGACGGTAACGCGTGCGGTGGAGTTGGCGGAGCCGCCGGGACCGCTGGCGGTGATGGTGTACGTTGTGGAATCGGATGGCGTCACTTTTGTGGTGCCTTCAGCCGTGACGGTGCCGACCTCAGGTGCGATGGTAAGCTGCGTCGCGTTGGTGGAGGTCCAGCTCAGCGTGGAAGAGTCGCCTTTGTTGATGGAAGTGGGATCAGCGGAAAGCGTAACCGTCGGTTGAGCTGGCGCCGGTGCTGGCGCCGCTGTCGGCGGCGGAGTTGTTGCAACAGGTTTCTTCTTGCAGCCAGCGGTGAAAACGGTGGCTACCAGACCTGCCACCAACAGAGCGCGGTACAACGGACGCGAGACCACAGTCATTCCTATCCTCCTCAGACCTACTTTAAAATTTTCCCGAGTTCGACCCACCGAGGCGCATATCGTAACACCGGCGGGCTGGTTCCGGGCGATATCTCGTATCACGATATATTCTACATGCAACGGCTCAAGACGCGCGTAAAAGTTCGATTGGAGTGGTCAGACCAGACCTCACACCGTGCAAATCGATTGGCTGAGCGAAAAGCCACAGGGCTCCGCGGACTCCGCCCTGCGCTACAGGTCTTCGCCAACTGGACTCCACCAGTATGTCACGGTGATAGTCTGGCGATTCGCCAATCGTCTGATGCAGGACGGCGATGCGTTGTTTCATTATTTCGGAGACCAGTTTGGCGATTCGTTGTGGCCGTTCATGGTTAGTTGATGGGCCTGGGAGCCATCAGCGAGCATAGTCCAGATCTGGCGCTGGCCGTTGCGCGTGGATTCGAAAACGATGTGGCGACCGTCAGGCGCCCAGCTGGGCCGCTCGTTCTTGCCGCTGTCCCGCGTGATTTGACGGATGTCACGACTGGTGGGTTCCATAATGTAAATGTCGAAATTGCCATCGGGGCGTCGCCAACTGAAGGCGACCATTTGACCGTTAGGGGACCAAGCAGGATCGATTAGATAGCCCTTGTCGGGGAGATCGAGCTCGCTGCTATTGGTGCCGTCCGCGTTCATCATATAGAGCTTGGGAATACCACCGCGATCGCTCACGAAAACGACGGACTGGCCGGTCTTGGGGTTCCACGCGGGCGACGTGCTGGCAGCGTTGAAGTACGTGAGGCGCTTGGGACGGCTGCCATTGGCGTCGACATCGTAGAGTTCGGGATTGCCGCCCATCGAGGACGAAAACATGATTTGCGAGCCATCGGGCGACCACGCGGGGGCGCTATTGGAGCCGCGGAAGCGCGGGAAAGAAACGACTTTGTTGGCGTCGACCGAGTACATGCAGATTTGCGGGCTGACCACGCGTGTTGGCCCGGCTTCAAAGCAGGTGAAGGCTATGCGGGAGGAATCCGGGGACCAGCGCGGTGTTAGCGAGATGGTGTGAAGGGAAGTGAGCGAATGCTGATTAGCGCCGTCGTAATCCATTACCCAGATTTCCTTCGTGCCGGTGCGCGAGCTGACGAAGGCGATCTGTGTGGATGCGATTCCCGGGAGTCCGCCGGAGAGGCGGCTGATGATTTCGTCAGCGAATTGATGCGCGAATTTACGGACCTGCGCGTCAGTAGGCGTGCCGCGATAGACCTTGCCGACGACGGCTTGGTTGGAAGAGCTGCGGACGTCATAGGCCCAGCCGGAGATTACGACTTCGCTGGTGGACTCGGTGAGATTACCAAAGGCTACGAGATTGGCGTTGATTTGCGGCGTGGTCCAGTCGAGATTGCGGAGCTCGGAAGGAACGGTGGGCACTTGCGTGGGATAGAAGCTGGGGCTGACGAGATCGAGGATGCCGCTGAATTGGAGGTCGTCGCGAACGACTTGGGTGAAGAGTTGCGAGTGAGATTTTGCGTTGTCGGCGCGCGGAGCGAAATCGGCGACGGCTACGCGCGGTTTCTCGACGCCGAGACCGGTGCCGGTGCGGAACCAATCCTGTGCGGCAGCTTGGCCAGCGAAGAACAGCAAGCAGAACGTGAAAACACAAACGCAAATGCAGCGTGATCGTTGCACCATCACCTCCGGTCCCCCCTGACGCGGCTGCGCGGCCGGGCTATGCCAGCTCATCGCGTCATTGTTCATCGTGTCATTGACAGGTCGAAATCGAAAGTCACGTTTACGAATGAACCCGAATAATCACTGGGCAGCGCCGGCATCGGCGAGGAGCTGAGCAGGGCGCGCTGCGCGGAGGTGTCCATGGAATAGTTGCCGCTGGTTTGCGAGACGCGGATGTCCTTCACTGTACCGTCGCGAGCAATCGAAAAGGTCATGGTGCATCGCGCAGTGCGCGCGGCGCGAATGGCGGGATCGATGGTGGACTGCAGCCAATTTTGATTGATTTTGCGACGGACCGCGTCGATGTACCAACCGTAGCGTGAGGCGAAATCGCCGCCACCCTGGCCTTGAATGTTGACTCCAGGATTGGGCGCGCCGGGAACTTGCGCTGTGCCGACGGGAAGATTCATTTTGCCGCCGTTTTGAGCGACGGCGTTGTCGGGAGCGGGTTGGGGATTATCGAAAACCCGTGATTTGTGCTGAGGCGGCTTTGGCTTTTCTTTCCACGCGGGGATCTTGATTTCCGGCTTGGGCGGCTCCGGCGGTTTCGGCTGAGGTTGCGTTTTGTAAATGCTGTCTGTCGGATCGAAGGTCTTGCTTTCCGTGACGTCGGGCGGTTTTGGCATGGGAAGGCCAACGCTGCCGACCAAATTTACTTTTACTTCGCCTTCACTGGCGCCGCCAACGCCGCCCCAAGTGTTGCCCTGAAAATGAAAAATGACGGAAGCGATGATTGAAGCTGCTATCGCGGCGTGCAGAACCAAGGAATAAATGAGGAAGCGGCGGAGACTCAGATCGTCTGCACTGGGGAAGGGCGGATTGGCGGCGTCAGCGGTCATTTTATTGGGTGCGGGCCCGATCGGTGATGGGCTCGGTTACGATGCTGATATTGCCGATGCCGGATTGGCGCAGGGCGTCTACCACGCTGGCGAAGATGCCGAAGGGGACCTTTTCGTCGCAGCGGAGGAAGACGGCGTCTTGCGGTTTCTTTAGCTGCGCCTTCACTTTGGCGCCGAGTTGGTGAATGTTGACCGGGTCGTTGCCGAGATACACTTTTTGGGCTTTGTCGATCGAGACGACGAGGCGCTGTTCGGTGATTTCCTTGACGGAATGCGTTTTGGGGACGTCGAGTTCGATGCCGGACTGCAGGATGGGCGCGGTGATCATGAAGATGATCAGCAGCACGAGCACGATGTCGATGAACGGCACCATGTTGATCTCGGAGAGCGACGTTTGCGTGGATTTGGTAAGCGAAGGCATAAGTCACGTTCTATTAAGCCAAAGAAAGAAGCTCCTTAGCTAAAGGTTTTTTCGATTTGGGCGGCGACTTCCAGGGTAAAGGTGTCGAGGCGCTGGGCTAAATCTTTTATGTTTTGTAGAAATTGGTTGTAGAAGATGACCGCTGGGATGGCAGTGGCCAAGCCGGCGGCGGTGGTCAAGAGCGCTTCGGAAATTCCAGGGGCAACGGCGCGGAGACTGGCAGCGCCGGCGTTGCCGAGGCCGGAGAACGCGTCAATGATGCCCCAAACCGTGCCGAAGAGGCCGACGAACGGCGCGACGGAACCGGTGGTAGCCAGCCACGACATTCCTTTTTCCACGCGGCGCACTTCTTCCGAGCTCGCCACTTGCATATTTGCGGTGACGGCTTGCAGGCTCTTTAATTTGGGCGGATGGGGATTGGTAGGTTGGCCGCCGACCTGGCTCTGGAGTTCGCGATAACCGGCGGCATACACGGAGGCGAACGGCGAGCCTGCGGAAGCGAGCGCTTGCGGATTAGCAACACCACGCGTGGCGCGAAAGATGCGCAAGAATTGATCGCTTTGCCTGCGGACGCGGCCGAACAAACCGAGCTTCTGAAAAATCATGGCCCAGGAAATAATTGAAAAAAGAAGAAGCAGAGCCAGAACACCGCGCGCGACCCAGCCGGTGTTGGCGAGGATGCCTCCCAAATCGATCAGAAAAATAGTGGCAAGCAGAAAAATCGTCATCCCCCTCAGTTATGACCAAATTTTTCCCAACTTCAGCACCGTAGCACACGCTCTGCACGGAATCAAAGAAAAGTACCGGAAGAGTGTTGTCGCATTCACAGCGGTGACCGCGTTCGGAAACCGCCCGCTCGGCTGGAGAGCGCCGGGAACCCAGTCGTGAGATGCCTCTTGGAGTTGAGAAGTTTGTACACCAGATCTGGTGCTTGCACCCGCAAAGAGGTTGTTATGACCTGTGCTAAACTGCGATGTGGAAGATGGCCGAGACCTTTGACATCAGTTTGAACTCGCTGGCTGGGCGTTCGGCTGCCCTTCAGGACCTGAGCAGTGAGTGCGCGCCTGCATTACCGCAATCCCAAGTGAAAAACGGCAGGGCTCCGCAGACTGCGCCTTTCGCTACAGCGACTTCCCCCCGAAGCGGCGCGACGTTTTTCCTGGAAACATTTGGCTGCCAGATGAACGACCACGACTCCGAAAAAGTCGCTGGCGTGCTGCTTTCACGCGGCTATAAACAGGTGGAATCGCCGGACGCGGCCTCGCTAGTTCTCTACAACACTTGCAGTATTAGGGAGAAGGCTGCGCAGAAAGTTTTTTCGCGGCTTGGTGAATATCGTACTAAGCAAGCCGCAGGGCAGGTGATTGGCGTGCTCGGTTGTGTGGCGCAACAGGAAGGCGAAGAAATTTTCACGCGTGCGCCGTGGGTGAGCTTGGTGTGCGGCTCGGCGAGTTACCGTAAATTGCCGGAGTTGCTCGCGCAACTGGAGGCGGGGAACCCGCGCGTTACAGGGCTTGAGACCGATACGGATGAAACATTTGAGACGCCGGTGACGCGGCGCGACAATCCGTGGCGCGCGTATCTGACGATTATTGAAGGCTGCGACAAGGCTTGCGCTTATTGCGTGGTGCCGTTTACGCGCGGGCCGGAGCGGAGCCGAGCAAGCGACTCGGTACTGAAGGAAGTACGCGAGCTTGCGGAGTTGGGCTATTCCGAAGTGCAACTGCTTGGTCAAACGGTGAATTCTTACGCTGATCCGTCTCACAGGCGGATGCGTTTTTCGGAATTGTTGCTGGCGGTAGCGGATGTGCCGGGAATGCGGCGCGTGCGGTTCACGACTTCGCATCCACGGGATTTCGGCGCTGACATCGTTGCGGCACTCGAAGCGCAGCCGAAATTGTGCAACCACGTGCACTTGCCGGTGCAATCCGGCTCGACGAAAGTGCTGCGCGAGATGGTGCGAACCTATACGCGCGACGAATATCTCGAAAAGATAGCGATGTTGCGTGAAGCGAGGCGGCCGATTGCGATCACGACGGACGTGATTGTGGGATTCCCAGGCGAAACAGAAAGGGACTTTGCGGAGACGCTGGGTTTACTGGAGGAAGTCCGCTACGACAGCTTGTTCTCTTTCAAATATTCACCGCGGCCGAATACTCCTTCGCTCGCCATGCGGGATGCAATTTCGGAAGAAGAAAAGAGCCGCCGGCTTACGGTTTTGCAGGAAAAACAGCGGGAAATTCAAAGCCAGCGAAACGCGAGCCTGGTCAATACCAGGTTTGAGGTACTCGTCAGCGGGAAATCGCGGCGCGAAAATCAGTGGAGCGGTCATACTTCTTGTCACCGGGTGATAAATTTCACTTCCCAAGAGCAAAACCTTCTGGGAACCTACGTGCACGTGCTGGTGACGGGCGCCGGACCGAATAGTCTGGTGGGCGAGCAAGTGACGTAACGTGGCGTAATAACAAGGGAGGCCTCGATGGAAGTGGAGATGAAAATCCGTGGCCTGATGATGGACCCCGTCACAAACATGCCTATTGTTGTGTTGAAGGACGTGCAGGGGCAGGCGATCCTGCCGATCTGGGTGGGCGTTTACGAAGCGAACGCGATTGCGCTGGAAATCGAGAAGGTGCAGACGCCGCGTCCGATGACGCATGACCTCCTGAAAAATGTTTTGCTCGGCCTCGAAGTGCGCGTGCAGAAGGTGGTTGTTAACGATTTGAAGGACGACACGTTTTACGCGCTGATTTGGGTGGAACGCGACGGGCAGATGATGACGATTGATTCGCGGCCGAGCGATGCTCTGGCACTGGCGCTGCGCATGGATTGCCCGATCTTTGTGGAAGACGAAGTGCTGAAGAATTCGAAAATTTCCAGCGCTATTTCGGAACGAACCACCAACGAGCAGCTCCGCTCGTGGCTCGAGGGATTGTCTGACGACGACCTCGGCCGCTACAAGATGTAGGCCTCCTGAATTCCTGTAAACTCCTGGCGTAAGCGGCTATTCTCCTAGAGCCTGATAGTTGACGGGTACACATTAATATGCAATTCTTACACAAAGACACGAGGCTATTGAGCGTATGCGAACGAATATAGAAATTGATGACCGCTTAATGCGAGAAGCCATGCGAACCGGTAAAGGACGGACAAAACGGGCCGTGGTGGAGGCTGGGCTGCGCCTGCTTGTGCAGACGCACGGTCAGGCAGGGATACGCCGGCTGAAAGGAAAAGTTCGCTGGGAAGGTAACCTTTCCGAGTCCCGGCGAGGACGCATCGCCGAATAGCACGTGGTCATTATAGACACCACGATCTGGATTGATTACCTCCGCGGCGTTCGCAATCCCGAAGTGCAGTGGCTAAATGAAGAGGCCGCACGGCAGCGACTTGGCTTAACGGACATTATTCTCTGCGAAGTTCTGCAGGGCATACACGACGAAGCGGACTTCGACCAGGTATTGCGCGAGTTGGTCCAATTCGAGGTATTCGGAAGTGGCGGCATCGGGTTATCCGTGGCAGCGGCCCGAAATTTTCGAACATTGAGGCGTCACGGCCATACCGTTCGCAAAACGGTGGATTGCCTGATCGCAACGTTCTGCATTACCGAAGGTCATTCACTACTTCATCGCGATCGCGACTTTGACCAGTTCGAGCAGTTTCTAGGCCTCTCTGTGCTTCACGTGTAGACGCGAACTGGTTGTGGGCGCCGCAACCGCAAGGGTACGCACAGTTCGGCGCCAGGCTAATAGCAGGACAATTCCTATCAAAATCAGGGCGAGGCTTAGGCCGGACCAGAGGCCGAAGGCGCCCCAGTGTCGGCGGAAGCAGAGCCAGGCGCCGAGGGGCAATCCGATGATCCAGTACGCCGTGAAGTGGCAGAGCATGGGCGTGCGGGTGTCTCCGGCGCCGCGTAACGCGCCGGTGGCGACGGTTTGGAGGCCGTCGAAGAGTTGGAAGGCTGCGCCTGCGGCTAGTAGCAATATCGTGGTGCGAATGACCGATTCGTCAGGCGTATACATGCGGGCGATGGCGCGAGGGAAAACGAGCAAGAGCACGCTGGCAGCGAGCATGAAGGCTGCGCCTACAAAAATGGCAGTGTCGCCGGCATCGGCTGCGCCGACCGGATCTTTGCGGCCGAGGGCTTGGCCGACGCGGACCGCGGCGGCAGAGGAAATACCGAGCGGGACCATATAGGTGAAGGCGACGGTGTTGAGGGCAATCTGGTGAGCGGCCAGCGGGACGGCACCTAGCCGGCCGATGAGCGCGGCGGTCAGCGCGAACACGCTGATCTCGAGCGTGATTTGCGTTGCCGCAGGCAGGCCGAGAATGATGAGGCGGCGAATGCGCCTGAAATCTACGTTGACCGGAGTCTTGAGCAATTCGGTGCGATGGCGGCGATCGTACCAAAGCAGGTAGCCGACGAGAATCATCGCCATGTAGAGGCGAGCTAAAGCTGTGGACCATCCAGAGCCGACGACGCCCATCGCGGGAAATCCCCATTTGCCGTAGATGAGCACCCAATTGAAAAGTAGATTGATGAGATTGGCGGTGACCAGCGCGAACGCGACGGGCCGGACCATGTCCATGGCTTGGATGCAGCGGCGGACGGCGAAATAGAGGAGTAGCGGGAATAGTCCGATGGCCAGCGCTTTCATGTACGGAACGGCGAGGCGCGCAACCACAGGGTCGATGTGAAGCGCTTGCAGGAGCGGGCCGAAGAACCAGACCGGCGCCATGAGGAAGGGCGTCATGACAATGCTGAGGTAAATGCCGTTGATTAGCGAACGGTGGCAATCTTCGCGCTGGCCTGCGCCGAAGGCTTGCGCGACGAGTGTGTCCAGGCCAATCAGGAGTCCGCCGCCGAAAAAGGCTACGACGTTGAAAATGCTGGAGCTGATGCTGACGGCGCCGATGGCGTTGGCGCTGTCTGGCAAGTGGCCGACCATGACGGTATCGACGATGCCCATGGTCATCCAACCGATTTCGGCGAGCACGAGTGGGAGCGCGAGCCTGAGCGTTGGGCGCATTTCGGCGCGAAGTGTTTTTAGGCGGAGCATGACTTTGCGGCGAGCCGTGCAAGAAGTGTAAGCGGGGTGAAGAAAAGGAGCAAACGCGGGGGCATCGCGGGGAAGAGGAGTAATTTGTTGGACACCAAGCGCGCTGATATCCACTCGCGGGCATATGATGAAGTTCCCATCGGGAAGCTGCGCAGCCCAGCCGGAGTTTTCCACCGGGTTACAGTCCGCTAATGTCGTTTTTGCTTGCGTTGGCGAGGGTTGGAAACGTAGAGTGTGCTCTAGTCCTAGGGGGTTTTCTGGGGGCAGCACCTATATATAGCAATCCAGTTGCCGGAGGGCGCCGGCACTATCCTGCTCGGTTGGCCGGAGGCGGAAGGCTATGACTGCCATCATCACGATAGCGAATCAAAAAGGCGGCGTGGGGAAGACCACCACGGCGATTAATTTGTCCGCCGCGATTGCCAATCGTGGGAAGCGCACGCTGCTCATCGATCTTGATCCACAAGCCAACTCGACGATCGCGTTTTACAATACCGGCGAGATTGCGACATCGATGTTCGAGGTGTTGAGCGAAAGTCGCGCGACGATGGCGCAGGTAATCAAGCCGACGAAAGATCCGATGTTGTTTCTGGGGCCGGGAAGATTGGCTTTGGCGAAGCTGGAGCAGGTGCTGGCGGGGCAGTTCGATGCGCCGTACAGATTGAAGGATGCGCTGGCGCCGATCTTGAAGGAATATGAGTACGTCGTTTTGGATACGCCGCCGTCGCTGGGAATTTTGACGGTGAACGCGCTAGTGGCTTCGACGCATTTGATGGTGCCGATTCAGGCAGCGTATTTCGCGATTGAAGGCACGGATGACTTGCTGGAAACGTACGAGCGCATTCGCGCGCGGCCGAATCCAGGGCTGAAAGTCTTAGGCGTGGTGATTACGCTCTTTGACAAGCGCACCAATATTTCTCGGGATACGCACGGGCAAATCCGCACGGTGTTCGGCGAAGTGCTGTTCAAGACAAGGATCAGCAAGAACGTGCGGTTGGAAGAAAGTCCCGCGTACAAGGAAACGATTTTGACGTTCGCGCCGAAGTCACCCGGCGCGATCGAATACAAGAAGCTCGCTGGGGAGGTTATCCAACGTGTTGAAGAGAGCCGGGTTACCCGTCACGCTGAAGATGCGGCATGACTCGCACTACGTCGAGTCACTAACAAGCTATAGTGGAGCGGCCATCGGGCGGATGATTCCGGTGGAGCAGATTCGCCCGAATCCGGACCAGCCGCGCAAGGCTATTGGCGATTTGCGGGAGCTCACCGACTCGGTGCGCGAGAAGGGCGTG
>Ga0210410_10004231_pt1 | contig 12598 bp, 11 predicted proteins | sample IncBWC4MmetaG_FD_161058 | JGI IMG/M metagenome (GOLD analysis project Ga0210410, IMG submission 161058) | Forest soil microbial communities from Barre Woods Harvard Forest LTER site, Petersham, Massachusetts, United States - Inc-BW-C-4-M | ecosystem: Environmental > Terrestrial > Soil >... | reverse complement strand
GGTGCCGGGCGTGCTCGGTCAATTCGCGGGGGCTGCATGGTTTGGCGGGGCCACAGGCACGGTGATTCATTACGTCCTGGCGGTCGCGGCTTTCGCGCTGACGATCTGGGGGTTTATCGAAATCGGCTGCCTCCGCGGCACCGCAGGACCGAACACTTATGGGCCCGAGCCGCTGCTGCAACCCAGGCGGCCGGGCTGAACGGCGTCCAAAAACGAAAAAAAGCCCGACGGCCATCAGGCCACCGGGCGGGAAAGCGATCTCGTAAATATGATTACCGAGGCCCAGCCATGGGCACAGTTCACACGTCAGCTGTTGCCCGCACCATCCCAAAAACCCCAGCCTCCGAGAGCGCTGTGATACGGGCATCGTCATAGCCCAGCGTCTTGCGCAAGACTTCCTTCGTATGTTCGCCGAGCAAGGGCGCGGCGACGGGATCGACGACCGGCGTCAGGCCGAGATTGATCGGCGATTCGATATTGGGGACTGTGCCCGCGGCCGGGTGTGGTATCTGACTGATGCGATGGCGCTCACGCAGTTCCGGCGAGTTGAAAGCCTCCTCGACGGTCCGAAGATAACCGACGGGGATGTTGGCCGCCTTCATCTTCGTCACCCAGTTCTCGCGAATATCCTGCACAAAAATTCCGGTGAGGATCGCGCGCAGTCTCTCCTTATTGGCCGTTCGTGAGCGCCGATCGCCGAATTCACCGCTGGCGAGGTCGGGCCGGCCGAGCACTTCGATGACGAGCCGGCGATACAGCCGGTCATTGGCGCAGGCGATATAAAACGGCGCGTCGGAAGCCTCATAGACGCCGACGGAGGGAGACCCGTTCGGCGAATTTCCCTGGCGGCTCGGATTCACGCCGGTCATCAGATAGGCCATGCCATAGAATTGCGTCATCGCCACTGCGATGTCGAACAGCGCCACCTCGACATGCTGGCCGCGGCCGAGCCGATCCCGGGCGGTCAGCGCCAGCAGGATGGCGTTGCAGGCCGACATGCCCGTCAGAAGGTCGACCGCGGGAGGGCCGGTCCGCACCGGCGGCCCATCGGGAAAGCCGTTCAGCGACATGAACCCGCTTTCGGCCTGGGTGATCGGATCGAAGCCGGGACGGGATGCAAATGGACCCTGTCGACCGTAAGCCGAGATCGAGCAATAAACCAGGCGGGGATTTCCTGGCGCGACTGAGGCATAGTCAATGCCATATTTCTTCATTACGCCGGAGGAGAAGTTCTCCACCACGACATCCGCCCGCGCGATCAGTTCACGCACGACCTCGCAGCCCTCAGGCTTGGTGAGATCAAGCGCGATGCCGCGCTTGTTTCGATTCAGGCTGACGAAGGCGGCACTCTCACCGGCGAGATCGGCATGTTCATAGTGCCGGGTATCGTCGCCGCCGTCCGGATTCTCGATCTTGATGACTTCGGCGCCAAAATCAGCCAGCGTTTGCGTGCAGGCCGGACCGGCGACGACCCGCGTGAAATCCACTACCAGCAGACCGTCGAGCGCGGTTGGCGCGCCCTTTGTTCGTGGCGCGCGGTCCGGCAATTTCGGTCTGGCAGTCATGATCCGTCTCTTCCCTTCCGGTTCTCATTGGCGCCATGTCCAATGACGCGAGCCGAGTTTAAGGCCTATTTCCGGAAGGGCAATGTTGGCTATGGCTTGGGGGCATGCGCAAATCGCGTCCCACGGCATGTCATTTGATGGATTTGCGCCAATATAGTGTATTTGGCCAGGCCCAGGGATTTTGCGGCCGGTACAACTGATAGCCGGCCCGGATGAAGTTGTTGGCGGAGGCCAAATTATCCGTGGTATCCGACACGATCCAACACCACCCGTTGTGCCGCGCCCGCAATTCCAGCGCGCGCATCAGCCGCAACTGAAGGGCGTTGCCGCAATGTCTTCGCAGCACGCCGACCCGGCAGAAATATCCCGCATTGACCGCACGCGTCGACGGGACGACGCCGGCAAAGCCGACCGGAATCGAATCGTGAAAGGCCAGCCACCAGTGCCCGTGATCGAACTCAGGAATGGGAGCACCGTCGAAGAACGTCAGTTGGTGGAGCTCGGTGAGCGATTCGGCGATCTCGTCGTCATGGCCGTCGACCTCGCGTATCCTGTACATGAGCCAGCCCCTACGAGACGTTGTCGATCACCGCTTCGGCCGTGACGCCGCGAAACCATCACTGAAGCACCGCCGCGCTTTCTCGATATCTTTTTCCGAAACGCCCCTCGCCTTCGCCCAGGATTCCACGGTCGCCGCGCCATATTGCGCGACAGCCTGCCGGACCATCCAGCAGGGAAACGCGTGTGCAGGGACCGACCACAGCAGCGCTGCAGCCACCAGACAGGCGCGGATCATTTTCCGAGCATGACCTTGACGCCAAGCCAGACCGCTCCGACAAAGCCCGTGACGATCACGGTGATCACGGCCTTAAAAGTGTAACTCTGCGCCTGCTCGACGCTCTTGCGCCAACGTCGTAAGTGCTGAAAATCTGCCCTCAGCTCGATTCGATGGATCAGCTCAAGGGCGCCGTCGTCGCCATTCTCGATCGCCTGCGCGGCCTTGCCCCAGCCGCGGTCGAGGATGGCGTTGGCGGCGGCGATCCGCGCCGGCGGCGTTGCCTTGGTATTGCGCATCACGGCGACCAGCACGTTGAGCGCGGTTCTCGTGTGGCTGCGCGCCAGCGAGCGAATCTCCGTCACCGACCTAGCCATCGCTTGATTCCGCGGGCTCGGGACGGACAAATTCGCTCGGCGCGGTGTCGGCATGATCCATCACGAGATCGTCGGGCCGCGCCGCCGAGCGGAAGGCAATGGTGGGGAAGTCGGACAGTTCGCGATTGCGTTTCGGCCCGCGGATGAATTGAATGATCTCTGCGCTCACGAAATTCCCTCCCACACCGCGATCGCGACCAGGCCGGCCAACGCGAGCGATATCAGATACGCGGTCATGCAGGCCTCGCTTGATCGGAATCAAATATGCGGCATGACCGCATTCATGCGGTCATTTCAGGCGCGAACCCTATCTCCGTAAAGGAGGCCGCGTGCGGACGCGGATCTTGTCCGCGGCGCGTGCCGGCACGTTCGCGCGCGCCGGCCAATTTCAAGAAAGTTTCGGACGGCAGCGCGCTTTGAGACGCGTCTTGCGACGATGCGCTGCTTTGGGGAGATGGTGCGCCCGTGAAATGCGGCCGCCGTCCGATTCAGGAAATCCAAAAGTAAAAACCCGCGGCCGGTTTCCCGGCGCGGGCTTTTGCAACTCTTGCGATGATGAGGATATGCGGCTGATTTGCCCGACGTGTCAAACTTTTTTTAAAACAGCCGCCGATCTTGCCGCTGAGCCCTCTAGTCAAATCCCTGCACCGGCGGCGCGGATCCCTGCACCGGCGGCGCGGATTTTCCGGCGGCGGCAGCTTCGGCAGGTTTTGCCACCGGCAGCGGCGTCGCCCTGACGGCGGCTTGCTGCTCGGTGCCCGGATTAGCTTGCGCCGTCCGCCTGGCGCGGGCGCGCGAGGCGGATCGCCCTACGCCCCAGGAATGCGCGATCGAGGGGCCGGCCGTATATCCGATGACGGCGCCCGCCACCGCGCCGACCGGTCCCAGCACCACCGCGCCCGATACCGCGCCCAAGGCCGCACTTCCGGCCCGCTCCTGAGCGCTTGCTCCGTATGAAAAAAATGACCCCGCGATCACCGCCACAACGAGCAGTCTCTTCATCACAATTCCCTTGGATATGCCCCAAGCGAAGGCACCCCAGAAATGCGGCGGCAGGAAGGTCGCACGACGGCAGCCCGCGTTCCGATTCAAGGCCGCCGATTCAAAAAGCCCGCGGCCGGTTCGCGGCGCGGGCTTTTGCAACTCTTGCGACGATGGGGATATGCCGGTGATTTGCCCGACATGTCAAATCCCTTCGCCGCTTTCAAGAGAACGAGACTGCCCCGGCTGAATTGCTTGCGAGAATCGCAAATGACATTTTGGCTTTCCTTGCCTTACGCAAGCATGGCATGGCCTGCGGCAAGCGCGATGGACCTGACGGGGCGAAAGCCGCGCAGCGGCAGCGCGGGCTTTATTCGATCACTTCGTCCGCGAGCGCCGTCAGCGTCGGCGGAATTTCGAGCCCGATCGATTTCGCGGTCTTGAGATTGATCACGAACTGGTAGCGGGTCGGCTGCTCGACCGGCAGGTCTGCCGGCTTGGCGCCCTTGAGGATCTGGTCGACCATCGCGGCGGCGCGCTCGAAGGATTCCTGCGGTTCGGCCCCATAGGACATCAGGCCGCCGTCACGAACGATGACATCCGCTTCATAGATCGCCGGCAGCCGACGCTCGGCGGCATAGTCGATTACACGCTTGCGGTTGAGCACCGTCAACGAGTCCGAGACCATCAGGATGGCATCGGGCGGATCGCGGGTCATCGCCGCGAACGCCGCATTGAAATCGTCAGGCTCGCGGACGCCGAGCGGCTGCACGGTGATGCCGGCGCCCTGCGCGGCCTGTGCCGACGCCTGGTAGCGCAAGGACATGCCGAGATCGTCCGTATTCCAGAGCATCGCGATCCGGCGAAGCTTTGGCGACAATGCCGTCAGCAGCGAAAGCCGCTTGGTGGACAACATCGAGGCGTCGTCGGCTATGCCGGTCACGTTGCCGCCCGGTCGCGCGAGGCTCTCGACCAGCCCGGTCTTGACCGGGTCGCCTGAGCCGGTCGCCAAGACGGTCGCGACCCCCGATGCCTTGGCCGCCGCTGCCGCCGGATAGCCGACGGTAACCACCACATCGACATTGGCGGCTTTCAGCTCTTGCATCATCTGCGGCACCAGATCGACCTTGCCGAGGGCGGCTCGGCTCTCCAGGACGAGGTTTTGTCCGAGCACATAGCCGCGCTTCGCCAGCGCACCGAACAGAATTGCGCCGGGGCCGGCTTTGGCGACGACCGGGAGACCGGGCGTGAGAGTGCCGACGCGATAGACCCTCGCCGTCTGGGCAAGCGCCGCGAGCGGCCATACTGCTGCCCTGCCAATAACCCCCCCACCAATAAGCGTGATCAAGTTGCGCCGATGCATCCGTCCTCCTGGCCCCGCACTTTCCGCCGATCGGTCCTCAATTTAACACCTCGTCGGCAAAGCGGTGAGGGAGAAATTGCGGCCACTCCTTGCAGAGTTCCCCCCGCATCGGGCGATCATCAATCGCGCTTATCCGTCTGGGCGATACAGGCATCACGGGCGATTCTCGGGAGCGGACTCCATCTCACGCCACCTCTGCGTGCGATTTGCCAGCGCACGCCGCGGCCCCCTGGATCCCATTGCCGAGCCGTTGCCCAATCGCGCGGCGCATGCTGGCGACAGCAGAAAACGCCTGTCTTCGCCGCGGGTTCCTTCACCGGAACATTTTCCTGTCGCGAATGTTCACGGAAGGGCTTACCGATACGATGGATCTCGAATCGCAAAGATTTTCATGACCGAAATTATTCGCTCAGAACCCAAGAAACCCGCTGGCGTAGCGCTTCGGTTACTCGGTCCGGGACTGGTGACCGGTGCCGCCGATGACGACCCGTCGGGCATTGCGACCTATTCCCAGGCCGGCGCGCAGTTCGGCTACGGCCTGCTCTGGACGGTGTTTCTCACCACGCCGTTCATGATCGCGATCCAGCTGGTGAGCGCGCGGATCGGCCGGGTGACCGGCAAGGGCCTCGCCGCCAATGTGATGGAGCTGGCGCCGCGCTGGCTGGTGCTGGCGCTCGTGTTTCTCCTGGTCGCTGCGAACACGTTCAATATCGCGGCCGACATCGCCGCGATGGGAGAATCCCTTTCACTGGTCATCGGTGGCCTCAACCACGAACATGCGCTGATTTTCGCATGCGTGTCGATCCTGCTGCAGGTCTTCGTACCTTATCGCCGCTATTCGCCGGTGCTAAAATTCCTGACATTGACGCTGTTTGCCTATGTCGCAACCGCCTTCACCGTCAACATTCCGTGGAGCACTGCGCTCCTGGCGGCAATCTGGCCAAGGCCGACAATCAACGCGGATTACTTCCTGATGGTGGTGGCGGTGCTGGGCACCACCATAAGCCCCTATCTGTTTTTCTGGCAGGCTTCGCAGGAAGTCGAGGAAATGAATCAGGGCAAGAGCCGCCGTCCGCTGCGGGATCTGACCCGGGGCGGCCTGACCGAGATCGACCGCATCAAGCTCGATACGACCGTCGGAATGATCTTCTCCAATGCGATTGCATTTTCCATCATCCTGACCACCGCCGCCGTGTTGAATGCCCATGGCGTCACCAACATCAATTCGGCGACGCAGGCCGCCGAGGCACTGAGGCCGCTGGCCGGCGATTTCACGTTTCTGCTGTTCGCGCTCGGCATTATCGGCACAGGCCTGCTGGCAATCCCGGTGCTGGCCGGCTCCGCCGCCTATGGCGTGGCCGAAGTCTTCGGATGGCGCGCCACCCTCGAAGCCAAGGCCCCGGACGCCGTCGGATTTTACACGATCATCGCAGCCGCGACCGTGATCGGATTCGGTCTTGGCTTCACCGGAATAAGCGCCATTCACATGCTGGTCTGGAGCGCCGTGCTCAATGGCATTGTCGCGGTCCCGATCATGGCGATGATGATGGTGATCGTCGCAAATGCAGGGCTGATGGGGCGGTTCAAGGCGAGCCGCCGACTGACGATACTGGGCTGGATCGGCACCGCGCTGATGGCCATGGCGGTAATTGCCCTGTTCTGCTCCTTCCTCATCGGATAGGCGCCGCCGGCATCCGCGCTCAGTTCTGCGCGTTGTGAGCCTGAGTTACCAATTCCATTCCGGGTGGCGCCTTGGCCCATGAGTAGTTGTGGCTCGCGAGATCATAGCCGCGCTCGAATAGTGCGATCATGTATTTCTGGTCGAACGGCTCGCCGCTGGTCTCCTTGAAGTCGGCTGGAATGCTCGCAAGATTGAAGTCAATTCCGTCGCGCCTGGTGATGGAATAAATGCGGTAGAGGTCACCGATTCCCTGGTTCTTGATCAGCGTGGAGATTGAACGCTGCGTGATGGACAGGACGTTCTCGTTGACGGGTTGCCATTCGGGATCGATTTTTCCGTTCCGGATCACGAATAATCTCGGCTTCGCCATGGTTGCCGATTTTTTATCACGGGAAACGCCCGAGAATATCGACGGAGTCATGAAGACCTGTCTGGTGACACCACCGTCTACGTGCAGCTCGTCATAGTTCTGTCCGCCGACCCGGACCTGAATCCGGACCGGCGGGAAGACTCCCGGCAGCGTCGCCGACGCCAGCAATATCTTGCGGAACAGGCTTTTCGCGTCCGGCTTTTGGCTCATCGCGATGCGGCCCATGTCCCACATGACTGGCCGCTGCGTATCGAGGTTGGTGGTGCCGATCAGCAAAACGCGACCCTTGGCCCGCTCTCTGGCGATGTCCTGCATGAAGGCATCGTCGACATATCTCTCGATCAATCGCGCCAGTGGAGCGTCGTCGGCCAGCGCGGATCCCTCGAGCAGGCCAGGTACGTTGTAGGTGAAAATGTCCTGCCTTCCGTATTTGGTGAAGATCTCGCGCAGCTGACCGTCATATTCGCGTCCGAGGAACGCAAAGGGAGCAATCAGCGCACCGGAGCTGACACCGGTGACGAGGTCGAAGCTCGGTCGCGTACCCGCATCGCTCCAGCCGACCAGCAGGCCCGCGCCAAACGCGCCGTCCTCTGCGCCGCCGGATATGGCGAGCAGGTTTGAGACCGGCGCGTGCCTTTCGGCTCGCGAAGGTGATCGCATTTCCGCTCGCGGCGCATCCGCCATCATGATCGCCTGGATATCCCGGGCGGGTGCGTCGCCCCAAAAGCGGATGTTGTGAAATCCCTCGAGCTCGATCTGCGCGGCGCTGGCTTGCGGCAGCACATTGCGGCGCGCAATCGTTGCGCATCCAGCCGTCAGGACGATCGACGAGCCGATCAAGGCAAGACGCAATACCGGACGCAGCAAACGGATAGCAGACGAGACCCGCCTGTTCAGCCGGCCACACCCCAATCCTTCCGGATGTCGAAAGGACCTATTCAAAGTGGCGACCGCACCAGCATTTCCAGGATATCTCGGTATTCCCCGCCCGGGGCTATTCCGCGCTCCGAGCGCGCGCACTTCAGTTATGGAGCAGCGGCGGATGAATGTTCGATTTTGGGCATTATCGCGGCGGCTTACATCGCCGAGAAATATCCGGAAACAGTCAGCCGGCGCTGAGCTGGATTCGATTCTCGAATTCAAAGCTGAAGGATGCGTTACCAGGCATCGCACTCGCCAGCGCGGCCCCGAATCTGCTGGCGCGATCAAATCGCGATCTGCCGGCCGATCTCAACCACCTGATCGTTGGGCAGGCTGAAGAAGTCGCTGACGTGAACGGCATTACGCTCCATGACGGCGAAGAACCGTTCCTGCCAGGCCGGCAGGCCCATGTCGTCCTCGCGGCCGACCACCGTCTCATGGCCGACATAGTAGGTAACGTCGTTGAGGTCGACCGTACAGCCCAGCGATTTACTGGTGGCGAGCAGTTCCGGGATATGCGGCCGCTCCATGAAGCCGAACCGGGCCTCCGCGCGCCAGTAGTTCGGCGCGACTTCCTCGATGGACATGCGGTTGCCGGACGAGACCCACGGCACCGACAGGATTTCGACGCGCAGCACGAACAGATGCTCGTGAAGCGCGCGATTATGCTTGACGTGCCACACCATCACCGGCGGCGTGTCCCGCTCGGTCCGGGTGAGGAATACCGCCGTGCCGCGAACACGCGGAATCTTTGTTGCGGCGATATCGGCCATGAATCGCGCAACCGGGATCAGCGCTTCGTGCATCCGGGCCGAGACGGCGGCAGCGCCACGATGCCAGATCCACATCACAGCATAGACGCAGATCGCCAGGATCAGCGGGACGTAGCCGCCCTCGCCGATCTTGGTGAGATTAGCGAGAAAGAAGGCGCTGTCGATGACGAGAAAGCACGCCGCGACGGAGCCCGCCGCCCACAAGCTCCAGCCCCAGATCTCGCGCATCGCAATGAAAAGCAGCGCGGATGTCATCAGCATGGTCAGCGAAACGGCGATGCCATAGGCGGAAGCCAGATTGTCGGACTTGCCAAATCCGATCGTCAGCCCGACGGTCACGATCATCAGCAGCCAGTTGACGACGCCAACGTAGATCTGTCCGTAGCCTTCCGACGAGGTCTGCTTGATCGCAAGCCTCGGCAGCCAACCGAGCTGGATCGCCTGCCGCGTCATCGAGAACGCGCCGGTGATGATCGACTGGCTGGCTATGATCGTAGCTATCGTCGCCAGCACGATCAGCGGCAGCAACAGAATTTCGGGACAGAGACGATAGAAAATATTGCCATCGGTCGGCGCGCCTTCGATCACCAGTGCCGCCTGCCCGGCATAGTTCAGGATCAGACTGGGAAAAACGATCGCAAACCAGGCGAGCTTGATCGGGCCCCTGCCGAAATGGCCCATATCCGCATAGAGCGCCTCGGCGCCGGTGACGCAAAGAAACACCGCGCCCAGAACCCAGAAGCCGGTGACACCGTTCGATAGCAGATAGAAAAGGCCATGGACCGGGTTGAGCGCGGCGAACACCGACGGATGCTGCACGATGCCCGATATACCCATCACCGCGATGGCGACGAACCAGATCAGCATGACCGGCCCGAACAGATGGCCGATCGCCGCTGTTCCCTGTGACTGGATCGCGAATAGCCCGATCAGGATCGCAACCGCGGTCGGAACGACATAAGGCTGCAGCGCCGGGGTCGCGATGTTGAGGCCTTCCAGTGCCGACAGAACCGAAATCGCCGGCGTAATCGCGCCGTCGCCATAGATCAGCGCGGCCCCGAACAGACCAACAGCGACGATGGTCGGCCGCTGCCGTCTTTTCACGCCCAAAAGCGCCATCAGGGCCAGGATGCCTCCCTCGCCGTCATTATCGACGCTCATGGCAAAGGAGACATATTTCACCGTGGTGATGATGAAGAGCGTCCAGAGCACCAGCGATAGCGGACCCAGCACGGCCTCCGCGCTGTGAGGTGCGCCGGCCACGCCCAGTATCGTCTTGAAGGTGTAGAGCGGGCTGGTCCCGATATCGCCGAATACGATGCCGAGCGCCGACAGCGCCAGAACCGGCGGCTTGCCCTGCGGAGGTTGCCGTGCCGTTTCGGCGGCAGCCAATGTCGAAGTCTCGCTCAATTTATCGCTGGTCCGATGCGGTAGTTTTCTTGTCAGCCGCCGGGCGGAAGGCCGCGCAATCTTCTGATGATATCACGGCCAGATAACCGGCTGAGCGCAAGAGCCGTTTCATCACTTACCGTACAAATAATCGGGTACGGTGACAACCAAACGACCGGCAAGCCAATCGCCCGGCTATTTGACCGCATCGCTCTCGGGTTCTGGAGCGCCAAACGCCAGGTCCGGCGTTTCCCCGTCGGCCGTGGCGATCAGGTGTTTCGGCACCAGCAGCAATGCAGGCAGGATCAGAGTGTAGACGATTGTGATTGCGATGACGCAGACGGCAAAGCCGCCGTAGCGATCGTAAAGGTGGGTCCCGAGAACATCGCCAAATCGGGAAACGACGTAATAAAGGCTCCAGGACATCATGAGTGTGGTTCCCTGCAGGCCCCGCGGGCAGGACCGAATAATCAGGTCCAGATACGCACCGGTGGCAAGACCGCCCATCAGACCGATGGGTATCGCAGCGATCAAAGCCTGCGTCACCGTGTCGATGTAGAGCAGCGGAATCATCTGCGGAACGGCGAGAAAAGTCCCCCACAAGAGCAGCGTCCTCAGAGGAAACTTTCGGCAGAGCAGTCCGTAGACGATGAAGGTTGGAATGAAGGAGGCGGCGAAGATGGCGTTCCACTCGCCCCATTGGGCATCGGTGGCGTGCAGGGCGTTCTGGAGATGATACTGCAGCGGCGTGGTCGAACCCGGCGCGAAATTCCACAAGAGCCAGATCAGCATCGCCGGATAGACCGGCCAGTGCCGTGCCAGCCGCTTCAGATCCTCGACCGGATGACGGCCCGTCCCGTTTTCGACGCGGATATTGCCAAACACCTCCGCCGGCTTCCACAGCGAGTAAAGGGCGATCACGGTCATGATCGCGGCGCCGAGCAGAAACAGGATGCGGAGCGCCTGATCGGGATCTTTCTCCTCCAGCAAACCGCTGAGCTTGCCGCCGATCAACAGCGCGCCAACGGTGGGGATCGACAGGAAGACGTTCCACACCGCGCTGACCTGGCCGGTCATCGCATGCTGCTGGCCGATCACCGATGTCAGCCCGTTTTGGGCACTGGAGACAAAAAGAAACGAAGCGGTCAGCACGACGACCGCGAGGAGGAGCGTTGCAAAGGTCATCGGCGTGAATGCAAACAGGACGTAGAGCAAGCCGGTGATGCCGCCAAACAACAGCATGAATCCGCGATCTCTCATTCCGAACGGATTCCATGTATCGCGCATAAATCCGAATACGAACGACAGGTAGAGCGGGATCGCCGCCAGGAGCCGGAAAGCGGCGACCTCATTCGCGCTCAAATGCAGCCTGTTCTTGAGGAAGAAGCTGATGGGAATATCGATCAGGCCTCCAGCCGGGCCACCGAAGGCCAGCAAGATGATCAAAATTCCAAGATAGAGAAAAATGCCGTGCCGTTCCGATGAGGACAAATCGGCGGGAGCGGCGGCGACTGCGGTGGCTGTAGAACGGTCAATCGTCATCGCAGGCGATCTGTCCCTCAGGAGAGCAAAGGTAAAGCACACTCTACGGGGACGGCTGAACGGGCAAACTAAACCACGAGCAGCATCGCAATAATGGCGGTGGCGATCAATGCCGAATGGCGGATCTCGGGCCGGGTCAGCCCGATGTCGTAATGCGCCACATGCGCCAGCAGAAAAGCGATCAGGACTGCCGACCCGGCTATCACGCAAAGGGTAATCATTCGGCCGACCCAGTACATCATCTCACCTGTCGAGGCGGTTGACGATCGTGCGACACCGCCTCTACGCCAGTTCCGAATATGACGAAGTCGGTACCTGCGCCTCGATCGCCCGCTCCTCGGCAACGATCTTCGGCTTGCGCAGCCAGACATAGATCTGGGCCACGATCAGCACGACGCAAATAAGGAGGAAGAACGCGCTGATCGGACGCTCGATGAACGTCATCAGGTCGCCGCGCGAGATCAACAGGCTGCGCCGGAAGTTCTCCTCGAAGCGCGGCCCCAGCACGAAGCCGAGCAGGATCGGCGCGGGATGGAAATCGAGCCGCAGCAGGATGTAGCCGATAACGCCGATGAACAGGGTTTCGCCGACCTGGAACATATCGTTGTTGGCGGCATAGACCCCGATGCAGACGAAGAACATCGCGCTTGGATAGAGGTAGCGATAGGGAATGCTCAGGAGCTTCACCCACAACCCGATCATCGGCACGTTGAGGATGACCAGGAGGATATTGCCGATCCAGAAGCTCGCGATCAGGCCCCAGAAGATGTCCGCGTGCTGGGTGATCAACTGAGGACCGGGAACGATGCCGTGAATAATCAGCGCGCCCAACAAGAGCGCCATCACGGTGTCGCCGGGAAT
>Ga0210410_10004226_pt1 | contig 12606 bp, 11 predicted proteins | sample IncBWC4MmetaG_FD_161058 | JGI IMG/M metagenome (GOLD analysis project Ga0210410, IMG submission 161058) | Forest soil microbial communities from Barre Woods Harvard Forest LTER site, Petersham, Massachusetts, United States - Inc-BW-C-4-M | ecosystem: Environmental > Terrestrial > Soil >... | reverse complement strand
CCAGAACTTCTCGTCCCAAATGCCGCTGCCGAGCCCGATCAGGCGCGGGAAGGGTTGCGGCTCGGTGCCCCATTTGATCGCAGCCGCCTGCTGGATCATCAGCGCCACCGCAAGGGTCGAGAGCACGTAAAGATGCTGGTCAAGGCTCTTGAGCACCGGCCGCACCGCGACGAATTCGGTGATGATCCCGATGATCGCACAGCCGGCAAGCGTCAGCAGGAAGCCTGCCATGACAGGCAATCCAAGCTTCAGCGTGAACAGGGAGCCGAACACCCCGCCGAGCATGGCGAGCTGGCCCGCGGTAAAGCTCATTACCCGCGATGTCGAGAACATCGTGTTATAGGTTATCCCGACGAGCGCGTAGATTGCGCCCGCCGCCAGACCCGATGCGATGATGGAGGCAAACATTGGTCCTTCAGCGCCTTCGACGCCGCTATCCGTATCCCGGCGCCAGATTGAAGGCGCCATTTTTGGCTGTAGACGCCTCCGACATCACGATCTCCTCGGTGAGGTAGCCATTGTGCTGGGTCGGCGAGAAGGTGAAGTTGCCGAAATAGCCGGGATATTTCGAAAGGCCGTTCCAGTATTTGATGATGCCCTGGGCGTCCGTCGATCCGCTCTCATCGACCGCCTTGGCGATCAGGTCGATCGCGTCGACGCCGTCGGCGATCCACCACAACAGTGTGTCCTTGATCGAAACATTGGCCTTGAGCAGGCGATCGACCAGGTCCTGGCTTTTCGCCGGCAGCTTGCCGGAGGCGTCGTAACTGCAGCTCCTGTAACCCACCACGTAAACCTTCTTCCAGTTTTCGGGTTTTTCGACGAGCCCGGCGATCTCGCCCGACGACATCGACGGGTGGCCGGCGAACGGGACGTCCCAATTCATCGCCGCGCGGGTATTGAACATGCGCGCTTCCATACCGGTCGAAACACTCCAGACCACGATGACTTCGGCTCCGGCGTTCCTCGCGCGCAGCATATCCGGCGTCATGTCGGGCTGCGTCGAATCGATGTTGGCCTGATAGACCACATCCGCGCCATCTTTCTTGAACGCCGCAACGGAAGCGCCAAGCGCGGTGACGCCGTAGCCCGTGGTATCGCCGATCACGGCGACCTTCTTTGCCTTCAGGATGTTGAGGCAATAGTTGCGCACCGCGTCGTCCCATTGCGAGTTCGAAGGCGCCAGCCGAAATGCATTCGGGAATTTGGCGGTATCGATCAGGCTTTCCACTACACAGGGGTGGATGTTCGGCATCCTGGCGCGCGCCATGATCGGGGTCGTAGCCAACGCCTCGCCGGAATTGAACGGTCCCCAGATCGCATGGACTCTGGCCTGGCTGATCAGTTCCTGGGTCGCATTCACCGCTTTGGTCGGATCGCCCTGGGTGTCGCGGGTGATGACTTCCAGGTTCCGGCCCTTGACGCCGCCGGCGGCGTTGATCGTATCCACCGCAAAGGTCACGCCGCGGTTGAAGCCGATGGTAGGCGCCGAGCTTGGGCCCGTCATGGCGGCAAGGAAACCGATCTTGATCGGCTCGGACTGGGCGATTGCGGAGCGCGGAAATCCAAGTGCCGTCGCGCCGGCCGCGCAGGCGCTCCCCAAAAGAATGTCGCGACGTGAAACCGTCATCGTGGCCTCCCTGATTGTTTTTCCGGCGCCCGTGGTTTGCCCCGGACGCTCGTCGCATGGGTTTTCGGATTGTTGCCGAAACTCAGGCTGAGATGTCAAATTTGAGCCTGATCCGGAACGCTTGTCCAGAGGGTGACACCTCACTCGAAGGCGAAGATGCGCTTCCAGTCATTACCAAGAAGCGGAGCGTCAGAACGGCGAGGCCGTGAACCCGAGCGGCTGTACCACGTCGTAGGAAGCCTTCGTCAGCGGCACGGCATAGTTGACTGTGAGCGCGCCGAACGGCGAAGCCCAGGTCAGGCCAGCGCCGACCGAGGAGCGCACGATGTTGGCATTGGCCAATTGCAGCGATTGCGTGGAGCCGGGAAATGTGGTCGGGCCGCTATAGCGAAACACACTGCCGGCATCGACAAAACCGATCGCCTTCAGGCCATATTCGGCGGGCAAACCTGGAATATTGCTCTGCAGTTCCGCGGTCGTCGCCCAGTACATGCTGCCGCCGACATTATCCATGGTGGTGCCTGGCGTAAGATCGCGCGGGCCGAAGCCGTTGGGCGCAAAACCGCGCACCATCGAAGGTCCGCCGAAGAAGCTGTCGATCAGCGGCACCTGCTTGCCGCCCCAGCCCGTGATGTAGCCGCCTTGTCCGCGCACAAGGCTCACCACGTCGTCGTTGAGCTGATGATAGTAGCGCAAATCTTCCGTGGTGCGCAGAAACCTGACATCGCCGCCGAGCCCGGCGAGATCCTGGCGGAGCTGCGAATTGATGCCGTTGGCAGGCGCCTTGTTGTTGTCGAGCGTGGAGTAGGTCGCGGTGGTGCCGACCGCGGACACCCATTGCGGCCCGGCAAGGGCGGCCTGCTGAACCGCAATCGAGGGGGGTGCGGCGAGCGAAGCCGGATCGATCGTAACTGTCTGCCTGGAGATTGAATAGCGCCACTGCATGCCAAGCTGTTCGGTCAAGGGCGTGCCGATCAGCATCATCGCGCCGTAGTTTTCGGTGCCGTAGGACTGATAGCTGTTGGAAGAGGTCTCTTTGGCGAAAAGATCGACGCCGGCGGAAAGGCCGTTGCCGAAGAAATAGGGATCCGTCGCCGACAGGTCGACGCCGCGGCTGTATTGGCCGTAAGTGAAGGTCGATGCGACGGCCACGCCGGTGCCCAAGAAACTACGGTCGCCAAGCTTGACCTCGGCGAGCCAGCCGTCGACGGTGGAATAGCCGCCAGCAATGTTGAAGTCTCCGGTCTCCCGTTCGCTCACCTCGACATCCAGTATGACGCGATCGGGCATCGAACCCGGCGTCGTCGTGATCTTGACGGTCTTGAAATAATTCAGGTTCTTCAGGCGCCGCTCGGCGCGGTCGATCAGGCCCTTGTTGTAGGCATCGCCTTCGGCGATGTCGAATTCGCGCCGGATCACATAGAAGCGTGTGCGGGTATTGCCGTGGATGTTGATCCGTTCGACATAGGCTCTCGTTCCCTGGCTGAGCTCAAACGTCACGTCGATGCGACTTGTGCCTCCTGCGTGCGTGGTGCGCGGCTGGACGTGGGCGAACGGATAGCCGAGCTTGGCAAGTTCGGAGGAAAGCGCTTCGACGGTCTTGTCGAACGCCGTGCCGTTGAACGTCTTGCCGGGTTCGATAAGCAGCAAATGGCGAAACCTTTCACCGTCCAGCCCATCGACGTGGCTGGCGACGTTGATGTCGCCGAATTGGTAGACCTGGCCCTCGTCGATGGTGAAGGTGAGCGTGAAGCCGTGTGTCGCCGGATCGTATTCGGCAAGTGCCGACGGTACGCCGGCGTCGGCATACCCCTCGCTGCGATAGTAATTGCGCAACAGTTCGCGATCCGAAGCAACAATATCGGGATCGTAGACGTCGCCGCCGATGATGAAGCTCAGCATGTTGGTGGCCGAAGTCTTGATAACGGCTGCAAGCTGCCGCTTGCCGAACGCCTTGTTGCCGACGAAGTTGATTTGCCGCACCGGCGTCTTGGCGCCTTCCGTTATTTCAAAGACCAGGTCGGCGCGATCGTTGCCGCGATCGATGATCTCGGGCTTGACGCCGACATCGTCGCGCCCGGAATGCCGATAGGCCTCTATGATGCGGCCGACGTCTTCCTGCACCACGGCGCGCTGCAAGGTGCCGCGCGGCTTGGATCCGATCACGGCCGAAAGGTCACTGTCCTTGATTCGCTTGTTGCCCTCGAACGCGACGCGATCGAGAACCGGGGCTTCGTGCAGATGCACGATCAGCCGCTCGCCGGCGCGCTCGATGGAAACCTTGTCGAACAGGCCCGTCGCGATCAGCGACTTGAGCGCGGCATCGCGTGCCGCATCGTCGAAGCGTCCGTTCGCGGAAGCATGAAAATGCGAACGCACAGTCTCGGCGTCGATGCGGCGATTGCCTTCGACGGCAACACTCTCGCCCGCTTTTGCTTCGACATCGGCCGTCTGTCCCGGCGTCTCCGCCGCGATCGCAGTCGCGGAAAAAACCGCAAGCGCGGCGGCAAAAACCGCGCTTGCGGCTGTCTTCCGGGGGCATCGTCGATCCGATGCCACAGATGGTCCCATTCGTCCCGCCTGTCGTCCCCTCCGCCACCCGCAATCGAAATGCGCGGCAGCGGCGAAAGAATGTCGACGGTAGGGTGAGATGGCGCCATATGCGTTAACGGTTTGCCACAATTGTGACTTGCCGCAATTTCGACGCAGCCGAGGATCCCGGTGATCCTGAAAATGTCACATAGGCGCTACATAGGGAACCTGGTCCAGAATGTTGCCCGCGTTCGGGAGTATCACATGCGTTACTTGCGTCTTGCGGCATTCGCCGCCGCCTTGTTCGCGTTGGTTGAACCGGCGGCAAGTGCGGTCACGCCGGAGATCGATCCGCGCGCATCGCTCAGCGTAGTTCAGCAGTGGATATACAACTACCGCGCCAAGCCGGATTATGCCCACGTTCCCGCGGCGGTGCGCGTGCTGTTTCACTCGCAAACCTTTCGCGAGCCGGAAAACGCCGGCATTTATCTGGGCTTTATTGCCGGCGCCATCGCCTCTAACCCGGCCAAAGCCGAGCAGCTCGTCAACAGTTTCTTTCCCGTCAAGCCGGAAGACGAATGGGTGATCGTGCGCGCCGTCGCGTTTTCGGGCCTGCCGGACTGGCGCAACGTATTGCGGAAAGTGGCGCCGAGGATGCCGGGACGAAGGGTGATGATCGACAGCTACCTCGCCGGCACGCTGCCGACGCTGACCGATATTCCGCTGGAAGAGCCCAAGCCCGGCATGATGGACAAGATCAAGGGGGCGTTGACGAAAAACCCGTTCGCCAAGGACGACAAGAAGCTGAAGATGTCGCAGACCTTCGCCGGCAATCAGGATCTGCTCGATACGCTATGGGGATATTATTTCGCAACCGGCTCCTACAGGCCGATCCTGCGCATCATGCAGATGCTGCCCTGGAGCAAGAGCCGCGACACCGTCGACAAGCTCACGGTGGGAAGCATGGCGCGCTACACGCTTGCAAGCTATGCGGTGCGCGATGCGGGCCTGCGCGAATACCTTCGCAGCGAGCTCTCGGTGCAGCCGGAAGCGGTCAAGGTGCCGCTTGCCGAAGTGGTCGAGGCGGCCGACACGGTGCAGCTCGGCGCGGTGCGCAAGGATGCGCTGGCCGCGGTCGAGGAACTCAAGGCCAAGGGCTCCGACGCACGGCGCAATCTCGACTTCTGGGGGCAGGTCGGCGTTGGCGCGGTCGCGCTCGGCTGCGTCTCTGCGGCAGCCCTGGGTCAGGTCGCGATCGGCATTCCCTGTGTGATCGGCGGATCGGCCTCGCAGGGGCTGTTGTCGTTCTGGGAAAAGCAACAGTGAAGTAAGAAGGCCGCTGGGCGCTTCCGTCATTGCGAGGAGCGGCAGCTCCGAAGCAATCCAGATCTTCTCGGCCTGGAAAGCCCTGGATTGCTTCGCTTGCGCTCGCAATGACGTTGCGATCGGATTCTTCATGCGGGATGATGAGAAACGATCGGCGCTTTGGCAGCGAACAGGATACGCCCATGTTTTCCGTAATCTTCGAAGTCCTCCCGAGGCAGGGCCGCAAGGAAGAGTATCTGGATCTCGCCAAAGGCTTGAGGCCGATCCTGGAAAAAATGGACGGCTTCGTGGACGTCGAACGATACGAAAGCAGAACCAGGCCAGGGTGGGTGTTGTCCCAGTCCACCTGGCGGGACGAGAAGTCGATGGTGCGCTGGCGCACCCAGCGCGACCACTATTTCGTCCAGAGCAAGGGCAGGTTCGAGGTTTTCGCCGACTACCATTTGCGAATCGGCGAGATCACCGCCGACACGGACCCGCCCGCGGGGCTGGCGGTTCTCGAGCAGCGCTTCGACGAGACCGAGGTCGGTGTCGCCAAGCTCGTGACCTTAACCGAAGCAACGCCTGAAAGAGGCGCCGACCTCACCGCGAAAGCGGACCGGCTGCCATTTCACCTTGGCCTCGATCCGTCAGGCGATACGATCGCCGAGCATGATGTGTTCGAGAGCATCTACAATCCCGGAAAGCTGGTGCTGCTGGCGTCCTGGAAGGATACCGATGCCGGCAAGGCGTGGTCGCCCAGGAAATTGAGTGGCGTCGAAAAGCTTCGCCACCGCAAGATTCGCATCGTGCGCGATTACGGGCGCTTCGACCGGCGAGAGGCGCCGCAATACTACGCCGGCGTCAAGGACGCTCCGGCAAAATAACCAGGCGTCAAAACTTGGATGGAAACGATTCCCGCATCCTGTTTGCGGGAATTTCCGGCAATCGCGCTCGCAACGCTGGTGCAAAGTGCTAGAGTTCGCGCCGAACAACCGGCGAGAGGGGCGCGATGGGCCTGATTTTCTTTCTTGTACTGCTTGCGATTGTCTATTCCGCGGTCTCGATCCGGGTGCTCAAGCAATACGAGCGCGGGGTGGTGTTCCTGCTCGGCAGATTCGCCGGCGTCCGCGGACCGGGACTGACGCTGATCTTCGCCCCGTTCCAGACCATGACGCGCGTATCGCTGCGCACGGTGACGATGCAGATTCCCTCTCAGAAGATCATCACCAAGGACAACGTCTCGATCGATATCGCGGCGGTCGCCTACTATCACATCACCGACCCGGAAAAGGCCGTGATCGCGATCGAAAACGTCTATGACGCAATACTCCAGATCAGCCAGACCACGGTGCGCAACGTGGTCGGCCGGTTCAGCCTCGATCAGCTGCTCGCGGACACGGCCAGCATCAACGACCAGATCAAGAATGTCATCGACCTCCATACCGAACCCTGGGGCACACAGGTGACAGCGGTGGAAATCAAGGACATCGTCCTGCCGGAGAACATGCAGCGGGCGATGGCAAAGGAAGCCGAGGCCGAGCGCGAGCGCCGTGCCAAGATCGTGGCCGCCGAAGGCGAGTACCAGGCGGCCGTGAAGCTCGGCGAGGCGGCCGATATCATCACCCAGCATCCGGTCGCGCTCCAACTCCGCACGCTGCAGACGATGGCGGAAATCTCGATCGAGAAGAACTCCACCATCATCTTCCCGGCCCAGTTCATGACGACGGTGCAGGAAGCGATTGCAATGCTCGGCAAGGATTCAGCGCCGAAATAGGCGGGTCCGCACCCAGCCGCACGTAAAATCGTGAGTTCCCTTACCTGAAATTGGGCTTATGCATTCGCTTTCCTAGTCAGCGATATGAGCAAAAGTCCGATCAGTGCCACAACGGCAAGCAGCGCCCAGGCTTCGTTGACGGAAGTCGCGAACGCCGCGCGTTCGACCATCGGACGAACGTAAGCCTCCACCGTCGCGTCCGATACGTTGGGCGGCCGGTGCAGGAAAAGTTCCACGTCAAGACCGATCGCCTGTGCGGCGGTGACATCGCCTGCGATCAGCCGATCGCGCAGGGCGAGTCCATGGCCGATCGTGCGCCCGTAGAGGATGGTGTCGATCAAGGCGATGCCGATCGCCCCGCCAAGGTTGCGCATCAGGTTGAAAAGTCCGCTCGCGTCCGGCACCTGTTCAGCCGTCAACGTGCCGAGCGCCAGCCGCGTCGGCGGCAGCAGGCAGAACATGATCGCAATGCCGCGCAGAACCTGAGGCCAGAACATCTCGTCGAAATCGGCAACGCGGCTCTGCAACGCGCTCAAGCCGAGGCCAAGCACGAAAAGGCCAAACCCGAACGCGGACAATTTGCGCGGATCGCACCTGCTCTCAAGCGCACCCGCAACCGGCGCGGCCAAAAGTTGCGCGATGCCGGTAACGAGCATGATGGTGCCGATCTCGAACGCATCGTGGCGTCGCACATAAGCCAGGTGCACCGGCATCAGATAGACCGATCCGAACAATCCGACCCCGAGGCAGAAACTCAAAGCGCAGCCGATCGCAAAATCGCGCGCGCGCAGCGTCGAAAGCTCGACCACGGGATAGACCGTTTTCAACGTCCTCAAGGCGAACGTTACCGCAGTCGCGCCACTTGCGAAAAACAGCAGAGCGCAGCGTGGCGAGAGCCAGCCGTCCTGCGGCGCCTGTTTCAATCCCAGTTCAAGAGTGGCCAGCGCGACCGCCATCAGAACCAGCGAAGTGCGGTCGAGGCTGAAAAGCGCGTTGATGTCGGGCTTTTCGGCGGGCAGCAGAAAAGGTGTGGCGAGGCCCGCAACAACTCCGGGCGTGACATTGATCAGGAACAGCCAGTGCCAGGACCAGCTCTCGGTGATCCACCCACCGACGACGGGGCCTATGGTCGGTGCCATAACGGCCACGATGCCGGCAAAGGTCGTCGCGATCGGATGCAGGGCCAGCGGAAACAGCAGGAACACGGCCGAGAACACCGCCGGGATCAGCGCGCCGCCGGCGAATCCCTGCAGAACACGAAACGAGACAAGGGTGACAAAATCGGAGCTGAACGCACAGCCGATGGAGGCGAGGGTAAAAAGGCTGATTGCCGATACGAACAGCCAGCGCAGCGTGAGTGCACGCGTCAGCCACCCCGTCAACGGAATAGCGATGATCTCGGCGATCAGATAGGCCGTCTGGATCCAGCTCATCGCATCGCGCGAAATTTTCAGCGCGCCCTGAATTGCCGGCAGTGATGTTGCAACGACCTGAATATCGAGGATCGCCATGAACATGCCGAGACACATCAGGGTAAAGCCAAGCCAGGTCGCAGCTGAGGCTTGGTCAGGTGCGGCGACGGCCTCGCTCATGGCGCGGTATGCGTGGCGACCGAACGCGCCGCCTCGAGGGCGCGGTTTTCGGCGCGGATTCGGATGACGAGCACCGCCGCATTGAGGATCGTGAACAGCATCGCAATCCATGGCAGACCGACGACCAGCGGAAGGGTGGCGATTTCGCCTGCGACCACGGCATAATTGGGATGCGTGAGAAATCGATAGGGGCCTGCCGATACCAGCGGCTCTCGCGGCAACACGATGATCCGGGTGGTCCAGCGCTCGCCAAGGCTGCGCATCACCCAGAAGCGCAGGCCCTGCAGCGCAAGATAAACGATCAAGGCGGCGACGTTTATCGGTTGATCGCGACCGAACACCCAGAGCGCCGCCAGCCAGAGCGCGTGTACGGCAACCATCAGGGGATAGTGTGTGGGCGCCACTTCCACGGCGCCACGCGCCATCAGCCTGGACGTATTGCGATATGAGAGCGCGAGTTCGGCGCCCCGCTGTGCCGTCACGAGCCCCAGAATGAGTTCGGCCGCGGTGAAGGCAGCCGCCGTCACGCAGTGTGCCGCAGCGAAACGCAGCTCGCGGTGAAGCCGGGTCCGAGTGCGGTGATCAGCGAACGCGGCGGCAGCCCTCTGGCGCGCGCACGTTCGAGGATGAACAGCACCGTCGGCGCGGACATGTTGCCGTAGTCGGCGATCACCTGTCGTTCGTGGTCGAGCGTGCCCTGGTCGAGTGACAGCGCGCTCTCGATCGCGTTGATCACCTTGGCGCCGCCGGGGTGACAGACGAACCGGCCGATGTCGGCGAGCGAGAGCTGCATGCGCGCCAGAATCTGTATCAGCGCCGGCTTGAGCTCATTGGTGACGAAGTCGGGAATGGTGCGGCGAAGGATGACGCCGAAGCCCAGGGGATCCACGCTCCAGCCCATGACATTGAGCGTATCCGGCCAAAGATGTTCGCCTGTGCTTTCGATCTGTGTCTCACCGCCGTCGCCCGCGCGAACGACGACCGCCGCGGCGCCGTCGCCGAACAGGCTCGTGGCGATCACGTTGGCCTTGGTTACTTCGTCAAGGCGAACGGCAAGCGAACAGAGCTCGATCGTCACCAGCAACACGTTGGCGCCGGGCTTGGCCATCGCCAGGCGCGAGGCGATCGACAACCCCGAGACGCCGCCGGCGCAGCCGAGGCCGAACACGGGCACGCGCGAGACGTCGGATCGAAAGCCCATGCGACGGGCGACGCGCGCATCGAGGCTGGGCGTGGCGATGCCGGTGGAGCATACGGTGATGACGGTGTCGACATCCGCGGCACGAAGGCCGGCGCCTGCCAGCGCTTTATTGGCAACGTCGATGTACAGCGCTTCTGCACCTTCCAGGAACGCCTCGGTGCGTTCCGGCCAGCCACGCGGCGTGAGATACCAGTCGAACGGTTTCACACCATGTCGCTTGACGATTCCGGTGTTGGCGAAGATGCTTGCGAACCTCGCGAAATCGGGAAAGCGGCTGCCCAGGATGTCCCACGCTGCGGCCAAAACGTCTTTCTGCAGGAAGGTGTGCTGAGGTACTGATGTCGCCAGTGAGACGAGGGCGGCTGAATGCATGACAAGATCTTTCGTGTCGCTTCCGTAATCACAGGAACAGCGACCGAGATGATTTATTTCTGCGTTTTTAAATCCAGCAGTAACTAAAACGTGAAATGCATCGCCCGACCGCGCCCGCCGATAAACCGCAATCGAGATCAGGCGTTCACGCGAGCGAAAGTCCCAGCGCGATTGCGAGGTCCTTCAACTCGCGTCGTGTCATCAGTTACCGGACTCCTTGTAGAAATTGTGACGTGCGCCCGGGGTCCCCCGGCTCATGCCGGCGGTGGTACTCGGCCGCAAGATTGTCTTTTCCCTGTGATGGGCCTTCACCCTTGCGGTGGCCGATTCCACCGCCGGCTGCGCAGCGGTGTTTGCCTGCGCGAATGCGATATCCGTCGTGCCCAGAGCGCAGGCGACGACGAGGGCGGGAACGACAAATTTGGATCGCATGATCAAGTCTTCCGGACTGTAATTCGACACTAAACACAAACCTGCGCTCCGAAGTCGCGTTCCCCCGAAGCTAACGGGGGCGGATTTTTCCTCCGCTTTTGGGGTGGACCTGATCAAGGGGCAAAGTCGATGCAGCGCCCGGTTCCCGTGCTGACGGAGCCGGGCCGGGCGTTGGCCATGCCGGTCGTACAAATTCCGCCAAACAAGGCGATAAGCGCCAGATTCCTCGTGTCGAATCCGGCCGTAATGATCGGCGCACTGCCTTGCCGGTACGGTTGTTCCTTGGCATACTTTCAACCTGAAAAAGACCGCTTTAATTTTTTAATGGAGCGGCTTAAAAGGGCGCGAGATGAAAAATCGCATATCCATTTCCGAAGTAAGCGCAAAGCTTGGATATCCGTCCGGCGAAACGATTCAGGGCCTGCGGCTCCTGAGGGCATTCGTCAGGCTCTCGCCCTCGCAACGGTCCGAGGTGGTCGATATCGTCGAGCAGCTTGCCTCCGATCCGGCGCCGGCCCCAGGGGGAACGAACGGGGGATTCGGCGCGCGCTGAGCGAGGCTTGAATCTCCAAGAGGCCGCCGTGTAAGGCGGCCTCTCGTCTTTCGGAACTATCTCTCCCACCACCACCAGTCGGCATGCGCCCTGCGCCAGTCCGCATGGCGCTGCTGGTTCCGGCCGATCAGAATGCCAAAACGAACGCAGGCTTTTCGGTCACCCTTCTCGCAAAGCTGATGGTAACCGAGCATCTCGGCTTCCACAGCATCTTGAGCATGGGCTGGTGATGCGACCATCGCGGCCGAGCCACAAATGCCGGCGGCGACCACTACGGCAGTCATTAGAGGCCTAAGGATCATTGGTTCTCCGATTCAAATGCCGCCCCTTCAAAAGGCTAGGGCGCGAAATCTGAATGCGATCTGAACCCGGCAGCGCGGCGCGTTCATCGGACGAGGCGCCGCGTCGATTTTTTCAAGGTTTCGGACGGCAACTCGCCGAAGGCCAGCCGGAAATCTCGCGCGAAATGGCCGGGATTCTGAAAGCCGCATCGCAGCGCAATCTGCGTAACGGACGAATCCTGGGCGGGCTGTTCGAGCATCTCGCGCGCGCGATTGAGCCGGACCTGCTTTGCGAAGTCGGCCGGCGAATAGCCGCGATCCTGCTTGAACTGGCGGAACAGGCTTCGTGCGCTGATCTTTGCCACCCTTGCCATCGCCGGCACGTCGATCGGCCTGTCCCAATTGGCTTCGATGAACTCCTCGACAATCCTGACGGAAGATGAGGTGGAAGGAAGCGGCTCACGCAACAACAGATGCGTGTAGTTGTGACGGTGGCACATGAGGAAGTTCATGATCACCATGCGTTCGACTTCAGCGGCGACGAGTTCGGAAAAGTACCTGCCGCGCTCGTTGAAGTCGGTGGCAAACTGGAAAACCCGGCGTCGCAGGCTGCTCATGGCCGGCGGGTGCGTTCCGGCCGCCTCGAAGCTCAGTCCATCCACCTGTTGTCCGATCAGGGCACCCAGATTGCGCTTGAGCGCATCGATTTCGATCCGCAGCGCGAGTTGGCGGTAGCCCGACCCGAATTCCAGCTTCAGCGGCGCCCCGCTCGGAATGACAGGGGTCCACGATCCCCGCAGGATTTCGCCCGACGATGTGCCCGCGATGTAGCGGCCGACGCCGTCGATGTTGAAAATCTGGCGCACGAACGATGCTTCCCTGAAATGAAGCGAGACGTCGCCGGCATAGGCGCAATAGTTGAGCCCGATGG
>Ga0210410_10004225_pt1 | contig 12606 bp, 12 predicted proteins | sample IncBWC4MmetaG_FD_161058 | JGI IMG/M metagenome (GOLD analysis project Ga0210410, IMG submission 161058) | Forest soil microbial communities from Barre Woods Harvard Forest LTER site, Petersham, Massachusetts, United States - Inc-BW-C-4-M | ecosystem: Environmental > Terrestrial > Soil >... | reverse complement strand
GGCATCATCGTATTCCCCGTGGGCGCAGACGGCGCACTCGGCGAACCCAAATTTTACGACGGGGGAGGCGCCTCTCCTTTCTACATCGCCTTCCTGCACAACCGCCCGGATACCTTCATCATCGGCGAAGCCGTTTCGGACGGGCTCGCCATCGGCCGCATCGACGCAGACGGTAAAATCAACGTTGGCCCGGTCGTGCCGATCGACACGAGCGCAGGCGTGCCCTCTGAACTGTGCTGGCTGGCGGTCTCCCCGGACGACCGGACGGTGTTCGCCACAAACTTCGGTTACAGCAACCTCAGCAGCTTCCGCATCGACGGCAACGTGCTCACCGTCGCGAAGGATCCTGCGTGCCCGAAGGTTCCAGGAGATGGCACCTTCAGGGCGATCAACGGAACGGTTAGCAGCGGCCCGAGCGATAACTGGCTGACGCCGGATGGCGAATATCTCTACCAGATCTACGGGAACGCCTCGAAACTGGTGGGTTACGCCACTAAGCCGGACGGTTCGCTTGAGGAGGTTACAAGTGTCGCTATCCCCTACAACAGCCCGGAGGGTTTGGCGGGATTCTGATTCCCCTCAACCGGTGCGCGATGAGCGGTTGCTTCCGGGACACGAGTTGGCCGATGCGGACTGAGCCCGGTCCCGGAAGCGCCCGCACCACACGCGATAGCTTCAACGATGCACAAGCTGTGCTCGGCACCAGCGGAGCATGCATCACGATTTAGGTAACAACGACAATTTTCTTATGGGGAGCTGCCAAATTGCCTTTTCAGGACTTGGCGATGAGTTCGTGGAAATCCATGTTGGACGTTACATCGCCGCCTGATCTCAAGCACGATGCAAACCCCTTCGCTTCGCCTGAACCGAGTGCGGGAAATCCGTCCGACAAGGATCTGCAGCGGGCCGAGGGATCCTGCCGCATCGTGCTCAGCGGCTCGGAGAAAGGTACCCGCGTCATGGACGTCTTTCAACGATCTCCCATTCGCGTCCTATTTCCAAGGGCCAACGGCGCTGCGGTCGAAGAAGCCGTTCTCGTAAATACCACGGGCGGAATTGCCGGCGGGGACCGCCTCGAATTTTCTGTGACGGTGCTGGCTAATGCTTCGATCGCCGTAACGTCACAGGCAGCCGAAAAAGTCTACCGGGCGTTGAACGAACCTGCGCGCATCGCCACCAAGCTCAAAGCATCGGAAGGCGCAAGGCTCGCGTGGCTCCCGCAGGAAACAATCGTCTTCAATCGGGCTCGCATCAGCCGCGAGACAGAAATCGAGTTCTCTTCTGGAGCGGAGCTCCTGGCCCTGGAGTGGCTTGTGCTCGGCCGTGCCGCCCACGGCGAAGCAATGAGAGGTGGACGGATCACCGATAGTTGGCGCGTCAAAAAAGACGGTCGGCTGGTCTGGGGGGATACCTTCCGGGCAACGAATGAAGTATTTCCGCATATGGGGAGAAAGGCCCTGCTTTCGGAGTGTAAGGCCATTGCGACGCTGCTCTATTTCGGGCCGAATCTCGACTTAACCTTGGAGATTTTCCGTAACCTTGCACCTTCCCTCGGATGTCCATGTGCCGCGACGTTGGTCAGTGGGCTAATGGTCGCTCGCTTTGCCGCGACGGCGTCCTCAGATTTGAGGCTCGCCTTGCGGACCGTACTACAGCTCTTCGGTCGAGAGCTGGGCCCCGGCCCCTTCCGAGTGCCGAAGATGTGGTCATGCTGAAGCGCGCTACAGAACGGAGAGAGTCATGAACCTCACGCCACGTGAAAGAGACAAGCTGATGATCGCGCTTGCGGCGGTGGTTGCCCGGGCACGGCTCGCAAGAGGCGTCAAGCTCAACTATCCCGAAAGTGTCGCGCTCATCACGGATTTTGTTCTGGAGGGAGCACGCGACGGCAAGTCAGTTGCGGAACTCAGGTCCGGAAGTGGCAAGGTCCTCACCCGCGATCAGGTCATGGAAGGCATCCCTGAAATGATCCACGAGATGCAGGTGGAAGGAACGTTTCCCGATGGCACGAAACTCGTTAGCGTTCACGATCCAATTCGGTAAAGGAAGGTCAATCATGATCCCGGGTGAAATTCTTCCAGCGTCTGGCGAGATCGTACTGAACAAGGATAGAACTGCGATCTCTCTCAAAGTCGCGAACACAGGCGACAGACCAATCCAAGTCGGCAGTCATTATCATTTTGCTGAGACCAACGCGGCTCTCGCTTTTGATCGAAGGGCTGCTCTCGGTTATCGCCTAGACATTCCGGCGGGCACTGCTGTGCGCTTCGAGCCCGGCCAGTCCCGTGACGTTTCGTTGATCCTCTACGACGGCGCACGCCTGATTTATGGCTTCAACCAGGCGGTGATGGGAGCATTGACACCCGTGTGCGTCTTTACCTTCTGCCGAGAGCATTGAGGTAACCGAAAATGCCCCACACCATGACACGCGCTGCCTATGCACAGATGTTCGGCCCAACAGTTGGCGACAAAGTACGCCTCGCCGATACGGACCTTATAATCGAGGTCGAGAAGGATTTCACCACCTATGGCGAAGAAGTAAAGTTCGGTGGCGGGAAGGTGATCCGTGACGGCATGGGGCAATCGCAACGTTCCCGCAGCGAGGGCGCGGTGGATACGATTATCACAAATGCATTGATTCTGGATCATTGGGGAGTTGTGAAGGCCGATATCGGCATTAAGGATGGGCGGATCGCCGCTATCGGGAAAGCTGGCAATCCCGACGTACAGCCGAACGTCAACATCATTATCGGGCCAGGAACCGAGGTGATCGCTGGCGAAGGGAAGATTGTTACTGCCGGTGGCATCGACGTGCATGTCCATTTTATCTGCCCGCAGCAAATCGATGAGGCGCTTTACTCCGGCCTCACCACGATGATGGGCGGTGGGACCGGCCCGGCGGCCGGGACGACAGCCACGACCTGCACACCAGGACCCTGGCATATGCAGCGGATGCTCCAGGCTGCCGATGCATTTCCCATGAATCTTGGCTTTTTTGGCAAAGGCAATGCGAGCTTGGCGCTGGGTCTGATTGAACAGATTGAGGCTGGAGCGTGCGGCTTGAAACTTCATGAAGACTGGGGTACGACTCCCGCTGCCATCGATCGTTGCCTCTCTGTCGCGGATGACATGGACGTGCAAGTGCTTATCCACACTGACACGCTGAACGAGAGTGGATTTGTCGAAAATACGATCGCAGCCTTCAAGGGCAGAACCATTCACACTTTTCACACGGAAGGGGCCGGTGGCGGACATGCTCCAGACATTATCAAAGTGTGTGGCGAGGCAAATGTTATTCCGTCTTCGACAAGTCCGACGCGACCCTACACGGCGAATACACTCGAAGAGGCTCTCGATATGGTTATGGTCACTCATCACCTCGACGCTCGCATTCCTGAGGATGTCGCCTTCGCTGAAAGTCGTATCCGCAAGGAAACTATAGCGGCGGAGGATATTTTGCATGACCTGGGCGCACTCTCGATCATTTCGTCGGATAGTCAAGCAATGGGCCGCGTTGGCGAAGTCATAATTCGTACATGGCAAACTGCCGATAAAATGAGGAAACAATTCGGTCGGCTGGCTGAAGAGAAAGGCGACAACGACAATTTCAGGGCGCGACGCTATATATCGAAATACACGATCAATCCCGCGATTTCCCAAGGCATTTCTGCTTATGTCGGCTCGATTGAAGCCGGAAAGCTTGCCGATCTCTGTGTCTGGGATCCAGCCTTCTTCGGCGTAAAGCCTTCCATGGTGCTGAAAAGCGGCGTCATCGCCGCTGCAATCATGGGTGACCCGAACGCTTCCATTCCTAACCCGCAGCCGGAATATTACCGGCCAATGTTCGGCGCGTTTGGCGGCTCGATGATAGAAAGCTCGGTTACGTTCGTCAGCCAAGCTGTTTTGGAAAAGAGCGTGACCCTTGGACTTGCAAAGAAACTTCTGCCAGTCATGAACACGCGCAAAATCGGCAAGCATTCAATGATATTGAATAGCGCCACCCCCCGTATGGAGGTTGACCCGGAAACCTACGAAGTGCGGGCCGATGGCCGGCTTCTCACCTGCGAACCCACAGAAGTGCTGCCCATGGCACAACGTTATTTTCTATACTGAGGATGACAATGCAAAGCGCTTCCATTCATCGTCCCGCTGGACATTGGCCGAAGGAAAAAGCGGCAGGCACGCTCACTCTCGATTTTGACACACGCCATCGCCGCCGCATTTGCCTGACTGCAGACCAGGGTGAAGATGTCCTTCTCGACCTGCCGAAAGCTGTCGCGATGGCGGATGGAGATGGCTTGCAACTGGCCGACGGAAGGTGGCTGGAGGTCCATGCCGCCACGGAGCCCATCGTCGAAGTCCGGCACAAAAATTCTCATCAACTTGTGCGGCTCGCTTGGCACCTGGGAAATCGGCATTTGCCGACGGAAATTCGAGACGACGTTCTTCGCATTCGCCCCGACCATGTGATCGAGGATATGCTCGGCGGTTTCGGAGCGGATCTCGTGAAGGTGCAGGTCCCCTTCCAACCTGAGGGTGGCGCGTACGGCGGCAACGGCCACCATCACAACCATGCCGACGGCGGGCATCATCATGAGTAACGCGCAGTACAGCCCCCAGCCGCTGGTGCTCTTGAGGCTACAGAGCTGGCTTTCGCCCGCATTCCCTACCGGTTCTTACAGCTATTCCCACGGCCTCGAATGGGCCGTGGAAGCGGGACATATAAATGATCCCAAAAGTCTCGTCGACTGGCTGGAAGCCGATCTGTGCTACGGCTCGGGAAGAAATGAAGCCATTTTCTTCAGCGAAGCCTGGCGCAGCGCCCGAGACGACGATCGTGCGAAGCTATTTGAAATAGCGGAACTAGCGGCCGCCTTTCGCGGGACATCGGAATTTGCGCTTGAGTCATCGCAGCAGGCGTCTGCATGCCACTCGATGCTTCGGCGCGTGTGGCCCGATCGGCTCCTGGACGTACTTTCGCAATGGCTTTCGGAGCGGCATGTCCCGCCCGCTCTATCCGTCGTGCTTGGAGTTCGCTCTGCGAGGGAGGGCATTCCGGTTGGCCTCGCCTTGCCCGCCTATTTGCAAAGTTATATCGCCAATTTGGTGACCGCCGGAGTGCGACTGATTCCCCTCGGTCAAACGGACGGGCAACTTGCGATCGCAGCGCTCGCGGAAGCGGCGCTTGCCGCCAGCGTGCAAGCCAGAAACGCCACGATTGACGATCTTGGGTCTGCCGCTTTCATGGTGGATCTCGCATCAATGGCGCATGAAACTCAATATACGAGGTTATTTCGCTCATGACTTTTCTTGCTAGCACGGACTCCCAAACTCGCCCTTTGCGCGTCGGGATCGGCGGCCCGGTTGGCTCAGGCAAAACTGCCCTCGTGGAAGCGCTTTGCAAGCGGCTCCGGCACAACTACGACATCTACGTGATTACCAACGACATCTATACGAAGGAAGACCAGCTCATTCTTACACGCGCCGAAGCCTTGCCTGCAGAGCGAATCATGGGCGTGGAAACAGGCGGCTGTCCTCACACGGCAATTCGGGAGGATGCTTCTATGAACCTCGCCGCCATTGAGGACATGAACCGGAAATTCCCTCACGCGGAATTGTGCTTCATCGAGTCAGGGGGTGATAACCTTGCGGCAACCTTCAGCCCCGAACTGGCCGACTTGACCATCTATGTGATCGATGTCGCGGAAGGCGAAAAAATTCCGCGCAAGGGCGGCCCCGGTATTACGCGCTCCGATCTTCTCGTCATCAACAAGATAGATTTGGCTCCTCTCGTAGGTGCAAACCTTGACGTAATGAAAGCGGACACGCTGAGAATGCGAGCGCAGCGACCCTTCGTTTTTACAAATCTGAAGAGTGGCGTGGGTGTTGATCGAGTCGCAAGCTTTGTCATCGAGAAGGGTGGATTGGCAAGGTCAGCTGCTTAGCCGTCTGTCAGGGCTGCCTACCCATAAGGAAGGTGTGCGACAGGCCATACGCGATCTTCGCCCAGCATTCGAGACGTGATTGAGTTCGGGCAGTTGCAAGAACACTCGAAACAATTTTAGGCGAAGGAGAAGAGAACAATGGGCAACAAGACAATTAGTTCCAGTGAGGCCGGAATCGGCGATTTCGAACCTACGGCCGATCTTGCTCGCAACGGTGTCGAGGAAATCTCCGACGATCTCCGCCGTCTGCTTGCCGATGTGTTTGCCCTTTACCTGAAAACGAAGAATTTCCATTGGCACATGAGCGGCCGCCATTTTCGCGATTATCATCTGCTCCTCGACGAACAAGCGGCACAAATCTTCGCCATGACCGACGACGTCGCGGAGCGGGCGCGCAAGATTGGCGGAGATTCGCTGCGTTCCATCAGCGACATCTCCAAACATCAACGCTTGAAGGACAACAACCGAGAGTCCATCCGTCCCGAGAGCATGCTGGCTGAACTTTGTACGGACAACCGGGAACTCACGCGTTTCTTGCGCATGACACACAAGATTTGTGAAGAACACAACGATATCGCCACCGCCAGCTTGATCGAAGCCTGGATCGACGAGACCGAACGGCGCACGTGGTTTTTGTCAGAAACGGTACGCGATCATTGACACCGAGCGCGTGAAGTGACTTGCAGAAGGGACTTGGCAGTGCTCCGATGTGGATTTCGTTCCTAGCTCGACGGGTCTTCGATTACCCTCCCGGCAATCGCGGCAGATTCCGCGCGTGCGAATTTTAGGCTGCGAAGCAGTTGCGCGTTTGCGGCGACGATGAGCGTGGACAGGCTCATCGCGATGGCGCCTACGCTCGTGGGCAGCTCCACTCCACAGCAGAGAAATAGTCCCGCAGCGACCGGAATCGCAACTAGATTATAAGCGGTGGCCCAGACGAGGTTCTAGAAACCCTGGATTGGACGGGCCACCGCCGTTCGGACGGATCGTTGAAGGAGTGACAACATGACGAACATTCGCAAGGAAACCGACAGCCTAGGCGAAGTAGACGTTCCTGCCGACAAGCTCTGGGGCCCACAGACTCAGCGCTCGCTCGAACACTTCAGCATCGGCAAAGACCTGATCCCGCGGGAGCTGATTACCTCCTACGCCGTCCTGAAAAAGGCCTCCGCCAACGCCAACCATGCCGGCAGACGGCTCGACGACCAGCGCCACAAGCTGATTGTTCAAGTCTGCGACGAAATCCTGGCCGGCCAGCATCACGACATGTTTCCGCTGCATGTATGGATGACGGGCAGCGGCACGCAATTCAACATGAACGTCAATGAGGTGATCTCCAACCGCTGCTGCCAGCTCGCCGGCACACCGCTCGGCAGCAAGACGCCCGTTCACCCCAACGACCATGTGAACATGTCTCAGTCGTCGAACGACTCATTTCCGTCGGCCATGTATATAGCGGCGGCGGTCAATGTGAATCAGCGGCTGATCCCGGCGGTGAAGGCTCTCCACGATTCGATTGCCGATAAGGTCGAGCAGTGGAGGGACATCGTCAAAATCGGCCGCACGCATATGCAAGACGCTACTCCCCTCACTCTCGGACAAGAGTGGTCGGGCTATGAGGGGATGCTCGCGGACGATCTCGATTGGATCGAAGATGCGCTGAAAGGTGTCTACCGTCTTGCGCTCGGCGGCACTGCGGTAGGCACCGGCATCAATTCAGCGCCCGGCTTCGGCGAGGCTGCGGCGGCCGAGATTGCCAAGCTCACCGGCCTTCCGTTCGTCAGCGCGCCGAACAAGTTCACGGTGCAGGGCGCTCACGATGCCCTGGTACAGCTATCTGGCACACTACGCACGCTGGCCGTGTCACTTTACAAGATCGCAAACGACATCCGCCTCATGTCCTGCGGCCCGCGAGCCGGCTTCGCCGAGCTGGAAATCCCGGAAAACGAGCCCGGCTCGTCGATTATGCCGGGCAAGGTAAACCCGACCCAGGCCGAGGCCTTAACGATGATCGCCGTCCAGGTGATGGCGAACGATGTCGCGGTGGGCTTCGGCGGCGCGGGCGGATATCTGGAGATGAATGTCTACAAGCCCCTGATCATCTTCAACGTCACGCACTCCATCACCATCCTCTCCGACGGGTGCACGAACTTCCGCAAATTCCTGGTCGAGGGGACAAAGCCCAACCTGAAGATGATCAACGAATACGTCGAGCGTTCCCTGATGCTAGTGACGGCGCTCTCGCCGGTCATTGGCTACGACAAGGCCTCCAAAATTGCCCACTACGCCATGGACAATGATCTCACGCTGAAGGTGGCTGCACTGAAGCTCGGCTTCGTGACGGAGGCCGAATTCGATCGCGTCGTTGATCCAAGGAAGATGGTCAAAGCGTACGTTGCGAGTGCCTAGGATTGGAAGATTACCGGCCCCGATTTGAATAGATACGAAAGGGAGGGACTCAGCATGACAAGCACTACCAAGCACGGAATCGAATTGCTCCGCGATCCATCGCTTAACAAATCGACGGCTTTCACCGAGGCCGAAAAGCAGGCACTCGGCCTTGTTGGACTCGTACCCGATGTAACCGAGACCGAGGACCTACAGCTGAGCCGAGTAATGATGCAGCTTGGTCACAAGACCACAGACCTCGATCGCTACATCTACTTGGTGAATCTGCTCGATCACAACGAAACCCTCTTTTACCGGACCGTCATGTCGGATCCCGCACGCTTTCTCCCGATTGTGTACGATCCGACGATTGGCGAAGCCTGTCTTAAGTTCGGCCACATTTACCGGCAGGCGCGTGGGATGTATCTCTCAATCATGCGGCGCGGCAAGGTGAAGGAGATTCTGAAAAACTGGCCGCAGAAAGACGTTCGTTTCATCTGTGTCACGGATGGCGGCCGCATCCTTGGCCTGGGTGATCTCGGGGCAAACGGCGCCGGCATTCCCATCGGGAAGCTGGAACTCTATACGGCGTGCGCGGGCGTGCCTCCGCAATACCTGCTGCCCATGTACCTCGACGCTGGGACCAACAACGAGCCATACCTGCACGACCCGCTGTATTTGGGTATGCGCAAGACGCGACCGTCCACCGAAGAGCTCTATTCCTTTGTTGACGAGTTCGTTGAAGCCGTCCAGGAAGTCTTCCCGAAATGCTGCATCCACTTTGAGGATTGGACGGGCACGGACGCGATCCACTTGCTCCAGCGGTATCGCGACAAGTATTGCGTCTACAACGACGACGTGCAAGGTACAGCGGGGATCACTCTTACAGGGATGATCAACGCGGCCAAGATTAAAGGCACGAAACTGAAAGACGAAAGATACTTGTTCCTCGGCGCGGGCTCGGCCGGTATTGGCCTTGCCAACCTGCTTTGTTCCGCGCTCGTTGCGCAGGGCTTGAGCCTTAAGGGAGCGCAGTCTCGCGTCTACATGTTCGATATCAACGGCCTGCTTGAGACGACCCGCAAGGATCTCGCCGATTTCCAGAAGCCGTATGCGCACCAGCATGCGCCGACACGGGATTTCGTTGCTGCCATCGAGAGCATCAAGCCTACGACGATTATCGGTGTGAGCACGATTGGCGGCGCCTTCAACCAAAAAGTTGTCGAGGCTATGGCGAGGATTAACAAGCGCCCGGTGATCCTTGCTCTGTCGAACCCCACCGAACACGCCGAATGCACGCCCGAACAAGCCTACACCTGGTCAAAGGGCAAGGCGATCTACGCAGCCGGTGTGCAGTTCGCTCCGGTCCATTACAACGGGCAGACATTTCTGCCGGGACAAGCGAACAACTTCTACATTTTCCCGGCGGTCGGTATGGCGATCTTCGCCACGCAGGCGAAGCGAGTCACAGACGAGATGTTTATCGAAGCCGGCCAAGCGGTGGCGGATCAAGTTCCGCCCGAACTGCTCAAGCAGGGCTTGCTGTACCCATTGCAATCGAACATTCTGGAGACCGAGATTCAGACCGCCGCGCGTGTGGCGAAGCTGGTCTTCGATTCGGGACTTGCCCGCGTCTCGCGCCCCACGGACATGGTCGCGTTCATTCGTGAACATGTTTACACACCCCAATACGCGGCGACGGAGGCAACCTCCGCCGCCAAGGCGGGATAATTTTTGCTGTGACGTTGCGTTTATAGACTCGGGTTGCGTTACGCCTGACACGAACTTATCTTCGAGCTAACCTCGATTCATTTTCCTACTTGGCTGCTCGTTGAAGTGATAAGTCGAACGCGAGCGTAGTGGTTTGCATTGGTATCGTGGCGTCACCCGATGGAACCGTCACAAGTAAGTCCCCTTACAGGAATGTGGGAAAATGGAATTCGGAGGCAAGCATGGCGCCTAAAAGAGAACCATCCAGGAAGATTCTTGATAAGCATGCGAAGTTTCTTGCGGCATGGGAAGCGGCTGGCTTCCCGGACAAATTCGAGAAGGAAGGGACTACGCTTAATAACGTACGGTCAGCCGCTGAGTGGTACCGGAAACAAAAACAAAAGGCCACCAAGGACTAGGACGTTCCGCTCGCCGGGCGCGATTGCTGCCGCCGCGCCGCCTCTGTTTCGCCAGCCCCGGCGGCCACATTCCGATAACGCCGTTCGTCGTTCTAACAAGCCCTAATCGATGAGCCGGTGGATGCAACAGTTTTCCAAAAGCACCGCCTTGCTCCGCTCACTCATTACTCTTGATGTCTGTATTCGTCGGGGACATCATCCTCTGGCACCTCACGCGTCCGAACTGGCCCCGTGTCAGGGCTCGCGGCGTCTTCCACGCCCTTTACCACCTCGGCCTCGAACGCGTTTCCTTCCTCCAGCAACTCGGCCACACTTTCCGAATCTGCATCTTCGAGATTGGATAATCCCTGCAAATCTCCGGATAGTTCGCGCGTCCGCCGCCCCCTCCCTAGTTCCTCCGGCGCGAATGCCACCGTATCCAGACCTCGGCTTTTCTGCCGAACCTCTTCCAAGAGTAAGGCCGCCGTTTCCCCGCTAATAGCCTTCTTGCCGCCAGCCCTCGTTTTCATTGGCACCGTTTTCGGAGGCCCCTTTCTCTTCGCCAACTTCTGCTTGGGATCTAACAACTTCTTAGCAGATTTCTGCTTCTTAATTGGCTTCTTCATCAGAGTCGCCCTCCAGCTCTCAGTCCTCTTCACCTTCGCCCGGCAATTTCGGTGTGGGTGAGTTTCACTCCGCGGAGCAGTTGCGCGTTTGCGGCGACTATGAGCGTGGACAGACTCATCGCGATGGCGCCCACGCTCATGGGCAGTTCCACTCCCCAGCGGTGAAATAGACCCGCAGCGACCGGGATCGCCACTAGATTATAAGCGGTCGCCCAGACGAGGTTCTCGACCATCTTCCGGTAAGCAGCGCGCGACAGTTTGATGGCACTCACGACGTCACGAGGGTCGCTGCGCACAAGTACGATGCCGGCCGATTCCACCGCCACGTCGGTCCCCGCCCCGATTGCGATGCCGACGTCTGCAGTGGCGAGTGCTGGCGCATCGTTCACTCCATCACCAACCATCGCGGCGCGCTTACCTCCTGTTTGAAAACGTTTGATGGCAGCCGCTTTGTCGGCAGGAAGAACTTCCGCGGCGACATCATCGATGCCAATGCGCTGTGCGACTGATTCGGCGACCGCCTTAGAATCTCCCGTTATCATTGCCACGCGCAGTCCGAGTCGATGTAATTCCTTGATGGCTTCTCTCGATTCGGGGCGAATTTCGTCCTCAACGGCCAATGCGCCAAGTACACTTCTGTCTGCGATCACATAGAGCATCGTCTTCCCCTCGCGGTCCCAGGCCGCAGCGGCCTTCGCTATTTCCGCGGAAGGTGCCATGCTGCGTGACTCCAAAAGACGCGGTCCGCCGACCGCGACTGTTACGCCCTGGACGAGAGCCTGTGCGCCGCGACCTGGCAAGGCCCCGAACCCGCTGGCTGCAAGCCGAGTAAGTCCGCGTCGTTTCGCTTCGGCAACAATCACTTTGGCCAAGGGGTGTTCGGAATCCATTTCGACGGCGGCAGCGCGAGCGAACAGATCGTCCTCGCTGACGCCCGGCGCAACCACTACGCCCGAAAGTGCCGGCGAGCCGCGCGTGAGCGTTCCAGTCTTGTCGAAAACGATCACATCGAGATTTCGCGCCCTTTCAAGGGCCAGCCTGTCTTTGACGAGAAGGCCGTTCTGCGCACCAACCGAAGTCGAGATGGCGATCACGAGTGGAATCGCCAAGCCGAGAGCGTGCGGGCAGGCGATGATGAGAACCGTCGCGGCACGGATTAGACCATGTCCTTTGTCTCCTGCCAGCCACCAGTAGATGAATGTCGTCGCGCCTGCAACGACTGCTACATAAAAAAGGAGCGCTGCGGCACGGTCGGCGAGGGCTTGGGCACGCGACCCCGAAGCTTGGGCCGCGCTCACAAGACGCATGATTCCCGACAGGGCCGTCGCATCTCCGACCGCTGTCACAGAAACGCGAAGGCTCCCTCCGCCCGCAACCGTTCCTGCAATTACTTTGATTCCCGGCCCCTTGGCGACCGGTTTGGACTCTCCAGTGATCAGAGACTCGTCGACGTCCGCTGTGCCCTCGACGACTTCTCCATCCGCCGGGACACGCTCACCGGGACGGACGAGCACGATATCGCCTGCGTGCAACTCACCG
>Ga0210410_10004224_pt1 | contig 12608 bp, 7 predicted proteins | sample IncBWC4MmetaG_FD_161058 | JGI IMG/M metagenome (GOLD analysis project Ga0210410, IMG submission 161058) | Forest soil microbial communities from Barre Woods Harvard Forest LTER site, Petersham, Massachusetts, United States - Inc-BW-C-4-M | ecosystem: Environmental > Terrestrial > Soil >... | reverse complement strand
CCGTTTTGCCTCCGTGTACATGGATTTCAAGGACGTCCAGGAATTCATGTCCGAGCTGAAAAATCTTCTGAAAGACCGAACCAAAAAGTAGCGCGCTGGCGTCGCGGAGGGAATCGGAATGAAACGAGTTTTCATCGCACTCAGCATTGCGTTTGTCGCAGTCTCACTGATTTGCGGCGGCTGGGACCACGCCTCCGCGCAAAGCAAAAACGCTGCGGCAACTTCCGTCATTCCGGAAATGAACAAGGAAAATATCCGCGCGCACGTGCGGTTTTTGTCGCACGATTTGCTGGAAGGGCGCGGCACCGGCCAGCGCGGTGGCGACATTGCCGCGGAATATATCGCCACGCAATTTGCGCTCGATGGATTGAAGCCGGCGGGCGATAACGGAACGTTTTTCCAAAACGTGCCCATGGTGGAAGTAAAAACGCTGCCGGAAACATCGTTCACTTTTGTCGAAGCCGGCGGCAAAACCACCGACGCCAAGAATCTCGAAGACTTCGTCACCAATAACGAAAGCCAATCAGAAATCGCCGACATTGATGCCCCCATAGTATTCGTTGGCTTCGGCATTAGGGCCCCCGAATACGATTGGGACGATTACAAAAACGTCGATTTGCACGGCAAAGTCGCGCTGCTTTTTGTCAACGAGCCGCCCTCCGACGATCCGAAATTCTTCAAAGGCAAAGCCCTCACCTACTACGGCCGCTGGACCTACAAATTTGAAGAGACCGCGCGCCGCGGCGCCCTCGCCACCCTGGTGATTCACCGCACCGACCTCGCTAGCTACGGCTGGGAAGTCGTGCGCAATTCCTGGGGCGCGCAGCGTTCCTACCTAAAAAATGACGGCACGCCAAAATTGCAAGCCGCTTCGTGGATTCAAAAAGATCTTGCCAGTCGCATCCTTGCGCTGGCCGGTCTCGATGTCGACAAACTTTATCAGCGCGCGCAGTCGCGCGATTTTCAGCCGCTCACGCTGCCGATTCGCCTGAAAGCGCACGTGGCCAGCGCGCTGCGGCCGTTTGTTTCGCGCAATGTGCTGGCGGTACTCCCCGGCTCGGCGCCCGAATATGCAGGCCAGGCGGTGCTGTACACCGCGCATTACGATCATCTGGGCATCGACACGTCGCTCAGGGGCGACCAGATTTACAACGGCGCGGCCGATAACGCCACCGGCTGCGGCATTTTGCTGGAGCTGGCGCGCGCCTGGGCGAGCGTGCCGCTGACGCCGCCGCGTTCGATTTTGTTCGCGTCGGTCACCGCCGAGGAGCAGGGCTTGCTCGGTTCCGAATATCTGGGCAAGCATTCTCCGGTCCCGCCAGGAAAAATCTCGCTCGATTTGAATTTCGATGATTTGCCGCCTATCGGCGATCCGGAAGAGGTGGAAATCAGCGGGGCGGAGCGCACCACGTTTTATCCCGATGTTTTGGCGACGGCCAAGCAGTTTGGTTTCGCGATCCGGCCTGATCCGCGGCCGGAAGCAGGGCATTACTACCGCTCGGATCATTTCAGCCTGGCGCGCGTGGGAGTGCCGTCGTTTTCCATCAACGAAGGCATCAAGTTCAAGGGCCATGACGCGGCCTGGGGCGAAGCCCAAGCCAAGGATTACGTCGAGCATCGCTACCACCAGCCCAGCGACGAATACAAGCCCGATATGGACTTCACCGGCGACGCCGCCATGGCCCGCTTCGGTTTCGCGCTCGGCCTCAAAGCCGCGGTCTCGCCGAAGCTGGCCGGCTGGGTCGCCGGGGATGAGTTTGAGGCGGCCCGGAAGAGTCATCCGTAGTGCAAAGAGTGGCGAGTGGCGAATGACAGCGAAGGACGACCTGGCGATTCCGGCGGAAGCGAGAAGAGTACGGATTTTTGGCTTGAAGGAGGCTACCCCCCACCCCCTCATAAGTGCAGAAGAGTGCGCAAGCGATTGAAAACAAAGGAGGGGAATTTGCGTTTTGGTGTCATGAGTGTGCCATTGGGGCAAGCTGGTGACAGAAAAGAAGCGAGCGACTCTTGATTTGGAGGAGATGCCCCCTCCCCCTGTTTTTCGTAAGTGCGGATTCTAAAGAGTTTACTTGGGCAGACCCTGGAAGTGCGGATTCTAAAGGGTTTGCGGGCGGACGATTGCGGTCAAAACACAGCAAAACGCGGAATTGCATTGTAAGTGCGGATTCTAAAGAGGTTACGGACGGGGCATATTCATAAAAAGATAAATAGATTGGACGGACCGGTCCTGAAGAGATTGGAGGGACAGCCTGGCGGGCGATCATGGTTGGCCGGATGTGTGGAAACCGTGCCGAACTTTAATCGCATTATACCACAGTCGGATAGTTTGTCAAGTAGTTACTGGTAAGTGGTTTGTTTGGTGGGAGATAGCAGAGTCGGATGGCGAGATGAACTCGCCGCTACAGAGGTTAGGCGCAGCCCGTCTCGGAAGGCCGCCGCTACAGAGGCGGCGCGGGGATGGCGGTAAAGTTCCGTTACCATGCAGGATTTCAAGGTATAATGCGCGCCAACTGGCAGACTCAGCCATGGCTAACGGTTCCCGAAAAGTTCCCCCTGGGCGCCTCTGGGGGGAGTCTGTGTCTGAGGGGGCTGGCTGGATCGGCCCGTCACTGTTTTGCAGAGAACGCCAGCCTAGCAATTGCAAACTGTTCTTCTGTCTCGTAAACCCACCTCAGGTGATGTTCCTACCATGAACCCCAAAATGCCCGCTGCCAGGGCTGCAACTACTTTTGCGCCCGGAGAGTTGGTTTTGGGGCGGTTCCGCATTGTGCGGCTGCTGGGGAGCGGGGGTATGGGTGAAGTCTATGAGGCGACCGATCTGGAGCTGGGGAGGATCGCGCTGAAGACGTTGCGGGCCGACTTTGGGAGCAGCGCGGAGGTGCTTTCGCGGTTCAAGAAGGAAGTGCAGCTGGCGCGGAAGGCCGGCGGACCGCACATTTGCCGGGTGCATGAGTTGTTTGTCACGCCCGGAAGGTTGGCGGGGATTCCTAGTGTTTTTTTGACGATGGAGTATCTGGAGGGCGTGACGCTGGCGGACCGGATTGCGGCGTCGGGGCCGATGACTTGGAAGGAGGCGCAGGCGATTGGACTGGAGATCTGCGCGGGGCTGGAGACGATTCACCGAGCGGGGATTATTCACCGGGACTTGAAGAGCCGCAACGTGATGCTGGCGTCGCGCAATGGAGCGACCTGCGCGGTGCTGATGGATTTTGGTCTGGCGCGGGAGTTTGCGAGTGCGGCAACGGCGGAGACAAGCACGTTTGCGACGCGGCCGGGGGGAATTGTGGGGACGCCGGCGTATATGGCGCCGGAACAGTTTGAAGGGGCGGAAGTTACCCCGGCGACGGATATATACGCGCTGGGGATTGTGCTGTACGAGATCTTGACGGGGGAGCACCCGTTCGCCGCCTCGACGACGGAGGGAGCGGCGGTGGCGAGGGGGCGGCGCCCGAAGCCTGTATCTGTGATCCGACCGGAGGTACCCAAACATTTCGATGAGGTGATTGAGAAATGCCTGGCGTATGAGCCGGGGAGCCGGTATCAATCGGCGAGAGAGCTGGCGGAGGCGTTGGGGGCGTATCCGCTGTCGACGCGAGAATTGATTGAGAAGCGACTGGCTGGGCGCCACAGGTGGGGGATTTTCGTTGGAGTGTGCGGCATCCTTCTCCTAATTGTAGTAGGAGGACTGCTTTGGGTCCGGGCGCACAGTTATCATCAACCCTCGGAGGAAGTGAGAAAATGGTACGACCGCGGAATAGCAAACCTGCGCGAAGGGAGCTACTTGAAGGCTAAGGGCGAGTTTGAGGCGGCCATAGAGCGGGATAAAGGGTTCGTGCTGGCTTATGCCAGGTTGGCGGATGCGTGGAACGAGTTGGGATTTGAGAAGCGAGCGGCGGACGCGATGCTCCTCGCCATGGGGTCTGAGGCGGAGCGAAATCTGCCGGAACTCGACCGGATGTATGTCGAGGCAGTTCATTCCACGTTGACGCGTGACTTCGCAACAGCTGTCACTAGATACAAGGCGATTCTCGAGGCCCTGCCGGAAAAGGAGAAGACGTACGGATATGTCGATTTGGGGCGGGCTCAAGAAAAGGCTGGCAAAATGAATGAGGCTCTCAAAAACTATGAAGAGGCGACCAAGGTGGACAAGGACAATCCCATTGCCTTTGTGCGACTTGGGGTTCTTCGGAATCGTCAGCAGGACACGACCGGAGGAGAGTCAGCATTCCAGCAAGCCGAGAGCCTTTACCGTGTGACGATGGACCAGGAGGGTCTTGCGGAGATTGCGTATCAACGGGGATACGCGGAAAACGAGCGAGGAGAATCAGATTCGGCCCGGAAAAACCTCCAAGCTTCTCGGACAGCCGCGCAGCAGATGGGGGACGTACAACTGGAGATTCGGGATTTAACGCAGTTGAGCAGTGTCGAGTACAACGCCGGAAATGGAGAGAAGGCCGTCGAATACGCGAACGAGGCCATTCAGCTGGCGCGGGGATATGGGTTGGAATACTGGTCGGGAGACGGCCAGATGCGTCTTGGGAACGCTTACCTGTCCCTGGGCAAACTCGATGCGGCAGAATCTCCGCTCCAAGAGGCGCTTCGTCTCGCACACCAGGACCAGCAGCCCCGGTTGGAAGCGAATGCCAGTTCGAGCTTGGCCAGCCTTCGCGACCAGCAAGGCAAGCCTGATGAGGCGATTCGGTTCGCTGAAGTCGCGCGGGATTACTATAAAGGTGTTGGGATGGTGGATGCATCTACCAGTGTCTCCATACTGATCGTTCGAGGGCAGGTGAACAAGAAGGATTTTGCGGCCGCATTGCAATCGGCTACAGGTCTATTGGAGGTTAGCCGTAAATCGGCCAATTCCGCGCTCATAGAAAGCTCCGAAGAGCTAATGGGCGGAGTCCTGAACGCCCTGGAGCGCTATCCGGAAGCATTATCGCATTATGAAGAAGCGTTTCGGATCGCTCGTTCGATTCATGAAAATGAACCCTTCTATGCGCTGCATTGTGCCGAGGTGCTGTGGCCGTTGGGTCGGTACAACGAGGCGCAAAATATGCTCTTGATTGCACACAGCGGCAAGAATGTAAGAATTGCCTCAGCGGTTGAGCTACTGAAAACCACCATACTCTTGTCCCAGGAAAGATTCGCAGTGGTAATTGCACATGTCGACCGGTCGTTTAGCTCGAAGGGATCCGATGCCGCACCGGACGACTTGCCGCAGTTTCGTCTCTTGCGCGCGCGTGCGGAAGCGCGTTTAGGGCGGGTGAAGGAGGCGTCCGAAGACATGAGCGCACTTGCGGAATGGGTTCAAAAGGAAGGGGACGAAGAGATGGCTCACAACATCAAGCTCCTACAAGCTGAGGCTTATCGGAAGGCTAGTTCGCCAGAGTTGGCCGAACCGCTCGCGAGTGCTGCCTACCTGTACTTCTTGCGCTTGGGAAAGAAGGAATCGCAGTGGCTGAGCCTGCTGGAACAGGCGAGGATCCAGCGCGGCCTGGGGAAGGTTAAAGAATCCCAAGAATCAGCGAAATCTGCGCTTGACATACTAGGTGAGTTTGAACAGACTTGGCCCCCCGCCGATTATAGGTCGTATACTTCTCGACCTGATAATATGGCGGCGCTGCGGGAGCTTACGACCTATGAAGGAAAATAGCCCAGCGCATGTCAACAAGAGTACTTTCGTAGTCGTAACGGGAGTTCTCGGCACCCTGTTTCTTGGGGCCTCAGGATATCTTGGGTGGCTGCTTTACCAGATCTCAAGACCGGGCGTGACTGTGAATTGTCCGATATTGGTTCGGGGCGGTTCGATGACAGCATTCACGAGCGGTGGCTCCGCTTGGGTTCCTTCTAACAATATTTTGCTAAGGAACACATACTGCACTGAGATCCTTGCGTCCGACATAAGTTATATTGAGTTTAAGGACGCGGGTGATCCGAATGCATCAGCGAACTGGCCGGACACCGTTACCGGTCCCCCAGCCCCCTTTAGTTCATGGCAAATTGAAATCTATGGGCATGCATCCAACGACTACGGATCAGGCATGAATCGCGGCCCAAATAGTATGAGGTTCGAATGGCCCGCGAAACACTGCAATTCCACCGATCCAAAGAAAACACCAGTGGAAGTCACTTTCGTGGGCAGCACAGCGTATCCGCTGCCAAGATTGCCTCACCATAAAAACCACACCGATAATCTTCGGATGTTCTACCTTCCTGCGAGCAAACCCGAGGATCAAGAGTTCTGCGAACGCATGGCTGAAGTCGTCGTCATAATCAACGGAACGCAATATTTAGACGGCCACTGTCCGGATGGGGACTGCTCAGTGGGCATGGGAACTCCTCGGTAGCTAGGAAATATCGAAAAACATGGATATAGATGGAAAATTCCTCGTGGATTAGAAAACGCCTCGCCCGCCCCCGTATTCCTTCTTTGAGATAGTTGGCAAAAATTTTGCTGGGAAGTAACGTTCCGGCATCGACGTATTTAACTTTCGGGATAGTTAGTTAAAGTCAGGGCCGGCGGCAATCCTGCCTAGCCCCTCTCCGGTGTAACGGTGGCGGACTAACGCGGCCAGACGCCGGCGGTGAAGGATTTGATGGTGCGGAAACCTAGGCGTTCGTAGAGTTCGACGGCGGTGCGGTTTTCGGAGGTGACGGTCAGCGTCAACTCGCGGAATTTCAGCGAGCGCAGAGCTTCGGCGGAAGTTTGCATGAGCATGCGGCCGAGACCGCTGCCCTGGAAGCCGGGGAGCACGCAGATTTGCGTGGTGTGGCCGACACCGGGAAAAACTTCGCTGGTCAGGACCGCGGCGACGAGCTCGTCGCTGCCTGGTTGGCGCAGGACGAAGGAGGCGGCGGGAACGAACTGACCGCACCCTGGCAGCAAAATAATATTTTTGAGGAATTTTAGCGCGCCGGAGTGGGAGCGGTATTGATCGTTGATCTCGCCGTCGACGTGATTGGCGTAGGCGAGGTAGATGAGTTTGGCGCAGGGGTCGAAGTAACGGTCGTTCCAGCGGTCGAGGCGCATACCTGTGGAAGTGCCGGCGCGGGACTCGGGGAACTTGGCGAGATCGAGCAGCATGAACTGGCGCGTGTAGAGGCGAAAGCCCTGGTCTTCGAGCGGAGCATCGACGGGACCGCTGAAGGGCATGAGCTGCGCTTCGATGCGCGTTAGGTGCGGAATCGCGCGCATGGAATAGAGCATTTCTTCCAGAAGGCGGCGGCCGATGGAAGTTTGCGGAAAGCGGGAGGAGACGTACAGACCGCCGATGAGACCTTTTTGTTCTTCCAGGACGTAAAAGGAATAGCCCACGGCGGAGCCGTTCTCGAAGGCCACGCAGCCGGCGAGCGCGTGGGCGTCGAGGAAGCGCTTGATGAGGTCGAGCGCGCCGCGATAATCCCAATGCAACTCTTCGCGCCAATGGCGGGCTTCTTCTTCGAGAAGCGATTCGATCTGCCGGACAGTGGTTTGGCGCAAGTCGACGATATTCATGGACGGAGGAAGCGTCGCGCGACCCCTGCCGCGCAGGATCTATGATAGCCGATTCGGTGCCGCGTTTGGGTATGTGTCGAATCGCCAACACGATACAGATGCGACACAGATAGACGGGCTGGGGAATGGCGGGAAAAAGAGATGTGCTACGATGCGAATTATCACGATTGTATGGTGAGGAGTAGAAAAACGGCGGGAGACGCCCGCCAAATTGCGCAGACTACTAATGTCGATCCTCTTCGAACTCCGCTATCCGAGCCGTTGGTATACGAAACTGTTGATGGCCGTGCTGTCGCTGGGGTTTTTCGCGGTGCTGGCCACGGTGGCGATTGCGGGATTTTTGGTTTACCGCATTGTGAAGCCGCAGCGGACCAGCTCGGACATTAATATGGAGAGTTTTCCGGGGCGACCGGATGCGGTGGAATTTACGGTGGCGGGATTGGGGAAGCGCGAAGGATGGTTTTTCCCCGGCTTGCGCGGCGCGCCGACGATCGTTTTGTGCCACGGGTATGAATCGAGCCGCGGGGAATTGTTGACCATGGTGTCCGCGCTTCAGGACCACCAGTACAACGCGTTTGTGTTTGACTTCGCGGCGCACGGCGGGAGCGCGGGCACAACCACGTTTGGTTATCGGGAATCCGATGAGGTGCGCGCGGCCATCGATGCGCTGGCCACACGGAACGACGTGGACCCTGGACGGTTTGGCTTGTGGGGCTACAACCTGGGGGCGTATGCGGCGCTGCGTGAGGCGGAGAACGACCATCGCGTGCGAGCGCTGGTGCTGGATTCGGTGTATGACGTTCCGGCGCAGATGGTGAAAATCGGCGTCGAAAAAAGCGGGCTGGGCGGGTTTCCGTTGATGGTCAAGTCGGCGCAGACGAGTTTCGATTGGCTGAACTACAGTTATCGGGAGGATCCGCCGCTGTCGAAGAAATACAAGAATATGGCGGGAGCGCCGATTTTGTTTATTCAGGCGCTGGATGATCCGGAATTGGCACGGATTACGCGGGATATGTTCCTGAAGGCGCCCGAGCCGCGGGAGCAGGCCATTATTGCGCATGGAAATTTTGTGAGTCTGGCGGACGATGAGAAGCGCGCGTATGAGAACCGCGTGGTTAGTTTTTTTCTACTGAAGCTGCCCGCTACCGGGAATGCGGTTCACTGAGCTAGCCGGAACTATTCGGTAGAGAAACCTGCCAGTTGTCGTGTAGTCGTAAGGCACCTCTTCACAAACAAATGTGGGCGGAACCAAAGACCTAAAGTATTTGCTTCCCGTAAGAACGTAACCCTCAGATGGAGAGTTCCGGTCCCAGCTTTTGATTTCTTCATGCAGGTAGAAATTTAGACTGAACTGCAATCCACGATTCATGCCGGTTACAGAGAATTTTTCGAGGGGGACATTGCGGAGCTTTATTTCTCGGGCTATCGATCGTCCTGACGGATCCCACCGAAAAAATGATGCCAATAGCTGATCGGTGAGGGATAAAGCCAGGAGGATCGGGATGAATGATATAGCGGCCGCGAGTCGAAGCCGGTTGCTATTTTGCGAGGCCGGGTACCTGCCACCTAGGATTAGGTTGGCGAGAGCGAACAAACCTAGAACGATTCCCACCGTCACTCCAAACATTTCGTTTGCGCGAGAAAAACGCGGAGCCGCCCACTCCGCGAATCCGAACAACATCGAAAAAAGCAGGGCTGCTGCCAGTAGAGTGAGACGGAAGGACTTCCGGTGAACGGGTCCAAGTGCAGCACATGAATGTGCTGCCAGCAGACAAATCGCCGGAACCGATGGAAGGATGTAGCCTGGCAGTTTTGATTGCGAAATGGAAAAGAAAACCAGGCAGAAACCAGCCCAACAGAGAAGCAACAAAGTCGCGTCATTTAGGTGGTGTTTGCACCAAAGAAGCCTAGCGCCTACGAAAGACGACCACAGAAAAATCGCCGTCCACGGTAGAAAGGCAACGAGCAGCACCGGCAGATAAAACCAGGGGGCCTGGAGGTGCTGGAATTCGGGGGTTAGGTAGCGTTTGAAATTGTGTTCGATGATGAAAATGCGGAAGAAATCGGGGTTGCGGCTGGCGCAGAGGAAGTACCAGGGTAGGGCGGTGAGTAGGAAAGACGCGAGAGCGGCCGGATGGAAAAGACGGAAGGCGTCACGCCAGCGTTTTGCGAAGAGGGCCCAGAGGAAAACGGCGCCGCCGGAGAGGATGATGGCCGCGGGGCCTTTGGCCAGGACGGCGAGACCTAGGAAAAAACCGAAGAGGATTAGGGCGGGCCAGAGAGGGCCAGAGAATTGTGGCGTGGTTGAAGCGGGTGGGCCTGGCGGGGAATGGGGCGGAGTGGTGTCAGCGGATGGGGCGAGCGGGAGAGATTGTGGTGTGGCAGAAGCGAGCGGGGCAAGCCCCGCCCCTACATCGGACGATTCGGAGGGTGGCTTGGCGGGAACTAGGCGGAGGACTACGGCGGCGGCGACCATGGCGACGGTTAGCATGGCGCTGAAGGGCATGTCGGTGGCGGCGGCGTGGGAGAAGCCGATCATGCCGACGGTGGTGGGGAGAAGGAACAGGAGCCAGCGCGCGGTTTCCGCGCCGTAGAGGCGCAGCGCTAGCCAGGCTAGCGACAGCGTGGCTAGAAGTGCGGAAATTGCGCTGGGCAGGCGTGCGGCGGCTTCGCTGACGCCGAAGAGTTTGAAGCTTAGCGCGGCTCCCCAATAGAAAAGCGGCGGCTTTTCGAACCAGGGCTTGCCGTAAAGGCGCGGCGTGACCCAATCGTCGGTTTCCGCCATGTCGCGCGCGATCCACGCATAGCGCGGCTCGTCGGGGCCCACGAAACCGATGGCCCCGAGATGGCTGAAATAGCAGACGTAAAGAGTGGCAAGGATTAGAAGAGTCCAGGCAATGCGGGCGATGGGGCTTAGTGGTATGGGTTGAGCCTCGCCAGGGAGATTGGTCACCACGGTCGCAGTCTAACACGACAGATTGCAGGAGAATGGCGGGCGCAAGGGAGTTGCTCGTCTAAGACGGCACGCGTAGCGCTGGGCACTGGGAGCCGCGGTCAATCCTCGTTGGCAAATTTGCTTTCTTCGTAAGCGCGCTGGATGGCTTGGTCGACGAAGCCGCTGCGGAAGGCCATCTCGCGGTCGGGGTCGCCATCGCAGAATTTTTTCTTGAACTGGGAAAGATCGACTTGTTTGCGGGTATCTTCGAGGGAGAGGTGTTTGGCGACTGCGGCTTGCACCTGCAACAGCGTGGATTGCAGAGCGGAGGAGACAAGGTTCAGATAGGCGTAGTCGTGCTCGACCGGACCGTGCCCCGGGATGACGGTGGTGGCGCCAAGAGCTTTGAGTTTCGCGAGCGTTTGAATCCATTCGGATAAGTACGAGCCATAACTGTACGGAGTGGGAGAAACGAGCAGGTCGCCGGCCATGACGACTTTGGCGTCGGGGACGAAGATGACCGCGTCACCGGCGGTGTTGCCGCGGCCAAGAAAGCGAATCTGGACTTCGCGCTTTCCCAGCATGATGGTCAAGGCATCGTCGAAGACGAGGTTGGGAATGACCGACTTGTATTGCTGGTATTCGGAAGCGGCAAAAACGATGCTGTTGATATAGTCGTTGAGATATTTTTTGCTGGCCTCGGTCAGAGGTTTGCCTTCGTCATCCTTGCCGTCCGCGAGCATTTTGCGCAGTCCATCGGCGTTCGCCGGGTCGGAGTTGCCCTGAATGTATTTCGGGGCGAGTTCGAGAATGGCCTTGCGAGTGAAGGTCGTGCTGACGACCGCGACGCCGGGAAAAGCGGAACGAAATTCGCCATCGCCCAAGAGGTGATCGGGATGCCAGTGCGTGTGGACGAGAAAGCGGACGGGCTGGTTGGTCATCTGCTTGATTTCAGCGATGATTTGACGGGCGTGAGAAGGGAAGCTGGTGGAGTCGACAACGAGCACCCCGTCATCGCCAATGACGGCGATGCAGTTGCCGCTGACGATGCCGGTGTTCGATTCGGAAGCAATAAAAGCGACAATGCCGTCGGTGACGCGCACGGTCTCGAAGGTATGCTTCGGAGCATTGAGCGCGGGGCAAGTAGAGGCCAGAGCAAACAAACAGGCGGTGAAGAAAAGGATTCTTGCGAACAAAGCGCACCCCTTTCAAACTGCTTGGGGAGTTGGACGGGAGGATTCGGAGCGGGTAAGCAGAAGAAATCGACAACCGGCGGGGATCCCAAGAGGCAAATGAAAGATGTGGATTGAATTTGTAGCGGCGTGGACGATGTTGAAGCTGCTGGGCTTGTTGCCGCGGGGGATGGCGCGGGGAACGGCCGCGCTTTTCGCAAGAGTTTTGTACGCGTTGACGCCGAAATTGCGCAAGACGGCAGAGATCAATCTGCGGATTGCTTTTCCGGAGTGGAGCGAGGAACGGCGCGCGGAAGTGATTCGCGGGATGGTGAGGAATCTGGGATGGATGGCGGCGGAGTTTGCGCGCTTGCCCAAATACTCGAAAAAGAATATTGAAGAGATGGTTGTCCTGGATGGGCATAAGAATTTTTTGGAAGGACAGAAACGCGGGAAGGGCGTTCTCTATCTGACCGGGCACATTGGCGCGTGGGAGTTGTCGTCGTTTGCGCATGCTGTGTACGGATTTCCGCTGCATTACATGGCGCGTCCTCTTGATAACCGGCGATTAGATGATTTGGTGAACCGCTACCGGTGTTTGTCGGGGAACTTGCCGATTTTTAAGAATGAATCCGCGAGGGCGATGCTGAAGACTTTGCACGAGGCGGGAACGATTGGAATTCTTGCGGACCAGAACACGCTTCCCGCGGAAGGCGCTTTCGTCGATTTCTTTGGCAAGACCGCCTGCACCACAACGGGTCTGGCGCGCGTAGCGCTGCACACGGATGCCGCGGTGGTTCCGGGTTACGCGGTGTGGGACGAAGACATTCAAAAATACCGGTTGCGATTCGAGCCCGCCGTCGAACTTATTCGAACGGGCGACACCGAGCGCGACGTGTTTGCGAATACGCAAAAGTTTGCGAAGGTGATTGAAGGAATTATCCGCAAATATCCGGACCAATGGGTGTGGGTCCACGCGCGGTGGAAGACGAGACCCAACGGC
>Ga0210410_10004221_pt1 | contig 12611 bp, 10 predicted proteins | sample IncBWC4MmetaG_FD_161058 | JGI IMG/M metagenome (GOLD analysis project Ga0210410, IMG submission 161058) | Forest soil microbial communities from Barre Woods Harvard Forest LTER site, Petersham, Massachusetts, United States - Inc-BW-C-4-M | ecosystem: Environmental > Terrestrial > Soil >... | reverse complement strand
ATAGGAGCTGACGCCCAGGAACATGCCGAGCAGCACGCCGGCGATGCCGGCGAGAATGCCGTAAATCGCCCAGACCACGATATAGATGCTGGTGAGCTCCAGCCCGAGCAGGGTGACGCCGCGCGGGTTCATCGACGCCGCCAGCACCGCCTTGCCGGTGCGGGTGCGGTTCACCATGAGCCAGAGCAGGCCAATCACGAGGCAGCAGACCAATGCGGTGAAGATTTCGTTTTTCGGGGTGCGGACGCCGAAGATGTCGACGACGCCCTCGACGATCGGCAACACCGTCTTGGCGTTGTTGGTGAAGAAATAGGCGATCAGCTCCTGGATCATGATCCCCCACAGCAAGGTGCCGGTGAGAACGAAGATTTCCTTTTCCTCGTTGGGAATTCGCCGCGATTTCTGGATCGGCTGCACCACCGCGAAATAGGTGGCAAACGCCGCCACCAGCGCAACCGCAACGCCGACCAGCGCGCCCGCATAGGTGTTCAGATGCAGCGTAGCGGCCGCAGCCCATGCCGCCACCGCCGCCAGCACCATGATGGCGCCGTGCGAGAGGTTGAGCACGCCGGAAACGCCGAAGATGAGGGTGAAGCCGGTAGCCCCGAGGGCGTACAGGGCGCTGATGGCAAAGCCGTCGATCAGGATCTGAAAAGCAAGCATCTATGATGGCCGCGGCAGCACCGCTGCCTCACTCCTACTAAAAGAAATTGCCAAGGCGAACATGCTCCCGGGCGAACCCGGGAGCATGTTCATTCTCTTTTCTAGTTCGACGTGACCTTGATGAAGCTCGGGAACTTCAACTGGCCCTTGGCGACTTCCTTCGGCCAGACGGCGACCTGCTTGCCGTCCTGCCACTGCAGCATCAGGCCGGTGATCAGGCCCTTGCCGTATTTGATCGAATGGGTGAACGGATCGTCCTTGCCGTAGAACTGGATGCGGCCGATGGTGCCGACCCAGTCGGTCTTTTCCAAAGCCTCGACCAGCTTGTCGGCATCCGTGGAGCCGCCGCGCTTCACCGCGTCGGCGATGTAGTAGACTTCGTCATAGGAGGTATAGCCGGCATAGGACGGGAAGTTGCCGAACTTCGCCTTGAAGCCTTGCGTGAACGGCAGGCTCTTTTCCGTCACCGGGACGTCCGGTCCGGACACGCCCTGATAGAGTACGCCTTCGGCGGCGCCGTTGGTATCCGCACCGAAGGTCGAGTTGGTGGCCTGCGAGGAGATGCCGAGCATCGGGATCGGCACCTGCTGGTTCTTCCACTGCACCGTCGGCTGCACGCCGACATGCGAAATGCCGGTGATCATCACGTCGGGCTTGGCGCCTTCGATCTTGTTGAAGATCGGGGTGAAGTCGGTGGTGTCGGGCGAGAAGCGGATGTGGTCGAGCACCTTCAGGCCGATCTTCGGCAGGCACTCCTCGTAACCGACGTCGAGCGGCTTGGTCCAGGCGGCGTCCTCGCTCATGATGACGGCGGTCTTCATGTGCTTCTCGTCGACCAGCAATTCCTTGGCGGCGTCGCAGACCGACAGCGCAAGCGCGGCCGAGGTCAGGTAGCCGTGAAACGTGTATTTGTTCTTCTCGTAGTCGGCATGCACGCTCTTGCTGATCTCGTTCGACGCAGCACCGGGCGTAATGAAGGGCGTCTTCAGGCGCGATGCCCAGGGCTCCAGCGCCAGCACGACTTCGCTGATGTAGCTGGCGATGACGATGTTGACATGGTCCTCGTTGACCGCGCGCTGGAAGGCGCGAACGGAATCCGCCGAAGAAGAATGGTTGTCGTAGGTGATGATCTCGATCTTGCGGCCGTCGACGCCGCCCTTGGCGTTGATTTCATCGGCTGCCATCTGGGCCGCCTGCGGGATCGACGCGCCGGCGATGGCCTGCGCTTCGGCGATGACGCCGATCTTGATGGGGTCCGCGGCCAGCGCCTGGCCGGAGGCGATCGTTAACAGGCCGAGCGCGGTTCCACCGAGAAGTCCTCGCAATGACCAAAAAATAGGCGACCCTGATGTCTTCTTCATATCGTTTCTCTCCATTCTTATTCTTGAGCCGTTCTTCAGCTTTCCCAGTATTTTAGCCGGGCATGCGTGCACGGCAAGCGAAACTGCATCGCAATCCGCTCCGCGTCAGCGCAACTAAAGTAGGTGGGAGTCGGTCGCGGTTTGCGGTCAAATTCGCCGCCGCGTCGACGCATCCCGAGATTCATCAGCAACGGCACGACGGGCTCTGAGCCGAGAAGAGGCTGCGCCGCAACCACTTCTTGCGACTTCTCCGCGAGGATGAACAGACAGATCCCTCGCCGGTCGGCGCACTCCGACACCGGCAAGGGCCGGCCAGCGGCGGAACCGGAAGCCACTCTCGAAAATGTCAAGACGGCGCAGTTGCAGAGCAGGCCGCGCCGTTCGCAGGCAAGGCAGGAAATGCAATCCAGCAGCCTAGCGGGCTGCCGCCTGCCGAACCGCGGGCTTGCGTTCGATCGGATGAATGTCGATGGCGCACAGGCGCCCTATCCGCAGCACATCCATCGCAAGCGTGCGGCCGATCCGGTCGCGGTCGAGGATGCGGATCAGATCGTCGACGCCGTTGACGTCGACGCCATCCAGTCTGATCACGACATCGCCGGGCAACAGGCCCGCCCGCGCCGCCGGCCCGTCCGGCTCGATCTGCGCCAACAGCGCGCCCATCTTGTTGTCCACGCCGGCGACCACCGCATGCCGTCGCGGCACAGGTACGGTCTGGCCGGACACGCCGATATAGGCGCGCCGGACATAGCCGTGGCGGATGATTTCGGACAACACGAACTGCGCGGTATTGCTGGCGACCGCAAAGCAGATTCCCTGCGCGCCGCTGATGATCGCGGTGTTGATGCCGATCACTTCGGCGGCGGACGACACCAGTGGCCCGCCGGAATTGCCCGGATTGAGCGCGGCGTCGGTCTGGATGACGTCCTCGATGGTCCGGCCGCTGACCGAGCGGATCGTACGGCCGAGCGCCGACACCACGCCCGCCGTTACCGTCGATTCAAAGCCGAGCGGATTGCCGATCGCCACCACCAATTGCCCGCGCCGCAGCGTCTTGGAATCGCCGAGCGAGGCGTAGCGCAAATCGCGCACGCCATCGGCACGCAGCAGCGCCAGATCGGTGTCGGGGTCGACGCCAAGCACCCGCGCGTCCGTGACGACGCCCTCGGTATCGCGCAGCCTGATCTGCTTCGACGATCCAACCACGTGGCTGTTGGTGAGCACGAATCCGTCGGGAGAGATCACGATTCCCGAGCCGATCCCGCCGCGCCCGCGCGCGTCCTGACCGGCCGCGGTGGTCTCGACGCGGACCACGGCGGGCCCGACGCGTTCGGTCACGCCGATCACGGCATTGGAATAGGCGTCGAGCAGCGCCTGATCGTCGGCGGCCGCCGGCGTAGCCGTTTGCGATGGCGGGTTCTCGTCGAATGTGGAGTTGGTAAAATCCAGCATGGCTGATTTCCTCGGGGGATAAGAGACATGGTGGCACTGCCCTGCCCTCGCAAGTCCTTCCGGCGGGCCGAGGCCGGGGCGGTTGGCCGGTCTTCCGAACTGGAATAGCTTGCGTTCGATGTTCCCGAGGACGGGGTCCGAGAAGGAGGGTAACGGATGCGGATCCGCCGGTTGGACCATGTCCTGCTCGCGATGCCGGCGGGGCGGGAAAGCGAGGCGCGGGAATTCTACCAGGGAATTCTCGGAATCCCGGAGGCGGTGAAGCCAGCCGGTCTCGCCGCGCGAGGCGGCTGCTGGTTCGAGGACGGCGAACTGAAGGTCCACCTCGGGGTCGAGAAGAATTTCGCGCCCGCGCGAAAGGCCCATCCGGCCTTCATCGTGGACGATCTGGCAGAACTGGAAGCAGCTCTGAAGAGCGCCGGCTATCCGATCGCCTATGACGAGCCGCTGGAAGGGTACGATCGTTTCTTCGTCAACGATCCCTTTGGCAACCGGATCGAATTGATGCAGGCCAAAATGGCCTGAGCTAGCCGAGCGCACCGTAACAGACGAAGCCGAGGCTGAGTGCCAAGAGAAACAACAGCGACAGCGTCACCGCCGCGGTGACCTTGCCGCCGACGCGCCCGATCACGCGCAGATCGACGCCAAGCCCCAGCGCCGCCATCGACATGATGGTCAGGATGCTCGCCGCCTTTTGCAGCGGGAAAACCGCGGCCACAGGCATCAGCGATAGCGAACGCAGCGCGGCCAGGATGAAGAAGGCGACGATGAACCACGGTACGGTGGCGAAGAAGCTATTGGTCTTCGAGGCGCCTGCGGCTGATCGATCGGCACGCAGGCCTTTCGCGGACACCGCGATGCAGGCGACGACCGGGCCGAGCATCATCACCCTGACCAGTTTCACCAGGGTGCCGATCTGCGTGCTGACGAGGCCCGCCGGCACGGTTGCCGCCAGCACTTGCGGCACTGCATAGACGGTCATGCCGGCCAGCACTCCATATTGGGTTTCCGACAGGTGCATCAGCGGGATCAGAAGCGGCAGTCCCAGCACCACGATGACGCCGAGCACCGCGGTGAACGATATCGAGGAGATGATGTCGTCGGAGCTCGCGCCGATCACCGGTGCCACCGCGGCGATCGCCGAATTGCCGCAGATCGAGTTGCCGCAAGCGATCAGGATCGACAGGCGGACCGGCAAACCGAGCGCCCGGCTGATGCCGAAGCTGGCCCCGAGCGCGAGAATGACGATGATCACGATGGCACCGAGCAGGACCATGCCGGACGCCGCGATCGCACCGAATGTCAGCGAAGCTCCGAGCAGCGCGACCGCCAGTTCCAGCAGCTGTTTCGCGGCGAAGGCGATCCCCATGAGCCAGCGGCGATCCGGCTCCCAGATCGCGCGGATCGCGATCCCGAGCAGAATCGCGATGACGATGGCTTCGACATAGGGGTGTCCGATGAGGGTCTCCTCAACGGCCTGCACCGCCACCGCAGCAAGTGTAACAAGCCCGCACAGCGCTATTCCCCAACTCAGGGGAACCGCTTTCGCGATCACGCCGCCGGAGGGTGCGACATTGCAAGGGGATTCGACCCGATCTGGCACGCGACATCCTTCAAAGAGAAGGAATTATGCGCTAGACCATCGGAAATGGAAAATATCGTTTCAATATAGCCCGATAGAAAGAGGTTATGCCCCTCAACCTCCATCTGTTGCGCATGTTCGCGACCGTGGTTCGCAGCGGAAGCTTTTCGAAGGCTGCCGAGATCCTCAATGTCAGCCAGCCCGCGATCTCCAAGGGCGTGCGGGACTTCGAGCTTCAGGTCGGCTGCCGGTTGCTCAACCGCTCTCCAAAGGGCGTGGTGCCGACCCCGGAGGGACTCGCGCTGTCGCGGCGCGCCGAGGCGCTGTTCGCGGTCGAGCGCGCAGCCGAGGAAGAGCTGTCCGCGCTGCGCGGGCTTCACAATGGCTCGCTGCGGATCGGCGCCTCCACGACGATCGCGACCTACATGATCCCGCCCTATCTCGGCGCGTTTCATCGGGCCTATCCGGGTGTCGACCTGCATCTGATCAGCGCCAATACCCGCGACATCGCCGAACAGATGGTCGCCCAGGACCTCGATGTCGGGCTGGTCGAAGGCCCGGTCGACGACAAGAATCTGATCGCGGAGCCCTGGCGCAACGACGTCATGAAACTGATCGCGGCTCCCGACCATGCCTTCGCACGCGAGGCAGGGCCGATCGATCCCAGGCGGATCGAGAACGAGGTCCTGATCGTGCGCGAGCCGGGCTCAGGATCGCGCGAGGTGGTGACGCAGGCGCTGGCCGCTCACGGCATCGAACCGCCGCGCACGCTCGAAATCGGCAGCACCGCGGCGATCAAGCAGGTCGTCGCCGCGGGGCTCGGCATATCGATCGTCTCGGTCGCGGCGGTGGAAGACCTGGTGCAACTCGGCCGGCTGAAAGTGCTGGAGCTCGACGACATGAAAATCGAACGCACCCTGTGGCAGTTGAAACTGCCCGGCCGGGTGGCGATGCCCGCGGCGCGTGCGTTCGAAAAAATGCTGCTGGATCGCTCGGCTTTTCCCGACCAGAAACCGGGTCAAGCCGCTAGCGCGTAACGGTCTGTTTCGACGCTGTCGCGCTGCCGACTTCAAAGGCCGGGGTCGCCGGATACATCAGAACCCGGACGGAAACGATCACCACGACCAGCAGCCAGAACGCGTACTGACCGACGCGGCCGAGAGCCGTGGACGCGGCGCCTGCCTCGCGCTTGCCGCGCGACGCATCCGGCAACACCTCGCCATAAGCATCGAATTTCTCGGTCGGCATCGCTGCATCCGGCATCATTCCTGCGGGCCTTTATCTCGCAAGGCCGGCCGGCAGAACAATGGTTGGAACTTTCAATGTTCGGCCGGCGGCGAATGCTTTCTTTCCTGCGAGGGGCTGCCGGCAGAGGGTTTTTGTTTCCGGGGCTTGCTGAGCGGGCCGGGCCGCGAGAGACTGCGCCCAACCAGAAAATTCCGGACGGAAACTCAAGGAGGCGGCCATGACCGGCGCAAGGCTGAAGCATTATGGCTGGGGCCGCGAGGGCGAAGGCATGACGGAGGCGGAGCAGGCTTTTGTGCTCGGCCGTTACCGCGCGAAATTCTCCCGTGACAAGTTCGAAACCATTGCGGTGCCGCGGCTGGAGGATCTCAGCCTGCGCGCGCCGCGGATAACGCCGCCGGCCTCGCTCGCCGCTTTCTGCACCACCGACCGCTACGACCGCGCCGCGCACGCTTACGGCAAGTCCTACCCGGACTATGTGCGCGCCATGCTCGGCGACTACGAACGCGCGCCCGACGTCGTCGCCTATCCGCGCAATGAGGTGGAGATTTCCGCTGTGATGGATTGGGCCGGCAGTGTCAGCGCCTCGCTGACCCCGTTCGGCGGCGGCTCGAGCGTTTGCGGCGGCGTCGAGCCGCGCGCCGACGGCGTTCGCTACAAGGCCGCCGTCACGCTCGACCTGCGCCACCTCGGCAAGGTGGTCGAGGTCGATCAGGCTTCGCGCGCCGCGCTGATCGAGGGTGGCGCCTATGGTCCCGCGCTGGAAAACCAGCTCAAGCCGCATGGCGTCACCCTGCGGCATTTCCCGCAGAGCTTTGAGTATTCGACGCTGGGCGGCTGGATCGCGACCCGGTCGGGCGGCCATTTCGCCAGCCTCTACACGCACATCGACGATTTCGTCGAAAACCTGCGCGTGGTGACGCCGCGCGGCATTCTGGAAACGCGCCGCCTGCCGGGCTCGGGCGCAGGTCCGAGCCCCGACCGGATGTTGATCGGTTCGGAAGGAACGCTGGGCGTGATCTCGCGCGCCTGGATGCGGTTGCAGCCGCGTCCGAAATTCCGCGCCGGCGCGTCCATTCGCTTCCAGACCTTCTTCGCCGCGGCGCGCGCCGTGCGCGCCATCGCGCAAGCCGGGCTCTATCCGTCGAACTGCCGCATCCTCGACCCGCAGGAGGCCTTCAACACCGGCGCGGCCGACGGCAGCGTCGCCATCATGGTGCTCGGCTTCGAATCCGGCGATCATCCGACCGACGCCTGGATGGCGCGCGCGCTGGAATGCTGCGCCGATCATGGCGGCACGCCCGAGGCTGCAAAGGGCGAAGCACATCTCGAAGGCGCGGCGGGCATCTGGCGCAACGCCTTCATCCGCATGCCCTATGCGCGCGAATTCCTGACGCCCGCCGGCCTCATCAACGACACCTTTGAGACCGCCATTACCTGGGACCGGTTCGAAAGCTTCCACGACAAGGTGAAGGCGGCGACGGAGCGCGCGATCCTCGAGGCGACCGGTGTCAGGGGCGAAGTCACCTGCCGATTCACCCACGTCTATCCGGATGGCCCCGCGCCCTATTTCTCCTTCCACGCGCTGGGCCGCCACGGCGTGCTTCTGACGCAGTGGCAGGCGATCAAGAACGCGGCAAGCGACGCGCTGATCGAGGCTGGCGGCACCATTACCCATCATCACGCCGTCGGCCGTGACCACCGGCCGTGGTACGATCGCCAGCGGCCGGAGCTGTTCGCGGCAGCGCTTCGCGCGGCGAAAAAGGAACTCGATCCGCAGGGAATGCTCAATCCGGGCGTGCTGATCGATCCCTGATTGCATTCTATGACCCGCGCCCCGATAAAAATCCGGAGCTGGCATGTCTGAAAACGAGCCGCATGCGTTATGGTTTTGCGGGATCGGTTCCGGCACGGGGTGCAGCGCGCAATGGCAGATATCTGGACTCGCAAATCCACCGATGAGCTGTTGATCGAAGCCGCGCAAGGCGACGAAGCCGACGGTGAGGTGCGGGGGCTGAAACGCACGCTGTCCGCCCTCAATCTCGTGGCGCTTGGGGTGGGCGGCATCATCGGCGCGGGCATTTTCGTGCTGACCGGACACGCCGCTGCGGCGAATGCAGGCCCAGCGGTCGCGCTGTCGTTCCTGCTCGGCGCCGTCGCCTGCGCCTTCGCCGGGCTGTGTTACGCCGAAATGTCCTCCACGGTTCCGATCAGCGGCAGCGCCTATACCTACGCCTATGCCACGCTCGGCGAATTGATCGCATGGATCATCGGCTGGGATCTCATTCTGGAATACGCCGTGGGCGCCACCACCGTCGCCATCGGCTGGTCCGGCTATGTCGTTTCTCTCGCCAGGGATTTGGGCATCGATCTGCCGGCGCGCTTTGTCTCCTCGCCCTTTGTTTATGATGCAAACAGGCACGCCTGGTCGTCCACCGGCGCGATCCTCAACGTGCCGGCAGTCGCGATCATCATCGTCATCACGGCGCTCCTGGTCGTCGGCATCCGCGAGACTGCGCGGTTCAATAATTTCATCGTCGCGGTCAAACTCGTCGTGATCGCGCTGTTTGTGGTCTGCACCCTGCCCGCCTTCAACACGGCTAACTGGGTCACGACCAGCAATCCCGAGGGTGCTTTCATCCCGCCCAACGCAGGCGTCGGGGTATACGGCTGGTCGGGCATCGCGCGCGGCGCGGCGGTGGTGTTCTTTGCCTACATCGGGTTCGACGCCGTCTCCACGGCCGCGCAGGAGGCCAAGAGCCCGATGCGGGATATGCCGATCGGGATCCTCGGCTCGCTCGTCATCTGCACCGTGCTCTATGTCGTGGTCAGCCTGGTGCTCACCGGCATCGTCCCCTTCGACAAGCTGAACGTGCCAGACCCGATCGCGGTCGGGATCGATGCCGCAGGCGTGGGCTGGCTCTCGCCGTTCATTAAACTCGGGATCATCTTCGGCCTGACCTCGGTCATCCTGGTGATGCTGCTGGCGCAGCCGCGGATTTTTCGGGCGATGGCGTATGACGGCCTTCTGCCGCCGGTGGCTGCGGAAATCCATCCGACGCTGCGCACGCCGCACATCGCGACGATCTCGACCGGCGTGGTCGTCGCCGTGCTCGCCGGCCTGCTGCCGATCGGGCTGGTCGGCGAACTCGTCAGTATCGGGACACTGTTCGCCTTTGCCGTCGTATCGCTGGGCGTAGTAGCGTTGCGCATCGCGGAGCCAAACCTCAACCGCCCGTTCAAGGCGCCGGCGATCTGGCTGGTGGGACCCGCGGGCGCCGCGACCTCGATGTTCCTGATGTTCAGCCTGCCCGCCGACACCTGGCTCAGGCTCGCGGTCTGGCTCGCGATCGGGCTGGTGATCTATTTCGGCTATGGCGCACGGCACAGCCGGATCAGGGTCGCGGAGGCATAACGTATGTCCATCACCATCTCCCAGTTTTCCATGCGCCGCGTGCTGTTGGCCCTGCTGCTGCTTCTGCCGTTGCAAGCCGCCGCCGGCGAGCCGCTGTGGCAGACGCTGCCGCCGACCCCCGCTCCTGTCCCCGGCGAGCATAGCGGCCGCGCTGCGGTCAACGGCATCAGCCTTTATTATGCGACGATCGGCCGGGGTTCGCCGGTTGTCCTGCTGCACGGCGGGCTGTCGAATTCCGACTATTGGGGCAATCAGGTCAGGGCGCTGGCCCCGCACCACACCGTGATCGTCATGGACAGCCGCGGCCATGGCCGGAGCACCCGCGATGCCCGTCCGTACGGCTACGATCTGATGGCCGATGACGTCGTGGCCCTCCTCGACACCTTGCACTTCGCCAGGGCCGATGTGATCGGCTGGAGCGACGGCGCCATCCTCGGCCTCGATCTCGCCATTCGCCATCCCGACCGCGTCGGCAAGGTGTTTGCGTTTGCGGCCAACACCTTGACGTCGGGCGTGCAGGAAGGTGTCGAGAAGAACCCGACCTTCGCCCGCTTCATTGCGCGCGCGGGCGGCGAATACGCAAAACTCTCAGCGACACCAAAGGATTATGACGCCTTCGTCGCCCAGATCAGCAAGATGTGGGAGAGCGAGCCCAACTGGACCGACGCTCAACTGCAGTCGATCCGGGCACCGGTGCTCGTGGTGGACGGCGACCATGACGAGGCGATCAAGCGCGCGCATACCGAATATATCGCCGCCACGATCCCCGGCGCCGGCCTGCTGATCCTGCCGAACACCAGCCACTTCGCCTTCCTGCAGGACCCGGTGCAGTTCAATGCGGCGCTGCTGCATTTCCTCGGCGACCGCTAGCCGGACCGATGTGCGGTCTTTCGCCGCATAAAACCTGAGGTGTCGGGGTAGTTGGCTGGCGACGCAGTGCTGATCGCACCCGTCTCCACGCAAATTCCCTGCTAACAGGGAATTTTAAAGGGAATTTTGCGATTTTGGTCCCTCAGAAGCCAATTTTGTTGCACGAAAACCGCTGTGCTGCAGCGACTTTTCGATCAATTCCCTACTCAAATTAACAGGGAAAATATTTCGAAGAACAGGGAATTTTTAGCCGTTAACAGGAATTTCATCTGCAAAATGACAAAATAAAAATGCAAATCGCTGCCCCGCCGCGCGCTACCCGACGCTGGTTCACTGCGCCATTTCTGTAAGAGGTGAACGAAGCGGCGCCAGGATGTGCTAGCCCAAGAATCGTGAGAAACCTATCGCGACAGATTTTTGACCCGTTCGATCATCTCTCACCGCAGCAGCACAACTTCAAAAGCAGATGCATACAGCAGGATGAGCTCTCATGGATACCAACGGGACTTTCGACCTTATCTACTCGTTGGTTAGATCAAATGACATTGGGCTTAGGGTTGGGTCAGCAATCCAACCCTCAAGCCCATCTACGTCTTGCGGCGCGCCATAACTTTGGTCTTTCATCGTCCAAGCCCAAGCGGCCTGAATCGCACATATCAAGGCGTCCAATTGGTCACCACTGGGATCATCAGCCGAGCTCCTTGGTGCCTCAACGAGCAAGCCATATCGAGTCCAAAGCTTGTCGCTTAAGATATCGTCCAACATGGATCGTCGCGCCTGGAGTTGTCGCTCGGTCTGCTTTCGAGTTGCATCATTTTTGTATCCAACATGACCAAGATGCCGGGCCAGCAACGCAGGGTATGCTTCAACAACTATCCGCTTCGGATCGCCTAAGTGAAGCACCGGGATTGTTACACCTGATTTGAGTAATCGTTGCGCGCCTTCGTTCCTGGTCATAACCACACCCAAGTCGGCACAAAAAAGGCCGCAGACATCTCTGCGACCTTCATTGTCCGGACTTCAGCGTCGCGCCTTGCGATCACCAACCGTAACGATACCCGCGATAGTACCGAGGGCCACCGTAGTATGCGTATGGACGCCGATACCGAGGACCATAGTAGGCGGGAGCGTAGCCGTAGTTGTAGTACGCTGGGGCGTACCCGCCGTAATAAGCAGGGGCATAGCCGCCATAGTAGCCGTACCCCGGTCCGCCATAGTAACCGTAACCCGGGCCATAGGCGTAGGCGCTCGACGCTATGCCACCGATCAGCGCGCCAGCAATTAGTCCGCCTGCGAGGCCGGGACCCCAACCACCCCGCCACGCTTGAGCTGGTGATGGTGTCACCAAGGCAGTGACACCGATAGTGGCAGCGGTCGCTAACGCCAATACTGCTTTTTTCATGTCCAAAGCCTTTCCAGTTCCCGGAACTCCAACCCGTCGGGCCGGCAATAGTTTCCCGCGAGCGCCGTTTGCGAAAGGGCTCCCGTGAAATTTAATATTTATGAACAGGCCGCCTAGAGCGCCTGCATGACAAGCGCTACGCGCCGACCCGTTGGCGCATCCCGGAATGACAAACAAGAACGGCGCTTCTCGCGCCTGCGAGACGCCTGCATCCTTCGGCCCAACGCGACCACTCCTCAGGGAACGCTTGTTTCGCTGCGGCGTTCCAACTCATGAGGAGGAACTCGCCATGAAACTGAGAGGATTGTTTATCGCAACAGCCGTGCTGCTGATGCCGACCGCCGCACTGGCGGCGCCGGGCATCGTCACCACCACAGTCGGCCTGAGGGCAGGGCCCGGAGAAGGCTTTCCGACGGTCGACCGCATTCCCGGCGGCGCCCGCGTCAACATCCATGGGTGTCTCAGAGGCACCGCCTGGTGCGATGTGAGCTGGTCGGATGATCGTGGCTGGGTGTCGTCGCAATATCTCGAATATCTCTACCGCAACCGCTACGTCTATCTGCCCGACTATGTCGACGAGATCGACGTTCCCGTTGTGCCGTTCGTGCTGACCTCGTACTG
>Ga0210410_10004218_pt1 | contig 12613 bp, 10 predicted proteins | sample IncBWC4MmetaG_FD_161058 | JGI IMG/M metagenome (GOLD analysis project Ga0210410, IMG submission 161058) | Forest soil microbial communities from Barre Woods Harvard Forest LTER site, Petersham, Massachusetts, United States - Inc-BW-C-4-M | ecosystem: Environmental > Terrestrial > Soil >... | reverse complement strand
TTTCTCGATCCCTGCCGGAAGCGCCTGTCGGCCGCATCGCCCAGCGCGTCACCGCCGATTATACGGACCAGGCCGCGCTCGAAAAATTCTCCAACGGCCTCGAACTCGTGACTTACGAATTTGAAAACGTTCCCGTCGAGGCCGCCAATTTTCTCGCCGAGCGCGTCCCCGTTCTTCCTCCGCCCCCCGCGCTCGAAGCCGCGCAAGACCGCCTCAACGAAAAACATCTCTTCCAGAAACTCGGCATTCCCACCACCGAGTTTGCCGCCGTTTCTTCCCCCAAGGGATTCGATGCCGCGGTAAAAAGCATCGGCCTCCCCGCCATCTTGAAAACGTGCCGACTGGGCTACGATGGCAAAGGCCAGTGGATTCTGAAAACCGCCGAAGATGTCGCTCGCGCCAAAAACGAATTGCCGAAAGTGCCGCTGGTCCTCGAACGCTTCGTGTCCTTCACTCGTGAACTTTCCGCTCTCGCGGTCCGCTCGCGGTCCGGCGAAACCGCTCTTTACCCGCTGGTCGAAAATCATCATCGCGGCGGCATCCTGCGTCTCTCTCTCGCTCCCGCGCCGCGCCTCGATGCCGCCATTCAACGCGCCGCGGAAGATGCTGCCCGCCGCCTCCTCGAATCACTAAACTACGCCGGCGTCCTGGCCATCGAATTCTTTGAATGCAACGGCCGCCTCCTCGCCAATGAAATGGCCCCGCGCGTCCACAATTCCGGCCACTGGACCATCGAAGGCGCCATCACCAGCCAGTTCGAAAACCATCTGCGCGCCGTCCTTGGCCTCCCACTAGGTTCCACCGGGGCCACCGACCATTCCGCCATGCTCAATCTCATCGGCGATCTCCCCGACTCCGCCGAAGTTCTCGCCGTCCCCGACGCCCACCTTCATCTATACGGCAAATCTCCCCGCCCCGGCCGCAAACTCGGCCACCTCACCCTCCGCGCCGCCTCCCCCGAACGCCTGGCCCTTCGCCTCTCCGAACTCCCCGCCTTCTTCCACCGCCCCGACTTCTGCCTGGACGCGGTCCTCTCCGGTGCCTCTGCCCATACTGCTCAATCTATCCACCTGCGCTAGCCTGGAACCTCTACAGCCGCACTCTTCGGCATCCTCGCACCAGCTGCGACCAAAGTGGGACGCCCCTGGTTGCTGCCTTCCCGCCCGGATGCTACGATTCCGTGTTCGTCGGCCCCCGCCATGACCCTAGAGAGCCAATCCAATCTGCCCCGTGTGGGCATTCCTTGGCGCACCAGCGCTGAAGAGAGAGAGAAGAAGCGGGAGAAGCTCGACTATTATTTTCAGGCGGCCAGAAAAGCCGGTGCGGAGCCCGAAGAGATTTCGCTCGCGCAATCAACTGTACAGCTTGAAGAACAGTTGAGAAACCTGGATGGCTTCGTGCTGCCGGGCAGCCCGGCGGATGTGGACCCTGGCCGTTATGGCGAGGCTAGACATATAAAAACAAAGACGTTAGATCCGAATCGGGATAACACCGATACAGCCATTCTCGAACATGCCTTGAAATCATCGAAACCCGTTTTGGCTATTTGCTACGGCTGCCAAATCCTGAACGTTCATCTGCGCGGCACCCTGATTCAAGATATTCGTTCGCAAAAGCCTGACTCCGGTCCGCATGGCAGCACGGATCTCCCGCCCGGTGCGAAAAAGGGCGACATTGAGCATGAGGCAAGTCTGGAGCGTGACAGCCGTCTCGCTCGACTCAACCATGGCGCGCAGGCGAAGATTAACAGCAGCCATCATCAGGCCATCGGGCAACCGGGAAAAGCCCTGCGCGTGACCGCGCATGCTCCCGACGGCATCATCGAAGGCGTCGAATGGACTGGCGATGCCAATTGGGTGGTCGGTGTTCAGTGGCATCCGGAGCGCATGCCCGGTGATGCGTTCGCGGAGCGGCTTTTCAGCGATTTTGTCGCTGCGGCACGCAGCGCCCGCGGCGCGGCTCTGCAAAAAGCGTAAGTTTTCGCTGAGCGATTTTCGTTTCTATACTTTCTGGGGGACAGGATGATTTCACTTGCAGGCAAGGCGGCTCTTATCACCGGAGGTTCGCGCGGAATCGGGGCGGCAGCCGTTAAACTCTTCGCGCAGGCGGGTGCCGACGTGGTCTTCAATTACAACAAAGCCAAGGATGCCGCAAAGCAAGTCGAGCAGGATGCGGGAAAGCACGGCACACGGGTGGAAGCCTTCAAAGCCGACGTCAGCCGTCACGCCGATAACAAAAAGTTGGTCGACCAGTGCATCGCGCGGCTCGGCCGGCTGGACATTCTTGTCGCCAACGCCGGTGTTTGGAACCCCGAGGATCTTCCCATTGAAAAAATGACCGAGAAGCAATGGGACGATATGCTGCGCATCAATCTCAAGAGCGTCTATTCCGTCATCCACTTTGCTGTGCCGCACATGATCAAGCAAAAGTCGGGCAAAATCATCCCGATTAGTTCCACGGCGGGGCAGCGCGGCGAATCGTTTCACACGCATTACGGCGCTTCCAAAGGCGGTACCATCAGCTTCGCCAAGGGCCTTGCCAGCGAGCTCGCCCGCCACAATATTCTGGTGAATTGTGTCGCCCCCGGCTGGGTAGCGACCGATATGTCCAATGCCGTCCTCAACTCCAAGGCCGGGCAAAAGATGGTTGCCGGCGCGATTCCACTCGGTCGCGCCGCCACTGCGGAAGAAGTCGCCGGGCCGATCTTGTTTCTGGCTTCCGACTTAGCCAACTTCATGACTGGGGAAATCATCAATGTAAACGGAGGTTCGGTCTTGTGCGGTTGAAATTGGCCCAACTTTGTCTGGTCGTACTTTTCTTTGGCGTGTTCTTCGCGGAGCGCGCTTCAGCGCAAAATCCCGACACCATGATGCCGGAGGCCAGCGCCGCCAAAGCCAAACAGGTGCTCGCGCAGCTTACCGACGCGATGGGCGGGCCTGCCTATCTTGGTGTTCGTGAGAGTCAATGCTCGGGCCGCCGCGCCTTGTTTGGCCACAATAGCGAGGTGACCGGGTTCGTGCTTTTTATCGACGAACGGCGCTACCCGGACAAAGACCGCACCGAGTACTTGGCCAAAGGGCACAACGGCATTTTGGGTTCGCTGATCGGGATCGATGGACTGTACATCACGCACGGAGGCACTATCATCACGCTTTACAACGGCGCGCAAGGATGGACCCTGGACCGCAGCGGCGTCTCCGAAGTGCCCGCCACGGCTATCACCGATTTTCAGGAGAGCGTGCAACGAGACATCAATAATCTCCTGCGGGTCCGCCTCAAGGAACCCGGGATGATCTTCCGCTACGGTGGCAGAGACACGGTGGACCTCAAGCAGGTTGATTGGGTCGAGCTGACCGACCGCGAAGAACGGACCTTCCGGCTTGCGGTTGACCAAACCACTCATCTGCTCGTCCATAGCATCGTCACGACTAACGACGAAGAGACGCGCCAGCGCAACGACGAAACCACCATCTACACGAATTACCAGTGGAAAGAAGGCGTGCAAGTGGCCATGCAAATCTCCCGCGAAAAAAATGGCCGCCGGACCTACCAGGCTTTTTACGACTCCTGTCGCTACAATCCGAATTTCTCCGACGAGCTGTTCACCCGCTCCGGCCTCGAAAAGCACGGCTCCGAGCTCGGCGTAAAGAAAAAATAAGCGCGCGACATCGCCGCAATGAATCTCTCACCCCGCCAGCTTCGCGCGCTGCACTCCATTTGTGAAACGTTCGCTCCCGCCGCCGATGGCTGGCCCTCTGCGGTAGAGATTGGAATTCCCGCCGCGATCGCCGAGGCCCTCGACTACAATCCGCGATCGTCCGATCGTGCACAACTCCTCCAGCTTCTCGATCTTTGGGATTCCCGGCTGCACTCGCTGCTCACCGTCGGGCAGTTCGAAAAGTTTTCTTCACTTCCGCTGGAAACGCGTATTCGTGTCCTGCTTTCCTGGTCAGACAGCAATATCGGGAAGTGCCGCGCGGCATTTCAGGCGCTGCGCAAAGCGATTGGATTTCTGTACGTAATGCTGCCTGGCGCCAACGGCGCGCGCAGCCTCGTGTGGGACAAGTTCGGCTATCCCGGTCCGCTCGGAGCGCAAAAATCAGTTGCGCAGCGGCCACTAGCAGTTACGGTTCCGCAGCGCGATACGGATTTGTCCTGCGATGTGTGCATCGTGGGCTCCGGTGCAGGTGGCGGAACGGCCGCGGCGGTTCTTGCCGGGGCGGGGAAGGACATCATCGTTCTCGAAGCGGGCGGCTACTTCGATGATGTTGATTTTGATGGCGCGGAACTTGGCGGCTTCCGCAATCTTTATGCGGAGGCTGGATTCGCGGCGACCGCCGATCACAGCGTCGGACTTCTTGCGGGGGAATGTCTTGGCGGCGGGACGGTCGTGAACTACACGACTTCGTTTCGAACGCCGGATGACGTGCGCGCCGAATGGGCCGCCGCGGGAGTGCCGTGGTTCGTCGGCGACGAATATACGCGGAGCCTTGACGCGGTTTGCGCGCGCTTGCACGTTAATCTCGATCACAATCGCGTTTCCATGCGGGAGCAAATTCTCGATCGCGGTTTGAAGGCGCTGGGCTGGCACGCCGCGGCGATGCCTCGCAACGTCGTTGGCTGCGACCAGGGAAAAGTTTGCGGCTACTGCGGATACGGCTGCGCCATTGGCGCGAAGCAATCCACTACGAAAACGTGGCTGGCGGACGCGCAAGCTTCCGGCGCCCGATTTGTTGTCGAGACGCGTGCGCAACGCGTACGCATCGAGGCTGGCGCCACCACTGGAGTCGAGGCGCGCTCGAAAAGCGGACACCGCGTTCGTATCCAATGCAAAGCAGTAATTGTTGCCTGCGGTGCTATCCATACGCCGGCACTTTTGTTGCGCTCGGGGCTGCGCAACGAAAACATCGGCAAGCATCTCCATCTGCATCCGGTTTCCAACGTTTGCGGCGTGTTCGAGGAGGAAATTCGTCCGTGGGAAGGCACCATGCAGGCGATTTATTCCGATGAGCACCGCTTCCTCACCGGAAATTACGGCGTGAAGTACGAAACGACCGCGTTGCAACCCGTGATCGCCGTGGCGGTGTTGCCGTGGCGCGATCCTGCGCAGTATCGCTCGCTACTCGGAAAGCTGGCGCATACTGCAGCGATCGGCGTGCTGCTCCGCGACCGCGATGCTGGACGCGTCACCATCGACCGAGAAGGCCATCCCGTTTCGCACTACGCTCTTTCGGAATTTGATCGCGGGCACCTCCGGCGCGGCTTCATTGGCGCTGCACGCATCTTGGAAGCTGCTGGCGCGCGTCTCATTTTTTCACCGCACGCGAAATGGTGCGCATTTGAGCCGGGAAGAGCCGGAAAAGGGAATGGCTCCCTCGAAAGCTTCACGCAGGCGATGGAGTCCGCGGGTTGGGATTCCGGACGGCTCGCGCTATTTTCTTTTCACATTCAGGGAAGCGCACGGCTGGGCGGCTCGCCTAAGACTTCCGCGACCGATCCCGATGGGCAAACCTGGGAAGCTCGCAACCTTTATGTGATGGATGGTTCCTCGTTTCCCAGCGCTTCCGGCGTCAACCCGATGGTCTCCATCGAGGCTATCGCCCACCGCAACGCCAATTCTCTCGCTGTGACTGGTGGCTGTAAAGGTTGGTAAGGCCCCGGGGGATAGGGAAAGGAGGTTCCGGAGCAAATGAGCCCTCAATCGCGTCTGGGCCGGGCAGGTCCAGTTCGAACGGGTCGTGCCAGCGAGTAATATTTACAGGGGAAGAAACTTGGCCACAACTTCCCGTTTTTTCCCTAGTCCCAGACGGTCTTGTTACATTTCTACCCCTCTTTGGGCCACTGGCATTAACCTCTAGCCACCCCAGGCCTGAAAGCGATAGTATTGTGGCCCATCCTACTTGGCTTCCTGGCATGGCGATTGCTCCTTTCTGGAACGATTGTCTCGTCAGTCGGTTAGCAGGTTCGTATTGTGGAAGAGGAAGTTGACTTGGGAACGAACGGAACACCAAAGCGCCCGACGGCACGCCGTGATTCTGGCTTTAGCATGCTGGAAATGGTGCTGTCCCTGATTGTTGTGATGATCCTCGCTGCGATTGCTTTGCCGGACTTCAACCGCGCCTATCGAGTTTATCAGCTCAACAGCAGCGCCGCGCGGCTGGCCGGGCTGCTGAAATTGACGCGCTTCGAAGGCATCCGCAGGAACAAACAGGTGGCCTTCCAAGTTCAACAAACCGGCACTGACTGGCTGGCCTGGTCCGATCCAGATAATGATGGGATCGCCGATATCACAGAGACGCAAGACCCGATCCTCGCGCCGATAACGCTCCTGCCCGCCGGGGCGCCTCCGAGTCCGGATGCCATCACCGCTGCGGTAGGTGTGGGAGGACCGGCGCTGAATACCGTTTCCGGGGCCAATGCGACCATCACTTTCGACCAGCGTGGCGCGGTGGCTTTTGGCGCGCAGCCGCTGTCCATCTATGTTTTGTATCTCGGCAATGCCGCGTTTCCCGATTACGGTTATCGGGCGGTGGTGCTGCTGCCTTCCGGAGCTACACAGGTGTGGTCCGCGCCTGCCGGCGGCCCCTGGAATCGCATCGGTTAGAAATGGAAACGAAAAGATGATCGCCAGCCGACTCAGCAGCAAGTCCCGCAGCACTTCGCGCGGCTTCACGCTCCTGGAGATGATGTGCGCCACGGTGATCATGCTGATTGCCTTGTTCGCGGTGGCGCAACTGGTGCCGGCTTCGGTCCTTTTGAATAGCCGGAATCGCAGTGATTCGACCGCTCTGGTCTTTGCACAACGCGAACTGGATCAGATGCTGGAACAGCCGCTGACCCTGACGGTGTTTACCGATGCGCAGGCGCAGATTTGCAATCTTGGCGACCCGGCAAGTCCGAATACGGTGGTGGGCAACCCCGTGGTGGTCATCAACAACCTTGCCACGATTAATTTTGGGGGCGCTCCGATCCCTGGCTACAGCTTCACCTATCAGGATCCCAATTCCGCGAACGGGACGACGCTGGACGTTCGTTGGGCGGTCATCACCTCGATGAATGGGCCAATTGTCACCGGGAAGCGGTTTATCCTGGGCGTTCGCCAGCAAGGCGGCAACGGCTACTTTCTGCCGATTACGCTGGACAGCACGGTGGCAAAATGACGCGGAGTTTCCGAGAACCGCGGCAAATGGGATTTACGCTCATTGAGTTGATGGTCGCTATGGGTATATTTCTGGTCATCAGCGCGGTTGCATTTTCACTGCTCGGAATCTCGCAACAGCGCTACCAGTCGGAAACGCAGGTCACAAACGCGTTTCAGGATGCGCGCCTGGCCCTCGACGAAATCGTGCGGGATGTCAACGCCGCCGGTTTTCCGCCGCTCAATCAATTCTCAGCCCCGCCGTCCGACGTAAGTCTTTACGCCAGCACTCCGTTTGCCTGGAGTTTCGGTTACCCAGGCAGTCCCTGCCAGATCGGGACCGCCGGCGGCGGAACTTGCTCGACGGCCATTGCGGGCGACTCCGCTCCTGGTGACTTTGACCTCATCGTGGAGACGCAGGTTCCCAATAGCAAGGTGCAATGGATTCGTTATCAGTTGCAAGGCACGACTCTCTATCGGGGCGTGGCTCTCAAGGTTCCAGGCTACGACCCGGACTTTGCCACTGACCAACCGGGGAACATGCTGCCTTACGTGCAAAACGTCATGAACAACGCTTCCGCGGGGCAAATCGCGCAATTCCAGGGGGCCTATCCCGGGATGTTTCCGGGAGGAGCGCCAGTCCCGATTTTTTCCTACATTTGCGACAGCACGCCTGTTCCACAGCCTTGTCCCTTGGCGGCAGGCAACAACTCCCCCGCGAGCATTCGCGACGTCACCATCACTTTGATCGTGATGGCTCCTTCGCAGGACCCGCAGGCTGGCGGGCGTCCGCTGCTGGTGCAATTGAATGGGCGTGCCCGGCGCATCAATCCGAGTTTTTAGGAGTTTAGGGTTAGAGATGAACGGACAGCACACAAAGCGCCGCCGCTCCTCCGAAGCAGGCGTGGCCATGCTGATTGCGATTTTTGTTCTGCTTCTGATCGCTATAGTGGGCATCACGCTGATCCTCAGTTCCGGAACGGAGACGGCGCTCGCGGGCAACTACCGGTCCTCGACGGCCGTGTACTACGCGGCGCTGGCTGGTTTGGAAGAAGCGCGAGGCAGATTGCTGCTGAAAAACGCCAACTACTTCAATGTCTTCCCGGCTCCGGCAGGCACGCCCCTGCCGACCGGCCAAGTGTGGTACATCACCAACCCCACGAATGGCGGAAACGTTCTAACGGATTACCCGGACAACGAATTTAACAAGGAATTTGGCCCCGGAGCCCTTGCCGGCGCTACCGTCACTCCCATTCCCTCGGTGTCCACTCTGGCAGGGATTCAAGGCCCGCTCTATCGCTGGGTGCGCATCAATGCCGTCACGGAGACATCGCTCAACTTGGACATCAACAACGACGGAACTGCGACCGATCCTGGGGTGATTTACTACGACGGCGCGCACTTGACCCTCAATCCCACCTCTTCCCAGGCACTGGAAATCACCGCCCTGGCAGTCCTCCCAAATAACACGCAAAAGCTGCTGCAATACGTCGTCGCTCCCTTGGTGGTGGCCCCTAACCCCAGCAATCCGTCTTTCCTCTTTCCGGCGGCGCTCACGCTGGTAGGAAACAAAGTTAACTTCCAGGCGCCCGGGACGAGCACCTTCTTCATCAAGGGCCAGGACCAGGGCACTCCAGGCTGCAACACGACGACAAATCTGCAGGCTACCGCAATTGGGTACACAAATGGCGGAGACACGTCCTACTCCAATATTGTGGCGGGAGCTACTCCGGCTGCCGATTTCCCTGGCGAAAATGGTCCCGGTGCGGGAGGCCCGCCGCCGCCGTCTGTCTCGCCTAGCATCCAAAATGTCAGTGGTTTGATGCCGCAGAATTGGCAAACGCCCTCCGGACTCGAACAATTGGTGCAGGATATCACTAAGAGCGCCGATGTTTTCCTCACTCCGAGTACGCCTCTGGCTCCCGGAAGCTATGCCACTTTCACGCAGTCCGATCTGCCGACTAGCACCATGAGCCAGTCGAACCCCATGACCATCGTCGTTAATGGCAATCTGAATCTGACGGGTTGGCACGGCATCGGGTATGGCATCTTAGTCGTGCGGGGCCAATTCAACTACGATCCCGATGCCACTTGGAACGGGATTGTTTTGGTGGTCGGCGTCGGCAACTTCGTTTCCAACAAAGGAGGCACGGGCCAGTTCAACGGGGCCATGCTGATTGCCAACACGCTGGACAGTCATGGCAATGTCTTGGCCACATTGGGACCGGCCTCGTTCAGCCAGACCGGCGGCTCGCCCAGCGGCTCCGGGATCTACTACAGCAGTTGCTTGGTGAGGTTTGCCCAGCCGATAGCCTATAAGGTCTTGTCCTTCCGCGAAATTCCGCAATAGCAGGCGTTATCGGTTTCTTCCGCGGTGCGCATGGCTTGGCCGCGCCGCTCGCTGTATAATTCTCGGATGCAGACTAGCGGGGGAAGTGCACCGTTACACGGCACCACGGTTTTGTGCGTGCGCAAGGAAAACAAGGTGGTGCTGATTGCTGATGGCCAGGTGACCATGGGCGATCACGTGATGAAGCACACGGCGCGCAAGACGCGGCGGCTTTACAACGACAAAGTGGTGGCGGGATTTGCGGGTTCGACCGCCGATGCGATTACGCTTTTTGAGCGGTTCGAAGGCAAACTGCAGGAGCATTCCGGGAACTTACAGAAGGCCTCGGTGGAACTGGCGAAAGAGTGGCGTAAAGACCGCGCTTTGCGGCACCTGGAAGCGCTGCTGATCGTGGCGGACACCAAGGGGACGTTTATTCTTTCCGGGAATGGCGACGTGATCGAGCCGGATGACGGGCTGGTAGCCATCGGCTCCGGGGGAACCTACGCTCTTGCCGCCGCGCGCGCCTTGTTGAAACATTCGAAGCTGGGCGCCAAGGACCTGGCCATGGAAGCCATGCGCATCGCCAGCGAAATCTGTATTTACACCAACGCGAATTTTACCGTCGAGGAAATCTAAAGAACTTATGCCCGGCAAGACCGACAAAGAAATAATCTTCACCCCCGGCGGAAACGGCGCCACACCCACGGAAGAGCAGGAACTTCTTCCCGCTCTCGACGACATGACTCCGCGAGAGATCGTCGCGGAGTTAGACAAGTACATCGTCGGACAGAACGCGGCAAAGCGGGCCGTGGCCGTGGCGTTGCGCAACCGCGTCCGCCGGCAGAAGCTGCCTCCCGAAATTGCGGAAGACGTTCTTCCCAAGAACATTTTGATGATTGGTCCGACCGGCGTCGGCAAAACCGAAATTGCGCGGCGGCTCGCGCGGCTGGCTGGATGCCCCTTCGTGAAAGTGGAAGCCTCGAAATATACCGAGGTCGGTTACGTGGGCCGCGACGTCGAATCGATGGTGCGCGACTTGGTGGAAACGTCCATCGACATGATCCGCGAAGAGAAACTCGACGAAGTGGCCGACCGCGCCGAGCAGGCCGCTGAAGAGCGCGTGCTGGATCTGCTGCTTCCGCCTTCGCCGCCGCCCGCTCCTGGCACTAGCGAAGCCGATGCGGCCGCGCAGCGCGAACAGACGCACCGCACACGCGAGAAACTGCGGGCACAGCTTCGCGAAGGCAAGCTGGACCAGCGCATGGTGGATCTGGAGGTTCGAGAGCGGGCCATGCCCTCCTTCGAAATCATCTCCAACCAGGGTGTCGAGGACATGGAGACGAATATCAAGGAGATGTTCTCCGGGATGTTCGGGCAGCAGAAGAAAAAACGGAAGCTGTCCGTGGCCGACGCATTCGAATATTTGATACAGGAAGAAGAAAACAAGCTTCTGGACATGGACCAGGTGACGCGCATCGCCGTGGAGCGCGCCGAGCAGATGGGCATTATTTTTATCGATGAAATCGACAAAGTGGCCGGGCGCGAATCCGGGCACGGGCCGGATGTTTCGCGCGAAGGCGTGCAGCGCGATATTCTGCCGATCATCGAAGGCACGACGGTCAACACGCGGTATGGCATGATCCGCACGGATCATATTTTATTCATTGCGGCGGGCGCATTTCACGTCAGCAAGCCTTCGGATTTGATCCCCGAGTTGCAGGGACGTTTGCCGATCCGCGTCGAGCTGCAGTCGCTGAAGGAAGAGGATTTCATCCGCATTCTCACCGAGCCGAAGAACGCGCTGCTGAAGCAGTCTGTTGCGCTGCTGGATACCGAAGGCGTGAAACTTAGCTTTACGGAAGACGCCGTCGCGGCCATCGCGCGGTTTGCGACCAACGTCAACGAACAGACGGAAAATATCGGGGCGCGCCGTCTGCACACGATTCTTGAAAAAGTGCTCGACGAGCTTTCGTTTGAAGCGCCTGATTTGAAGAAGAAAAACGTCAAAATCGACGCTGCCTATGTGAACAAGCAGCTTGCCGATATCGTGAAGAATCAAGACCTGAGCCGCTACATTCTGTAGAATCCGAAACGTGAAATTTGAAAAGCGGAGATCGCAAGCCGGTGAATATCCGTGCGACGAAGGCTGAAGCAAGCAGCGGATGGAGCTTCGATGTCCGGATTTTGCTTTTCCTCGGTTTTTGCATTGCGGGTTGCGGCGCGCCTGGTGAGCCTACACCGCCATCTCCGCCGGTTGCTACGGCTATCAACGATCTCAGCGCACACCAGGCCGGCGACGGCGCGCTGCTCACCTTCACTATCCCGACCAAAACCATCACGGGAGACCGCCTGGCCCAGCCGCCGGCGGTCGAGATTCTTCGTGGCGCGCCGAAACCTGATGGCACGCCCGATTTGAAATCCTTTCGCGTGGTGTACACCATTCCGGGTTCGCTCGTGGAGAGCTATCTCGCCGAAGGCCAGATGCAGTTCACGGACCCGATTGCGCCGGAAGAATTCAAGACGCATCCTGGCAACAACGTGGTTTATGTTGTTCGCGCGCGCGCTTCCCCAAAGAAAGCCTCGGCGAATTCGAACGCCGTCACCGTGCGCATCTTTCCTGTGCCCGAACACATTGCTGCACTGGAAGCTCGCGTGACGGAGAAAGCGATCGAGCTTCGTTGGAGCGCGCCTGCGCGCACTTCGGGCGGCGGGCCGCTTCCGGCAATCGCGGGCTACTACATCTATCGTGGTGAGCTTGATCCGTCATCCGCAGACGCGACGACGAAGGACATTACACAGGCGAAGTGGAAAGCGCCGCTCAAATTGCTGGGGCCATCGGACAGCAACAGCTATCAGGATAGTTCGTTTGAGTTTGGGAAGACCTACCTTTACATCGTGCGCAGTCTCACGGTTGTGGATGGCAACACTTTGGAATCTTCGGACTCTTCGCCCGCGGTTGTAACGCCGCGCGATATCTTCCCGCCGGCAGCTCCGCAAGGGTTGGTGGCGGCGGTTCTTCCCGGCGCCGAACCCGGCACCCTGCTGGTGGACCTCTCCTGGTCCATCAATCTTGAAACCGACCTGGTGGGTTACCACGTCTATAGGAGTGAGCAGCAGGGCACACAGGGGCAGCTGCTGACCGC
>Ga0210410_10004217_pt1 | contig 12617 bp, 10 predicted proteins | sample IncBWC4MmetaG_FD_161058 | JGI IMG/M metagenome (GOLD analysis project Ga0210410, IMG submission 161058) | Forest soil microbial communities from Barre Woods Harvard Forest LTER site, Petersham, Massachusetts, United States - Inc-BW-C-4-M | ecosystem: Environmental > Terrestrial > Soil >... | reverse complement strand
ATTAAGGCATCCTATAGCCCGCCCTGAGGCCCGGGCATTGGGACGTGGCGCACGGGGCACGTCCGTCCTATGTTGTCTCGCTTTGACTCGCAAAGAGTGGGACCATACCCTGAACTTTCCTGCAAGAGGTCCAGCCAACTATGCCAAGACTGCAAACGAAGGAAGACCATCGCCTCGAAGAGACGCGCACACGGAGAAAATACTGGAAACGGTGGGGGCCGTACCTTTCGGAACGCCAGTGGGGCACGGTGCGCGAGGACTACAGTCCCGGCGGCACTGCCTGGGAATTTTTTCCGCACGATCACGCGCGTTCGCGAGCGTACCGCTGGGGAGAGGACGGCATCGGCGGAATCAGCGACCGTCATCAGAATGCCTGCTTTGGCCTGGCGATGTGGAACGGGCGCGATCCGATCTTGAAGGAACGTCTTTTCGGCTTGACCGGTAATCAGGGAAATCACGGCGAAGACGTGAAAGAGCAATACTTTTATCTCGACTCCACGCCCACACACAGCTACATGCGCATGCTGTACAAATATCCGCAGGCGGAGTTTCCGTATTCGCGATTGGTCGAGGAAAACGCGCGCCGCGGGCGGGGAGCGCCGGAATTCGAACTGCTGGACACTGGAGTCTTTAACGAAAACCGCTATTTCGATATCTTCGTGGAATACGCCAAAGCCGACGTCGAGGATATCCTCATCAAAATAACCGCGGTGAACCGTGGTCCGGAAGCAGCCGCATTGCACCTGCTCCCATCGCTGTGGTTCCGGAATACCTGGTCGTGGGGAAAAGACCTGCGCCGTCCGACCGCTCGAAAAGCCACCAGTGTGCCGGGCAGCCTTTGCGCCGAGCTGCAGCACTGGCAATACGGAAAACGCTGGCTGCTCTGCGCCGGGCAGCCGGAATTGCTGTTCACCGAAAACGAAACGAATAGCGCCCGGCTGTTTAACGGGAAAAACCGCTCGCCATACGTTAAGGATGCCTTTCACGAGTACATCGTTCACGGCAACAAGGGAGCCGTAAATCCGCTGCAGACCGGTACCAAGATGGCCGCGTATTACTGCTTGCAACTGGGCCCGGGAGAGGCCGCAACGCTGAAGCTGCGGCTGACCGATCTTGAACCGCTGGCCACCATGGATTCCAGTTCCGGAAAAGTCGGCACGACCGTCTCGCCCGGCCAAGTCGAGCGCGGCGAAGAAGTGCCCGCCTCGAACGATTTTGGCGCCGGGTTCGATAACCTTGTGGCCATCCGTCAAAAAGAAGCCGACGACTTCTACGCGTCGCGCATCCCCAAGGAGTTGTCGGCCGATTCCAAGGCCGTGATGCGGCAATCACTTTCCGGCATGCTGTGGTCCAAGCAGTTCTATCACTACGACGTGCACACCTGGCTGGAGGGCGATCCCGCCGGTCCCGTGCCCCCCAAAGAGCGCTGGCACGGCCGCAACAAGGATTGGACGCACCTGTACAACGACGACATTATCTCCATGCCGGACAAGTGGGAGTATCCGTGGTACGCCGCGTGGGATTTGGCGTTTCACTGTATTCCCATGGCGCTTGTGGATCCGGATTTCGCAAAGGATCAGCTCATCCTGCTTTTGCGTGAATGGTACATGCACCCGAACGGGCAATTGCCCGCATACGAGTGGGCTTTCGGCGATGTGAACCCGCCGGTGCATGCCTGGGCCGCCTGGCGCGTGTACAAAATCGAGCGGCGCGTCCGCGGCGTGGCGGACCGGGCGTTTCTTGAGAAAGTTTTTCACAAGCTGCTGCTGAATTTTACGTGGTGGGTCAATCGCAAGGATCCCGACGGCGCCAACATCTTTCAGGGCGGTTTTCTGGGGCTGGACAACATCGGAGTGTTCGACCGCTCCGCGCCGCTTCCCACCGGCGGCCACCTGGAACAATCCGACGGTACCAGCTGGATGGGAATGTACTGTCTGAACATGCTGGCCATCGCGCTGGAGCTGGCCAAAGAAGACCCCGCTTACGAAGACGTGGCCAGCAAGTTCTTCGAACACTTTGTTCATATCGCCCGCGCGATGAACGATTTTGGGACGGGAGGCCGCTCGTTGTGGGATGACGAGGACGGTTTTTACTATGACGTTCTAATGCTCCCGAACGGGGAAGAGCACTTCCTCAAGATCCGTTCCATGGTCGGCTTGACCCCGCTCTTCGCCGTGGAAACACTCGAGCCGGAAATCGTGGACCGCCTGCCGGGGTTTAAACGCCGCATGCAGTGGTTCATCGACAACCATTCGGATGTGCCCGAACACATTGAAATGACGCAACGCTCCGCGCGGGGAGTACGGCACCTGCTCTCGCTCGTCAGCCGCAAACAGCTCAAGCGCGTGCTGCACCGCATGCTCGACGAAACGGAATTTCTTTCTGCCTACGGTGTGCGGGCGCTTTCGCGCTTCCATAAGGATCATCCCTACGAGGTGAATGTAAACGGCAACATCAGCCGTGTCGACTACGAACCCGCCGAATCCGGCACTGGAATTTTCGGCGGCAATTCCAACTGGCGCGGGCCGATCTGGTTTCCCGTCAACTACCTTTTGGTCGAATCGCTGCAAAAGTTTCATCACTACTACGGCGAAGACTTCAAGATCGCATGCCCAACGCACTCCCGCAACGAATGCGATCTCTGGCAGGTGGCTGCGGAGATTTCCCGGCGCCTCACGCGTATCTTCACGCGCGGCGAGGATGGCCGCCGTCCGGTCGCTGGGGGAAGCGAAGTGTTTCAGACGGATCCCCACTGGCGCGATCTGATACTTTTTTACGAATATTTTCATGGAGACGACGGCGCGGGTCTGGGCGCGAGCCATCAGACGGGCTGGACCGGCTTGGTGGCCAAGCTGATCGAACAGAGCGGTGAGTGACGCATCGCAGATAAGTTTTCGCGAGGCGGTTCCCGCGGACGAGTCGGCACTGATCCGGATGATGCGTATGCTGGCCGAGCAGGAGCCGGGGGCGCTGGTATTCCATGAGTCCATCGTGCGCGGGGCGCTGCGCAAGTTTTTGGCCAACTCGGAACTCGGCAGAGTTTGGCTTATTCTCGAACAACAAAAATCGGCTGGATATGTCGTGCTCACCCTGGGTTTCAGTTTTGAGTACCATGGCCGGGAAGCGTTTATCGATGAACTGTACATCGAGCCGGAATGCCGGCGAAAAGGACTTGGCCGACAGGCAATGAAATTCGTGGCCGGGCGGGCTCGCGAAATGGGCGTACACGCCATCCATTTGGAAGTCGACCATGGGAATGAACCCGCGCTGGAATTGTACCGGCGCGAAAGCTACGAGGATCATGGCCGGTATCTGATGACCAAGTGGCTGGTGAAACGCGACATCTGATCGGTGAGGTTTTCAAGTTATGGCGAAAGCTGCTGCAAAACCCCGCGCTCGAAACGTCAAGAGTGGCAAAGACGGGCTCCCAGAAATCGAAGTGCAATTCGGCCGGGAAATCACCGGTGAACTTGCCGCTGTGGATGGGCGCGAGTGGCTGGTGACCAATGGCATTGGCGGGTTCGCTTCAGGAACCGCGGCAGGCGGCACGTCGCGCCGCTATCACGGCCTGCTGGTCGCGGCGCTGCAGCCGCCGGTTGGCCGGACGCAACTGGTGTCCACCATGGACGAAATCGTCCGTTATGCGGGCGCGGAGTATCCCCTGGCCACGCATCGTTGGGCCGGCGGTGTCGTCGACCCCAAGGGTTTCCTGCTCATTGAAAACTTCCGGCTGGAAGGCACTCAGCCCGTTTGGAGTTACGCGCTGGCGGACGCGTTGCTCGAAAAACGCATTTGGATGTGCCAAGGCGAGAACACCACTTATGTTCAGTACACGCTGGTACGAGCTTGCGGGCCCCTCGAAATGGATTTGAAAGCACTGGTGAATTATCGCGATTTCCATTCCTCGACGCATGCCGGCGAATGGCACATGAAGATCGAGCCGGTCGAACATGGCGTGATGGTGCTGGCATTCGATGATGCGCGGCCTTTCTATTTGAAGAGCGCGAGTGCGTCCAGCGAGCCGCGCCATGAATGGTATCGCGGCTGCTACCTGCGGGAAGAGACCGCACGCGGTCTTGACGATCATGAAGATCAGCTGTTCGCCGCATTGTTTCACGCCAAGCTGGAGCCGGGCGCGAGTTTCTCGATCGTCTTGAGCACAGAAGCGGGCGCTTTACTCGACGCCGATGCCGCGCGATCCGCACAGATCGAGCGCGAAGCGAAGCTCGGCGCAGCTTGGCAGGGAAAAAATGAAACTTCGGCGGAAGCTACGCCGTCCTGGGTCAAGCAACTTATCCTGGCCGCGGATCAGTTTATTGTGAAACGGAGTTTGCCCGAGGAGCCCAACGGCCAGAGCATCATTGCGGGTTACCACTGGTTCGCGGATTGGGGCCGCGACACCATGATCGCTTTGCCGGGCTTGACCTTGGCCACGGGCCGCGCGGACGTGGCCAAACAAATCCTTCTGGCGTTCTCACGCTACGTCGATGCCGGCATGCTGCCGAACAATTTCCCCGACGTCGGCGGCAAGCCCGAATACAACACCGTGGATGCAGGGCTGTGGTTTTTCGAAGCCATTCGCCAGTACTTCGCGGCCACGCAGGACACGAAAACTCTGCAGAGCTTGTTTCCCGTGCTTGCGGGAATGATTGACGCCCACGTTCAGGGCACGCGTTATAACATTCACGTCGATCCCGTCGATGGACTGATTTACGCGGGCGGTCCGGGAGTGCAGCTTACCTGGATGGACGCCAAGATTGGCGATTGGGTGGTTACGCCGCGCACGGGCAAGCCGGTCGAAATCAATGCGCTGTGGATCAACGCTCTTCACACCATGATTGAGTTTGCAGGGCTCTTGGAGAAGCCCAAGGACGGCTACGAAAAACTTGCCGCCAAGGCCGGCAAAAGCTTTCAGAAATTCTGGAATGCCGGCCGCAATTGTTGCTACGACGTGATTGATGTTCCTGGTCTCGGGAATGCGGATCGCAACGATGGCACGCTGCGCCCCAACCAGATTTTCGCAGTTTCGCTGCCTGTGAGCCCGCTCAGCGCCGAGCAGCAAAAAGCGGTGGTAGATATTTGCGCGCAACGGCTGCTCACTTCGTACGGCTTACGAAGCCTCGCCCCCGGTGAACCCGGCTACCAAGGTCACTACTGCGGCAGCCCGCACGACCGCGACGCCGCATACCATCAAGGACCTGTGTGGGGATGGCTTATGGGACCATTTGTACTGGCGCATCTGCGTGTCTATCGCGACTCCGCCGCCGCAATGCGCTTTCTGGAACCGCTGGGTCAGCAGATTCATTCGCATGGGCTGGGCACCCTGAGCGAAATATACGATGGCGATGCGCCGTTCCGCCCAACCGGCTGCATCGCCCAGGCTTGGACGGTCGGCGAAGTCTTGCGCGCGTGGAGCGAAGTGGCCGCCAGCCGCTAGCTGCAGCTTATCGGGGCTTGGTGGCTGGTTCGTAAAGCTCGATTAGGACTTTGCCGGTGTCTGTACTTGCTATCAGGAAAAAATTGACGCGGGTGCCATCCGCGCCCGGACGCGTGGCGGGATAAACCGCGGTGGTTTCGAACTTTTCCTTCAGAATCTCCGTCGCTCGATCGACATTCGAGCAGCGAAATTCCACCTGTTGGACGCCTTCTCCAAATTTGCCCAGGTAGCGCGCCAGCACTCCTGGGCCGCCGGGCGCGCGGGTGGTCAGCACGTCCAGCGAAACGCCTTCTGGAAAATGAAGCTCGAATTCTTCGGCATCCTGATCGGAAGGCACCTCGGCGAGCCGCGGGGTGCCATTGGCCACGCGAATCCGCCCAAACGTTTCGCGCTCGACGGCCAACCCGACCGTAACGGCCGGGTTGGGCGCCGCAAGCAAGGCGGATAATTCCGAGTCCTGCCACCACTCGGAAGCCACGCGATCGGCGGGCGCGCGGCCCACGGCGTAAATTTCCGCGACTGCCGCTACTCTTACGGATTCGTCCCCTGACGAAAGCCCTGCGATGGCCGTGGCGAGTGGACTGGACATGGACGCACCGAGAATTGTAGCTTGGAGGCTGCACCAAGAGAAGCGCCACTCGCCGGCACGGCCGCCGAGCGGCGCAACGAAATCCACTTTCACTTCATCTGAGGAAGATGCCGAAGCCTGTCTTAATGACGATTGACGACGACCCCGAAGTACTGCGGGCCATCGAGCGCGATTTGCGAGGCCGTTATTCCGACCGCTATCGCGTGATGCGCGCAAACTCCGGCGACGCCGCGCTCACCACTCTTCGCGAATTGAAAGCGCGTAACAATCCCGTGGCACTTCTCTTAGCCGACCAACGCATGCCGCACATGGATGGCGTGGATTTTCTCTCCAAGGCGATGGACATTCACCCGCTGGCCAAGCGCGCTTTGCTGACCGCCTATGCGGACACCAGCGCCGCCATCGAGGCTATCAACGAGGCGCGTGTCCACTATTACTTGATGAAGCCCTGGGATCCCCCTGAAGAAAAACTCTTTCCGACGTTGGATGATCTCCTCAGCGATTGGAGCGCGGGCTTCCGTCCTCCTTACGAAGGCATCCGCGTTCTGGGCACGCGCTGGTCTTCGCGCTCGTATGACTTGCGTGATTTTCTTGCGCGCAATCAAGTCCCCTACCAATGGATTGACATCGAGCTGGCCCAAACGGACCCGGAAGTCCGCCGACTGATCGAATCCCTTGGCCCGGAGGCGGACACTTTGCCGCTAATTCTTTTTCCCGACGGTGCACGTCTTCCCGAACCGTCCTTTTCTGTCGTGGCGGATAAACTGGGTCTGCGCACGCACGCGCAAACGAATTTCTACGACCTCGCGATTGTCGGCGGCGGTCCTGCCGGCCTTGCGGCCGCGGTCTATGGAGCCAGCGAGGGCTTGCGCACCGTGATGATCGAGCGCGAAGCCCCCGGTGGCCAGGCCGGTCTCAGTTCGCGCATCGAAAACTATCTGGGTTTTCCCGCCGGCCTCAGCGGCGCGGACCTGGCTCGCCGCGCCGTCGCCCAGGCGCGCCGCTTCGGTGTCGAGATTCTCTCGCCGCAGGAGGTCAAAAGCGTGCGTATCGACGGCCCCTATCGCTACCTCACGCTCTCCGATGGCGTGGAGATTTCTTGCAACGCATTGCTCCTCGCCATGGGCGTGCAATGGCGCACGCTCGATGTTCCCGGCATCGAACGACTTCAAGGCGCTGGTGTCTATTACGGTGGCGGCACTTCCGAGGCCTTGGCTTGCAAAGACGAAACTGTCTACATCGTTGGCGGGGCAAATTCCGCGGGCCAAGCCGCCATGCATTTCTCCAAGTACGCCAGGAAAGTAGTCATGCTGGTGCGCGACACCTCGCTGGCGAGCACCATGTCGCACTACCTCATCGAGCAGATCGAAAAAACACCGAACATTGAAGTGATGCACAACGCCAATGTCGTCGAGGTTCACGGCGAAGCGCGGCTTTCCGCCATTACCATCGTGCGGGGCCCCGAGGGCGCCCGCGAACAGCTCCCGGCCAGCAGTCTTTTTATTTTCATCGGCGCGCAGCCGCGCACGGAATGGCTCGCTGGCTTGATTGAACGCGACGAGCGCGGTTTCGTTCTCTCCGGTCCCGATCTTCTTCGCGACGGCAAAAAGCCAAAATCGTGGACGCTGGATCGCGATCCCGGCCTTCTCGAAACCAACGTTCCCGGGATCTTTGTCGTTGGCGATGTCCGCCACGGCTCGGTCAAGCGCGTGGCCTCCGGCGTAGGTGAAGGCGCGGTGGTGGTCCAATTTATGCATCAGTATCTGGCGAAGGTCCAATGAGCCGCACGAAAGGGAAGGCGTCACGCGCATGAGCGAACCGATGGACCAGGCCCGCATCGAAGCGCTCGCCAAGGAGTTACGCACAGTTCCGTTTTTTTCCGATCTTCAGCAGGAAGACCTCGAGTGGTTCGTCTCACAATCTGAGGAGCGCATCTCCGAGCCCGGCCAGACCACCGTGAAGGAAGATACGCCCGCGGACACCATGATGGTGATCCTCGAGGGCGAGATTCGAGCGCGCAAAGAGGGCGGGAGCGCCGACGGCTTGGTCTTTACCGCGAAAAAAGGTGATGTTACCGGCGTACTCCCGTTTTCACGCATGAAAAAATTTAGCATAACTGCCCGCGCGGTGACACGCACCCGCACGCTGGCTTTTCCGGCAAGCCAGTTTCCGGAACTGCTTCGCCGCATGTCCGGCTTGGGCGAGCGCCTTGTCGGCGTCCTCACCGATCGTGTCCGGGAAACAACTCGCTCCGAACAGCAGCGGGAAAAACTCGCCGCGCTGGGAAAACTTTCCGCCGGGCTCGCTCACGAATTGAACAATCCTTCCGCTGCCGCCCGGCGTTCCGCTGCCTCGCTCCACGATTGTCTTAAGAGACTGCTCGAAGCCCGCCGCATGTCTAGAGTCGGCCCCGAAGATTGCGTCCGGCTGGCGCAGCGCGAGGAAGAGATTCATGCGGCGCTCCAGCCTGCCAAGTTTAAGGATGAATTCGAGCGCGTGGAGCGCGAGGAAGCCATTCAATCGTGGCTTGAAATGCACAAGGTGGCCGACGCCTGGAAAATCGCTCCGCTTCTTGCCGATGCCAACTTGACCGACGCGCATCTGGAAAGTCTCGCGGTCGCCGCGGGAGATTCGCTCGGTTCCGAGCTCGTCCGCTTCGCCACGTTCCTCGAGATGGAACGCATCGCTGATGAGCTGGACAACAGCACCGCGCGCATCTCCGACCTCATCAAGGCCATCAAAGAATATTCCTACATGGATCAGGCGCCCTTGCAGGAGATCGACATACGCCACAGCCTGGAGACCACGCTCATCATCATGCATCACAAGCTGAAGCGGGGAATCACGGTGGACCGACAGTTCGCTCCCGACCTTCCCAAAGTGATGGCTTACGGCAGCGAGCTGAATCAGGTGTGGACCAATCTCATCGACAACGCCGCCGACGCCATGCATGACGAGGGCAAGCTGACGGTACGGGCCGTGCGCGAAAACGAAGACGTGCTGGTCGAGATCATCGACAATGGCCCCGGCATTGCGCCCGAAGTGCAGTCGCGCATCTTCGAGCCTTTTTTCACAACCAAAGGTGTTGGGGAGGGCACCGGCCTCGGCCTCGATGTCGTCCATCGTATCGTCAAGAAAATGCGCGGGCAGATCACCGTGAAATCCGTGCCGGGTGATACGCATTTCCAGGTGCGCATTCCGATTCATGCCGTGATCTAGTAGAGAGCGAAGGGAGAAAGCATGGCCGACATCTGCACGCACCTCGATCAGATACAAAAGGTGAAAGCAAAGACAAAAGGCTGTGAAGAGTGTCTCAAGCTGGGCGAGGGCTGGGTGCATTTGCGCCTTTGCCTCACCTGCGGCCACGTGGGCTGCTGCGATACTTCAAAAAACAAACACGCCACCAAACATTCTCATGCCACGAAACATCCCATCGTCCGTTCTCTCGAGCCCGGCGAAAAATGGATGTGGTGTTACATCGACGAAGTGATGTTCGAAGAAGACTAGCCGGGTAACTAGGAGCCTCGTGGAGGCACCTAGCAAAGAGGAGCTGCGCCCCTACAAACAAAAAGTTCCGAGAAGTGCAGGCTAGGTTTTGTCCTGAGCGGGCCGAGTGAGCAGGGAAGCGACCAGCGCGATGAGCAGCATCCCGCCGACCACTCCGAGCGAGACATGCACCGGAATGTGCACCCACCCTTCGACAATCATCTTTCCTCCAATGAAAATCAACACGCCGGAAAGCCCCGCCGTCAGATAGCGCAGCCGCCCAAGGATGTTCGCCAGCAGAAAATACATCGCACGCAAGCCCAGCAACGCGAAAACATTGGACGTATATACAATAAACGGGTCGCGCGTGATTCCAAAGATTGCCGGGATCGAGTCGATTGCCAGCGTCACGTCCGTGATCTCCACCACCAGCAGCACCAGAAAAAGTGGCGTGGCGAACAGCGCGCCCTGGTCGCGAACAAAAAAATGCTCCCCGTGATAGCCATGCGTCACACGCAGGTGGCGGCTCGTAAAGCGAAACAGAAAATTCTGCTCAGGATGTATTTCTTCTTTCTTGGCAAAAAGCATATGCAACCCGGCATAGACCAGAAAAGCGCCAAAAATGTACATGACCCAGCTGAACCGCGCGATCAGCGCCGTGCCCGCCGCGATCATGGCCCCGCGCATCACCAGCGCGCCAAGAATCCCCCACTCCAGAATGCGATGTTGAATGCGTTCGTCGACTGCGAACGCCCGGAAAATCACCAGGAACAGAAAAAGGTTGTCGACACTCAGCGCTTTTTCGATCAGGTAGCCGGTGAAAAACTCCAGCGCTGGCTGGTGGCCGGAGCTGTAAAGCACTCCGATCCCGAACAGTACGGAGAGACTTACCCACAGCAAGCTCCACGTCAGAGCTTCGCCCGTTGCGATCTTGTGTGGGCGCTTGTGAAAAACCTTGAGGTCCAGCGTGATGGCGGCAACAACGAAGAGGTTGAATACGAGCCACCGCAGAGGCGTGCCCATAGTTTGAAAACTATACGCGCTTTAGGGCGCCGAGGCGGTGTGAGCTTCCATGGCGTTCAGGTTCGTCAATTCGACCCGCACGGTCTGCCCGGGTTGAATGCTCACCGGCACATCCCAGCGCAGCCGCCGGTCGCCCGCATTGGCATCCAGGCTCAGCGAGCTTATCCAGTAGTTGCCGGCCGGCAATCCCTGGACGCTGGCGTGCCCGTCCAGGTCCGTGTCCATCTTCGCCACCATGTATTTGGTCTGAGCCACGTCGGGCGCGAGCCGTTGCACGCGTCTTTGCTGGTCGCCGTGCAGTTGTGCCCATTTCCGCTGCGGATTCACGCCGTCCAACTCCAATTCCATCCCGGTCACGGTCGAGGGGTTCGAGCCGATGAATTTCTTCAGCGTCGAGAGATACGCGGCTTTCAGTTTTTCGTACTTCTCCGGGTGCTCCTTTTTGTCCGCCTCCGTGAAAGTCGGTTTGGGCAGCCCTTTGGTTACTCCGCCGCTGTTCGACCGTTGGTAGGCCAGCAGAAATTCCGGCACTTGGATGATATCGTCCGGGGTCAGCAGTTGGTCGAAATCCGGGGCCATCAAATCGAGCGTATCGTGGGCCTTCAGCCAGGCCTTCAATTCGGGCGAGATTTTCAGTTCCTCGATGAACTGGTCGCGCGGCGGAATGACGTTCGCCGATTCCACTTCCTTGGCGATGTCCGTATAGCTTTTGGTGAGAATGTAAAATGTGAACTGCCGCACCGGTTCGGGCCGCGCGGCTGTCGGCGTAATGCGCGCCGCCACTTCCAGCGCGCCCGTGGCGGGCGCCGACTGCGCCCTTAAGCAGCAAGCCAGCAATACGGTAGAAGCGAGCGCGAGAAGCGACGCTCTTTTGGAAAGGGTATTCATAGCCGCCATCGTAGCAGAGTCAGCGCTTCCCGCCCGCCGCGATTTCGCCTGCGAATTCGTACTTGCCATCCCCGCAGCGCCTGCCCAGGAGGCTCTTCACTGCTTGGCGAGCAAGAGTAAGAGAATCGAGATTCCGATGCCAGCGATGAGGAGGATTCCAAGAATACGCATCCAGACCGACGCAGGCAGACGGCGCAATGGGCCGATCGGCCATTTGGGCGGGACGGGAGGATCGAGCACGCCGATCCCCGTCGATTTCCGCGGAGGGCCGCCCGAGTGTGCGGAAGAAGTCTGGGGCTCCAGTTCGGAGGAATCCTCGGTGAACTCGTACGGCATGGCCAAAATGTTATTCCAACAATATGCGCGTGTCTAGAACAAGCGGTATACCGCTTCGACCGTGACCCAGGAAGCGATGGCGTGGCGGGAGCCGTCGCGAGCGGGTGCGAAGCGCCAGCCTTGTACGATCTGCACCGCGCGGTCGTCGAGTCCCATTCCCAATCCTCTCACCACGCGAATTTGCGCGGCGCGGCCATCCGCCCCAACCAGGACTTGCAGTGTCACGCTCCCTTGCAACTTAGCCTCGCGCGCTTCGTCCGTGTACCGGGGATCAGGACAGTAGATGCACGTCGGCATGGTCACACCCGGCGCATATATCGCATTGGTGGCGTCACCAATACCCGCAGGGCCTTCTCCTCCATCTCCTACCGTTTTGCCGCCCGTATCGCCGAGGGTATGCCCCAGTCCCGTCCCGGGTGAACGCGTGTCGTCCTTCATCCAGGGAAGCCCCATGTGATCCACCGACGTTAAGACCGGTGGCGCCGCAAGATCGAGAATTGTTGGTGGGATCGGAAGCGCATGCTCCTGCTTGTCCGGCAAAGTTGGTCTCACGAGTTGCACGGAAGAAATCGCGGGCAAGTTACCACTGGTTGCAGGGATGGAAGTCTGGCCAGCGCCGCTGCCGCTTCCATCTGAAGGATGCGCGCCGTGTCGTGCGGCCAGCAGCGCTGCCGGAAAAGGAAGAGACTGGAACAGCCCGGTCTCCGCTGCAATGTAGCGCCGCTCGGGAATCCGGGGGTACATCGCCAGCAGCACAAACGCCGTGATGATCGCCGCGTGGATCACAAGCGATGCGCTCTGGGCGCGCCGCGCTCGTGGAGATTTTTCCGTTTTAGGCAGATGCAGCGGAGCGCCATT
>Ga0210410_10004215_pt1 | contig 12620 bp, 9 predicted proteins | sample IncBWC4MmetaG_FD_161058 | JGI IMG/M metagenome (GOLD analysis project Ga0210410, IMG submission 161058) | Forest soil microbial communities from Barre Woods Harvard Forest LTER site, Petersham, Massachusetts, United States - Inc-BW-C-4-M | ecosystem: Environmental > Terrestrial > Soil >... | reverse complement strand
ATGGCCGCGTCCGCCATTGTGACATTCAGCAACGCGAAGAGGTGGGCGTTCTCCGTCAGCGTCAGCCCTCGTTCCTTGGAAAGCTGCGCGGCGATGCGGTTCCAGTAAAGCGGAGTGTTCCCCGCCCAAAACAGCGCCAGATCCGACTGATCCTGTGTACGCCCCGATCCCGAGTAGACGCCCATCTTAAACAGTTCATCGAGGTCAGCAGCGTATTCCGGGCTGTCGAGCGCCGGTGGCGGCGGCAAGCGGAACTGCGAAGGCCGTGTCAGGACCCACGGCGTCATCGTGGCGAACTGAGGTCCCGCCCCGGACGCGCCGGGCAATTGGTTGGGCAACCCCATCGGCGTTGGCCGCCAAGCGCCGATCGCGGCCTTTGTTCCGACGATACTCTGCACGCCGAGGAACGGCGGCGGCGCAGGCGCGATCCCATCAGTGAGTCTCCAGGCCCAAATGGCGTCCGCAACGGTTTGTCCCCAGGCGACTCCTGGCGCGATGGATTTAGCTTTTTCGGTCGAGGCCAGCGCCGCAAGCGATGCGTCGCGCTGCGTCTTCAGCGTTGCGCTCTGCGCGGGATACAAATCAACAAGGATCACATACGCGGCCTGGATCGCGGCCGCCCTACGTGATGCGCCGTCCGGCGCCGCCGGTTTCACATGCAGGTACTGGAAGCGTGGGTCGATACCGTTAACCGCGTCGAAAACGGACGCGGAAACGAGCGCAACCACGCGCGTAGACACCAGCGGACTCGTGCCGCCAGCAAGGACCGTCGTGTTCATGATGCCGATCCACTGAAGCACCGTGTCGGGGGCGGCAGCCGACACCGGCAAGGGACCGGCAGCAACCAGCGCCACAATCAGCAGCAATGCACTCCAAGTCCTCGTACCGGCCTCACGCCGGCGAAGGAACGGGAACAGGCCCAAAGCAAACGCAGTTATATCGCGCTTCATATTTCCTCCATGGGGGCGGAGGCAGCGTTTTTGCGGGCTAGCGGGCAGTTTGCATTGACCTGGCAAATCGCGCGTCAGCAGGTAAGCGCTACCGGGGGCACCAACTCGTCGGTAGCATAGGCGAGTTCTTCGCTTTCTATGCCTCTCTGCAGTCCAAGTCAAGTCAATTTGTTAGCAACCCCGGAGGCTGTCCACGGCCACCGGCCATGATCGCCTGGTAACCAGTTGTCACCCTCCCCCGCCCCATTGCGCCCCAGCCCCCATGATGCGAGAATCTCCACATTGCTGGACCTGGAAACATCCGGCCGCTCCCCGGTGTCTAATACCTAGAGCGGACAAAGGTTGGGGCAAGCGCACGATCCAACTGCCCAACCCAGAAGTGCCAGCAAGCCCCAGTTTCAACTTCGCAGGTGGGGCAGAAAGGCCGACCGTGTCCGATTGGGCCAGTGCACTCTCGTGGGGTAATGACGAATCCGAGCTTGTCAGCGAGCTGCAAGCCGGCTCGGAGACAGCCTTTGACTGGCTCGTCAATCACTACCACGCTCCCGTCTACAACTTGATCCTCGGGATGCTGGGAGATGCGGCGGACTCCGCCGACGCGGCGCAGGAAGTGTTCTTGAAAGCCTTTAAAGGAATTCGCAGCTTTCGCCAGGGAAGTTCTCTGAAGACCTGGATCTATCGCATCGCGATTCGCGAAGCCCTGAATCATCGCCGCTGGTTCAAGCGCCACAACCAGAAAAATGTTTCGATCGACGCCGAGCCCGCCGAAGGCTGCGCCCAGATCGACATCGAAGATTTGAGCGCCACCCCGTTCGAACAACTGGCGGCGCACGAAATTCAAGTGGCGGTCCAGGGAGCGCTGCAGCAGGTGCCCGATGTTTTCCGCAGTGCGGTGATCCTGCGCGACATCGAAGGATTGAGCTACGAGGAAGTGGCCGAAGTGCTGGAGTGCAGCGTGGGCACGGTGAAGTCTCGGATCCTGCGCGGGCGGCGTTCGTTGAAAGAAATTCTGGAGCCGCTGCTGGCGGAAAAACTGCCGCAAGGCAAGCATGTGGAGCGCGACACGCAAACTCCCGAAACGCACTGGCGCAGGGCCGAAGAGGTTCGCCAGGCGGCCGCGGTCGCGGCGGCCGGAGCAAATTCCACGCATCAGGTGGGCCTGCAAATGGCCTACGTACGAGTTTCGACGCCGGCAACGGCGGAAAATATGACGCGCCCGCAGCCCGCGCGCGAGGAGCTATTATGACGTGCGATAAAGTCCATCGCCGCCTCGCCGGTTACCTGGACGATGCGAGTGTATCGGCGGCGCGCTCGGCAGAGCGCGTGGCCATCCGGCAGCACTTGGAAAATTGCGAACCCTGCCGCGAGGAATTGCAGCGGTACCGGAAACTGGCGGTATTGATGTCCCGCGTGCCGCGGGCCGTCCCCCCCGCGGATCTCGCCGTGAAAATCAAAGTGGCGGCGGCACAGGCGCAGGCTACGCAGGATTGGCGCGGCCGCTGGCAGCGGATCAAGGACCGCGCGGAAATTTTGCTGGACAACGTGTTTCGTCCGCTGACGGTGCCGGCCACAGGCGGATTTTTCTCCGCCATCGTGATTTTTGTGTTTGTGCTGCATATCATTCTGCCGGGCATTACGGTGCAGGCGGATCCGAACGATGTGCCCACCGCGCTGCTGCGTCCCGCGGAACTTATCTCGCTGTCGGATATGCCGGCTTCGGCGGAGATGCAGCATCCCGACGTCGGTTTGCAGCACGAACTGCTGGTGGACGTGGTGGTTGACGCGCAGGGCGAGATGTCGACGTATGAAATTATTGTTGGGCCGGACACGCCGGCAATGCGCCATCACCTGGACCAGGTGCTGCTCTTCTCGCGCTTCCGTCCGATGATGAGCTTCGGGCGGCCCACCCCCGGCGGCCACGTGGTCCTGAGCTTCAGCGCCGTCCACGTCCGCGGCTAAATGTAGCGGCCACCTTCAGGTGGCCCAGCCCAGGTCTGTAGGGCCCGCCGACCGTGGCGGGCCGTTCTCCACCTCCTCTACCTCCTTTCCCTCCTCAACCTCCTTTCCGCCTGTCCCCCCGGCCAGCTTCCCCTTTGTAAACGCCTGACCCTTTCCCCCGAGTCCTCTACCTTCCCATCGTGTTCAATGGATGCAGGAGTTTTCACTATGCGTACCACGTTTCGCCTCTTCACCCTGCTGACCGCGCTGCTCCTCGGCGCCATGCTCTTGACGCCCGCGCTGCACGCCGCCGCTTCATCGTCTCCGCAGGGAAATTCGCCGGAGTCGATCTTGCTGAACGCCGCGAATCACGACCGCGCCATGCTTGGGTTGCCCTTGTTTCAGTGGGACGCAAATCTTGCCGCAGCCGCGCGGCTGCACGCGCAAATCATGGCGCAGCGCAGCATGCTCTCGCACCAGTTTTCCGGCGAGCAGCCGCTGCAGATCCGCGCGATGGAGGCGGGCGCTCGCTTCAGCCTGATCGCGGAGAATGTTGCCGAGGGCCCTTCGCCGCAGGGATTGCACGCGCAATGGATGCATTCGCCGCCGCACCGCGCGAACCTGCTGGACCGGGATCTCAACTCCATCGGGATTGCAGTGGTGCAAAGCGGAAATTTGCTGTTTGCGGTTCAGGATTTTTCGGTGGGTGTGCCGCAGCTGAGCATCGAGCAGCAGGAATCGAAGATCGATTCGCAACTGTCAGCGCGCGGCATGCGCGTGGTGGACGCGGCGCTGGACGCGCGCAAGACTTGCGGGATGGATCGCGGCTGGGCCGGGCAGCAACCGTTTGCGGTGCTCCGGTATGAGACGTCGAGCTTGAGCACTTTGCCCGAAGATATTGAGCAGAAATTGCGCACGGGCAAATATCATGCCGCCGCCGTGGGCGCTTGCGATGCCAGCGGTTCGGCGGGAGGATTCACCCGCTTCCGCATAGCGATCCTCCTCTACTGACCCACGTCCCTGTAGTGGCCGACCTTCAGGTCGGCCAGCCTGACATCTCTTCAGCGAATGGCACGGATTTTGTAGCGGCCGCCTTCCGAGGTGCGTGTTTTGCACCCCGAACGATTTTACGGGGCGGGCGCTTTTCTCCCTGTAGGGGAGGGGCTCGCCCCGCCCGCTGTTGCAGCACCGCCCAAACTCAATTTGGAGGAGGATGTCAGCAGAGCCAGATGGCTTCATGCCAAATCCGGCTTGCCTTTTCCCCCAAATCCGGTAAACTCCGTTTCATGACGTTCTCGTTTTATACCTACGCGTGGCGATTTACGTACCGGACCAACCGGAAGCGAGAGGCCAGCGTCTAGTTCGAGAGCATCAAAGGATTTTGGCCCACTCGCAAAGAGTGGGCTTTTTTATTTTAGGGCCCCGAAAAGCAGGGAAAAGGCAGAAGCGAACGGCCAATTGCGAAAGGGAACAAGCGACCATGATTATTTCGATGAAGCTGCATTCAACGCGGGAAGAGATCGACGAAGTCACCGGCATCGTGAAGCACTACGGCTACAAGGTCCACTCGATCGAAGGCGAAGAGCGCGTCGTGATCGGCGTGGTGGGCGTCGGCGACGTCACCGCGTGCATGGAATCGGTGGAAGCGATGCCGCAGGTGGAGAAGGTCGTGCGGATCACCGCCCCGTACAAATTCGTCAGCAAGGAGTTTCGCCCGGGCAAGACCCGCATCAGGGTGAACGGCGCGGAAATCGGCGGCGACGAGTTTGCGGTCATTGCCGGGCCGTGTTCGGTGGAGAGCGAAGAGCAGATCATGCGCTCCGCGGAAGCGGTGGCCAGGGCGGGCGCGAAGTTCCTTCGCGGCGGGGCGTTCAAGCCGCGCACCTCGCCATACGATTTTCAGGGCATGGAAGAAGAAGGGCTGAAGCTACTGCAGAAAGCGAAGAAGGCCACGGGCCTCGCGATCGTCACGGAAGTAATGGGCGACCGCGACGTGGACCTAGTGGCGCAATACGCCGACGTGATGCAGGTGGGCGCGCGCAACATGCAGAACTTCATGCTGCTGAAGGCGCTGGGAAAGTGCGGACGGCCGATCCTCCTGAAACGCGGCCTCAGCAGCAGCATCAAGGAACTGCTGATGAGCGCCGAATACATCGTGGCCCACGGCAATCCCGACGTAATCCTCTGCGAGCGCGGCATCCGCACATTCGAAACCGCCACGCGCAACACCTGCGACATCTCCGCAATCCCCGTGCTGAACGAACTGACGCACCTGCCCGTGATTCTCGATCCCAGCCACGCAACGGGAAAGCGCAGCCTGGTGCCCGCATTGGCCCGCGCAGGAGTCGCCGTAGGCGCCGACGGCCTAATCGTCGAAGCCCACCCTTCGCCCGAGCGCGCCATCAGCGACGGCGCCCAATCCCTCGACCTCAACCAGTTCGCCAAAATGATGGACGACCTCAAGCCCTACATCGCCCTCTGGAAAGAATCGCGCAAAAAAGAAACCGTGGCCGCCGCAGCGCGGTAACGGGATGGGTGGCCCTTTGTAGTGGCCAGACTTTAGACTGGCCAGTCGGATTTACTTGGAAATGGCCGATCTGAAGTTCGCCCACTACATTTAGGCTGGATGGCTGAGACGAAAGCCACAAAACTCGAGTACAGACGGGACGTTTCCTGATTTTCTTTGTTGCGCCTAGTGAAAAACGAGGTAACTTCCCGTCTGTTTCCATATTTCCTCGGACAAAATCGGGCGATTTGACTTTCGAATAAAGCAGGAGTTAGGTTTATGGTTGGTGGCCCTTGACTGAACAGATACCTAGACCGTTTTCAGCGCGAAACCGGGGAGCATTCGCACAAATCGACAATGACTGCCCCGAAACTACCCGGATTGGACTTCTTCACATTATCCGTCGACTTACAGAGCTAGAATACGTTGGAGAATGGAAGAATGTTAGTGACGAACTTCGGCGTATCGCACGAATCCTTCCCTCTGACAAAACGCAGGATATCGAGCTGCTACTGTTGGGACTTCCTTGGGACAAGGTGTTTGATTTTTGCGAGCGCCTATACGGCCATCTTGCACAACCAGTGTGGAGATACAACCAACAGACTGAGGAGTCGGAAATCCAAACTGAGCGAACCGTCGTGCAGGAGTACATCCGCACAGAATTGGGGCAACTTTTCCTCGAAGAAAACTTAGCCTTTGAGTTTTCCGATGGAGTTGTGCGGCGGCGAGGGCGACGTCACACAGTCGAACAAGTCAACCGTGCCGAAGTTGTCCTCGGCGACCCACGGCTACCGAAAGCTCGAGGCCACTTCAACAAGGCACTTAAATACTTCCGAAACGTGGCCCAGCCAGATTACGAGAATGCCGTTAAAGAGGCCGTTTGTGCTGTCGAAGCAACAGCCCGTGTGTGTTTCCCAGACGGGGGCACGACTCTCGGAGAGATAGTGAAGTCAATGGCAGGGAGTGAATCAGGTCAACTGCCGAAAGCGATCGCTAATACATTTTATGGTTTATACGGTTTCAGAAACTCTGGAGAGGGAGTCGGCCACGGAGGTGCAGAAGGCGGTCCGGTGACAAAGGACCTTGCTGAGTATGCGCTGGCCGTGTCCGCCTCCCAGATCGTGCTCCTAGTTAATCTCGCCGCTTCTCTGGATCAGGACATTCCCTTTTAGAAGTTGTAGAGCCGTGGCGGGTGGGCGACAGATTGGCGGGCGGGTGGCCCGAGTTTAATGATTTGGAATTTGTCGACATGGAAGCCCCAGAGAGGATATCACTTCAACAATTCCCGTGGAAGTAGAGAGGTCGGGTGCCCCAGGTTCCGGTGTTTGGTACCTGGGTCTTGGGGTGGCGGTTTCCTTCTTTGGAGCTCGCAATGGCTGCAGGATTCAAACGCCACCTGCAGGTCACCTGCCCCTTGGGTCTGGTTTGAAATACAGAGCCGGTGTGGTCCCCAACGTTTTTCGGAACATGTTGATGAAGGCGCTGGGCGTGCTGTAGCCCGATTCGAGAGCGGCGTGGGTGACCTTCGCGCCTTCCGCCAATAGCCGCATCGCCTGCATCAGCCGCAGTTGCTGCCGCCACTTCCCGAAGGTCATGCCTACATTTTCCTGGAAGAGTCTTTCGACGGTTCTCCTGCTGGCGCCGGCGGCTTTGCAAATTTGCGTGAGCGGGCGGCGATCGCTGGGGTCGGCGAAGAGTATTTCGACGACACGAAGCGCGCGCGGTTCGGAGGGAGTTGGAAGCTGCAGCGGAACAGTCTGGATAATTTCCAATTGGTCGAGGATTACGCGGACCAAATGGCGCTGCCGGCGCATCGTGTTGCGCAGGGCAGGGAACGTGCACGCGTGAAGAATCAGTTCCCGCAGCAATGGCGGAACGTTTACCACAGAGCACGTTCGCGGAAGAGTTCGCGCAAGACGCGGGCGGAGATACAGCGTGCGCATGGCGACTGTGCCAGACATAGTGATGGTGTGCGGGATGGAGGCGGGGATCCAGACGGCCCTGTGGGTTGGGACGATCCAGGCGCCGTGGCCGGTGCGCACGGTCATCACTCCCCGTGTGGCATAGACCAATTGGTCGCGATTGTGAAAATGGGACGGGATTACGTGTCCCGCGGGATAGTCGCGCGTGAGCGTAGCGATTGGGGAGCGGTTGTCACCCAGCCGATCGAAAATCGCGCCGTGTCGCTTGTGCAACATTCTTTGTCACAATAGCGAAAGTACGCAAAGCGAACAAGTGCCAAACTGCTCCCATCGGAGACCGCCAAGCCGAGGGAGCTAACAACCGTGAAACATCACAATCGGATTAGCAGTTCACGCCGGTTCAGCCTGATCATTTCGCTCGTCGTCGCGGCTGGATGGATTTTCCTGGCATCGACTCCCGCATTGGCAGCGCCGGATTCCGCGACGTGTTCCGCGAATCAGGAAAACCGCCAGCTGGATTTCTGGCTCGGCGATTGGACCGTGACCTATCCCGGAATGGCGGCCATCTCGTCCAGCAAAGTCTCACTCGATCTGGGCAAATGCCTGCTCATCGAGAGTTGGGATGGAGCGAAGGGCCACTCCGGCAAAAACATGTTTGCCTATAGCGCCGACGACCAGAGTTGGCACGGCATGTTCGCCGACAACGAAGGACGCGTGCACATCTTCGAAGGCAAGGTTTCCAATGGATCGGCCGAGTTCACCGGCCCCAGCCGCGGCCCCGACGGTCAAAATGTCCTGAATCGAATCAAAGTGGCACGCGTGGATGCGAACAACGTCGAGCACTCCTGGGAAAAATCAGCGGACAACGGCGCCACGTGGACCACGGTTTTTCACGGTCACTATTCCCGCAAAAGTCTCTGAGATATTTTCGTCTCCAGCAAAAAAACGATAGCTCCGATTGCAAAATTTCATGCGCCGCCAATCGCGCGGGCGAACGAAGTTAAATAGCATGTCCTCCGAACTTCGTTTTTTCATAAATCCGTTATGGAATCTCATATATACAGTGCATACGTATCTTTGCCATAAACTTACTTTCATTTAAATTATTCAGATTCAATGGATTACGAATGCTCTTCATTTGAGATTCTGGCCATTCAATTGCCAAAGTGTTCGCGGGTGACGGGTGGTGGTCCCGTTTCTCCGCCAGGTCCAGCCAGCCTTCAATGAAGGCTTACTGCGTGTACGAGTGGTCTGAGCCAGATAACCACCGATCTCCGCGCTCTTCAGACCGCAAAAAAATCCAGGAGGTTGAACGATGGGAAGGTCGCAGGGTACCGCTCTATCCATACGATCAGTAGTTCATATTTTAGTGCTGTTGGCAGTATTTCTCGGAGTAGCGTGGCAGGCGAACGCGCAGTCCACCGCCACCTTGCAGGGAACGGTGACCGATCCGGCGGGAGCCGCAGTCCCGAGCGCGAAGGTAGTGGCTACCAACGAAGCTACGGGGGTGCAATCTGAAACCGTCAGCGACTCGGCGGGCGCATATCTTTTTCCGTCACTTTTAATCGGCAATTACAAGCTGGAGATTTCGGCTCCCGGCTTCAAGAGTGTCGCTTTGGCCGGACTTAAACTCGATGTGGCAACTGCCGTCACCCAGAATGTGCAACTGAAGGTTGGCGAAGCCACGGAAAGAATCGAGATCGTAGCCGACGCCCCGCTGATTGATACGGTTACCACCAGCGTAGGCCAGGTGATCAACGACAAGACCGTGCAGGAAATTCCGCTGAACGGCCGGCACTTCACCGATCTCAGCCTCTTGACTCCAGGAACGGTTACCCCACCGGCTAACGGATTTCTTTCCGCACCATTGCGCGGGCAGGGATCGTTCGGCATCAACACCGCCGGCCAACGTGAAGACACGACCAACTGGCTGGTCAACGGAATCAACTTGAACGATCCGGTGCAAAACCAGATCACGTTTCAACCGCCCATCGATACCCTGGCGGAATACAAGATCGACAATTCCTCGTTTCCCGCGGAGTACGGCAGAAATTCCGGCGCGATCGTGAACCTGGCCACGCGTTCCGGCACCAGCGAGTATCACGGGGAAGTGTTCGAATTTTTCCGCAACAACGCGCTGGACGCACGCAACTTCTTCAATACCTCCGCCCAAGGCCAGCAGGCGCCTTACAAGAAAAACGATTTCGGCGCCGATTTCGGCGGCCCGATCGTCAAGAACAAGATTTTCTTCTTCGCCGCCTATGAAGGAATCCGCCAGCACCAGAACATTACCGCCACCAGCACGGTCCCTAGCCAAAACCAAAGAGCGACGGTGACTTCCCCGGCTGTGACCAGCCTGCTAGCGCTTCTCCCCTCAGCTAACTTTCACCAGAAAACGGATGCGTCGACCGCGCCCGCCGACTTCACCGGCTTTACTGGCGGTGCGTTGGCCAACGTCTCGCTCGATCAGGGTTCCGGTGATCTTGACATCGAACTGCGTCAACAGGACCGGATACATGTCTATTACGTCGCTCAGAAAGACCTTCGGCAAGAGCCGTTGTTCCCAACCGTGCTCGACACCATTCCGGGATTCGGCGACACCCGCGATGGCTTCCGCCAACTTTTGACCGTCAGCGAGGATCACACTTTCAGCGCTTCCATCGCCAATACCGTGCGAATCGGGTACAACCGAATCCATTTGACCTTCCTTCCGAACGCGCTGCTGGATCCGGCGGCCTACAACATCACTCTGCCCGCGGGCGCGCCCGTGGCATCCGGATTGCCGAATATCCAAGTGGCAGGAACGTTGTTTTTCGGCGGACCAAATGGCGAGCCTCAGGGTCGCGGGGACACCACCGCCGTTTTGAACGACACCCTAAGCTGGCTCAAGGGCCGGCACTCGTTTGCTTTTGGCGGAGAAATCCGGCGCGCCTACAACAACAATATCGCGGAGAATGTTGGCATCTTCGCGTTCACAACCTTCCAGAACTTCCTGAACGACCGCGCCAGCTCCTTCTCGACCCAACTGGGCGCCGGTAACGACAAAATTCTGCAGCCGTCTTATGACGGCTTCGCGCAGGACACCTTCAAGTGGAAGCCCAACTTCACGATTAACATCGGCCTGCGTTACGCGTGGAATTCCACGCCATCGGAGGCCGCGGGACGCTTCACGAATTTTGATCCGGTCACGGGGACGCTCATTTCCACTCCGCAGCCCTATCACACGAACAACAAGAATTTTCAGCCGCGCGTCGGATTTGCTTGGGATCCCTTTAAGGATGGGAAAACTTCGGTCCGAGCCGCCTATGCGATCCTGTCGCAGGACCCCACCACCAACACGGTCAGCGGGTTAAGCTCCAATCCTCCGTTTGCGCTGCCGATAACCGCAGCCCCAACGGCCACCACACCGCTAACGCTGGAGAATCCGTCCAGCGGGGTCAGGGCCCCCAGTTTGGGTCCTTTCGCCATCAACCCCAACTTCAACGATGCCTATTCGCAGGACTGGAACCTGACCATACAGCGGCAACTCACCTCGAGTCTTGGTGTGGAGGCCGCCTATGTGGGCGTGAAGGGCACACATCTGCAAATCAACGAGAACATCAATCAGCCCTTTGTCACCAATGGGATCTACGGCTCGACGCGCCCTTTCCCCACGCTTCCTCAGTCAAGCCCCGTGCTGCCGGCCCAGTGCGTGGCAACCACCACAAACCCGATTGGATGCCGCCTGAACAATTTCAACCAGGTAAACAGTGTCGGCAATTCAAATTACAACGCGCTGTGGGTCAAGGCAGACAAGCATTTCTCCAACGGCTTGCAGTTCCTTGCCACCTACACGTTTGCCAAGGCGATGGACTACAACTCCCTCTCGACCGCGGAGTCTCTGGTCGTCCAGAACTCGTATAATCCGCGCGGCGACTACGGCCTTTCCGAGTATGACGTGCGCCATCGGTTCGTTTTGAGCGGATTCTACGAATTGCCGTTCAGGGCTAACCGGCTCGTCTCCGGATGGCAGATTGGTGTCGTGCAGCAGGCGCAGACGGGAAGCCCGCTCACTCCGTCACTTACCATCAATCCATCGGCCTCAATTCCTCTTACGGTCAGGCCCGACCTGATTGGAACCGTACAAACGACGGGGAATCCATCCCAGTATTTCGCGAGCAAGGCGGTGTTTGTTTCGCCCTGCGTTCCTGCGGTTGCCCCGGCAACGTTGCCGACCTGCCATCCGGGGACGCTCGGGCGTAATGCGATCACCGGGCCGGGATTCGTCGATACCGACTTCTCCATCACCAAGAACACCAAGATCACCGAGCGATTCAATCTTCAATTTCGTTCGGAGTTCTTCGATATTTTCAATCACCCCAACTTTGGAAACCCGGTGTTAACGCTAACCAGCTCATCGTTCGGGCAAATCCAATCCACACGTTTCCCGACCGGCGACTTCGGCTCGGCCCGGCAAATTCAGTTTGCGTTGAAGTTGATGTTTTAAAGCGCCAACTCAGCTGATCCCACGGGGGCAGGCTTACCGCCTGCCCTCATTTTTTTGATGGCAAGGATTTCCATGGTTGTCAGAGAAATCAAGATGCGGGGCAACCAGTTGAACTGAGCACTCAACCGCGGAGTGTAGGGGCAGTGGCGCGCCGATTACGTTGTAGTTAATTAAAATGACAGGCACTGTCAGAATTTCGAGTTTCACTTGCCTTGCAATCGCTCCGACCAGCGCGTAAACTCCTGCGCGTAGCAGGATTTCGTGGGGCGGTTCAGACTTAAGCGTGCGGCGGAATGAGGCTCCGCATGTACGGCAATCCTCTTCAATCGCTCCGCTTCGCCTCACGTTCTTCCGGACCCGATTTGAGAACCCGCGGCTATCGCCCACGGCCGAGGCTCTCGTCCTGGGAGAGCGTCCATTCGAGGGTCTAATAGTGGCGTCCCAACCAAATTTGGATTCAGTTCACTGGCGTTGGTCGATCGACCGGCGGGGTCTAATCACCGACAGCAATTCCGCCGTGGAATTTCTGCTTGGCTTCCGGCCGGAGGAAATCATTGGCGGGCACAGCCGCCACCTTGTGCATCCCGATGACTGGGTACTCGTCGAACAACACCTGAACGAACTCTCCCCGGGGCCCGAGAACGGCAGCATCATTCTTCGAATCAAGCATAAAAATGGCAGCTACCGCCATATCGAAAGCAAGGGCACTGCCTTGTTGGATTCCACGGGAGACACGATCGGTTTCCATGCCAGTTGCCGGGACGTCACCGCGCCAGTGGATCTCGAAGACCAATTGGAAAAACAGACAGCTTGCCTGG
>Ga0210410_10004214_pt1 | contig 12620 bp, 7 predicted proteins | sample IncBWC4MmetaG_FD_161058 | JGI IMG/M metagenome (GOLD analysis project Ga0210410, IMG submission 161058) | Forest soil microbial communities from Barre Woods Harvard Forest LTER site, Petersham, Massachusetts, United States - Inc-BW-C-4-M | ecosystem: Environmental > Terrestrial > Soil >... | reverse complement strand
CACCCGAGGCTGGGCGAAGAACTCCGTGCGGTGTTTGGGGTGTCGGCCCCGCAATCGTTCCGGCACCAAAATTTCGATCTCCTGGCCCAAGAGTTCTTCCCGCTGGTACCCAAATAGCCGCTCCACTTGTGCATTGACCAATACGATCTTGCCCTGCCGATTCATCACGATCATCGCATCCGGAGCAGATTCCAGAAGCCCACGAAATTTCTGCTCGGCTTGCTTACGCTCGGTGACATCCATCGAGCTGCCCACGAATTGCACTAACTCCCCGGATGAATTCAAAACAGGATGGCCGACGGTGTGGATGTATTTGACCATGCCGCCCGGAAGAAGGAGTCGCACTTCCACTTCGTAATCCGACTTTTCGCTAATTGCTCGATCGGTTGCCTCTTGCCATATGACTCGATCCTCCGGATGAATGCGCTGCAGCCGTTCTTTCCAAACCGACATACCCTCTCCCGGGTCGAAGCCATATATGCGGTACCATTCCTCGGAGAGATGTAAGGCCACGTCTCCCGCCAGCGGCGAGGCCCAACTCCCAGTGTGGGTGAGCCTCTGCGCCTCAGCCAAGTACGCTTCGCTTCGCTCCAGCTTCTTTTCCTGTAGTTCCAAGGTCTGGGCAGCGAATCGTCTATCCATCGAGGATGTCAGCAGAGCCAGCCCGAGGACGATAAAGGTGACGTCGGCAATTCCGGCGGTGCCAAGTGTGGAGATGCTTACGGCGTGAGACAGGTCCGCTGGCATGCCTGAGGGCATGAAACTGGCGGCGGCCATCCCGGTGTAATGCATAACCGAGATCCCACCACCCATCACGGCGGCTCCGGCTAACTTTTCCCACCCGATCCCCGTCTTCTCGTCTCGGAAGTGAAACGCAATCCACAGGGCGGCGAGAGAAATCAGAACCGCAAACACGACGGACAGGATGACGAGAAAGGAATTAAACTGGCATATGGCCGGTAAACGCATGGCGGCCATGCCGATGTAATGCATACTCGCAATACCCGCGCCCATCAGGGCACTTCCGGCGACCGCTTGGGACACACCCATTTTCTGCCGGCTCACCACATAGAGCGCAATCGCCGACGCGAGAATGGCCGCAAACAGTGACAACAGAACGGTTGGCCAATGGTAGGCCACGGGAATCGGCAGGATGAACGCCAGCATCCCAATGTAGTGCATGGACCAAATGCCAGTCCCCATCGCACCGGCGCCGCCCAGCAGCCAAACCGTGCGAGTCCAACCGCTCGCCGCAGTGACGCGACCTGCAAGATCCAGAGCCGCGTACGACGCAAACATGGCGATCAACACCGAAAGCGCCACGAGCGCGTAGTTGTACGAGCCAATCAAGTTCATGGCAGCCATGTGACTCGCTCAATCAGATCAACCGGTCTTGGGACACAGCCAATGGCTCGGTGGATATCTTCATTGGAGCAGGCGTAGCCCATACTTACTGCCTTACGGCAGCAAATTTAGCTCACCGCGGTGAACATTAACAAGCCCGAGTTCGGACTTGAATCCAATGGAGGGTCTAGGGCTCTTCCGGTAGCTCCCGAATGGTCGGCTACTCGGAAGTAGTCCGCTCCGTATTCGCCCGCTTCCTGTGCAACGTCCAGGTGCCTCGAGATGGAACATTCCGGACAGAGACAGGGCGAGGGAAGATCATTGTCTTTTTTCTGCTGAACGATTGGAGTGCGTCACATCGGCGTCACAATCAAATTCCTAATTGTGCGGGTGGTTGAAAGGAAAAGTTGATGGCAGCCGGACCTGTAAGCCGAATTTTGTCCGCCTTGCGGCGGGACGGTCATTCCTCTGGGCCGCGCATTGCTGCGCAGCTCTAGCGACCTACCCGGAGGTTGTGACGCACCGAGCCGGCACGTGTTCCAGCCGAAGCCGGAACTCCCTCCCTATTTGGTCTTGCTCCGTGTGGGGTTTGCCCTGCCCGCTGCATTACTGCAGCGGCGGTGCGCTCTTACCGCACCTTTTCACCCTTACCCCGTCGTCGTTCTAAGCCGGACTTGAAACCCACGTGCTCCAGGCTCACAACGACGACGGGGCGGTATATTTTCTGTGGCACTTTCCGTCGACCGGACTTGAATCCGGCCTCCCGGACGTTATCCGGCACACTGCCCTGCGGAGTTCGGACTTTCCTCCCTCCTTGCGGAGAGCGACCGTCCGGTCCGGCTGCCAATCTCTTTTTATTATATGCGATGGTTCTGCGGAGCACTCTTTTCGTGGCGGGCGAGTATTCTGACTGCGGAACACGCAAACAGGTGATTCAGCCCTTTTTCAAAATCGTCGAAGCGTTGACCGGCGCCGGTGCGGTCGCCGGAATCGGCTACTACCTGGTTTGCTTGTGGAGCGCAATCGCCTACGCGCAAGGCTGCAGAATTCTCGCTGTCCAGCGGGAGGAATCCGGAGAGCATGAACATCCTCCGGTCTCGATCCTCAAGCCGCTCAAAGGGGAGGATCCGGAAATTTACGAAAGCTTCCGAAGCCATTGCCTGCAAGACTATCCGCTATACGAGATTATATTCGGCGTGAGCGACGCGAATGATCCCGCGGTGCACGTGGTCGAGCGGGTACGCCAGGAATTTCCGCAGCGCGCCATTCAACTGCAGGTGTGTTCCGAAATTTTGGGAGCAAACACCAAAGTGAGTAATCTCGAGCAGATGGCAAGGGCGGCGCGCTACGAGCACCTGATTGTCAGCGATAGTGACATCCGCGTGGAACCCAACTACCTGCGCAAGGTGATGGCACCCCTCTCTGACCCAAAGGTGGGCATGGTCACGTGCCCTTACCGTGGCATCGCTGCTCCGACGCTGGGCTCCAAGCTTGAGTCCTTGGGGATCAGCACCGATTTCTGCGCTGGCGTTCTGGTCGCGCGCTTGATCGAGGGAGGAGTGCGCTTTGCCTTAGGATCAACCATGGCCTTTCGGCGGCGTGAGCTTGCGGCGATCGGAGGGTTCGAATCGTTCGTCGAATATCTGGCCGATGACTATGAGTTAGGCAAGCGGATCGCGGCCTCGGGATTGGAGGTTCGCTTGTCGGAGGTCGTGGTCGAAACGTTCTTGCCGGCTTACCATCTGCGGCAATTCTTCGAGCACCAACTGCGGTGGGCCCGTGGTGTGCGAGATGCCCGGCGTGGTGGGTATCTCGGCTTGCTCCTCACATTCGGCTGGATCTGGGCGGTGCTTGCGCTTCTCGCGTCCCGTGGCGCAGGTTGGGCATGGGGCTTGGCCGGAGTGGCAATCTTGCTCCGCCTGTTGGTCGCGTGGACGGTTGGTGTTCGCCTGCTCCGTGACCACCAAGTGATGCGCTTCATGCCCCTACTTCCGCTGCGCGATCTCGTGGCCGTCGCCGTCTGGGTAGCAAGTTTCGCAAGCAATACGGTCACATGGCGGGGCGACCGTTTCCATCTGAAGGACGGTAAACTCGCTCGGATCCATCCCTAAACTGGCCTGCACTTCAGCCTTGTCAGTCCTTGCGTAGCAAGGAATCTCGTTGTTTCACCGCCGCCGGGCAAGGCAGATTCCTAGCTTCGCTCGGAATGACAAGCGTTCAATCAAAGTGAGAAGTGTTGGTCAGTAAGTCTCGCCCACCGCGCTTTTCGCTTGCCGGTGCTCGGGCATGATGCGCCCACCTTTACGGAAAACGTAGGTCTCTCCGCGCCAGAAGAAACGGCGACTGGTGTAGCTTCCGACCCAGATGAGAAATCCAGCCAGATCCCGCAGAGGGTAAAGCCAGCAAAGCGCCGCAGAACGCGGGTCTTTCGCAATTCCCCAGCCCACCACCACAGACTGAATCATGCGATTCACGAACGCCACGGCCAGCAAGCTGATTCCCAGCCTCCAATGTCCCAGGCCCGCGGCGCTCACGAATCCGAGCACTCCAAATGGCATCGCGAAGGTCAGCCCTGTGCCCAGATGTCCGGCGGGCCGCGAATAACGGGTGCTCTTCATCCAGCGCAACTGGTCACCGAGCGTGCGCAGTGCAGAACGCGGCGTCAAGACGTTCTTCGCAATATGATGCGAAAGTGTCACTTTGTACCCCTTCGCCCAGATCCGGTTGCCGAGTTCGAAGTCATCGGAGTAATAGTCGGCCGTGACGGCAATGCCGCCGATGGCATCGATCGCATCGCGCCGTGTCGTCATTGCGGGACCCAGCGCAAAGCGCATGCCTTCGAGCATGTCCGCCACCATCACTCCGGAAGACATTTCGACCGACAATCCCAGCGCCTCCAAGGATGACCAGAAGTCCGAGGCCGGTACGCCCCGATACATGCAGGTCACCAGGCCAATCTTCTCGTTCAGAAGAGGAGGAATCGTGTTGCGCAGGAAGTCTGGTGCCACGCGCACATCGCTGTCGCTGATCACGAAATAGGATCGGTCTGTGGCCGCAATCATCTTTTCGAGCGAGAAAACCTTGGCATTCGGCCAGGTCGGCGGGCCCGAGAGGATGACCTGACTTTTAATCTCCGGATGCCGGGCCAGCACGCGTTCAGCAACCTGCAGTGCCGGGTTCTCGGAGTCTCGCGCGCCAAAAATAATTTCGTAATCCGGATAGTCCTGCAGGAAAAAGCTCTCCAGATTCTGCTCGAGTTCGGCCTCCATGTTGTGAATCGGCTTCAGAATGGCGACTGGTGGAAGAGAACTCACTGGCACACTCAGAGCTTCTGCCTGCGCGCGCTTGGCTTGCCGCCGATAACGAACCGCGGCCACCAGCGTCATGATCAGAAAAATTGTGGAACTCGCAATCCCGACGAAAGCAACCGCGAGGATGAGTTTCAGTACGGCGCCGCCCAACACTGGGCCACTCACCATCGTGACATTCATGGGAAGAAGAAAACTACAGCGGCTGACGTCGGTGCAAGGAGGTATGGGAGTCACGGCTGGCGATTGGTCAGAATGGATTTTCCTCCCACCCGAGCCAGCCTGAGAAATGGCTTTCCGGCTAGCTCTTTCGGTTCGTCCTGGTCCGTCCAGAGAAACACCTGCGCAGGTCCGCCCCACCACGCGGCAAAAGTCTCCGGCGTCTCGAACACCTGCGGCGCATCGGGAAACTTCGATCCATACCAGAGATTGCCGCTCGGTTCGTGCAGCACGTGCACGGGATAGCCGGTATAAAAATTTAAAGTCGAGGCCTGGTGATACTGGCCGTCCACAATGATTATGTCGCCTGGCCGGTAATGTTGCCGAATCGCGACCGCCAGCTTATAGGACGAGAGCACCGGCGAAAACGTCGTGAACGCAGAATGAATGCAGGCAAACAGGCCCACCATCATCAGCGCGAGTGCGATGTTCCCCTCGGCCGGACGATTCCGGCGCCGCAGCGCCCAGTTCAATGCGGTTCCCAGCAACAGCGCCAGGGATGCCCCCAGAAGAGGAGCACGAAAAGCGCCCAGCGCGTGCGGGGTCAGATCGAGCACGTGTCCGAGAGAGAGATCGTAGTCTTGAGGATTTTTCTTCAGCAAGTCCGCAAGATCGGCGCCACGGGATGGCAAGTGCGATACCGAAAGAAGGTACATTCCCGCCGCGAACGCAATCAAGCCAACGCTCAATAGTACGGTTGAGGAGATTCGTCCTGCTCTGCGGATCGAATCCGTTTCTGACGAGGCCGTCTCCCGACCTAGCCAGCCGCCTACCAGCAAGGCCATTCCGGGCAAGGCTGGGATCGTGTAGTACTCCTGCCGGGTGGAGAAACTGAAAAAACCGACGATCACCAGTGCCCAAAGAATGAAAAGCAGATCGGCTTTTTGAGGTCGAGTAAGATTTCCACGCAATTCGCGTATTCGCCGTGGAAGCTCGAACAACGCTTGTGGGAGAAATACCGTCCACGGAATCAACCAGACCAGAAGAAGCGCCCAGAAAATCCAGAGAGGCACGGTGTCATAACCGGCCGGTATCCGCTTATTCAAGAACCGATAAATATGTTCGTTCACAAAATAGAACCACAGAAAACCCCGCACCGTCCCTTGGCTGGGATTGCGGATGGCGGCCAAGATGTGCCAGGGAGCCGCGATCACGAAGAAAACCAGCGTGCTCGAGAACAGTCGCAATTTCAATAAGTGGCGAAGATTTCCCGTGAGAATCAGGTATAGCCCGATCGCGCCCGCCGGAAATACCAGACCGATCAGCCCCTTCGTCAGGACATTCAGAGCGCAAGTCGCCGCGAAACCCCAGCACGTGAGCCGCGAAGGTGTTTCCTCCTCGAGCGAGCGAAGAAAAAAGTAGTATCCGATAGTCAGCCACAAGCCAACCAGCACGTCGGGAATGAGGAATCGCGTAAAGATGTACGGCCCGATGGAAGTCCCCAGGACTACAGCCGCGTAGAGTCCCCCCAACTCACCGTACGCGTACCGGCCCAGCCCGTAGGTTGCTAACAACAGCGACAGCACGCCCAGCATGAGCGGCAAGCGCGTACTCCAGTCGCTGATCCCGAAAACACTGTAGCTGGCCGCCAGGCTCCAATACATCAGAGGAGCCTTCTCGAGGTAGCGGATGCCGTCGGTGTACATCGTCACCCAATCGTGACGTACGAGCATCTCCCGCGCAGCTTCGGCATGAATGGTGTCCACGTCATCGAGCAAAGCGGGCGTGAACATGCTTGCGAAATAAATCATGCCCCACAACAGGCTAATGATCAGGAGGGATTTCGAACTGGGGATGGGAGCGGATGCTAATCCTGAAACATCGCCGCGGGCGCCGGGTTTCTCATCCCGCAGGGTTAGGGACAGGTTCATGCGCGGTTCCGCAAACCCTGTGATTATACGGGGCAGTGAAACAGCCGATCAACCAACTCGCATCAGTCGCCGGAAACGCCCGCCGCCACCGATGCCTTGCCAAGCACCTCTCGAACCTTGCCGCCCAGCGACTTCAACGTAAAAGGCTTCTGCAGAAAATTCGTCTGCACGTCCAGAATGTTATGGCGTAGAACGACTTTCTCGGAATATCCGGAAATGAAAAGGACCTTCATCTTGGGATACTTCTCAGCAAGAAGTTCGGCGAGTTGACCGCCACTCATTCCGGGCATCACCACGTCCGTGACCATCAGATCAATTCGTCCCTCGTGCCGGGCCGCCGCTTCTACAGCCTGCAGTCCGTCTTTCGCCTCAATTACGTTATATCCGCATCGCTTCATAAACTCGCAAGCCGGCTGCCGGACTGCGGTTTCGTCTTCGACCAGAAGCACAGTTTCCGATCCACGCAGGTCGACAGTCGTGTGCGTGCTGTCGCCGTCGCTCGTCTTCCGGGCACGATGTTCGACACGGGGGAAATATATCCGGAACGTCGTCCCCAGACCTGGTTCGCTATAGACCCAGATAAACCCGCCGCTTTGCTTGACGATCCCATACACGGTCGCCAGCCCGAGACCGGTCCCCTTGCCTTTTTCCTTAGTGGTGTAGAACGGCTCAAAGATGTGTGGCAGATGTTCGGCGTCGATGCCTTGCCCCGAGTCGCTCACTTCGAGCAGCACATATTGTCCGGGAGGAACCACGATTCGGGTCTGAACGTAAGCATCATCCAGTTCCACATTGTGGGTCGCGATCGTCAGCTTGCCACCGGCCGGCATGGCATCGCGCGCGTTGGCGGCGAGGTTCATGACGATCTGCTCGAGTTGGACAGGATCGAGCTTCACTTTACCTAAATCGGCCTCCGGCGCAATCGTCAGCTCGACATCCTCGCCAATCAATCTGGGCAGCATCCTCGAAATATCGCGCAGAACCGTATTCAGATTGAGGATTTGCAGAGTCTGTGTCTGCTTTCTGCCGAAAGCAAGCAGTTGCCGGGTCAGATCGGCGGCGCGTCGCGATGCGCTCAGGATCTCCTGAACATTACGGTGCAGGCGGTGCTCGGGACCGATGGAATCCTGCATGAGTTCCGCGTAGCTGCTGATCACAAGCAGCAGATTATTAAAATCGTGCGCTACCCCGCCCGCGAGCAATCCGATCGCATCCATCTTCTGTGCCTGGAAAAGGGCCGCTTCCAGCCGTCGACGTTCGCTGATGTCGCGATCATTCGAGATATAGTGCGTCACACGTCCCGCTGCATTCCTGACCGGGGTAATGGTTTTCTCGACCACGAACGATTCCCCGGATTTCTTCCGGTTCACCAGTACGCCACGATAGACTTCGCCCGCTCCAATTTTCTCCCACAACTCGCGATAAAGATCCGGGCTCTGTTCGCCCGATTTCAGAATTCGCGGCGTCTGCCCGATTACTTCTACCCGCGCGTATCCCGTGATCTTCTCAAATGCAGGATTCACGTACTCGATGACTCCCGAGCTGTCGGTGATCAACACCATATCTGCCGACTGCTCGATCGCGCTGTACAAGGTCCCGAACGTGTCTTCCACTTCCCGCCGCTGCTGCTCGGCTCGCCCCAGGGCGACCGCGCCCCGAATGGTTCGAATCAGAACTGACTCAGCCGCGTGCGACGCAGCGTCTCCATGCGATTCCACGCCAGGGCCATGCGCGAGGGTTCCCGGGAGGAACAGCAGAGGCATTCTCTTGCCTTGCAGCTGTAATTCCTGAATCATCCGCGCGGTTTGCGTCTCCGGCTCATCTTGCGCAAACAACACCAGGTCGTACACTCGTTCGGCTAGCTTGACCTGTGCGTTTTCGAAATCATCGGCCTGGTCCACACTGGTTTGCGTCAGGTCACTCTGGGTATGCACAAACTGTTCGAGGACTCCGGCTTGCTTTCCCTTCCCGACCACCAGAAGCTGCAGCGGCCGCGGACCGCCCGGGCTCGCTTTACTCTTCGTCATCATCTCCGCCTCTCGGTGCTTGTTACATCGGAAGCCAGAGCCTCGCGTCCTGCCCGCACGGCGGCAGTTACGAAAATAACTTCGCCATGTTTCCCGGATTGAAAAGTGTTCCAGCGCGGGGAGACTTGTTCAGCTGTGCGCGAGACTACCGAGCATCCGCGATGCTGCACGAAGGTATGCGACCAAGAGTCAGGCCTTGTGCGCCCGATTCTCCTGCGAGGCTTACCCAGCTGGTGCTGAATGTTGCCTTGAGCTCGAGAATCTTACGGAGAAGTGAAATACCCCGCTCGCGATCGCAGACGAACGTTGTCGGTCTGGGTGGGGATCATGTGAACACGGCGAAACACTTGCTTCCCGGAATCTTGCGGCACGGGATAATACAGCAGATAGGAACTGCGCAGCTCTTCATTGATCGCCGATAAAGCATCGCTGAGTTGGCGCGCGTTCTTTACGACGTAATCGCGGCCGCCGGTCGCCAGGGCGAGATCACGAAACACGGCGTCCCCACGTGCGCTTTTTTTTGGATCGTGGGCCGCTACCGTATAAATCGCGACGCCGCGCCGTTCGGCCCTGGCAATCGCATCCGCAAGTCCACGCACGCTCAAATCATCTTCACCATCTGAAAACAGAATCATGGCCGAGCGATGCGGCTCTCGTTCGTCGCTGAATACCGGTTCATCGCAAGCATGGTACACGGTATCGTAGAGGGCGGTGAGCCCGCCCGTGGCAGGGTGCGCGAGAATCTCGCCCAACTGAACCGGATCGCTGACAGTCCGCTCCAACTCGATCTTGCTGTTGAAGGCGAGAACAAGCAGCTGATCGTTCGCCCGCATGACCTGCTGCAGCGATCGAACCAGCGCACTCCCGACGGAAGCCCAAGACTTCACCGTCGAATCGCTCAGATCCAGGACCACGCCGATCCTTAAAGGCAGATCGGCCGCGGAGCGAAGTTCAAAACGTGGGATGGGCCGCCCATCTTCCAGAACCATAATGTCGGTCGGTGAGAGATGCAGCCGGGGACGGCCGTTTGGATCGGTTGCGACCAACGTGAATTGCACCTCGCTGACACGCTTGCGAACCAGGAAAGTCGATTCCGCGGCAAAGCTGGCCAGAGATCCCGAGATCAGGAGCAGCAGACAAACGATGTGCTTCATCCCTAGGTAATCGGCACGGGATACTGAAGCCCTTCGTGCGCACACAAACTCTGGTAATGAAATGCCGGGGGCCCACGCCGCAGATGTGGGATTTTCCCCTATATGCAGGGCCCGCAAGCCCGCGCCAAAAAACCCGCGGACTGGGGCGTATGCCGCGCCGGCAAGCGTGCCCAGACGGACTCCGGCCCGCAACGCTCCGCAATTGCCTGACAACAAAGGAGAATCCCCGCCCCCAGATTGCACCCATTTTGGCACAGAAGGTGCTTTTCGGAAAGGGGCTGCTGCTCTACGTCTGGCAGCCGAACGGTCATGACCTCTCAATCCAGGGATTCCGGTCCCGCCCGGTGGCAACCGAAACTGGTTTACGGAATGGCTTCCGTCTGCCTGCTATTGGGCCTGTCGGTTGGGTACCTGTTACGAGGATCGGAATCGCCCGCTGCGTCTGTGAGAACGGTCGACGCCCCGGCCCAGAGCGAAACTGGGCATATGCCAACCCTGGAGCAAATGAAGGCAATGGCCGATAAAAAGGCCGAACCTCTCCTTGAGCAACTCAAGAAAGATCCCAAGAACAAGGATCTCCTGCTCCGGGTCGGCTACTTTTACAAGTCAGCTCATCAATTCAAAGATGCGGCACGTTACCTCGAACAAGGGCTGCTGCTCGATCCGCAGAATGTAGCCGTCCGCACCGAGAGAGCCTCGTGCCTGTACTACGACGGAGACATCGACGGCGCTCTCGCTGAATTGCAGCAATCTCTGAAGATCAGCCCCACTGACGCGAATTCGCTTTTCAACCTGGGCATGATCCGCCTGAATGGAAAGCAGGATTCGGCAGGAGCCATTGCTGCCTGGCAGGAACTGCTGAAAACCCATCCGAGCCCCGATAAGAAAGCAATCGTTGAGCAGCTGATCGCCGAAGCCCGGCAGCAAAAGAATTCTGCAATATCTTCCGGAATCCCCGGAGCACCGAAGGAGTAGACATGTCGAAGATCGAGAACACATCCGCCGCCACTCAATGGACCAGCGTCCAAGCCTACGCGCTTTCCGTAATCTGCCTCTTGGTCGGGCTGGCGGGTGGATGGTTTATTCGCGGATCACAAGGTTCCTCCGCACTCCCAGCGGCCACGGCTTCCCAGGCGCCGAACGACACGGGCGCCCAGCCATCGCCTGAGCAGATGAAGCGCATGGCCGAAAAACAGGCCGAGCCTCTGCTCACGCAGCTGAAGACGGACCCGGAGAATCCCGATCTGTTAGCCAAGATCGGAAATATTTTCTACGACACCCAGCAGTTTCCAATCGCGATCGAATACTACCAGCGCTCTCTGAAGGCGAAGCCTAGCGATACCTCTGTGCGCACCGATATGGCGACTGCTTACTGGTACGCGGGAAATCCTGACACAGCGATTTCCGAATTCAATCGTGTCCTTGCCGACGAACCCAACAAGCCGAACACGCTGTTCAATTTGGGCGTAGTCCAATGGCAAGGCAAAATGGATGTTAAGGGTGCTCTGGCAACCTGGCAGAAATTGCTGGACACGAATCCCAACTACGAAGGCAAAGACAAAATTGTCGAGCTGATGGCGCAGGTAAAAAAGCATGCCGGCATCAAGCCCGGCACACCGGCAAAAGCGATGGCGGAGTAAGGGCAGTCGCCAGTCGTTCAGTCGTCAGTCTTCAGCAAGAGCGCTAGCAGCTTGAGCGACGCTTGGCGACTCACGACTCGACTAGGTTTTGCCGGCAACCAAAGAGCACGAGGAATTAGCCTTTGCTGGCGACTGACGACTGAAGACTGGCGACTTGATTCTCCGCAAGACTGACGACTAATTTACGCAGAACCCACGCAAGCATCCCTAAACCCGCGGCCCACACCGCAAATGCGATCTGCACCACCCAGTGCGGAGCCTCGCCCACTCTGCGCAAAACAAACGGAAGAAAGTTCCACGTCGTGATATGGACGTAGTCCCACGGATCTGTAGTCATGTCGTCGTTGGTTAGGCCCCATGCATCCATTTTTCCGAGAGCAAACGCAACGATGTTTTTGAAGCGCAGCCAAACAACGAACGTCGGATGTCCGAGCGTGGTCATCTGGTAAAGCTCCAGTGACAGCCAGAATGCGACCGAGGCCAGTTGCACCGCGGCGCTGACAGCAATCAGCCCCAGGCCCATCCTCCACAGCATGCCCCCAAGTTGCTCGCGATGGCGCAACAGCAATGGAACGGAGATGAAGGCGACGAATTGTGCCGCGCTCGCCACATAGCGGTCCCCCCACGCGGAATCGCCGCTCCACACCGTGTAGGGCGCATAGAAGCTGACGTAATTGAGCAGCAAGAAAAAGCCAGTGGCCAGGAATGCCTTTATTTCCGGAGCGAATCGCTTCCACCCGACCACGACGATGAGGACTGTCAAAATCAGCAGCGGGTCGAACAAGAAGATGGATTTCTCAGGAGCAAACAACGCCCCCAGAAAACCTACGTGAAATGGTGTCTCGAAAGGATACCTCGACGGCAGCGAAGGATTGAGCATCCGCTGTTGCTCCCTAAACACCGTCACATAGGTGTTCAGGAACGAACCGAAGCGATAGTACTGGTAGACGCGGTCTATCAGCAGAAACATCGCGCAGATCGGGAGCGCGACCGCCGCATATGTCCGCAGCCGCGTCCAAATAGCCTTTCTTCCCTCGCGACGAAACACCAGCACCAG
>Ga0210410_10004213_pt1 | contig 12621 bp, 9 predicted proteins | sample IncBWC4MmetaG_FD_161058 | JGI IMG/M metagenome (GOLD analysis project Ga0210410, IMG submission 161058) | Forest soil microbial communities from Barre Woods Harvard Forest LTER site, Petersham, Massachusetts, United States - Inc-BW-C-4-M | ecosystem: Environmental > Terrestrial > Soil >... | reverse complement strand
TTGGCGGTCCGATTCTGAAAGACAAGCTCTTCGCCTTCGCCGGATACCAGCGTAGTCAGTCCAAGCAGTCCCAGTCTGCAACCCAAGCCATTGTGCCGACTGCGGCAAACCTGGCGGGCGATTGGTCGGTCACCGATCCTGCCCCTAGCGCAACCCATCCTGCAGGCTCCCAGACGCCTAACGGCTCTTGCGCAAAGACCTATACCCAACTGGTTGATCCTCTGACCGGCGCGGCTTTACCGGGCAACAAATATCCGACTCCGCCAACATACAACGCCCAGTCGCTCAAGCTGCTCAGCTACCTGCCTAAAATCGATCCAGCTACAGACACCGGCAACTGCGGCATTGTTAAGTACGCTATTCCATTGCAGACATCGGATAATCAGTTTGTCACCCGGGTCGACTACACCATCAACGGGAAGAACAACCTGTACGCCCGTTACTTCCTTGACGGCTATCAGGCCCCGGCGTTCTTTTCTCCAACCAACATCCTGATCACCACCCAGTCCGGGAACTCGCAGCGGGTGCAGTCCTTTACGCTCGGTGAGGCGTACACGATCAATGCGAAGATGGTGAACACGGCCCACGTCACGGTGCTGCGGCGGCGCAACAACCGCGGATATGCCTCCAACGACATCAACGCGGCTACTCTCGGTGTCAATCTCTGGCAGGGTCAGCCCAATGGTCTTCAACTGACGACTACCAACAAATTCACCGTCGGCGGCGGTACGAACTCGGTCTCCAAGTTCAACGACAACACCCTCGCACTCGATGATGACGTGACCATGTTGATTGGCAAGCACCAGATCGTCTTTGGCGGAGAGTATGTCCGCAACCAGCTCAATATCGCCAACGCCTACGAGACCAACGGCGTCTTCGGCTTCGACGGCCGCTACGGTCTGAACGGACCGAAGGGCGGATCGGCGGGCGGAGATCCCAACCTGGACTTCCTGCAGGGGACCCAGGGCACCTTCGAGCAGAGCAAACAGCAGCAGAATGCGTTGCGGGGGCCAATTCCGAGCGTGTACGCGCAGGACACCTACCACGCCACGCAGCGACTGACCATGGTCGCAGGCCTGCGCTGGAGTCCCAATTTCATGCCGTACGATTACTTCCACCGTGGAGTCGTCTTTGATAACGCTGCGTTTCTGGCCAACCAAGTTAGTTCGGTTTATCCCAACGCCCCTGCCGGAGCGTTCTACTATGGAGACCCGGGTGTCTCGAAGACGTTCACCAAGAACACGCCGTGGCAGTTCTCTCCAAACTTCGGTGTCTCGTATGACCCCACGGGCTCCGGAAAGACAGTCATTCGCGCGGGTGTGGAGCTGGCCTTCGATCAGGCAAACTGGTACACCTCCCAGCGTAACCAGCAGAACCCGCCGTTTGCCACGGCCATCAAGCAGACACAGACGTCGACCTCGGCTCCTATCAGCTTCTCCGCTCCGTGGTCTGCCGGCACCATTACGACCAATCCCTTTCCGCAACCCCAGATTCCGACTCCGGCTATCGCGCAGTTCTTTCCTCAATCGCAGTTCATTGTGCTGCCACCGCAGTTCCATCCGTCCTACACCGAACAGTGGACGGTCAGCGTACAACGTCAGTTTGGCCAAGGCTGGCAGCTCCAGGTCGACTACATCGGCAGCCACACTGTCCATGCGCCTATGGGTACTCCTCTCAGCCCAGCCATCTACATTCCCGGAGTGTGGGGCGCAGGAGGCACTGGCTGCGCGGGAGTCGTGACGACAGGTCCAGCAGGGAAGCCGGCAGGCGCAGCCGGAACACCGTGCTCGACCGTGGGCAATCAGACGCAGCGTTTTGGCCTAACCATCGCGAATCCGCTTCAGGGCAACCAATACACCGGCGGCGGCGGCGGCTCGGTCCTTATCAACTACAACGGAATGGCGAACTACCACGGCCTGATAACCACGATCCAGCACCGCCTCTCGTCCAGCTTCAGCCTTTTGGCCAATCAGACCTGGTCGAAGTGCCTCAGCCTCACGGACGCGCAGGGCGATTACGCCGGTACGAATGTACAGAACCCCAACAATCCAGCAGCGGATTACGGGCCGTGCGGCTCGGATTTCCGGAACATCGAAAATGTCGTTGTTATCAGCAAGAGCAACTTCCACCTTTCCCGCTTTACGTCACTGCTGGTTAACAACTGGGAGTTCGCGCCGCTGGTGCATATCCAGAGTGGAGCTCCCTTCACGGTGACAGCAGGGCAGGACAACTCGTTTACTGCTGTTGGCCAGGATCGCCCGAATTTGATTCCTGGTGTTCCTGTCTATCTTCACGAGAAGATCCTGTCAGGGACCAGCGCGGCGAACCGTGGGTATTTGAATCCTGCGGCGTTCGCTCAGGTCACGGCAGGGTGCCCCAACGTAGCGCCCCCAGGTCAACCGGTCTCTTATTCGCCACTAAGCTGCCCCGGCTATGGAACGTATGGAAATATTCACAGGAACTCTTTCCGTGGCATCACCAACTATCAATTTGATGCCCAGATCTCCCGTATCTTTCCAATTCACGAGAGTCTGAATGCAACGTTTCGGCTGGAGGCTTTTAATGTGTTGAACCATCCGAATTTCAATATCCCCACTGGAGGAACGACCGGAACACCCGGCGGAACGACTGGAGGGGCTGCGGTCCTTACGTCAGGAACCTTTGGCCAGATATCTTCTACGGCGAATCAGGCCAGAGTCTTCCAGGGGAGTGTGAAATTTATTTTCTAGAAAGAAGATTGACCTCGCCCGTCCGCAACTCGGCGGGTGAGGTGATCGTATCAACGTAAAGCACACAAAAACATTGTGAGGAGATCGCTGTCATCTTCTCTTTGGCTTAGGTAAGAACGTAAACGGATCCAGGAGCGATTATGGGCATGCAGGGCAACGATCGTAGGGAGTTTCTGAAGATGGGTGGGGCGGCGCTGGCGACAACAGCGGTGTCGTGGAATGCCACAAGCTATGCAGCTATCGTGGGCGCGAATGACCGGGTAAAAGTGGGCGTTATCGGTTGTGGCGATCGCATGAGGGGAGCGTTGATTCCTGCATTTTGTCAGAACTCCAAGGACATGAACTTTGAGTTCGTCGCTGTGTCGGATATCTGGAACAAGCGGCGCGAAGAGGGCGCTGCGTATATCCAAAAGGTCACAGGCAGCCAGGTTACGCCGGTGAGGAACAATGACGAATTGTATGCTCGCAAAGACGTCGATGCGGTCTTGATTGCGACTGCTGACTTCCAGCATGCGCGTCATGGTGTCGAAGCTGTCGACGCCGGGCGTGATGCCTATGTCGAAAAACCAACGGCGCACACGATGGAAGATGCTCGGTTATTTTTGGCGGCGGTCAAGAAGACCGGCAAGATCGTTCAGGTCGGCACGCAACGCCGCAGCACGCCGAGCTATCAGAAGGCGGCCGAGTATATCAAGTCGGGTAAGTTTGGCGACATCGTGATGGTGGAGATGACGTGGAACGTGAATCAGCCAGGGCGATGGCGTCGTCCGGATGTTGTGCCATTGTTGAAAGAGGAGGACACGGACTGGAAGCGCTATCTGATGAACCGGCCTTATGAGCCGTTCGACGCTCGCAAGTATCTTGAGTTTCGCCTCTTCTGGCCTTATTCGTCGGGGATTCCTGACCAGTGGCTTGTACACCAGATCGACACGGTGCACTGGTTTACTGGGTTGCCTCATCCACGCAGTTGTGTTGCGAACGGCGGCATTTATCTATGGAAAGACGGGCGCAAGAACTGGGACACGATGACGGCTGTCTTCGACTATGGCCCGTTGGACGATCTTAGCAAGGGCTTTCAGGTGCAGTATTCGTCACGGTTTACTAACTCGGCCGGGGGAGTGAAGGAGCTTTACTACTCCAACGCCGGAATGATCGATATGGATAAGCAGACGGTTACGCCAACCGGTGGCCTGACGGCAAAGAGTGCGGCGGAGATGAAGATGCAGGCGAATCTGCTGCCGAGCTTTGCACTCGGCGAGAAGGGCGAGGGGGTTTCGACGGCTGCTGATACGAAGGGCGATCCGCAGACCTCGGCGAACATGCGCAACTGGATGGAGTGTGTTCGCTCACGGAAGACGCCGAATGCCAGCATCGAAGCTGGTTACAGCCATTCCATCGCACTTTGCATGAACGTCGCCGCTATCCAGACGGGCCAGAAGGTGACCTTCGATGATAAAACGCAGCAGGTGATGGTGGGGGGGAAGGTCTATGCATAAGTTCCTGGCGCTGGGCCTCCTGGTTGGAGGTCTTGGCTTGGGTAGCAGTGGTTTTGCAAACGCGGCTGGCAAAGGTGTTGCTGGCAAGGGTGTTGGTGACAAGGGTGTTCAGGTTGTTGCCGATGAGGCGCATCAGCGCGTCGACATCACGATCGATGGCAAAGCGTTCACCTCCTATATCTGGCCGACGTCTCTCAAGAAGCCTGTTCTGTATCCGTTGATCACCGATGAAGGAATCACGGTGACCCGCGGCTACCCTCTTGAACCCCGGCCAGGCGAGCGGGTCGACCATCCACACCACGCGGGCATGTGGTTCAACTACGGTAACGTCAATGGCTTCGACTTCTGGAACAACTCCGATGCGATCAAGCCCGAGGGCCGCTCGAAGATGGGAACGATCTATCAGAAGAAGATCGTTTCGACGAAGAGCGGAGCGGACCGGGGTGAGCTTGTCGTCGAGTCGGTGTGGGTGACTGGGGAGGGCAAGGACCTTCTGAAGGACACCACGCGCTATGTCTTTACGAAACGGAAGAATGCTCGCATTATCGATCAGATCGTCACGCTGCAGGCGCTTGATAAGGCCGTCTTCAATGATGACAAAGAAGGGGTGCTCGGTATTCGAGTTGCCCACTGGCTTGAATCGGCTGACGAGAAGGGCGGCATCTTCATGGATGCAAGCGGAAGGCCAACCAAGGTCGATACTGTCGATACTACAGACGCTACCGGAGTGTATCTCACGAGTGAGGGAATTAAGGGTGGCGCTGTCTGGTCAACTCGCGGCCGCTGGTGCATCTTGACTGGCCATGACCCGGATAAGCACGTCGTCACAATCGCTATGATCGACAGCCCAAAGAATCCGGGTTATCCGACGTACTGGCACGCGCGGGGGTACGGATTGTTCGCGGCGAATCCATTGGGTAGAAGCATCTTCGATCCCAAGCAACCTGCGTTCAACTACACCATCCAGAAGGACCAGACTGCGACGTTCCGCTATCGGGTGATTCTGTTTTCGCATCCGGTTGACGCAGAGGAGATGAACCGGGAGGCGGACGCGTTCGCGGCCGAAGATAAGTAGCCAGCTAAGCTTTCAGCGTCTATCGACATCGGAGAAAGACTGGACCGGAGAAAGACCGGAGAGAAATCTTCCATGCTTTGCGCGTCGGGTTTCGAATTCGAAGAAAACTGCATCTGGCCAGGCTGGAGCACGAAAACGCCCGGCGTGCCCTCCAGCCAGTTCCCGGCCGGAGTGAGAATAGTTCGAAACGTTTTGAGGACGCGGTCAAACGCTATAACCGGCGGTTGTCGGATTTTGTGAACCATAAGCGAGTTTGCTCGCTATGCAGAGGATCCTAGACGTTCAGCAATTGCCGACTCTTTACGGAAACCGGCCGCCTACAGATTTTGCTTCGAATCTTTGCCTCCTGTGCGTTCATCTTAACGATCAGAGCAACAGTGGAGACTGAACGATATGGCGGCTTTTTGTACATGCTGTGGAGCAGAAATTACCTTGAAAGCCGAAGTATGCCCTGTTTGTGGCAGCCCTCAGCATGGTATGGCGCAGCCGGATCCGCTCGATGATGGTGTGGACTCGGCTCAAGAAAACGCTAAAAGTGACCGGAAGCTCGGTGATACGTTATCCGAGCGTATCCCCTAATCTCCTCGTCCTCTGGTGATTTTCTGGAAGGGTGCCAACGACGCCCGAACTTTTCGACAAATTTCAGTCGGGATCATTGGTAGAACGATTAGGCGCCACCCACAAGAAAAGGCTACTGGGAGGATATCCCGGTGGCCTATTTTTTTGATCTTGTCTCTATGGCTCTGACTTGCCGAAAGGGCAACCGTAAATTCTTGAAAATATGGTGGGCAGTGAGGGACTCGAACCCCCGACATCCTGCTTGTAAGGCAGGCGCTCTAACCAACTGAGCTAACCGCCCATTCCGGTTTGTAGGGCTATGGTCAGTGTATGGGAGCGGTGCTCTGGATGCAATGTTGTGAGACGTACGAAGCATTTGACTCCCCTTGTCAGCATTGGAGTAGAATAAATGAATACCCTGGGGGGGTATAGGCATCTAAGTTAGTGGAGGAGAGAAATCATGCGGGACTCGCTGACATTATCGATTGAGGGAATGCATTGCGGCGGATGTGTTCGCCGCGTCACCACTGCACTTGAGGGCGTCAAGGGAGTTGAACTGGGTTCTGTTGCGGTGGGCTCGGCACAGATGACCTTCGACCCAAACCGGGTGAGCGTCGAGGAGATCGCTGCTGCTGTCGATCGCATTGGATTTTCCGTACGTGTTAAGAAGTCATGAGGAGGGCCCATGTCTGAGGCATTGAAGATCGAGGGCAGGGAAGACGCTGGGGCTGAAGTCTCGCCGGTGCGCGCCACCATTCCTGTTACGGGGATGACGTGTGCGGCATGTCAATCTTTTATCCAGCGAACTCTGGCCAGTCAGGCCGGGGTGCAGGACGCAGCGGTCAATCTGATGCTGCATAATGCGACGGTTACGTTTGATCCGGGTGTGACCTCTGTCTCTGCGCTGGTGGACACGATCCGAGGGACTGGTTACGGCGCCGAGATTCCGGCTCAACATTCCTCGATTCTTGTAGAGCAGGCAGAACATGATGTGGAGCAGTTGCGTGAATACAGGCAGCTGCGCCTGAAGGCTGCGATAAGCCTGACTGCGGGGTTTTTCGCTATGGTCTTGTCTATGCCGCTGATGAGTTCCATGCCGCTGATGAGCATGAGTCGTGCCGGCGGCATGGAGCGCATGAAAGATCCGCTGATGAATTGGAATATGCGGGTGCTAGATCCTGTTTTGCGAAAGACGCTGCCGTGGATGTATCGGGTGAGCGACGATGCGATTCGCTGGTTCCTCTTCGTTCTGGCAGCGATCATTCTGGGTTGGGCGGGGCGTCGTTTTTATACGAAAGCTTGGTCTGCTCTTTTGCATAAAACGGCGGATATGAACACGCTGGTGGCGCTCGGCACCGGAGCTGCTTTTCTTTACTCTGCGGCGAGTACGATCGCGCCTGGATTCTTCATGGCGCACGGTATCGCCCCTGATGTTTATTTTGAGGCTGCGATTCTTATCGTTGGCTTCGTGCTGACCGGCAATGCGCTGGAGAGCAGAGCGAAGGGGAGGACCGCGAGCGCCTTGCGGAAACTTGTCCAGCTGCAGCCGAAGTCCGCGACGGTGTTGCGGAATGGCACGGAGCTCGATCTGCCTGTCGAATCAATCCAGGAGGGAGACATCGTACTGGTGCGTCCTGGTGAACGGATTCCGACTGACGGCAAGGTGATCTCAGGCAGGAGCACGGTGGACGAGTCGATGCTGACGGGAGAATCGTTGCCTATAGAGAAGGCAGCGGAGGACAGGGTAATCGGTGGCTCGCTCAATCAGAATGGATCGTTGCAATATCGTGCGAGCAGCCTAGGAGCGAGCAGTATGCTTGCGCAGATTGTGCGGCTGCTGCGTGAGGCGCAGGGATCGCGTGCGCCGATCCAGCGAGTTGCGGATCGAATCAGCGCGATCTTTGTCCCGACGGTACTGGGTATAGCGGTCGTTACTTTTTTAGCGTGGAGATTTTTTGCGCCACGCGCCGGAATGATGCAAGCCTTCGCTGCAGCGGTTACCGTTTTGGTGATTGCTTGTCCGTGCGCGATGGGACTGGCTGTTCCTACGGCCGTGATGGTGGCGACCGGGCGTGGCGCTGCCTTTGGAATTCTTATCAAGGGGGGCGAGGCCTTACAGCGCTTGGAGAAGATCGATACTGTCGTCCTCGACAAGACCGGCACGATTACTGAAGGTCGTCCGCAGGTGACGAATGTATTGCTCGCTATGGATGGGAGCAGGGATGGGACGAACGCAATCAATACGGAGGAGCGTCTCCTTCGCTTCGCCGCCGCTCTTGAGCACGCGAGCGAACATCCTCTTGCTGATGCCGTGGTTCGATATGCCGAAGAACGTGGGCTGAGCCTTCCGCAGGCGCTGGAGTTTGAGTCGCTGACTGGCCTCGGCGTTGTGGGGAGCGTGGAAGGCGAAACGACGCTGATCGGAAATCCTCCGCTGATGGCGCGGTACGGCATCGCCATGGACTCGCTGGAGGCGGAGGAGGTGCGCCTTGCGGAGCAGGGGAAGACGCCGCTTTGGGTTGCGGTGGGCGGCAGGCTTATTGGCATCATTGCGGTGGCAGACACGATCAAGCCCAGCTCCATTACGGCTATTCGCCAGATGCATGCAGAGGCGCTTCGCGTTGTGATGCTGACTGGTGACAACAAACGTGCGGCCGATGCGATTGCACGCGAGGCCGGCATCGATGAGGTGATCGCCGGTGTGCTTCCAGCGGGGAAGGTCGATGCCATCAAGCGACTTCAACAGGAGGGTCGCGCGGTTGCCATGGTGGGAGATGGCATCAACGATGCTCCCGCATTGGCGCAGGCGGATGTGGGCCTTACGATGGCCAACGGCGCTGACATTGCGATGGAAGCGGGCGATGTAACGCTGATGCGCAACGACCTGACCGGAGTGGCGGCGGCCATTGCGCTCTCCCGTGGCACCATGCGGGTGATGCGGCAAAATCTGTTCTGGGCTTTTATCTACAACGTGATCGGCATTCCGCTTGCGGCTGGCGCACTGTATCCAGTCTGCGGCTTGCTGCTTAGCCCGGTGCTCGCCAGTGCGGCGATGGCGCTGAGTTCATTCAGTGTTGTCACTAATAGCCTGCGGCTGCGCGGTCTGAAGATCGCATGAGGAAAGAAATGACGACGAAGAAGAACATGCTGAAACATAATGCGGTCGAAGAACGTCTGTGCTTTCAAGAGCCTGGTCTGCCGGGGCGCAAAGCAGTGGGCGTCGACACTGAGATCAAGGCTTCGAACCTGCGGCGGCTGCGGCGCATCGAGGGGCAGATTCGCGGTCTTCAGCGTATGGTTGAAGAGGATCGCTACTGCGCTGACATTCTGACTCAGGTCTCTTCAGCGCAGGAGGCGCTTAGAGCGGTCGCTCGAGGGCTGATGAGCAATCATCTGGCTCACTGCGCAACTCATGCCATTCGTACGGGATCAACTGAGGAACGACAGGCTATGTATGACGAACTGCTGGAGATGATCTACAAGAACGCTCGATAAACGAAGACGATGTGAGTTACGGCTGCGTGGGTGCGTTTGATTTCATCTACCGGCGAGCGCAAGCCTTCGTTCTGGCGTGATAAAGTAATCTTCCTCCTTCCGCCGAGATGGACATGGAAACACTCTTTGAGGGAAGGTTACCGATGAAGATCGAGAGATACCTTCTGCTGGTGCTTGCGGTTTTCGCTGTCATTGTTCTATGGACGTATTTGAACAAGATCATTCACTGATTCCCTGTGCAGCCCACGTATGCCAATCGCGGCTGAAAGCAAACGACTTCGAGAATAAGTTTGGGCAAAGGGAGATCAGATCAAGTACATTCGCGGTTTCATCGACTGACCCTAATCGGTGGCTGGGCTGGTGAATATAGAGAAATGCTTACTGGTTTGGTATCTGGTTGCACCAGCCATACGGTGCGGTCTTTGTAGTAGTCCATCAGTTCGAGATTCTTGGCCTCGTCCATTTCCCGCGCCCACGCGACCTTGGACTTATCGATGTCCGCATCGTTGTAGACCCACTCGTCCAGCGGATTGTGATCAAGGGAATATCTGACGATTACAAGCTGCCTACCGGGTATTTGCTCCAGATTGGACTCAATCTGCGCACGCGCAATTCCAGACCGGCTATCCGAACCATACCATCCGGAAGCCCACGCACCTGGCCATGTCGGAAGGCCGAGGCGAAGAGGTTCGGCGGTTAACCGGACTCCAGTCAAAACAACGCAGAGTGTCACAATGAGTCGTGTTAACGTCATGCCGACGGGCTGGTCACCTGGTCTCCAAAGCCGCAGATGACGCATGGCCTGAAGGCCGATGGCATAGAACGCTGAGGTAAATGGAGCGAGATAGTGAGGAAAGCAAAATATCTCCACGAGCTGACCCGCCATCAATACAAGAACACAGAGAATCAGAAAGCGGATGCGACGATCAAGGAGTACATGTCGCAGCATAATAAGGGGGACGAGAAATAGAATGCCTGCATAAAACAGAATTCCTCCCGCCGCTTTCAGCAACGTTTGGGGCACGAAGCCCGAAATATCATGGATCTTCTGAAACTCGTCAAGTTCCTGCTGCTCATAAAATTTCCGCATCACTTCGTGCCGGTAGAGCGGCTCGGGCCGCTGGGATTGCCATACAAAATAGGGCGCCACCCCATATTGGGCGCGATCTACCTTGTAAGGCAGCGTCGTAGGGCTTCCGAACACGCGATAGTTGTAGTAGCCCATCCACGCGCCTGCGGCGACGATCAGTGCCAACGGGACAGCAGTACAGCGAAGCAGTACAGCCGTAGGTGGCCGATTCTTTCCGAAAAAGAGTCGCCGCACCAAAACGAAAACTACAGGGAGGCAAAGAAGCATGCCTTCGTACAGGCGAGACGTTCCTAGAAGTATGACGCCAGCTGCCATCAGGAGACCATCGCGGTGCTGTGCCTTCTTCATAAATCGCGGAAGCGCTCCTAGTAGAAGCGCTCCACCGAGGGCAGCAATGGAGCCAGCACCCGAGTAGGTGTTGATCCAATAACTGAAGAGCCCTATCCGCAGAACGGCCAGGATGCCACCAAGCAGCGCCCAGGTTGGCGGCAGCCATGCCTGCAACATCCAGCAGATGGCGGAGCACATCAGTGCAGTGACGACCAAGAGGCCAAACCAGGGATGCCCCGTCAGGACCTTGCCCGCGGCCAGCGCCAGTCCCTGCGCGGGAAAGTACATCGACATATAAGTCGGCTTCATGGTGATGTGGAAGCTTTCAAAGTGCATCCACATCGCAGGGGTTGGGTTGGTCAGTCTTCCAGAGGCAAAGGTGTCTGCCGCGAGGAGAAAACTGAAATCATCATGGACGAATGGTTGAGGGATCGGGCACAGAGGAAGAATGGCGAGCCGCAGCAGGAATGCGGCGAAGCCAACGACGGCAACTGACAGACTTTTTCTACGTGCCAGCCTGCCGAAGTCCCGCTCGACACGGGAGAACCAGGAGGAGCCGAGCCGGGGCCAACAGAACGCCACTGCAAACACGATCGCGGTAAGACAGCCTTCGATCAGTAGCAGCGAAGGGCCTTGTTTCGGGACCGAGGACAAAACCATACCTGAACTATTTGCCTCACTCGCGTTGTCAGTTACGGCCTGGTCCGGTCATTAACGATCCGTGCGCGATTCCCGAATAGTACTTCAGCGCCACTTTTCTTCCAGTCTTGTCGAACAGCGGAGATTTTGCGATTCCTGTCTTGTGCGCGATAAAACGGGCCGTAGTCATCAAGACACCGATTCCATATTTCACGCTGCGCCTGAAGTTGATCGAGGAAGCTTCCTTGAAGTAACTCGTCGGACAGGAGATCTCGCCGATCCGAAAACCAAAAATCACAGCTTGAGCGACCATTTGATTGTCGAACACGAAGTCATCCGAATTTTCCAATAGAGGAAGGGTCTGGAGCACTTCCCTTGAAAAGGCTCGAAACCCGGTGTGATACTCGGACAGCTTGACCCCTAGAAACACGTTTTGGAATGCGGTCAGCAGGCGGTTGGCAACGTATTTATAGAGCGGCATGCCGCCCTTGAGGGCTCCTCCGCCAAGAATCCGCGAGCCGAGGACTACGTCATAAACACCGCTCGCGACCATGCTCGCCATTGCTGAAACCAGAGAGGGCGTGTACTGGTAGTCGGGATGGACCATGACGACGATGTCGGCGCCAGCATTGAGAGCTTCGCGATAGCACGTTTGCTGGTTTCGCCCATAGCCATAATTTTTGTCATGGATAAAGGTCTGAACGCCAAGTTTTTCGGAGAGAAGCGCAGTGTTGTCATTGCTCGAATCGTCGACGAGGATCTTGATGTCGACGGAGCCAGGCAGCGCACGCACCGTCTTTTCCAGTGTCTTTTCTGCGTTGTAGGCCGGCATGACAACCGCTATCCGTTTTCCGTCGATCATCGGTTTACTTCCAGGTTGGTTCTGTTTGTCGCGATGCTAGACGCTTGCAGAATAAATAAAATGAGTAGTAGCTAACAAGGGAGAACACGCTGCGGATTGGCTACCGACAATCGGATCTCCCCCAGCCAGGTCGATTCGTCGACACCGCTAGGTAACGTAGGTCGTGACCTTGGTGCCCATGTTCGTGAAAGCTTGGTTGAGGCTAGCCGCCAAGCTGCCCATGCCAGCTGTCGCGGCGAAAGCAATCAAAGCAACCACAAGCGCGTACTCGATCAGGTCCTGACCATTTTCGTCTTTCAGTATCTGCAACATCACGGATAGCTTCAAGAATTTATCTTTCATTGGAC
>Ga0210410_10004212_pt1 | contig 12625 bp, 9 predicted proteins | sample IncBWC4MmetaG_FD_161058 | JGI IMG/M metagenome (GOLD analysis project Ga0210410, IMG submission 161058) | Forest soil microbial communities from Barre Woods Harvard Forest LTER site, Petersham, Massachusetts, United States - Inc-BW-C-4-M | ecosystem: Environmental > Terrestrial > Soil >... | reverse complement strand
ACTCGGGCATCGAGCCGTGCGCGCCGCGCCCGAACATGCGAATCTGCAGGCTATCGGCCGAAGAAGTGACAATGCCCGCACGCCAATCGATGTTCCCGGACGGCAAGCTCATGACGTGCTGCCCTAGCACAACGTCCGGTTTTGGAAATCGTTTGAACATCCCGTCATCGATCATCGCCTTAGCACCTTGCGCGGTTTCCTCACCTGGCTGAAAGACCGCCATCAGGGTTCCTCTCCACGCGTCGCGGCTCTTTGCAAAAAGACTTGTTGCGCCAATCAAGCAGGCAACGTGCATATCGTGCCCGCACGAGTGGGCTACGGGTACGGTCTTGCCGCTAGGGTCAGTCCCGGTGACCGTGCTCGCGTACGGAAGGCCAGTCGCTTCTTTGATGGGTAGAGCATCCATGTCCGCGCGCAGCATGACAGTGGGTCCATCGCCGTTACGCAAGATACCTACAACCCCAGTCTTGCCGACCCCCGTGGTCACGTCAAAGCCCAGCGCCTTCAGATGATTCGCAGCAATCCCAGCCGTCCGCGTCTCCTGCATTGACAATTCTGGATGTGCGTGTATGTCCTTATAGACAGCCTCTAGTTCTGGAAGCAATGTGGCGAAACTTGCAAGGGTCTCTGCCGGCTTCGTCTCGCTCATGAAAGTTGTCTCCTCAAGTAAAATCGCCACAACATGAGTCGGGTCGCGAGCTAGCGACAATTGTTGTCGTTAGCGTTGGGAATTGCTAGGAACGTAATGCTGGCGGGCGCGAAGCTGATACGACCTGCGGGCGTTCGCTGACCCACGAATTCTGGAATGTCGCTATCGCTGGTCAGTTCAAGCGTCTTCCCGTTGAGTTCGACAGATCTGTCTTGAGGTTGCTTGGCAGTCAGCGTGTAGCGTTCTGCATCAACCGGCAATGTAATTTCATGGACTTGCTGCTGGTCGGCATTGATGACCAGAAGCGTGACGCCGCCCGGATCATTCTGAAGGCAGTGTGCGTAGACGTGAACATTCGGTGCTGGTGATATCTGTGGATCGAGAACTATCGCACCCATGAGGCGTCGCCAAAGTAAAGCAGCCCAGTAATTCGGACGTGGTGCGAATGTATTTTCGTCTAAAAGGCCGTAGTCGCTTGATGCCAGTGTGTTGTGCATAATCACTTTCACGCCACGCTGCGCGAGGCTCGCATGTTGAACAAGGTATCGGAAGGTGTCCAGAAAAGTCGACGCCCAGGGATTTCCGCCGCAGGCTGCATCGGCGGTTTCCGTAATCCAAAGTGATTTGCCTGGCTCGAACCTGTCCCGAAGGTTGGCGTAAAATGCGCCAATCTTCTCCGGGCGCGAGAGCCAGTCTTGAGAAAGTGCCGCTGCCGCTGTTGTTTGAGTTGATGCGCCCATACTTGAACAGCGCTCGGAAGTCGCAGGATAAAGATGGTATGAAAAAACGTCGAATACAGGACCGGTTGCGTTGAGCAGGTCTTGGGATTTCAGCACCCCGCCATCCATTGGTATCGCGAACGGTCCCTCGCCAACTGAACCTGGACCAAGAAATAGTGTATCGGGCGCAGTTTTTCGAAGGAAGGTACGGAAGACCGCAACGTCGCGGCCATAGCTTGCGGCATCGTACCCTTTGGGTGCGCCGCCCATGGCTGCAAACGTTGGCTCATTCATGAATTCTGTGGCGGCGATCTTTCCTCCAATAGATTTCGTGTAATCGAACAAGTGCCGCGCCTGGTCGGAAGCCCACACGCCTTGAGCGTCACGAGGCCCTGGACCCGCCGCAACGGAAGTGACAACTTCGGCGTTCACTGCATGAGAGAAATCAATGACGCCCTTCCATTCCTTTCGCGTCAGGACTCCGTTGAATCCTGATGGCGCATTGGCTGAAGCGGGATTATCCGAATCCTGAAAATAAGCGCTATTGGCCCATGTGCCGCTGACTCGCACATATGCGGGTCCCAGTGCCGCTGCCAACTTTCGCAATCGAGGATTCGGAAAATCAATGGGCGCTCGATATTGATAGAGGTTCGGGTCGATGCCTGCCGGGGTGAAATCCTCCTGGGGAGCGGGCTCCTGCGTTTTACTTTTGTTCGTGCTACTCCCGTATGGTTTCCAAAATCTTCCGCCAATCACTTCCACCATTTCAATGTTGTAGGACTGGAAGCGTTCATCAACCGTGCCAATGCGAGACATATTCGCAGGGGTGACAGCAGATGGAGATTTGCCATAGGGAGCCGCGGAATAGGCTGCAACTCCTAGCACGGCTGAGGCTAGTCCAACAACGATGAATCTACCTCTTCTCATGATGCCCTCCTACAGTGTCGCAAATAAAATGCTGTTTCTACAGCCAAGCCGCTCCTCCGGCAGCCGACGAGGAACCAGATCATCAAGGGAGAACGATTCTCCTGCACGGAACGAACCAAGGTCCTGGCTCGGAATTTGGCACCTTCAGGGCAGCCCCAGAATCACGATCGCATTGTCGCCTTTTACCTTGTAGGTCGGGTTGTTGTCGCCCGCTCCAACGGCAATGAACTGCCTGCCGTTCACTTCGTATGTGATCAGGCCCCCATCCATTGCGCCAGCCCCGATCTGTCGTCGCAGCAGCAACGCGCCTGTCTTCGCATCCAACGCAAAGAGATCGCCCTGCGTATCGGCCGTCAGCAGGAACCCTCCGGCGGTTACGACAAGGCCCGCGACTGGCGGCGACGGAACTCGATAACGCCACAGCAAACGGCCATTCGTTGGATCGATGGCATTGACCAGTCCAAAGGCTTGCTCAACGGGATCACGATTGCCATACCCGGTCGGCGTCGCCCAGCCCAGATATGGTTTGCCTTTGACGTACGTGGGCGTGGGGCCCTTGATGGCCTTAGCGCACCAATCAACGCCGTTCATATAGAGCAGATTGGTATCTGGGCTGTAGGCCGGACCGTTCCACTGCGTTGCGGCAACGGGGCAGAAGCGCACGTTCGCGGCCGTGGAAATCGGCGTTTCGCGATTGGTATACTGCGATACGATTGAGGTGGTGAACAGAAGCTTCCCGCTTGCCCTGTCCACCACGTGCAATACACCGTCTTTTCCAGCTCCCGCCGCGAGATGACTGCCGTCGGCCGTATTGAATGCCGCGACGATCGTGGTGTCCCAATCGTGGTCGTCCGGCCCGACGAGTTGGTGCCACCATCTCAATCGTCCTGTCATGGCATCGAGCGCTACGATGGAGTTGGTGAAGAGATTGGTGCCGGGCCGTGAGTCGTTGTCAAAATCGGGGCCCGCGTTCCCGACGGGCAATAGGAGCAAACCGCTTGCGGGGTCAAGACTGTAACTGGTCCAAGTCGCTCCGCCGCCATGATTGATGCTGTCGAGATTTTTCCACGTTTCCGACCCCGTCTCGCCGCGGCCCGGAATCGTGTGAAAGCCCCAGATGTTGGTGCCGTCCGCGCCACGGAACGCCATCATTTCGCCGCGGATTCCCAACTCTCCACCGGCTTTGCCGATGAAAATCATGCCCTTCCATACCAGCGGCGCCGCAGTCGCATATTCGCCGGCGCTCGCGTCCATGATTGCCCGGTCCCAGAGAAGCGCGCCGGTTGCCGCGTCGAGTGCGAGCAGATGACCGTCGGGAGTGCCGCGAATGACTCGGCCGTTCGAGATTGCCGCGCCCTTGTTGTTCCGCTGGCCCATGTGAGGGCCAGGTTGGTACTGATAGCTCCAGCGCTTCTTGCAACTCGACGCATCAATGGCGAACGTACCAAAAACGGAGGTCATGTATAGAACGCCGTTGTAAACGAGTGGAGCACTTTGGAACGATCCCTGTTCGCCCAACTTGAACGAGCACACCGTCCTCAGTGTGCTGACGTTTTGAATATTGATCTCGGCGAGCTCCGAGAAACGATAACCCAAGTAGCCCTTGTTGGATGTGAGCCACTGATTGGGATCTGTGTCCGCGTTGTCCATTTCAGATTGCGTGGGCGTTTGGGTAGACGGCTGAGCGACATCAACCCCGGAAGGTCGCGCTTTTACCGACGGGTCCTGAGTCTGAGCATGTGCGGTAGTACAAAGGACCGCGCTGACAAAGGCGGTCATCATGATGCTTCGCAATCGACTGAGAGTGCTCGACATCTTGGCACTAAATAGTCGTCGCACTCCGAGCCAGAACGACTGCCTTTTGTTGTTGTGATCGGTCGCCATTGCTATACCTCCATTCGGCGGAACGCGAATCCCGGCACTTTTCCTAAAACGCTCTGTCAAACGGAAGTGTGCAAGCAATTCGTGCGCTCGACCAAAGTCGCCGCCTCGTTCTCCTCATCTTTGATGAGCGGTCCTCAATCGATAACACCTTGCCCCAAATCAAAACGCTACCTGCGTATACAAACCGATGACGAGGGCATTGGAAATCTTGCCGGTGCCCCCTGGGTTGATTACGTATTGCAGGTTGGGGCGAATCTTGAGCCACGGGGCAAGCTGAACGCCATAGTCGATTTCGGTGATGCTCTCGTATGTCTGAATTCCGACTGAGCTAGGCACCACGGTGTTGATGTCTTGCTGACATTGCGTCAATCGGGAGTTGGTGCGCGCATAGGCGATCATGAAAGAGACAACATCGTTGTCGCGACCGTGAAAAGTGCCTTGGTAGTGTCCGCCCGCCACCCAAAAATAAGAGTACTTGGCCGTGTCCGGATCGCCGATGGTGACCATGGCGCCAAGCGTCAGCCCGCGATTGGATCCAGATTCTTCGCGAAAGACCATCTGATCGGCCATTATGTAGCCACCCCAGCGACCGTTGTGCTGCACGAACGGTTCGCCGGTCAGCCCGGCGGGCTGTCCATTGATATCCTTGAATAGGTCCGGTGTTTCCGATGAATTGTAGTAGCCGCCGATTTTGTAAACGCCGGGCAATCTACCGCTGCCCTGCCCGGGCAACCAGCCAAGCTCGATGGGGACAAATGCACCGGTGCTGCGAAAGCTCAAATCGAAACCTTTGTCGGAATCGCCTTCGTTGGGATTCACTTGGTAGATGCCGGTCGCGACATAGAAATTCGGCCTCGGTTTCACATTGATACGTGCGCCCCATTCCGCCGTGGGAAAGTTGTGGGCACCGCTATCGGTCGTCATCGCATTCGCATGACCGCAAATCACGCCGTTCTGAAAATTGCAGAAATATGGAAGTCCGGCAAAGTTATCTCCTAGCGGGGCCCAACCAAACTCGATAGTCACTTTGTGTTTGAGGAGATCTTGCTGGTAGTTCATTTCCGCTAGTCGGAAATTCTGGCCGGCACCATAAAGCTCCTGTACCGCAAACTGGTTTCCGAGTGCATCGGCCGAAAGACTCCCTCCGACACGGTCCGTTAGGGTGACTTGGATCTTTGCATCGTGGATTCTCATCAGTCGATCGAGGTCGAAATCGGCGCCGAAGTCAATTTGCTGCGTATAACGGACCGCCTGATAGTTGCCGCCAGAAGAGTTCCCCGCACTTTCGGTGGTGAAGTGCGCGCGCAGGTCGATGCCCGCATCCTGCAGCGACGATCGCGCGCCGCCCCAGTTACCCGTCATTGTGTCTTCGTCAAACCACCGCTGCCCGCCAGTTGTCTGCTGGGCCATTGCGGGCCACGAGAAGAACGCGGCAGCGGCGACCAAGACTAACCGCGTCTGTTGGAACCATTGTCTCCGGTACGAAACCAATAGTTCCATGAAGGGTGCGGCGCTCCAAACTGCGTACGCATGCGACACGGCCAGAGGCTCTTCGCATAATTGTCACTCTACGTCTTCGGGTCGTTACTCACCCACTTGTCACACATGCCGTCGAAAAATCTGTGCTATATCGGACACCTGTGGAAATGTCCGATGGGAGCCATCGCCTGCGGTTCGATGCGGACTGGAAGACAGACGTTAAGAGATCGCAAAGGTTGTTGAAAAGATTGAAAGGCCAAAGGAACAAATGTAAGGTTCAAAAATCGAGAATCGTGCTTAGGACCCAGGCGTTCTATCCAACGTTTTAGTGGCATCAGGTAAGAGCTCAGCCAAGGTGTAAAATGAGATCTGGCGGGCTGATGGCTAGCACGTGTTAGGCGAACCTTTGCTGCCGCGTATTTTGGGAGAATCAGATGACACAGAGTAATCTTGAGCTCATGCGGACACTCGATGACTCGTGGAACGCGCAGGACTGGGATACGTTTGAAAAGCGGCATTCCAAGGACACCACCGTATCCTGGCCCGGCCAAGCTGAGCCCACAAGAGGTCGCGACAATCACAAGGCGGAGTCCGTCGAATTTTTCAAGACGTTCCCCGACAATCGCCTGATCAATCATCCCTATAAAGTGGAGATTGCCCAGGGCGATTGGACGTGCACCGTTGCGGATTTTACAGGCACGGTGCGCGGACCGATGAAGGGTTCCGACGGCAAGCTGACCGCCCCGACCAACAAGAAGTTTCATATCGAGTTCTGCACCGTCGCACACTGGAAGAACGGCGAGATCGTCGAAGAAAAGCTCTTCTACGACTTGGTCGGATTGCTAGAACAGATTGGAGTTATGTGAGGTTTTTTGGTCGTTTCGCCGAGCATCCTTCATAGTTCCTAGCCTTCAGTAACCTACCGTAAAGCGCCGCCGGACATGCGCGGGACGTTCCAGTTCGTCGATCATTGCGACGGCGTAATCCTGAACCGAAATCTCGCTCTTACCTGTGGCGTCTACCAAAAGCCGATCGTTTCCGAGGCGAAACTTTCCCGTACGCTGCCCTGGTTTCAGTTCTGCTGAGGGGCTCGATGTGAAGGGGCAACCAGCCAGCCCGGCCCCGCCCGTCACAGGCACCGGAATCAGTACGAAAACCGGAGGGGATGGAGGCGAGAGAAATCATGCCGACGGGAAAGGGTCGCTGGGTGTTGTGAGGCGCAGCGCGTGCTTAGAGGTGTCCTGGGGGTTTTGCACTTGCATTCGGATTTCAAAAGGATCCCGGCTTCGTTCTTGTCACTAAGACCGATCGCATTTTGACTGGTGGTGCCGAGTGGTTACGGGCAACTTGGGCGCGGGCAGCGCGCAGTTGGTCGCCCATTACATATCTCGCGCCCTTCTGGCCTGGAGGAGAAGATTACATTCAACGCCACGGATCTACGTGCAGTTGCTTCTGAGAGTTGCCTCCCGTGCTACACCGGGCGCTACATTTCGCGGGCCATGTTCCCGTGACAGGGTGTCACGAACGCAGTAACGACGGCGTAAGCCACACCGCAAATGCTCGCTAAATGATGCAAACGCCGGCCGGGGCTTCACGGAGACTCACACGTGAATTTTTCCGGACCGCAAATTGAACATGAAAAGGTTGAGAAACGGGCCGGTTGCCAGGCTGCGTCGGCAGAAGCGCTCTCCTCTGCACTAACCTGGTCCAGGCAGAGCTGAGATATCTGCCCCACAAGCTGCGACACTATCGGACCCTTCAGAACTTTCTTGTTTCATCTCGATGCTTCCATCTTCAGAAACCGACACCCGCTTCCAAGCAGCAGTCATCTCATCCAGCCGGGACCTCACCTCAGGCCAGTCCCGGCCAAATGTCACACTAAAGCCGATCTTGGACATCATTAGCCCCGGAGCCCTTTCGTTTTGCTGGCGCGCCCGCAGCAACGTGATGGCTCCGTGCCGGAAAAAGTAGGCCATGTCCTTCTTGCGATACCCGGCCGCCGGAAATTTCAAAAGTTGCACAACCGCCAAACGCGAAGGTGAAAAATCGAACAAGATGGCAGCGACATGATCCACATTCGGCGTGAACCCGTAGATCCAGTCGCAGAACTCAACATACTTCAGGGCCACCGCGTCGATTCGGTTTTTCTTGTCCGCTGCGACCGAAGGGAGCGGTTTTCGGGTTTCAAGAAGGCCCGCGCCGTTTGAGCGCGTCCCCGGAGGGGACGGGAGGGGGGAAGCCTCCCCCTGGGAGGCCGGGAGGGTCTCTATTTTTTGATTTTCCTGATAAGGAATACGCATTGCGTGCGTGCTCAGACTCGCATTGCGGGTCTCGACGCTTGTGTATACATCGGATTGTGAACCACTTGCGTCTGTTGTCGGAGTCGCATTGCATGTCTGACCAGACTCGCGATGCGTATTCATAGAAAGAGAGCCACCCCAGAGCCTTGTTTGGTTCTCCTCCGGCGTGCCCACGGCTACAAATCGAGCCGGGGCGGGCACCCAAATTGAATATGTGCGCTCTTTCTGATCGTTCCGGCGGGGATCAATCTTCCTGTAGTCGCGTTTTATCAGATTCCGGACGAGCAGATCGGCGGCCGCCCGCCTGTATCGCTCGAGATTTGCGCGGCTAGTAGCCAGGCCTTGAAATTCACAGACTCGCTGCGCAGAGTAGGCTGCAACCCGAAACTCCGGGCGCGAGGCCCACAAATAGGCGCAAGCCAGGATGTTCATCTGTTGAGCAGTGATGCTGCCGCTTTTCCGTGCCTCAAAAATTGCCAGCGGGATGCGGACGTACGGCGTCACACTCATGGCCGCACCGCCCTCTTCAGTCAGGCATTTATGAAAGCCGTCCTGTATTTGGCAAAAACCTTTGGACTTGGGCGCGCTCACGACCGCACCCACGGATACCGCCTCTTGAGCTTCCATTGTAGCGAAATCATGTGCCACCTTCTTCCCGGAACTGTATTGCCCGAGGGCGTTGCCCGGAGCCAGTCGTCGCAGCGGGCATGGCGTTCACCGCTCGAGCGGTCTGCCGAGCCACAACCGACGGTGGAACATGTGACTCGGTTGCTTCACGGGCATACTCATCGAACTCAAGCCGTACAATGTACGGGGGTTTCTCATCGTCGCCCTCCGTCTCGAATTTACTCATCCGAAGTCACAATTTCCGAGTTGATGAGCTGGACATCACCTATCCGCAAATCCGGGTCATCCCATCCATCCGTATCCCTACTGTCATAAAAGTCCTGAAACGAAAACTTCCAGTGATCATCGGATGCGATAGAAGCCATGTAGAGTGCCGCTAATTCGGCTTCATGCTCGTTCACTGCTGAAACTTCAAAGACCGCTTCTACAGTGGTGGCCAATAGCACCAATACGCTAAATTTATTTCCAGTATTAGGTTCCAATTTGTTTCTCCTTGGCGGTTTGGGACGCCAGCCCAGTTTGTGTTGCCGCTGCCGACCGATCGAACTGGTCGGTCAGCCAAAACTTACGCTGCAACCTTCCCCAGCGAACGGTCTTGACGGCGCTTCAAGATGGACGGCGGTGTATGTGGCTCAACGGCTGGAAGCACATCAATGAATGCGTCTAGATCTTCCCGTGTGATTACGAAGCCTCGCCCAAGACGACGGGCCCTAAGCCGACCCTCACGGATGGCTTCCTCAATGGCGGCACACCGACACGAACAATATTCGGCTGCGCCGTAAATATTGAACGCACGCCGAGGTGGCATTGAGGTGTACTGCGTCTCGGCTTGGATCCTGGTGTCCATGATGCGATCGTAGTGTTTACATGTAATTATGGTCAATATCTGGTACGATGTTTACGGTAATTGGGTAGGCTGAAGCGTGCTGGCAATACGGTGATTACATGCAGGATACCGGTAAGAATAAGATTTGGCGAGGGTTGATAGATTATGCCAATGCGAATGACTTAGCATCCAACCCTGAAGCCTTGAGGAATTTGGCCCAGACCCTGTCCGAGTGCATGCCTTGGATGGCCCGGACTGCGTTCGAGGAAGATATTCCTGCGATGATTGCCTTACGAGCGAACCCGAAGGATTCACTTAACCAGGTTTCAATCTGGCCGTGGTCCAAGAGCGCAGAACAGCTAGCGAATCAATTCCAGCAAGAGGCCATCGAATTCCAGCCACAGGTGCGGCGCCTTCTCACGTGGTTGTCAGATCGAAAGAGGAATGAGAAGGACAGACCAAACGCATTCGCCTTTTTGCTCGAACACACGAAGCACATTGAATTTGCGCACGGGGACCCAGGCCTCGCCCCCGAGGAGGAGCAGGACCGATATTTCAATGCGGCGGGTGAGCTCAAAGATGATTTCCCCTATCGAACGTTGTCGTATAAGGACCTGGTCGACGTGATCTGTGACTTCGTCCAAAAGGAACATGAACTCCGAAGGGAGGTGCCGATCCGAATCTGCGAGCGGCCAGAATGCAGGAACCTCGTCATTCAGTTCAAGAAAAGAAAATATTGTCGTACACCTGCGTGTGACCGAGAACGGCAAAAGCGGGACGATGACGTTAAGCAAAGAAAGAACAGGGACAGCGTGTTCCTCTGTCGGTTCAGAAAACTGCCGCTCGCGATGCGCCGAAAGAAGGTAAAGGAAAGCGCTGACAGGCTGCGCGAGATTGCGAGCTATTGGCGAGACAAAAATCAATCGTTGGCGGAGCGTGCCTTGGAATTACTCAAAAAAGTATAAAGTCACGCCTTGCATCGACAAGTCCATAAGTCGGGGTGAAAACCATGGATGGTATCAACAACGCACCCAGCGCTGGAGAAAGCGACGAACCCAGTAACAGCACCCCGAACGGTTTTCCCATCTGCTCGAAATGCGGCAAATCGACGCGTAGCCAGAACACGCTGGTTTGCTCGCCGTGCCGAAACGGGACTCGCCTGGTGCTGACAGAAGAAGATCGCAAATGGCTCCAACAGATGGGAATCGTGCGATAAAGCCAACGCATTCGCGGTGGAAAACGTAGTGGGGATACCACGCTTGCGAATATTTTGACCGAATTCATCCCGGACCACGAACGCATCGTGCTGATCGAGGACACCGCAGAGACACAGATTCAGAAACTGAATGTACTTCGATTCGAAAGCCGGCGGGAACAGAACGGCGTCCCAGGCGTAACAATCCCGAATCTGCTAAAAGCGACTTTACGCCGCTGGCCCAACCGAATCATCCTGGGAGAGATTCGCGGAGGGGAGGCATTCGACCTGCTCCAACTCCTCAACACCGGGCACAGCGGAACAATCTCGACTGTCCACGCCAACTCTGCTGCTCAGAGTATTTCTCGCTTCACCACATGCGTTCTGCAAAGCGACGTGGAGATACCGTACAGAGCCATCAAGTCGAACATCGCAGACTCCCTCAACATAATCATTCAGATCGACCGGAGGCCAGGCACTCGGTTTGTGTCCGAGGTTACAGGATATGCGGATACGATCCCGACTCAGACACCTACGATTTAGAGTTCGTCCCCTTGTTGCCAACATAGGAACAGCCTTTGTAGTCCCGTCAAACATAGAAGCGATACGAAGGCTGAATGTGCGTGTCGCTTTCATCACGGACTTCGCTCAAAATCTTTCCTACCTCGCGAGCAAAAAACAGAGTCATCGGGAAGCCACACGAAAACGTCGCCGAATTCCAATTTAACTTGGTAAGAGCAAGTATTTCCCTTGAAATTTTCTGGATGGAGCTATCACCGTATCGTTCTACGATTTCAATAGGCTCTGGCACATAAGGACCCGGATAGGTTCCAAGATTCGGTGTGTAGCCGGAAGTGTAGATATACGAGGCCCAATCTCCAAACTGGCACAGCGTACCTCGAAGAGGCGGATAGGCTCCCTCTCGAAAAAATCGGGTTCCTCGCTGGTAAAGCGCAATGAAGTCGAACTGTTTAACGGCTTTCGCGGCCAGTTTGAAACCGGCGAGTTCTTCCGGCAGAAAGCGCGAAGACTTGTGCAACACAACGCGGCTCGGCATTGACCCAGAGAATTCGCTGTATTTGTTGATTGCCTTACGCAACAGACTCTCTGCCGCCAGCTTCGGCAAATGTGGCGATCGACCCCAGTTGGACGGGTCCCATTCGAATTTCTCTCCCCGCACCCCGACTCCACGCCCATTTTTGTCAAACACTTGCGCGACGCTTGAATACACATAATTCAACTTTTCAGTTGCCACGCTGTAGAAACTCACACCAACAAAGCAACTATGGTCATCCAGTTCTCCTAGAGTCCAAGGAATCCCACCCGCCTTGTAGTACATCGCAACAAAGAAATTCCACGCCCTGGTAGCCGGATCTTGGACTCTCGTTGAATCACGCCAGGTATCTTGCAGTCCGATTTGGATTGGGCATCGATGTCTCATTACACGCGCCTTTAGGGCCCGTCGAAAGTCCCGATAGATCGGCTTGACTTCATCTTCGACTTCGAATGCCTCCGGGAAGAGATGCCCTTGCCCGACTTTCCTGTCTCGCTCGACCATTCGCAATAGGATTCGTTCGCCTTTGCTCAGACCTTTTCTTCTCCTTCGGAGTCGACCTCCGCTAAGAGACCAACAGGAATCCGCAATCTCGTTAGGGATCGCACATACAATGACCTTAGGATTGAAGATTTCCAGCAGTAGCGAAATTTTCTTATCCATCAGATCAAGAGCTCGCTCGAACTTCGTCACATCATCCGTGCCGTAGGTAATTTCCGACAGCTCGTGCGATGTGATAATCATCTCTGGGCTGGTCTGTGTCCTGATCCGGCATTGGAAGGGTGACGTTGCGCTGAATCCCGGGAAGCGTGGATATTGCCGAGACTTGCCCTCAACGCTCGCAATCTCAGATTCGCAACGCTTGAACCACGCGTTGCAGTCTTGAACCGTCTGGCCAGTCCCAATCAGGCCGACGTTTATCTCAGGCAGGCCGTATTCAGGATCATCGAAACCATAGGGCCCGT
>Ga0210410_10004211_pt1 | contig 12626 bp, 13 predicted proteins | sample IncBWC4MmetaG_FD_161058 | JGI IMG/M metagenome (GOLD analysis project Ga0210410, IMG submission 161058) | Forest soil microbial communities from Barre Woods Harvard Forest LTER site, Petersham, Massachusetts, United States - Inc-BW-C-4-M | ecosystem: Environmental > Terrestrial > Soil >... | reverse complement strand
AACGCTCTTTGAAGAATGCTTTGGTAAACTGCTGCCGCTCCTACCCCGGAGTGCTGGTCAACTACATTGAGCAGACTCGTGGACCAGTTCGCGAGTTACTGGCGCGCGTGCTCGGCGAGCTGGCCTCGCCAGAGCTCGGCGAGGAGTTACTCGTTTTGGCCTCAGACGCTTTACCGGAAGTGCGCGCTTCCGCGGCCCGCGCTCTCGGCAATACCAGCGCCCCTTATACGCTGCCGGCACTCCACAGCTTAGCGGCTGATCCAGAGTGGTTTGTTCGCCTGCGTGCCGTAGTAGCGCTTGAACAAATTGAAAATATCGGCAAAATCAGTATCCTGCTCCGCTCTCTCTGCGATGCCAATCGCCACGTACGCCAGCGGGCCGCATGGGCACTAGCGAGGATGGAGCCACAACTGGATCAAATTCTCGAAGATGTAATCGCTACAAAAGACGATTACGCCCTGCAGTCATTTCTTTCCGAGCTCGAGCGGTCCGGCGCGATCGATAAAATTGGCAGCGGTTTTGCTGGTTCGGGCCATCACTCCGCCGACACCGCCTTGATGAAAGTCATAGCGGAAGCAAGAAAGCGAGTCGAACTCACCGGCAAGATCGCGGCTGCCGCGGCTGGGGCTCGCTAAACGTGCACTTTCTCGTCATCTCGAACGATACCTTGTTCATCTACTACGTGCTTTCCAACACCATTTACCTTGGACTACTGATCGTTGCGATTGTCAAAAACGTTCGCCATCGTCATCGTCTCGGTAGTCAGCGACTGGAGTTGGTGAAACTGTCTCCCTTCACCCCACCCATCACTCTCATTGTTCCAGCGCACAACGAAGAACGCTCGATCGTCGGCAGCGTCGGAGCTCTTCTTGGACTCGAATATCCCCACCTCGAGGTCATCGTCATCAACGATGGATCGGACGATGCCACTATGGAAAAGCTGAGGCAGGCCTATCAGCTTCAAGCCGCCCGTATCCTTTACATTGCCGACATTGCGACTGCACCGCTCCACGCCATCTATCGGAGTCCGCTCGATTCGCGCCTGTTCGTCCTGGACAAGGAAGCCGCCGGCTGCAAAGCCGACGCCATCAATGCAGGAATCAATGCCGCCACCAGTCCTTACGTTTGCGTAGTTGATGCCGACTCAATTCTCGAAAAGGAATCTCTCATCCGCATCATGGCAGGAGTCTTTGCCGATCCCGGTCGTGTCATGGCCGTAGGCGGCATAGTACGCGTCCTGAACGGCTCCCGTGTCGTGAACAATCAGATCGAGGAAGTGCGCCTTCCCAAGAGTCCGATCGAAGTCATGCAGGTCATCGAATACTTGCGAGCCTTCCTGGTCGGACGTGAAGCTTGGGCGGGCTTCAACATGCTTCCCATAATTTCCGGCGCCTTCGGAGTGTTTCGGCGCGATCTTGTCCTGCAAATCGGAGGTTTCCGAACCCACGCGGTCGGAGAAGATCTCGATCTCGTCGTTCGAATGCACCGCCGCCTGCGCGAAGATCACCGCTCTTACCAGATCGACTTCATTCCCGATCCGACTTGTTGGACTGAAGTGCCCGCCGACTTGAAGTCACTCGCCCGCCAGCGCGCACGCTGGCACAAGGGTCTCATCGATGCACTTTGGCCTAATCGCGATATGCTATTCCGCGCCCGTTACGGTCGCGTCGGCTGGCTCGTCCTTCCTTACATGTGGATCTTCGAATTCTTCGCGCCCATCATCGAGCTCGTCGGATATACTACAATCGTCCTCGCATTGATCTCAGGAGTGCTGAGCAGGTCATTCTTCCTGCAATTCCTGTTGTTCGGCTACGCCTTCGCCACGCTGATTTCCATCGGCTCGGTGCTGCTCGAAGAAATGACCTTCCGCCGTTACAGCGACTGGCGTGAGGTTGCGCGCCTGCTAATCTACTGCCTCTTCGAACACTTCCCCTACCGCCAACTCACGATGGTGTGGCGTCTCCAAGGAGTCTGGCAGTACCTCCGCGGAGACCTGCAATGGAGACCAATAAAAAGGGTAGGAATCTCGACGAACCCAGTCGCCTGACCTGCGATCCTGCCGACAAGGCTCGCGTCGTTGGGCAGGATGACAATATGTTGCAAACGCTTATGTCTGTCAACTTCCGTCGGCGTTCGGCGGAAAGCATCTGGATTTTGACTGCCCATACTGGAGTCCGTAGGGAAACCTGTGGGACACGAAGACGCGCTTCCAGTGCGTGTCATTGCAAAAATGGCCGGTGTAACTGATTCGATGACGATGTCGACTCCGACGCCGGAGTCAAGTTGGAGGCGCTAAGGGCTACCAATAGGTGGATTTTCCTTGCAGCACCTGCGAGTTCTCGAGTTGAAGCTCACGCTCCTGACCTAGACCTCGCGTGTTCTGAGTGTGCTGTAGGTGCTTGATGGTTCGGTGTCGGTGACGGTCCGATACCGCCGCTCGGGGCCCATCTGTTTCTTTCATCGCACCCCGAGTAGTGGCAAGTAGCGCCATATGCGGTGCTGTAGCTTGTTGCCGCGAGGGCGTGGCCAACTGCTGTAGCTCGGCTCGATAACTCATTCCCAAATAGGGAAACTCGCCCATTTATTTCGAATATTGTGCAATTGTGAACAAGTTCCAAATATCCCACAGCTGTAAGTTGTCCTGAGGAGCTGAATGTAAAGGAACCCACGCGGCACTCCCCCCGTCGTCCGCTGGGTTCCTCTTTTCGGTGGCGCAGTCCAGGGAGACCCTGCGCCATCTTAGTTCTCGGAGTGTGACGCATTGATGAGCGAATTGTCAGAAGACGCTTTCCGCCACCAACAGCCGGAGGAGCCGAAGTTAGAGATCCCGACTGGCCGTCCCGACCATACCTTCCACTGGCCCGCAGGGTGCAGTTGGGCGTTCATGGAGAATGGATCAGACAGCGAGAAATGGGAGAGAGCTTAAGTTAGGAGGCACTGTGCCCGCTCTCCTGCAATTATTGCGAAAACCGTTCGGGATGATTCTTCCCCTGAACGAAGTGAAACGTCGGGCAATTTGCGAGGCGTTTAGACAAGTGCGGAGGGAATTGTCTCTTAGCGGCGGGTCTATTGGGAATGCTGCTCACCGCAGTCATTCGTTACTAGACTCGAAATGCTTGCGAATGAGTGCGGAGCTTCTAAAACCTCAGTGATCACTTCAAAACCGGCCAAGTATCGTGCTCCTTCGCAAAGCTCTTTGAGCAAAACTGGCACATTGCTTTGGTTGGCTAAAGCCTGTCCGAGCTCAGTCAGAGCCGATAGACGATTGTTACAAATGTGCAGATGAACCGACCTCTTTATAGCTGTATCTTGAACCCCCTCCAGATCTTCTGGATGACTTCTTGTTTAACGCTAGTGCAGAAGGTCTGGGATTATTTGCGTCCAGACACTGCGCAACAGGCCAAAAAACTTCCTCGGGCAGTGCTGACTTGTCCGCAATGTGAAGCACACCGCATTCCTAAGCAAGTCCCAAAGCCTCACGCTTTAGGTAGGCAGGAATCCAAAAGACCACGGGGAGAGCTGATTGCCCTGGTAGGCGCGGCGCGCCGACGAACTCATAGCCATCCATTGTGGGCATAGAATGTCGATAAACACGATCGCGGGAGAGGTTAGGCGAGCAAGCTCCGGCCCCTCCATATCATCTCGGGCTTCTGTGACCTAGAGGCCCAAGCGTTCGAGGACGGATCGCCGACATTCTCTGCTTGAACTGTGGTTTTCAACAATTAGAATCTGCACCATCGGGAGCCAGGCTCTCCATTTAGCACCTTCATTTGCTGTGCCTCCTTCTTAAGTTAGTAGTGCCATGATCCCAGTGTCGCCAGCTCTTTTCCGCGCCTCGCAGCCAAAGCAATTGACATGTCGAATGCTAGAAGACTCTTTTGGGGTTGCCCTACAGCTGGACGGACAAGCAGCATGAGTTCCCGTTCCTATGCGGAGTGTTTCCGGCTGTCGTGGAAACGGGACAAAAGTGCCGCTATTTCGGCAAGTGCGATGTTTTCGGCACTTAGAACGATATAGGTTGTCTTGAAAGAACAGACCGCCTTTGTCTGATCTTGCTGGTAATCCACTACTTCGGATAATCGATGCGGTGTTTTACTCGTGAGAAACGTAACGACAGAAAACCCATCGTGCAAACCAGCCACTGGGGGGAGGGCTGGGGGGAGGGTTATCGCCAGTTTCGAGCTGAAACCTTTCTTGTTGTTACCGCTCTTCGCCAGTCTGTCTGCAAAGCGCTGTGATCACCGGAAGAAGTTGTCGGTTTGCGGCTAGTTTAGCTACAACAGCATCTACCAACACCAACGCATGGGTTGGCAGTGCAGTACCGAAAGGCAGTATGACCATCAGGTCTGGGCTTAGGCTTTTCATTTGAAAGGCAAGTCGTATGAAAGGCAAGTCGTATCCGTTCGCAACCGGCATCCCACAGTCGAGGCGCGCACGGCATCGCACTCGTACATGGTCACAAGTCTGAAAGCTTGTTGCTCCGACATTGCCCGTGAGAACCGCATATCCAGAACCCTCGCAGCAGGGCTTGTTCTTAGCGTAGCATCGTTGGATCATCGACGATGCATGAAGGGTACCTAAGTGCAGAGGCCGGTGTCTGTGCAAGAGTGATCACTTTCGATAGTAATTAGCTTCCTATGTCAAAATGGTCCGACCCCAATGGTCAAGTGGTCACCGCTCACTTGGCAGTGAATGGTGCCAACAGCCTGTACCTCCACGCGGTTAGGCGCTCGCGGTTCACTCCTGGGAGGTGCGTGTCTGAGAACAATGCAGTCACGCGGTGTTAGGCGTCGAGCAGTCACGGGCTTCCGCCACTGGGCCCACGCCCGCGCGCGCGAACTTTAAGCGCGTAGGTCAGAATACCTACTAGTAATGTCAATAACTGTTCAATTATGTACAGCGTCCAAACGCGAACGTGAATAACACTGTCACTAATGCTCTGTCAAGGTGATCCGATATGACTCAGACCCAAACTGGCGTTTCGCATAGGGTCCTACTTGTGGATGACGACGAGGGCGTTCGCGACGTGATGAGAGAGACGCTTCAAGCTAAGGGAGTTGACGTGGTGCCTGCCGGCAACGTGAGAGAAGCCATGGCTACACTCCAGTAATGCTGGTACACGACTCACGAATACTACAGGTGACCCTCTTTGGGATGTTGCAGAGCAATCTGTGCCCTCTGGATGTTAGCTTGTTGTAACCCGATGTCATGACGATCGCAGATGAGGTAGATTCACATTTGGTGCAGGCGATGGATGGCTATATGAATGCAGTGCGGACGCCAGCGGCAGCGTAGCTAGTCTTCTCCAATCAAGCGAGGCAAAGACGACAATGAAGACGAAGACATGGAAGGTGATTACCAACACGGGCAAACAAGCAGACCTGGAGTCTGGCGTTGAGAAGAAGGAGGTTCAAAAGCCGATGCACATCAGCGCGCGAGAATTTGTTCATTGGCTCGCGCCTGAAAGCCGTATTGATGACAATTCTTTGCGATCGCTGTTTAAGCAATAAGAGCTCCTGCTTGGGGGGAGTTCCACCTTCGGCCATTTGTAGACTTCCGTTCCTGGATAAGTCGTATGGTCGGCGATGCCCGCTGGCCACCGCGTCGTTTTCTCCGGAAACTCGTTGTCAGCTAGCCTGATATTCTCCCAGACGATCAGCCATCCACGACCGCAGTCGTTCCAGCAGTGTTGCGGGAACCTTGACGAACTCTAGTCCCATACGCTCCCCGTTGTCAGTCCAACAGACGTCACTGCTTATTGTTGCTGTGCGCTCCGTGAAAATTAACGGAAAGTGGCCACGAACTCAGGGCGGGAAATACCGGAGAAGTGCGAGGTTGCGCCTGCCTTGGCTTCCTTCAGAGCCAGCCGTTACTCCTCTGCTTGGATCCACCAGTGTACCTCCACCCGCTTTCCCACTCCTACGTACAAAACATAAGTACCCCGGCGGATTTGCTCGATCACAGGATCGGTGAACGTGGGTTGCCGGAGGAATGGGCTTTATGTCTCATCGGGGGAATACGTCCGCCCAAAGATTCTGCTCCCAGTCCACGCAGTTGGCGTGTTGTGACCGAAGACGGGCAAGCAGTTGATGGCGGAGTCTACACGAGAACCTAGGTCCCCCGTTGCTTGCACTGGGGATGTAGTTCCCAGCGATATTGATCGGGTTCTTCGCCAGAGAACTATGTATCGCTGTCCCATCCGCAATCTTGATCGATGAACGGCCAAAGGCAATCTGGTGGCCACTGGAACGTAGCTTTGGTTCGAACGCTTAGAAGTGGAGTTTTCTCCGTTTCGTGTGCGTGCTGGTCCGGATCCGGTAAGAGATCAGTAAATAGTGCTTTGTTTTTCATACAAGCTATCCTGCTATGCCTTCCAATTCTGTGTCACACTTCGGATCCGCGATACCAAGCCCGGTTTTTCTAGCAGAATCGGCAGCACGTTCAACGTATTGCCGATTCTGCTCTGTCCGGCCGGCTTTCGAATGGCATGCCACAACAGGAGAAAACTCAAAATGCTTCTTTTCCTGTGTTGGCTGAGGGCTAGCCGGGTACGATTGCCTCGAACGCCTCTTCGTAATGTCTGGTGATCTGCATCCCAAAGCCACGGCAGCAGACCACCAAGCATCTCGCGGTGCTCCGCGGGGAAGCGCCGGCGGGGCGGAGGTGGACCGAGGTCACGAACCGGCCCGCAAGTCAGCGCTAGAGAATCACACTAATCCTCGACCTCCCTTCCTGCCTTACGGGTTATGCTTTGCAGGTACAGGTCCATCCCCCGGAAATGCTATCTTGTAGAAAAGCAAGACCCGGCGATCTCAGTGTAGGAGTGTCAACACTGTCAGGAGACTGACGAGTCGACACCTTCAACTTCAGACTAAGTTGAATTCTTCTAGGTCTTCGGCACCCCAAGGTCAGAAACTGTTTGCCTTGCTGTCTGAGACGATTCGTCCACACATTTGTGCCGCAAGCAGCGGATGTGTTCTTTGCATTGCAAGTGGGTTGAAATGCCGACCGAAAGCCGAATCCAACTTCGCTTTTGACTGTATAGCGTGAAGAATAGGTCTCGTGCAGTGGGCAGGGGTTATTTCTGCGACAAATAGTGCTTAAGTTTTCGGTAGAGCGTCGTTTTGCCGATGCCCAATAGTCTAGCGGCCTGCCGCTTGTCGCCGTTGAGTTCGACGACGGCTCTCAAGATGGTCTGCTTCTCGAGCTCTGCTATCGGAATAATACTGCTGGCGTGGTCGGTTCCATTTGGCAAATTCGCAATCTTCAGTGGCAAATCCGTGGTGTGAATCAGGGGGCCGCTGCTAAAGGCGCATGCGCGTTCTAGGCAGTCCTCCAATTCGCGCACATTGCCGGGCCAGTCATAGGCCGTCATGGCCTTGAGCGCTTCTTCGCTGAGGCTTCTCCTATGTCCGAAATCGCGCACGATGCGCTCTAGGAAATGCGCAATAAGTGGGGGAATGTCCTGCCGCCGCTCGCGCAGGGCAGGAATTCGAAGGCTGAGCAAGTTGAGACAGAAGTAGAGATCGCGCCGGAATGTACCCCGCGTCACTGCTTGCTCCAAATCATGGCTGGTCGCGGCCAGGATACGAATGTTGATGGGAACACGGCGCCTACTGCCGTTCATGGAAATCTCCTTTTCCTGAATGGCACGCAACAGCTTGCCCTGCAGATCAGGGGGAAGCGCACCGACTTCATCGAGAAACAGGGTTCCACCTTCGGCGATGGCTGTCAGGCCGCCCTGAGAGTGGTTGGCGCTGGTAAGGTCGCCTTTTCCGCGACCGCAAAGCGCACACTCGATCTGAGCGGGCTCCAGTGATCCGCAATGGACCTTGACGAATGCCTTGTCGCGGAAAGGACCCGAATAGTGAATGGAGCGCGCGACCATCTCCTTGCCCGTGCCCCATTCGCCTAAGATCAGAACTGGGTGCATGCTGTTAGCCGCTCTGAGGACGATGCGGCGGAGTTGCTGCGTTTCAAGAGCGCGGCAGCCGCCGAGGCCGAACCCTTGCCTAGGTCCACCTTCTCCCGCACTATACGGATCCCCGACTTCACCTTCAGATGGTTGGCAATCGGCTCCAGGCGCAACTTCATCTTGTCCATGCAGCTGTTCTGTCCTTCCTTGCCGTTTCGTCAGAGACATAGTTCCCCTATGGCAAAACCAACGCTTGATACTGGTTGGTCTTCTTTATCAGTTATGGCCACAACGGCTACAAAAGGTGTCGCCTGGATCTACTGACAGGCCAGCCACGAGTTAACGTTAGGGAGTGTCATGAATCTCCTTCGCTCCAACCTCAATGTATGTTTCCCGTCACGCGATGCACGTCACGATCCATCTTGGAGCAATGGTTAACTCATAGAAAACACAGTCTCGGGATTCAGGGGCAGCGTGTCAACACTGTCAAGGACACGCGATTCGACACAGCGGATCGCAGCTGAGGTGAAATCCTAACCTTATTGCGCAGTCCTTCTTCCGCCGCTCGAGGAAGCTCGCAACACAGTCAGTGGAAAGCGAGCGCCAAGATAGGCATAGCTGACTCAGACAAGCTCAATAGGTCAGACGCTCGCACGAAAGCTGACCTCGAGAGTGTCGACATTCTCATTTCGCCGTCGGCGAACAACCTGCGGGTCACGTATATCGGGCCGAGGCGCAGGCAAGGCCAGTTGGCCTGTGATGGCATGCAAACGAAGCAGTGGTGCTTATTCCGGCACTGTAGCTCTAGTGAACGTCCAGGACGTCAAGCTCGGCATGAAGGTGGTCAAGATGAGCGGTCATATGCCCGCCGAGGCGGGATACCTATTCTGAGAATTCTGGTCCGTGCGGGCGAGACGCGCCGACTTTGGACTGCAAGCCGCAAGAGAAACATCAAGTTTGATCAGTTGCTCACAAGTCCAAACAGCAAGACCTGCGCAGCCGTAAGCTGCATGACAATTCTGAAGTAGGCTACTAATGGCGCAAAAGGAGCCCGGAGACCAGCCAACGTCGTCGCGCCTCTTGTGCTGCCGCTGTCGTTCGTCGTGGGAACTCAGATTTGTGAAGATTGCATCCTCGGGGAGAAAAGACCTCGTTTACGGAGGTGAACATTCTGTAACGGTCATGCATTTTGCGGAAGGGCTACGGTCACCACATCCCGACCGCGCGCTTTGGACTCATAGAGGCACCGGTCCGCTATTTTGAGCAACTCGTCGGATCTTGAGCCGTGCTCCGGAAATGCCGCGATGCCCATTGAGAACGTGAGTTGTCCCAAAGGCTGCTTCTTGTAGCGTAGCCGAAGACTCTTTACTTCTGATCGCAGAGCGTCTGCACGGACAGCCGCGTGCTGTGAAGTTGATTCAGGCAGGATAACCGCAAATTCCTCGCCGCCATAGCGACAGCATATGTCGGTGACGCGAAAGAAACTGCGAAACAGATCAGCCATGGACTGGAGCACCATGTCCCCAGCATCGTGGCCGAAACTGTCATTGAATCTTTTGAAGTGGTCGAGGTCTAGGAAGAGAACGGCGACGGATTGTTTCTTGCGATCAGCCAATTCCAGCTCTCTTTCGAACGACTCTTCCAGGAATCGGCGGTTGAAAAGGCGAGTTAGTGGATCACGAATCGACTGTTCACGGAGGGTTTCGCGCAGATGAAGGCTAGCCAATGAGAGCGCGATCTGCGAGGCCGCACTTACAGCCAGTTGCTGATGAGAGTCCCGGAAACTATCCGTGCCAGAATCATATCGGGTCCGGATCGGGCTCTCGAATTTGAGGTGCAGGACGCCGACCGTGTTTCCTTGTGCGACCATCGGCACGCAAAGAGACTCAGTAGTTGAACTGCTGGTTAAATGCTGGCAAGCAATGTCACCTCCATGACGCCCACTCCAGTGAGGCAGGCCGCGGCGGAGAGACCAACATGCGTCGGGAGGAAACGTCGGAATCGCTGCGTTTGCTGTCCCCCAACGGACGGCAGCCTCAAGCAGATCTCGTGATGACTTGAACAAATAGAGCGCCCCAGAAGGAGCCTCGGTAAAAAGTCTTTGGGCCGACGTGGAGACGACAGTGCAAGCTTCCTTAACACTCCCACTACAGGCTAGCAGGGACCCCATCTCATTCAATGAGGTCATCTGTTCTGTACGAAGCTCCAGTTCCTTAATCAGCCGGTCCAAAGACTCAGCGTGTTCCCGTTGCGCTTCGCTTGCCCTGATCTGCTCCGAAACGTCTTCGTAGATCAGGTAGGCACCTCGCACCTGTCCGTTTACCTGCAGCGGAACCGCATGCAGTGCAATGTCAAGAATCTGGCCGTCCTTGCGCCGCCGTCGCACTGTCCTGTGCAGAGCGTTTCCGGCGAAGATCTGCGGAATCATCTCCTTTAGCTCGGTGGGGTCGTTATCAGATATCTCCACGGTTCCAAGATCCATCGAAGCAACCCCACCCCGGTCGTACTCGAAAAGCTTTTCAAAAGCGGAGTTCGCCAGCTCGACCGAGCCTTGCCGATCGAGAACGACGATTCCCAGCGGGCTATTTTGTATTAGTGAGTCTAAATACGTGGTTTGCCTATTCAGATCAATCGCCAGGCGGTGTCGCTCGCTGACCTCGGATCCCACGATGAGTCCTACTGCGGACAACACTAGCATCAGCAAGGCAACTTTCGTAAACAGGACTGTGGTTGGGGGAAACAGATGCATCGCCCCCACAATTCCAAAATTTACCGCCAGCAGGCCGGTGACAACTCGCCGGACTCCCTGACGCATCGCAATCCAGATGATCGGAACAAAACAGAGATAAAAATTGTCGTATCGCCCATCCTTAGTTCCGAACATCGCTCCGAGAACGGCTAATATCATCAAACATTGGCCGCATATTTCTATGGCTGCACCAAGAGTGAATATTGTTTCAGGAGAATGTGTCGGGGCGGCGTAGTGGAGATCGGAGGGCTTCGGCGAAAGCCAATTCCGAACATAGGGGAATACATGGACGAGAAGAAACGGTGCAATGCCCACCAATCCGATGGCGTCACCCAGGAACCATACCAGCCCGGAAGACTTGTATTCACTCCAGGGAATGCTATGATCCGCGATCAAGCATCCTACCCCGAAGATCGTTGCTCCTGCGGCCGCGGTAGCGCTCACAAAAACGTAGCGGACCACATCCCGGCGGCGTCGCAGTCCAAGATCGATCTGCAGAGGGCCACGCAACACATACGCCGCCACTCCGTAACAAACCGCGATTCCCGCGGCATCGACCGTGTTACTGAAAGACAGGACTGACTGTGCGTAAATAAGCGTGTTGGCAAGAAAAACCGAGAAGCAGACTAGAAATGCGTACCAGGGATTGACCCCCAACAGGAACGCCATGGCCAGACCGACGGCAGGATACCAGGCAACAAATCCAGTTCGAGAAAACAAAACAATCGCAGGTTCGTTCAGTAAGAAGTACAGCAGCACGAACGAAAGGGAAACAAGACCGTGGCGAATGATCAGGCGTCGCGAATGCATGAATGGAATCTCGGTGAAATGGGTTCAATCAAGTTTAAAGCTATTGGTGATGCGCTTTGCCCAATGATCATTCGAGAAGGAGATACCGCTAACTTCAATTGTGCGGGAAACAGACAAGTAGCTGCTGGTCAATAATGCTCACCACGCTGAAAGACCGCGTGGCACTTCCAGAGCCGCTTTGCGCTGAAGCAGTTCTGCACTATCCTACGGTTAGCCTCTTTCGATGTCAGTCCTCGGGCATGGAGTAGGCCGGGAACGGCCGGTGTAAACAGGCCCCTTTTACTCGGACCAGGATTGTCATTTGACTATTCTATGGGTGTAAACGCCGATTCGACGGAACAGGTTTCCGTTGGGGAGCGAATAACGATACGTAAAGTCACTAATAGTCTCAATCTCTATTCAGTCTCTATTCAGTTTTGAACATTCGCCGTCGATGAATCTGAGTGATACCAGTCCTAGTTCGCAGCAGCAAGGAGCGATAATGGTGCCGCCCGTCCTGTCGACGCCAGGTCACCATTGCCATTTGAGACGGAGGGGCGTCGCGCGGCTTCTTCAGCCCTGCGGACGTTAGCGCGTGGTGGTCCACATCCAGTTGAGAAATCCACGAAGTCAAGTCATCAGGTGAAAATGAATGGAGAACGTCTTATCCTTCGGTACCCGTGGCTGCTTTCTCCTGATTGAGCGTGTCTTCCACTCTCCGCACGAGTTCCGAAGACAGGAACGGCTTTTCAAGAACGTTTGCACCATGCTTGATCCGCTCCCGCAATTCGGGAAGTTGGTCACCAAAACCGGTTATCAGTAAAAACTTCGTCTCGAGGCGAATCGCACGAATTCGCCTTTCGAGCTCAAGTCCATTGAGTCGGGGCATGACAACATCACTCACGACAAGGTCTATTGCGCCATCGTGCTGCTGGCACAAGCGGAGCGCATCTGCGCCATCGGCGGCGGAAAGGACGGAAAAGCCGTTGCCCTCGAGTGTCCTATGCAAAAGGTTTCGAAGATTGTCGTCGTCTTCGACTACCAAGATGGTAACATCACGCGGGGTGGGCGACGTGGGTCGCAAGCATGATGGAGTTTCTCGGGGGCGTCGTAGTTCCAGTTCACGTGTCATCCGTCGAGCGAGTATGCGTAAAGAATCGCGCTGTTCCGCTG
>Ga0210410_10004210_pt1 | contig 12627 bp, 12 predicted proteins | sample IncBWC4MmetaG_FD_161058 | JGI IMG/M metagenome (GOLD analysis project Ga0210410, IMG submission 161058) | Forest soil microbial communities from Barre Woods Harvard Forest LTER site, Petersham, Massachusetts, United States - Inc-BW-C-4-M | ecosystem: Environmental > Terrestrial > Soil >... | reverse complement strand
ACAATGCAGCCGCAATGTCCAGATACCCGGCGCCGACTGTGAACACGTCATATTGGTCGGTGTAGGTGTTCCCGGTTGTAGGATCGTACACGCTGCTGGATTGCGGGAATGTCTTGTAAGCGGTCTTCATGAGGCGCGCCTTCACTTGATCTGGCGTGAGACGCGGTTGCGCTTGCAGCAGGTCGGCGACGGCACCGCTGACTACGCCGGTCGCCATACTGGTTCCGCTCAGCGTGAAGTAGTACGCGGAGGGCGACGAATTGCCTCCGTACTCGTAGAAACTGTAAGGAACCAGGTTGCTGGTTTCGGTGCCTTCCAGCGTGGTCCCCGGAGTTTCGGTTGAGATCAGTAAGTTGCCGGGAGCGACGAGGTCGGGCTTAACTACTCGATCGAGCGCCGTCGGACCCTTTGAACTGTAGCTTGCAATCAGGTCGTCGGTGCGTTGCGGCGTCCCCATCGGCTTCATCGAGCCCACCGTGATGACGTAAGGATCGTTGCCGGGAGCAGTGACTGTTCCGTATCCAGATGTAGGCAGGTAGCGTCCATTATTTCCCGCCGCCACGACTACCACAATCCCATGTTGCCAGGCCTTTTCGACCGCCTGACACAACGGATCCAGCTTGTAGCTCTCGTACACGGCCCGCCCGAGCGACAGGTTGATCACGCGGATGTTGTACTTTGATTTGAGCGAAATCGCCTGGTTGATGGCTGCGATCACCAGGCTGTCGGTTGCGCCGCCGTTCGCATCCAGCACTCGCAGGTTGATGATCTTGGCTCCCGGCGCAATTCCCATGAAGGTGTGGGAAAACGCAAGCCCGGTTGAAGCCATGCCATCTCCTGCAATGAGGCCCGCGATATGGGTTCCGTGGCCGTACTGGTCGTTCGTATTCGATGTCCCGGACACGAAGGATTGGCTATACACGACTCGCGAAATTGGAAGCAGACCGGTGTAAAGGTCGGGATGGCTGTTCACGCCGCTGTCGATCAAAGCGACGCCGACGCCGGTGCCGGTGTAATTCGATTGCCACGCGACTTGTGCGTTCACCGCGGGACCCGCATCATCAAGCGTTGCCAACTGCCGGTCCGAGCTGATGTATACGACATTCGGCTGGTTCGAGAGGTTCACGATGCCGGTACCGTCGAGCAAAGCGACTACGCCATTGATCAGAGGCAACTGATCCACGATGTTCACAACATCGCTCACCAGGCAACCGACGAGGCCGAGCAGCCCACCGCAGTTCTGGTTCGCGTTCTGGGCCCCAGGCTGCGTTCCGGGTGCATATTGCACGATCACTTGTACCGGTTGGGTGGAGTTATATCCACGCAGTTCGGGCGAGATCTTGGAGTCATCGGCATAGCCGAGTGTGACCGTCACCAGCAAACAAAATAGAACAAACTTTTTCATGCTTAAGTCCTCTAGCTGGGCGCTGATGCCCAGCAAAAAGTGCGGGAGAGGTCATACCGCTAAAGTGCAATTGGCTAGCCGGACCTGAGGCGCCGGGACGCCTGTAGAATCAATAGGTTAGGAAGGTAGGTTTTCGCGCCGCTGAGCCAGTTTGTCTCCGCTCACTCGAGGCCGGGACAATTTGTCCTCGAACTTCGGTTTCCAATGAACGAACGTCACAGGATTACTTCGGTCACCTACAATGGCTGGATCGTGGCTGGCGCGGCCACTCCCCGATCTGAGCTTGCGCGAAAGTCTAAAATTCTGTGAAGACTTCATCGGATGCCTTGAGGGAGAGACGAATGAACATTCCTGAAACCTACGATTACCTCGTTCGGGCCCGCCGGGACTTGTGGGCCACCCTGGAGGGCGTGCCGGACGAAGTTTTATCCCGTCCGTTGCTTGGCGGCGAGCAGTTGCACTGCATAAAAGATCTGGTGTTTCACGTGCCCGTCGTCGAGGACGGCTGGCTTCACGAGGACATCCTGCGCCAGCAACCGTTGCTGAATACCATTCCCGCATTGAAAGACACCGAAGGAGGCCCGGTTTACGCTGGTTTCGCGCTCACAACGCTGCTGGACTATTGGCGAGTGGTCGAGCAGGGCACGCTCGCGTACCTGGCCGGGCTGACCGACGACGAGTTGAAACGGATTGTGATTGTGCACGACGCGCCCGAGGAGCGCTACACAGTGGATGGCCTGCTGTGGCACATCATGATTCATGAGATGCGGCACACGGCACAGATTGCCGTGCTTCTGCGTACGCAAGGCATCGTACCGCCCTGGCTTGACCTGAAGAATTACCTGCCGTTCGCTTGACCAGACATCAGCGGGGATTTTGTTCTCCGACGGCTGCATCCGGTGAATCCGTGCTATCCCACGAGCCTCGCGGGCGAACGGCCCCTTCGGCCACGCTAGCGCAGGTCCGCGCTACACTGGAAAACCGGCGATAGTCAGTTGTGAATTGGAGTGAAAGAGAAATCATGGATACAAAGCAATCTACTGACTTCTGCGAGGTTCGCCCCTGCGATAACCGCGACTTTGAGGCGATTTGGGAAATCATCAACGACGGGGCGCGGGCGTACAAAGGAATTATTCCGGCGGATCGCTGGACGGAGCCGTACATGTCCAAGGAGAAACTGCGGCACGAAATCAAGGACGGCGTGGTGTTTTGGGGCTGCGAGGATGCCGGGATTCTGGTTGGCGTAATGGGCATTCAACCAGTCAAAGACGTGACCCTGATCCGGCACGCCTATGTTCGAAGCAGCAGCCAGAAGCGCGGGATTGGAGGCCGTTTGCTTTCCCATTTGCTTGGGTTGGCCAGCGGGCCAGTGTTGATTGGCACGTGGGCGGCTGCGGTCTGGGCGATCCGCTTTTACGAAAAACACGGATTTGAACTGGTTGGCGCCCAGGAGAAGGATAGGCTGCTTAAGAAATATTGGAGCATTCCCGAACGCCAGATTGAAACCTCCGTGGTTCTGGTGGACGCGAAGTGGCAGCGCTGACAAACGACTTGACGGAGTGAGTTAAAATATCCCACCTCCTGCCGCTGGAGTTGTTTAGCCATGAAACAACAAACCCGCAAATCGCTGCTGATCGAGTTTATGACTGTAGTGAAACGATTCAATATGGGCGTTGTGCTGGTAATGCTCGCTCTGTCTGGTTTTGCCCAGCAAGTCACCGTCGACATCACGCCGGGGCATTCGACGAATTCTTTCAGCCCGCGGCGGGCGCTCGGAGCCGGCATCGATCGAGATCCGCCGAACTCGGTTGGCACTCTTTATGATCAGGCCCACGTTGCGAAGATGCACACGGCGGGCTGGGGGCCGATCAGCTATCGGCTTAATACCGAGTTGAGTATCCAGGCGTGGCACTGGAATCCGACCGGTTCGTGGAGTGATCCTTCGGGGCGGGGATACTTTGTGGGCGATGCGCACAGCTCCGGCGACATCAAACGCTCGTTTGGATACAACCTTCCGCATCGCGGAACCACCAGCAACTACGGAACCAGCGGGGGCTACTCGATGCTGGACGACGGCGACCTTTCGACTTATTGGAAGAGCGATCCGTATCTGGACGAAACCTATACGGGCGAGAGCAATGCCCTGCATCCAGGATGGATCATCGTGGACCTGGGCAGCAAGATGGGCGTGAACGCGATGCGGATCGCTTGGGGCAATCCGTATGCGACCAGCTATCAGGTGCAGTATTGGACGGGCGACGACGCGATCGGGAATCCTGCGGGAGGGAACTGGAAGAGTTTTCCCGACGGAACCGTGAATGATGGAAAGGGTGGGCTAGCCAAGCTCATGCTGTCGGAGAAGCCGCTCAAGGTGGAGTTTGTGCGGGTTCTGATGACGGCCTCGTCGAATACTTGTGATTCTCATGGATCGGCTGATCAGCGGAACTGTCTGGGGTTTGCCATTCGTGAGGTCTATCTCGGACTTGATTCGGCAGGTAAGTTCACCGATTTGATGCATCATAGCCCCGACGGCAATCAAACCTGGACCTACAGTTCATCGGTAGATTCCTGGCACGACCCAAAAGGCATCGCTACGGATGACGGCGAGCAGCCTGGCTTTGATCTCGTCTACAAAAGCGGCCTGACACAGGGGCTGCCCATGACCATCCCCGTCGCGCTTTTGTACGACAATCCGGATAATGCGGCAAACGAGATCGCCTACATCGAGAGCCGTGGCTATGCCATCAATTACGTGGAACTTGGCGAAGAGCCTGACGGCCAGTTTGTGCTGCCCGAGGATGATGCTGCTTTGTATGTGCAATGGGCGGCCAAGATCCACAAGGTCGATCCGAAGATCAAGCTGGCTGGGCCTGTGTTTGAAGGCGTGAATAGCGACATCCAGATTTGGCCGGATTCACATGGGAACGTTTCGTGGTTCAATCGCTTTTTGAATTACCTCAGCAGCCACGGCCATCTCGGCGATCTGAATGTGATGACCTTTGAGCACTATCCTTTTGATCCTTGCCATCTCACTTGGAAAGATCTGTATCAGGAGCCTGCGCTGGTGCGGGGCATCGTGAAAGTTTGGCGGGACGACGGATTGCCGGCAGATGTTCCGATGCAGATTACGGAATCGAACCTGGCGTTCGACACGGCCACACAGTATATGCAGCCATTCGGCGCGCTCTGGCTGGCGGACTATGCGGGCTCGTTCTTGACCGCTGGCGGAAAGGCGCTCTTTTATTATCAATGGGAGCCGCTGCCGATGTATCAGGGGTGTGGAGGGTGGGGCACCTTTGGCATGTTCAATGTGGACGCGAAATACAATGTCAAGCAGGACACGGCGCAGTTTTTCTCGGCACAGATTTTGACTCGGGAATGGGTCGACCCTGTGGACCAGGTCCATTTCGTATATCCGTCGGCAACGGACATTAAGGATGACAAAGGCCACGTGCTGGTGACTGCGTATTCGGTGCAGCGGCCGGATGCGCAATGGTCGCTGCTGTTGGTCAATAAAGACCGGGCGAATCCGCATTCCGTGGTAGTTGAGTTTCGTGACTCGTCGAAGCGCAGCAATCACTACTTCCAAGGAACGGTGAAGCAAGTGAGCTTTGGCGCGGACAATTATGTGTGGCACGCGAATGGGCAGAACGGGTACGCAAATCCGGATGGCCCGGCCGTCAGCTCTCATCAGTCCGGCGGTAAGGGCGTCGAGTATACGTTGCCGAAGGCCTCGATTACGGTGCTGAGAGGGGTGGTGCAATAGAGCGATACTAGAGTTCGGCGTTCTGCCGCGCGATCTCTGGCGACAGGGCCGCGTTGCCGATGCTGGAAGTTTGTCTTTTGGCGCTGAGCGGCGTATATTGGTGCTTGGAAACTGTTGTGTAAGGTACCAGATTTGGCGGAGCACACCAGTGGGCGCAAGCCCACTTTTTAGTTTGCGGTGCTTTCACCCCGGAGCAACAGCCCGATAACTTATTGTTTTCATGGGATTTGAGCTCGATCAGGTGCGCGAGATCGTGGAGCGGGTGGCAACCACCAGCGGGTTGGAGGTGGTTGAAGTGGAATTGCGCGGAGCGGGTAAGGCACGCATGCTTCGCATCGTGATTGACAAGATTCACGCGTCGGGTGCGAGCGAGAGCGACAAGCTTGCCGGCGTGACTCACGAGGACTGTGCGAATTTGAGCCGGGAAGTCGGGACTATCCTCGATGTAGAGGACGTGATTCCTGGCAACTCGTATGTGCTGGAGGTTTCCTCTCCGGGGTTGGATCGGAAACTGATTCGTCCAGCGGATTACCAGCGCTTCACGGGCAGTAAAGTGAAGTTGAAGACGCGGAATCCGGTGAATGGGAACCAGTATTTCGAGGGACGGTTGCAGAGTTTTCGCGAAGGGCGTTTGACTTTGGAAGTGGGCGCATCGCGAAAAAAAGCGCGTCCGGGAGACGTTGCGCCGCAGACGTTGGAAATTGAGTTGGCCAATGTCGAGAGGGCAAACCTGGTACCGGAGATCTAGAGGGATTGAGCAATTGGGAAATTTAGTCATTGCGTAACTTAAAGAGCGAAAGCCGTTCAGGATTGGCTTTCAATTGCCGAATTACCAAATTGCCCAATTACTAAATGGTTTTCTTATGGCAAGCGACCTTTACAACACGATTGACGCCCTCAGCCGGGAAAAAGGCATTAATCCGCAGATTGTTGTGAGTGCGGTGGAAGACGCCATCGTTGTCGCCACGCGCAAATACTATAAGACGCAGGAAAATCTGCGCGCCGAACTTGACAAGGAAACGGGCAAAATTAACGCCTATGCGGTGAAGACGGTGGTGGAAGCGCCGGAGCAAGTAGAGGATCCGCTGCTGCAAATCACAGTTGAAGATGCCCGCAAAGTCGATCCCAATGTGGCGGTCGGCGGGGAAGTGCGGTTTCCTAAGGTGACGGAAGGGATTCTCGGGCGGATCGCAGCGCAACTGGCGAAGCAGGTGATTTTCCAGAAGGTGCGCGAAGCCGAGCGCGACACCGTTTACAACGAGTACATCGGTCGTGTCGGTGAGATTGTTAATGCCACGGTAAAGCGCATCGAAGGTCCAGATGTGATTTTCGACTTGGGCAAAGCAGAATCGCGCATGCCGCGCAAGGAACAATCGCGGCTGGAGTCTTTTGCCATCGGGGAGCGCGTGCGAGTGGTCATTGCGCGAGTCGAGAGAGCCTCGAAAGGCCCGGCTGTCGTGGTCTCGCGCGCCGCGCCGGAATTAGTGCAGCATTTGTTCCAGACTGAAGTGCCGGAAATCTACGACGGAACCGTGGTCATCCGGGCGATTGCACGCGAAGCCGGCGAACGCACCAAGATTGCGGTGATGTCGAAAGACAAAGATGTGGACGCGGTGGGCGCCTGCGTTGGCATGAAGGGCATGCGGGTGCAGTCGATCATTCGCGAGTTGCGAGGCGAGAAGATCGACATTATCGAGTATCACGAGGATGCGGTGACTTTCGCCGAGAAGGCTCTGCAGCCGGCGAAAGTGAGCCGGGTCAGCGTGCTCGAGGGGAGCGAGAAACATCTGGAAGTGGTGGTCGACGACAGCCAGCTTTCGCTCGCCATTGGCAAGAAGGGGCAAAATGTTCGCCTGGCGGCGAAGTTGCTTGGCTGGAAGATTGACATCAAGAGCGAGGAAGAAAAGCGTCAGGAAGTGGAACAGCAGATGTCGCAGTTGGTGACTCCAACGACGACTCCGCTGGAAAGCGTTCCTGGCTTGGGCGATGGGTTGGTCGAGAAGCTGAGCGCTGCGGGCATCACTACCGTGGAAGCGCTGGCGGACATGACTCCCGAGCAGCTTGAGGCTATCGAGGGAATCGGTCCGAAGACGGTGGAAAAAATCAGCCTGGCGGTCAATAATTATTTCTCCAGTCTTGAAGGCGGGGAAGCAGCCGCACCTGAGGGAGAAGCCGCAGCGGAGGCTCCTGAAGGTCAAGTCACTGCGCCGGCTGGATTGCCGGCCGGAGAGGCAGCGACGGAAGAAGTGGCGGGGACCGAAGTGACTGAAGTTGCCAGCGAGATCGAAACCGCGGAAGTGGCACAAGCGACCGGAGAGCAGACGCAAGAACCTGCGGAGGAGCCTGCCTCTTCCGAAGGTAAACGGTAATGCGAAGTTTACGCACTCTCCGCGGGACGCGGAAGCGTGCGACCCAACACCGTGAGGTTGATATGCAGACTTAGCGGGACAGCGTAGAGGAGAGAAAAGGGCGGATGAGCAAGATTCGAATTAACGATCTGGCCAGGGAGCTGGAAGTCAAAAGCAAAGCTATTCTCGATGCACTTCCTGAAGTAGGCGTCACTGAAAAGAAGACGCACTCCAGTTCCGTTGAAGAGCACGAAGCGGAGAAGGTCCGCGCTTATTTGCGCGGGGCCGGCGAAACGCAGAGCGCTGCGAAACATTCGCGTCCTGCTCGCATTGATAGCGATGAAATTAAGACCAAGATCGATCTCTCCAATATTTCCCGGCCGGGCGACGTTCTGAATGCCATTCGTAAACAGCAGGCTCCAGTGAGCGTAGCGGTTCCTGCACCTCCCCCTCGTCCAGTTGCCGCCGCGGGGCCGACCGCAGTGACCTCGACTCCCGCACCGGTAGCGCCCCCTGCCGCAGTGGTTCTTCCACCACGGGTCATCGTTCCGACGCCAACCGTGAGGCCGACCTTTTCCGTTCCTGCGCCGCCTGTTGTCCAGCCCCCAGTGTCGGCTGCCGCGCCTCCGGCGATGCCAGTTCCTCCGCGCCCGGTAAGCCCGCCGGTTGTGACACCCGCTGTGGCACAAGCCGCGCCGCCAGTTTCCGCCGTACCGCCGGTTGTTCCGCCACACCCCCCGGCTCCCATAGCCGCGAAACCAGCGGCTCCGATTGCGCAATCGCCGTCGCCGCGCATGATCATCCCGCAAACGGGACCTCGGCCGGTGTACAAGGCTCCGCCGCGGCCCGCGCCGACGGCTCAAGCGGGAGCGCCTGCACGTCCCGTGCCTGGACGTCCCGTGCCTGGCCAGCCTATTTTCCAGCGTCCGCGTCCGGGCGGTGCGGCGGCTCCCGGAACTCGACCGCCGTTACGTCCGGGCGAACGTCGGCCGATGCATCCAACTCGGCAATCACCTACGGGTACGCGTCCGCTTGGCGTTGGTCCAGGCTCGCCTCCTCCGGGCACGACTCGTCCGGGCGCTCGTCCGGGTGCGCCCGCGCGCCGACCGGGTCAGCGTTATGTTCCGCGAGGGGTAAAAGAAGGCCCGATGAAGGGCTTCGTTCCGCCGCCGCGCCTGTCGCTTTCGAATGAGCCGCAGCCGATTTCGCGCAGCATCACCATTACGGAAGGAGTCAGCGTTAAAGACTTGGCCGAAAAGCTGGGAATCCGTGCCAAAGATCTGATCGCGCGCTTGCTGGCTCGCGGCGTATTCGCGACCATTAACCAGACGCTCGATACGGAACTGGCCAGCGAGATGGCACGTTTTTTTGGAGCGGATACGAACGTCATCACCTTCGAAGAGCAAGCCGCCAAGGAAGTTTCCGACGCCGCTGCCGGCGAGGAGGGCGCAGCCGTTGAAGGTGTGTCGCGTCCTCCCGTGGTCACGATTATGGGCCACGTGGATCACGGCAAGACTACGCTGCTCGATTCGATTCGCTCTACGGACGTGGCCGGAGGCGAAGCCGGAGGCATCACCCAGCACATCGGAGCATATAAGGTCACGGTTCAGGATAAGCAGTCTCCCGCGTATGGGCGGCAGATTGTGTTTCTTGACACTCCCGGTCACGAAGCGTTTACCCGCATGCGTTCACGGGGAGCCAAAGCTACGGACATCGTCGTGCTGGTTGTGGCGGCGGATGACGGTGTCATGCCGCAGACCCTGGAAGCGATCGATCACGCCCATGCGGCGGAAGTTCCAATCATTGTCGCCGTAAACAAGATTGACAAACCAGGTGCGCTGCCTGATCGCGTGAAGAAGCAATTGGGGGACCGCGGCCTGATGCCCGAAGAGTGGGGCGGGACAACGGTATTTGTCGACGTCTCGGCGAAGCAAAAGACAAATTTGAATCTGCTCATGGAAATGATCTGCCTCGTGGCGGATCTGCAAGAGCTGAAGGCTACGCCGGAGCGTCCGGCGCAGGGCGTTGTGCTGGAAGCCAAACTGGATCGCGGCCGTGGGCCGGTGGCGACAGTGCTGGTGCAGAATGGCACGCTGCGCGACGGCGATAATTTTGTAGTAGGCAACGTCTACGGCAAGGTTCGCGCCATGTTCGACGATCGCGGCAGTGCGCTTAAAGAAGCGCCGCCCTCGACGCCGGTCGAAATTCTCGGCATGGAAGGATTGCCACAGGCGGGCGATCAGTTCGTGGTGGTCGCGGATCGGGATAAAGCGCGCGGCATTTCCGAGTATCGCGAACAGAAAACTCGCGAAGCTACGCTGGCCAAGAGTTCGCGCGTATCTCTCGAAGGCCTGGCAGAACAACTAAAGACGGCTGGAACGAAGGAACTCAATATTATTCTAAAGGCCGACGTTGGTGGCTCGGTCGAAGTGCTCAGCGATTTGCTGTCCAAGCTTTCGAACGACAAAGTTCGCCTGAAGGTGCTGCATTCCGGAGTGGGCGCGATCACCGAAACCGATGTGCTGCTGGCTTCGGCTTCAAACGCGATCATCATCGGATTCAGCGTACGTCCGGAACGCAAGGCGCAGGAACTCGCGGACCAGGAAAAAGTCGACATACGCCTGCACTCGATCATTTACGAGTTGCAGGACGAGATCAAGCGTGCCATGACTGGGCTGCTTGAGCCGACCATCAAGGAAACGTACCAGGGCCGGGCGCAGGTGAGAGAGACCTTCCGCATTCCCAAAGTCGGCACCATCGCCGGATGCACAGTTACCGATGGACTCATCAAGCGCGACTCCGAAGTGCGCCTGCTGCGCGACAACGTCGTTGTCTTCAAGGGCAAAGTCGGTTCACTGCGGCGCTTCAAAGACGATGCCAGCCAGGTCACCAACGGAATGGAATGCGGCATCTCCATCGCCAACTACAGCGACATCAAAATCGGCGACGTGATTGAGGCCTTTGTGACCGAGAAAATTGCGGCTGAAGCCATGGCCTAAGAACAGTCGTTAGCCGTCGGTGGTTGGCCGTCCAACGGCGTTCTTGCCAACGACCAAAGACCGACGACCTGATGATCGCTTTTCTCACCCTCGAACTGCGCATCGAAGCGGCGCAGTCGCTCAAGGACAAGCGTCAAGTGGTTCGCAGCCTGAAAGACCGGCTGCGCGCTCATTTCAACGTGGCGGTGGCGGAACTGGACGCGAGTGGATTGTGGAATCGCGCGACCCTGGGCGTTGTCAGTATTTCTGACTCGCGGGATTATCTGGACGGCCTCATGAAGAACGTGGAACGTCAGGCGACGCGCATCGCGAACAACGGCGGAGCTGATATCGCCGATTCTTTTCTTGAATACCTGTAACCCTTGCCGGTCGTAATCCATTCCATTCACGGCACTTTCAGCTGAGCACGAAAGTACTCTAAAGGGCTTGCGGATAGTGGAGCCACGAGCCCGATTTTCTGATATTCTCATTCGTTTTACTCTGAGGGAAAAGCAGTGGAGAAGCGTGGGGTCAAATATCACCGGGAAAGGCTGGGAGAGGCTCTGCGTGAGGAGATTGAGACCATCGTCGAGGGCGAACTAGGCGATCCGCGGATTGGGCTGGCCAGCGTGAGCAGTGTGATGCTGGGAAGCGATTCGCGTTCCGCCAGGATTTTCGTGGTGGTCCAGGGCGACGATGAGGAAGCCGAACGCACGTTGGAAGGGCTGACGGCAGCGGTCGGTTTCATCCGCCGTGAGGTGGCAGAGCGTTTGCACCTGCGGCGACCGCCGGAGTTGTACTTTCAGTTGGACCGTTCGCAGACGTATGCGGCGAGAATCGATGAGCTGTTGAAACGCAATCAGAAAAGGAGCCGCTAGAAATCGGAGGAGTGCAGGCAATATGCTGAAAGAAGTTCTCGACCACATTGAGCGGCGCGACCGTTTCCTGCTGACTTCGCACGCCCGTCCGGATGGAGACGCGGTCGGTTCGGCGCTTGCGTGCTGCCAGATCCTTCGCTCCATGGGCAAGCAAGCCGACGTGGTCCTGCACGATGGGGTTCCTCGCATCTATCAGCCATTGCCGTTTGCCGATACGGTCGTACGCGCCGAGCGGGTTAACGGGAACTATGACGCGGCCATCATTCTCGAATGCGACAGCATTCAGCGCACGCGGCTGGAGGGACTGGAAAACCGTTTTCTGATCAGCATTGATCATCATGTGAGCGGTCGGCCTTTTGCCGACGTGAACTGGATCGACCCTAAGGCAGTAGCGACCGCGGAGATGGTGTATCGTCTAGCACGCGAAGCTGGCGTGAAGATTTCCCCGGAAATCGCAACCTGCCTTTACACTGCAGTGCTCACCGATACCGGTTCGTTCATGTTTGAAGGCACCAACGAGCACACTTTCAGTTTGGCGCGAGAACTGGTACTGGCCGGCGCCGATCCCGCGCATTGCGCCCGCAACGTGTATTTCGGACACTCGACCGCCAAGATGCGATTGCTGGGCGCGGCGCTTTCGAACCTGCAGCGTGAAGGGCCGCTGGCCTGGATTTGGGTCAGCCACGAACAGATGGAGCGCTTTGCAGCCAAGGAAGAAGACTGCGAAGGATTGGTAAACTATGCTTTGTCCATTCAGGACGTTGAGGTCGCGGTGTTTTTCCGCGAGATTCCCGACGGACGATACCGCGTCAGCCTGCGCAGCAAGGGACAACTGGATGTGGCTGCGGTCGCCGAGCAATTCGGTGGCGGCGGGCATGCGTGCGCCAGCGGTTGTTCTCTTGACGGCCCATTGTCAAGCGCCGTTGCTCGAATCATGGCGCAACTTCGCGCCCATCCTTCCGTACAATAGCTGTCCATGGACATTTCGGTAGCAAGGCAAGTCGCTTCGTTTGTGGGCGCGCTGCTCATCCTGGTCGCGTATGTTGGGCACCAGATGAGTTGGATGAATGCCCGCAAGTCCGGGTACAACCTCTTGAACGCCGCTGGCTCCGCCATTCTGGCCTATATTGCTTTTCGCCCATTTCAAGTCGGCTTCGTAGTGCTGGAAGTGACTTGGGTTCTCATCAGCCTATACGCCCTGGCCAGGCCAAGAGGAAATGAGTGAAGAACTCGCGCACGGATTGGCTTGTGC
>Ga0210410_10004209_pt1 | contig 12628 bp, 4 predicted proteins | sample IncBWC4MmetaG_FD_161058 | JGI IMG/M metagenome (GOLD analysis project Ga0210410, IMG submission 161058) | Forest soil microbial communities from Barre Woods Harvard Forest LTER site, Petersham, Massachusetts, United States - Inc-BW-C-4-M | ecosystem: Environmental > Terrestrial > Soil >... | reverse complement strand
ACTGCAATCTGACGACGCGTTGGTCGTCCGCTTTCGTCGATCCATCCTGGATGGAAATTGACCTTGGCGCAGCGAAGACGATCGGACAGGTCGTGCTTCGCTGGGAGAACGCCTATGGCAAGGCCTACCAGATTCAGGTCTCGAACGATGAGCAGACTTGGACGACGGTTTATACCCAGTCAGCCGGCAAAGGCGGAGTGGAAAACATCACCTTCCCGCCCGTGAGCGGCCGCTATATCCGGATGTTCGGAACTGCTCGCGCAACCCAGTACGGCTACTCGCTGTATGAGTTCGAGGTCTACGCGGCGAACGCGCCGACCATCACCACGCAGCCCGCGAGCCAAACCGTCAACACCGGAGCCACCGCAACCTTTAGTGTGGTTGCGGGCGGCAGCGGCCCTTTCACCTATCAGTGGCTCAAGGGTGGCAACGCCATCCCTGGTGCGACCGCTGCCAGCTATACCACACCTGTACTGGTCGCAACGGATAATGGAGGCCTGTACAGCGTTACGGTTGGCAATGCGGCCGGCACCGTCACCTCTGCGGCAGCCACTCTCACGGTCAACAACTCCGGATCAGGCTATACGATCTATCCCGGATTCGTCGGTGTTGATCTCAACAACAACACAAACGGTGCATGGGCCGATAACCAGGTCTATGTCACCGTGATCGGCATCGATCCCAGTAACAATAAGTTTGGCTATCTGACTCCCGGCGGCACGATCGTTGATTTCACCGTGAACGACAGCGCCGCTACCAATCACCTGACCAAGAACGGTCAGAATTACGGCAACTACTCCTTTACTCTGGCGCAGAGCAAGCTGCTGAAGATTCCCACCTTCAACGCGGCTCGTGCGTACATTTCGCTCGGCGAGCCCTTGTACATTCAGATCAACGGAGACGGCAATGGGAATGTGGCGGGGTTTGCTGGTCCAAACCCGCAGAACCCCACCGACCCCAACATCAACGTCCATTTCGACTGGTACGAGTTCAATAACCAGAACGGTATCTTCATCAACACCACACAGGTCGACCAGTTCGGCCTTCCTCTCACACTCGATGTCTGGGGTGCAGGAGGAACCTTCCATCAGCAGGTCGGCATTACCGAATCTGTCGCCCAAATCGATAGCGAGTTCGCCAATGAAGTACCGGCGCAATTCCAGCCACCCACGATGTCCAACCTTCGCATTCTTTCGCCGGCCAAGCTCTCCATGGCTGCCGGCGGAGCAAACGCGAACTACTTCGACAGCTATGTCGCGAGCGCGTGGGCGTCTTATAACAACACTCCGCTCGCGGTAACCCTCAACGGCCGCCAGTTCACTGGCACCACATCAGGATCGACCTTCACGTTCACCGAGGTCAACCCTGCTGCGGCCAATGCCGGCGAGGTCTTCGTCGTGCAGCAGCCTTCTACTCAGGATGTTTTGGGATGCGCAGGTACGATGGCAACTGGCGTTCCGGGAAACACTCCTCAGCTTCAGGATGAAAACGCCAAGCAACTGCAGCTCGAAAACCAGATATGCTCGGCGATCAACCGTCACGTCCTTCTTACCCCTGCGGACTGGACTAACGCCTCAGCTTATTATGGCGCGGCGCCAGCCAATTTTTACGCGCAGTTCTGGCACAAACACTCAATCGGGGGGCTGGCATACGGCTTCTCCTACGACGACAACAATAACCAGAGCACGACAATTGCCACACCGCAACCGGAACATATGGCATTCGGCATCGGTTGGTAGCACCACAGAGGCGAGGCCCCACTCAACCGTGGGCGCCTCGCCCTTCTTCTTAACGAAATGATGGAAGCATTTGCTCAAGGTGGGTGCTGTCAGCTGCTTCTCAGTTGCTGCAAGGGGTGTCGAAAGTCATCCATACGTAAGCTGCGATATCAGACCTCATCCAATCTCGCCGGGAGTCCACTCCGTTGTGAGAGCGTGTGTTCATCGGATCTTGGTCGCCAGAAGTTCCTGCCAAAGTGCATCCCTTGGACTTTGTCCAACAATAGTCGTTGGTGTTCCCGCAGACTCATCGCTGGTTGCCGTTCGTGCCGCGTTTGTGTCGCGTACACCAGCGTGGGTCCATCTATGGGTCCATTACGGGTCCAATAAGCGTTGCGTCGGGTCGTTTTCCGCTCTCCAATGTATTTGATGGATATAGCTAAGTTGTTAAGATTGCGTCGTTTCTAGGATTGGGGTGGGTGAGGTCGCCAGTTCGAATCTAGTCGTCCCGACCCTTTACAGTTGCCATTATTTCAGCAACTTACAAGCACAACCATTTCACATTTTCGAACCATTGCGAGGTTGGAAAGAGTCGGCCATCAGTGGATGGTCTCCGAAAATCTATCCCATCGTCATCATCGTTTGAATTGTTACGTTTTATGCCCCAAAAGCCGAGTGGAAGACCCTTCAGGGGCGTGGTATGGTCTTTGAGGCTCCAGATAGGTAGGGCATGATTCGGATCTACTTGCAGGTCTTGCTTTTGATTTGCCTTGGATTGGTTGGTGAAGCGACAGTCCCAGCATATGGACAGGCGATCACTACCATCGCGTTATCGGCTCCTCCCACCGGTACCGTCATTGCAGGTACCGTCGTTCCGCTGGTTGCATCCGTAAGCGATACCGCCGGCCCTGTCCTCAGCGGCGAGGTCACCTTCTTCGACGGAACGAAGGCAATCGGAACGGTCTCTGTCGTTCGGAACGCGGCCGCAAGCTTCGTACCAGGCACAGCCACGTTACGAAGGATCTTCGGCACGGGCGGCCATACGATTCGAGCGGTGTACAACGGCACGGTGAGCGAGCAGACCTCGTCCTCCTCGACAAACACACTAACGGTGGCTAGTGGAGCAGCAAGCTCGTCTGCTGGCCTGGTCTACGGAACAACGCGCTATTTCGGCCAGATGACCCGATTCCAGAGCTTTGTTCTTACCGACATCAACAACGATGGCGTACTCGATCTAGTAGTGCCGCAGTTCGGTATGTCCAATATCGCAATCTCCTTTGGCGATGCAACCCATCCGGGGACGTTTCTTCCGCCGGTATACGTTAGTACCGTGACATCCTCCGTCGAGGATATTGCCGTTGGTGATCTCAACGGCGATGGGTTACCGGATATTGTCGTTAGCGATACGAACGACAACTATGCAGGCATTCTCCTGCAGGATCCAGCACATCCTGGTACTTTTCTCAGCGCCAAATTCGCAGGTGCGACGCAATCCAAACCTCTAATTGCCGATATGAACCACGACGGCATTCCTGACCTCGTCCTGTTTCCGGGTGGACAGTCCGCCGCAGTAACCGTGCTCCTTGGCGACTCTCACAACCCAGGCTCATTTCTCGCGCCTACCACAACTTCACTTGGAAGCAGCGATATACGCTCCGTGGCGGCGGCAGATATGAACGGCGACGGCCTGCCGGACGTAGTGATTGGCAACTACACGGCGCAGACGGTATCGGTATTGCTCAACGACTCTGCGCACCCGGGGAACCTGTTGCCGAAGGTTGATTATCCCGCCGGAGGATCCATATTCGATCTCGCCATTGGCGATCTAAATGGCGACGGCAAACCTGATGTCGTGCTGGGAAGCGTCTTTTCTGGAGTCACCATTTTGCTTGGCAGCACTGCGAATCCAGGGCAATTACTGGCTCCGCACAGCTATCCGGTTACAGCGACCCCGGCGGGTGGCCGCTCCCTCGGAGTTGCCATCGGCGACATTGATGGGGATGGCATACCAGACGTCGTCTCGGGAAACTACGGCCCATCCTTCGATCTGCTGCTCGGAAACGGGGACGGCACTTTGAAGACTGCCACGGCATATGCCACTGGACCTACGCCAGACACATTCGAAGCAGAGTCGATGGCAGTGGGCGATGTGGATGGCGACGGATTGACAGATGTTGTGGTCGGCCAGTTCTATCAAAACAGCGCACAGATCTTTCTGCACCAACCGTCTGCCGTGCCGTTGGCCATTACCGCTACCGATATGAGCCTCAGCGCAACCGTGGTGCGGGTGGGAGATCCCTTGACCATCACCATTAAGGTCACCTCTTTCCATGGACCCCCTCCAGGATCGATTACCCTTTATGATTCCGGCGGATCTGCGACCTACTCGCTGATTGCGACCTTGCCACTCGACAGCACAGGTACAGCGACCTACACGACAAGTACATTGCAGCCGGTCTTTCATGACTTTATCGCGCACTTTGCCGGAGACAGCTTCTATGCGCCATCAACCTCGTTGATTGATAATGTCGTGGTCAACAACCTGCCGACAGTCACCATGACACTGAGAGGAGCGCCGAACCCCGGCATTCTTGGACAGAACGTAGCCTTCACGGCCACCATTGCGCCCAAGTCACCGGCTCCAACCGGCAGCGTGGTTTTTCTCGATAGCGGGACCTTCATCACGATCGTACCGCTGACAGCGGCGGGAACTGCGGTGCTCAACACCAGTTCGCTCATTATTGGAACGCATACTATCCAGGCAAGTTACAGCGGAGACTCCAACTATGTCTCACAGCAAGCAACTGTGAGTGAGGTCATTCGGTATCCTCCCGCCGTGCTCACGTTGAGTTCTTCGCTCAATCCTGCAACATTCGGTCAGTCCGTCGTTTTCACCGCAAGAGCTACCGGCACGGGACCCATGCCAGCGGGCAGTGTGATCTTTCAGGACAACGGCAGGCAGGTCGGTCAGGTCTCGGTTGCGGCCGATGGTACCGCAGCATTCGTGACCAATTCGCTCAGCGTAGGAAGCAACGTAATTCAGGCAATCTACTCTGGAGATTCAAACTATGACTCCCAGGCGACCTCGCTGACTGAGGTCGTTGCTTCGGCGCCGACGTTAACAACCTTGAGCGTCTCACCAAACCCAGCCTATGCGGGGCAGGCGGTAACCTTGAAGGCGCTCGTTGCAGGCGTCGGCGCTCCAACCGGCAACATCTCATTCTTCGACGGCGCGACGTCAATTGGCAGCGGCAGCCTGGATGGCACCGGCACCGCAGTTCTGACTACCACTAACCTGCAACTCGGCTCACATCCTCTCATGGCAACCTTCGCCGCTACCTCAAATTGGGGCGCTAGTTCTTCTGCTGTTGTCAACGAAGTGATCATCCCCAATCCGCGCGACTACACGCTCACGCCCAACGGATCGCTAACGCTGCGCACGGAACACCATGGATCGATTGTCGTCACAGCGACACCAATTGGCGGACTATCAGATACCGTATCCATAAGCTGCGGGGCGTTGCCCATTTATGTTACCTGCCAGGTCGTTCCGTCGCAGGTCAGTATCAGCAATGGGACACCGCAAAACGTGACCCTAAAGATCGATACCGATGCGGTCCTCGGTTACGCGAGCGTGGATCGGCATCTGTCGGTCGTTGTCGCGATTCTGTTACCTTGCTTGTTCTTTGGATTGCCTCGCGACAAGCGAAAATTCAGGCTGGGTGTGATCTCACTCTGCCTCCTCGCATTCCTGGCGAGCGGGATCGTCGGATGCAGCGGCAAGTATCCGTCGTCCACCCCACCTGGCACCTACAGCATAGTGATTAATGGACATGGCCAATCTTCGGGTCTGGATCGAACGACGGCAATAACGCTGATCGTCACGCCAAAGGAGGCTCAATGAGATTGCAGAGTCACGGACAAATCACTCATCCGCATATTTCCGATTTGACGCGCGGATATTTCTGACTTTAACGTCGCCCGAGAATCGGACTATCCAACATCTCGGATCCCTTATTGCGCCAGTTGCCCACGGCTGGATTCGCGGCCGTCATCTTCATCTTGCTTGCGTCGCAAGGATGTAGCAGGTGATTAACCGCGAGAATCTGGGTCAATTTTGGCCAGATGACACTTTATTTAGTGTCTTATTGACTCATTCGTCCGCATCTGATTGATTTATTTAAAATGCCTTTTGTCCCGATTCTGCCTCCCATCGATAACCGCACAGTTGCGCGGGAACTGCGCAGTTTGCTCGGCAGTTCGACGTCTTCGTTGAGTGTGCAGTAATTGCTCCAAATTTCCCGCTTGAGCCTTGTACGGTAACATCGCCTGCAGCAAGCTGATCAGAGCCCATGGATGTCCATTTGATTGACGGGACCTACGAACTGTTCCGCTACTATTTCGCCGTGCCCTCCGCTACAGATGTGAACGGTCAGGAAATTGGCGCAGTACGTGGAGTCCTGACTTCCGTCTTGTCCATGATCGAGCGCGGAGCAAGTCACATCGGAGTCGCGACAGATCATGTTGTGGAGTCGTTTCGGAATGATCTGTATCCCGGTTACAAGACCAGCGAAGGCGTGCCTGAGGAGTTGCTCTCGCAGTTCCCGATTCTCGAGGAAGCGCTGGAAGCGATGGGAGTGATGGTGTGGCCAATGGTCCACTATGAGGCGGACGATGCGCTCGCCTCCGCCGCCGGTAAAGCATCGCAAGATGACAGTGTGAAGCAGGTGATCATTTGTACGCCCGACAAAGATCTCAGTCAGTGCGTTGTCGGCACGCGAGTCGTTCAACTGGACCGACGGCGCGACATTTTGCGCGATGAGGCGGGGGTTGTAGCCAAATTCGGCGTAAGTCCACAATCGATTCCGGACTACCTGGCCCTAGTCGGCGACACTGCAGATGGCTTCCCCGGTTTGTCCGGATGGGGTGAAAAAGCTGCGGCCCTCACCTTATTTCAGTACCCGCACCTCGAAGACATTCCGAAGGAGTGGACGGCGTGGCATCCCTCAATACGGAGGGCCCGCCCACTGTCCGAGTCACTATTCAATGCCTGGAACGACGCCCTGTTGTTTCGCACGCTCGCGACCCTGCGACTGGATGTTCCCGTCTTTGATTCGATTCAGGATCTTCGTTGGACAGGGTCGCGTCCCAACTTTGAGGAATACTGCGATCGACTAAAGTTACCCGATCTGGTCCGTCGCGCTGCGTTGGCAAGATCGGGTAAATCTCACGGCAAGTAAGTAAACGCAGTAAGACCTACGGCCTTATGTGATGGCTTGGCCGGCTGAATCAAGGCCCATCCACCGCCTATGGCTCGCGAAAACGGTATCCGATGTAGCTGTCAGTCAGAATGTAAGTTGGGTTGGCAGCGTCGTCCTCCAGTTTCTTCCGGATTTGACCGATGAGAACGCGAAGGTACGCGCGTTCGTTTCCGAAGCCAGAACCACGTAGAGCGCAAAGGAGTCGAGCATAGGTAATCGGCCGGCCGGCCTGCGTCATCAGCAGATGAACAGCATCAAATTCGCGCGGCGTCAGATGCACTTCGATCCCAGCTCGTTCGACGCGCCGACGGACCGGATCGAGCATGATGGCACCGTTTGTGATCGGCATCTCCGCGGGAGTTTCCGGGGCGCGAAACCGGCGAATAGCAGCACGTATTCTGGCCGTCAACTCGCGTGTCTGAAATGGCTTGGTCACATAGTCGTCGGCGCCGGCCTCCAATGCCTCGACTTTGTCATCTTCACTGTCGCGGACCGTAAGCATAAGAATCGGCATTTTCGTGTGTATGCGCCTGATACGCCGACAGGTCTCTATACCCCCCATTCCACGCATATTGATATCGAGCAGGACCGCCTCATAGTCAACCATCCGCAGACGGACAAGGCCATCCTCTCCGTTGCTGGCCTCACCTACGTCGAACCCTAAGACATCGAGGGTCGTGCGCAAACTGCGGCGCAACGCGGAGTCGTCTTCTACGATCAGTAATCGTCCTTGTGAGCCGTCCATATGTCAGGTTTCCTTGTGTATGCGCGGCAGCGCGAAAAAGAACGTTGTACTTACTTCCGAATCGCTCTCAACCCACACTCTGCCGGTGTGGGCTTCAGCAATTCGTTTGGCAACTGAGAGGCCGATGCCGGTTCCGGGAGCTTTATGTTGAGACCCGGGAGACCGATAGAAGCGCTGAAAGATTCGCAACCTCTCCTCCGGGGCAACGAAAGACCCCTCGTTCTGCACATTGAACACGATCTCGGTATCAGTTGACGTAACGCGGAGCGTGATTGGCGATCCGGGACTTGCGTATTTTGAAGCGTTATCGAGCAACTGCAAAAGGGCCATCTCCAGCAAACGGTTATCCGCCCATACATAGCTATCCGAGGTCTCGTCGATCATGCGCAACGAATGGTCCGTCAAAGTATCGGCGGCTTCCGTTCTGCAGAACCGGAACAATCGATCCAGGCTGATCCTTTCGTGATCTACCTCCAGCTGTCGCTGGTCCAGTTCTGCAGTCTGGAGCACCTGGTTGGTGAGCTTAGCTAGACGCGTCGCTTGTTCATCGATCAGCGACACCAGCTCTCTCTCTGGATCGTCAAGGCGATTAATTTCCAGCAAGCCCGAACTGGCACTCTGAATCGTTGCCAGCGGTGTTTTGAACGCGTGGGCCAGCCCATCGAGAACGGTGGACCGGAGTTGTTCGCTCCGCTTCGCAGCCTCGGCGTTGCTCTCCGCGGCAAAAGAATGCGCTCTTTCCAGGGCAATCGCCGAAAGGGAAGCGATCGCGTCCACAGATCGAGGATCGAGGCAGCTGCCAGAAGAAGGACCCGCAATGTAAATGGCGCCGACAGGTCTGGTCCCCAGTCTCAGGACACGCTTGAATTTGCAAGACGCGGGATCGTTTTCGGACAGCTCATGAAAATAGGTTGCACGAACCTCATCGTCAGGGATGGCACCATTTCCCGCTTTGTCCATTCGCAATTCGCGTGCATCCCACAGGGCCACAGCATGAACGTGAAAGGTGTCGGCAATCAACCTTGTCAGCTGCGTGCCCACTTCGTCGCGCCGGTCCAGCATGAGGATGTCCCGGCTCGTCAGATAGAGCTTTTCCAGTCTCGTCCGTTCGCTCTCGGTCTGAATTGCCTTTTGTTTCATGCGGTCTGCAAAGCGACCCGCCGTCAGGGCGATCGTCACAAATATTCCTGATGAGATCCAGTCCTGAGGGTCTCTCTCATAAAGAGAGAAAATAGGCGCCATGTAAAAGTAGTCCAGGCATGCGAGGGCCAATACTGAGGTCACCGCCGCTTCAGGGAATCCCCATCGAAATGCGATCAGCATCACGAGCACCAGTTCGATGAGACCTGCGGTCAATGCTTTGCCGTGGCTCAGATAGATGACGCCTGTGAGCAATGGGACGATGGGAAGAATTGCGAGGGTTTGCAGCGGGCGCCTGGTCACGTGCGTGTACTTGATCTCTTTAGATCAGGATACTGCTGAATTCTCCAGAATCCCTCTCACCGCTCTGTCTGGAATCAAGAAAGTTGTAAGCAAACCATAAATGTTCCGGTTCCAGTTAGGCCCTAGTTACGGGAGGTGGTCTTTGTAGGGCATGGCAGCCGTTGTGCTGACAGATTGGAGAACAACCATGGCCTCTCACGGAGGAACCATACGTCCTGTTTCACCCTTAGCTTCACACACTTTGGAGACCGTGCTTTCGCTTGAGCATCAAATTGCCGCGTCGTCTAATAAAAGCAGCGAGCTCTCTCTTTCCCATCGTTCGCAAACTGTGCGGAAACGTTATCTAGCCGGCGTACTTGCCGTGTTATTTGCTCTGCTCTGCGTGAGCAGCTCTCGCCTCGAAGCGCAATCTACATTTGGGAGCATTCGCGGTACGGTCCAGGACAGCTCCGGCGCGTCGATCCCGGATACGCGGATTACCCTGCACAGCATCGACGAAAATACAGACCGCACGGTGATGTCTGACGCCACCGGTAGTTATGCATTTGAAAACGTTCTTGCTAACAGGTATAGCATCCGGGCGCAGCACGACGGATTCGCAGAGACGGTTGTCGGTGGCGTTACCCTGGCGGCGAGGCAGGATCTTCGGTACACGCTCGAGATGAAAATTTCAGCACAGGCTACAACCGTGGAGGTGACCTCTTCAGCGAATCAGATTAACACAGAGAACGGCGTTATCGGAGACTCGAAGGGGACAGGAGACATAGGCCAATTGCCACTGAATTTCCGTGCTTCCACCACCAGTCCTTTGGCAGCACTGGCCACTTCTTCGAACGTCCAACAGGACAGTCAGGGAAATATAGCCCTCGGTGGCGCGACCTCAAACATGATTGGCTTCTCGGTCGACGGCATCTCGACGACGAACGTGTTTAACAGCGCTGCTGGCGCAAACCCGTATCCCTCTCCGGAAGGAATCGCGGAATTGAAGGTCACAGCTTTCAATAACAATGCGGAATTCTCGCAGGTAGGCGATGTCACCTTCACGACCAGAGGTGGAACGAACAACTTTCACGGAAGCTTTTTCGAGTATCTGCAAAACGATGCGCTTGATGCTCATGTGTTTAACTTCGCGGAAAAAGCGCCAAAGCATTTCAACACGTTTGGCGGCAGTATTGGAGGGCCGCTGTCGATTCCGCACGTTTATGACGGCCACAACAAGACGTTCTTCTTCTTCGACTACGAGGGCAACAGGAGGCGGACTTCGCAAGCGGAGCAGTTTACGGTTCCGACTGCGCTCGAAAGAACGGGAAATTTGAGTGAGCTCGCGCCCACCCTTCCGGGCGCTGCAACCGGCAATCCGGTGTTGAGGAATCCATCCACGGGACAGCCATATCCGAACTTCACCATACCGAATGTTAGTCCGTTTGCTACGGCATTGCTGAATAAGTACTATCCGCTGCCGAACCTGCCCACCACTCTGGGCGGAGTGAACGACCAGACCCTGGTTCCGATTCCATCGAATACTGATGGGTTCGATGCCCGGATTGATCAGGTCATTAATTCGAAGCAGCAAGTGTATGCTCGTTTCAATCGGAAAAACCTTACCGTCAATGTTGTCAACCCACTGCTGCCAAACGACGTGGACTCCGAACATGACCGAAGCTTCCTGGTGTCTCACAACTACGTGATCAACAGCCGATTGCTGAACGAGTTTCGCTATGGCTATACGGACACAATACTGTCCCCGAACTTCGGGGTTGAAGGTGCTGCGGCTCTTCAAGGGTTGAATCTTCAAGTAGGTGGCAATCAGGGCGTGAATGTTTCGAACCATCCGACGGACCAGGGCTTTCCTAGTATCGTCTTCTCCGATGGAACAAACTTCACGCCGATAGGCAGAGACCACGTCGGGCCCACTCAGTCGACAACCAAGCAGATTGCGGACAATGTCACGTATAGCCGGGGCAGGCATACCATTCGTGCCGGTGTGGACATTCGCTGGGTGCGCTTCGCCGTGCCTGAGATTGAGACTCCGTCCGATGACTACGGCCTATTCACATTCAATCAAAATACCTTTACCGGAAGCTCCTTCGGTGATCTTCTGCTTGGTGCTCCTAACACTACGTACTTTGCAGTGACGGGACCAAGAGACAGTGCGGGCGGCGCTCAGACGGGCATCTATGGACAAGACCAATGGCAGGTGAACGATCGCTTGACGCTCAACTTCGGCTTGCGGTGGGAATTGCTTCCTCCCTTTGTCGACAAGAACGGAATTCAAGCCAACTTCGATCCGAATTACAACGGGCAGGGCGCGAACGGACAGGGCGCGATCATTGTCAATAACATCTTGTTGAACGGGCTGAAACCAGCTCCCGACTTCCTCGCGTCATTCAACGCATGTGGTTTGGCAGGTATCAATCCGAACTACAATCCGGCGACCTGTACTCCTGTGGTGACAAATGCTCAGGATGGTGTTTCGACAGGGCTCCGGCAGACATATCTCCGTAACTTCGATCCGCGTATCAGTGTTGCGTACCGGCCGTTCAGGGACAATAAGACTGTGGTCCGTGCCGGCTTAGGAATATTCACGGTGACCGCTCTTGGTCAACTCCAGAACAACAATGAAAGCAACCCACAGGCGGCCGTCAACACGTGGCAGAACAACAACAATGGCGTGCCGATCTTCACGTTTCCACAGGTCACGCCTGCAGGCTCAGGGCTGCAATTTGGCGGTGGAACACTGGAACAGGCTACGAATCCCCGCTATCGCGATGCGCAATCGGCACAGTGGAACGTCACAGTGGAACGGGAACTTACTTCCAACACCTCGTTGCGAATCAGTTACGTGGGCATGAATTCCTACCGCCTGAACGTGTCGGAAAACCTGAATCAGACGAAACCCAGCACGTCACCGTATAACTCTGCCAATGCGCCGTTCCAGAACTGGGGAGTCATCTTCTCGACGAACAATCTGGGCGGACAAAACTATCAGTCGATGGAGTTGGAAGCTACGCACCGAATGGCGAGAGGGCTGTCCTATCAGGCCACTTATGCCTGGACCCACAACATCAGCGATGCTCAGGGCGATGCACCTACCGCGTTTCAAGGCGAGACCCGCTATGGATTGGCGGATTTGAACCGCTTCGACATCAGCGCAAACCGTGGCAATGTTGAAGGAACGCGGCGTCACCGGCTTTTGATAACCGGAACGTATGAGCTGCCATTCGGCAAAGGTCGGCAGTGGTTGAACTCTTCTCCCGTCGTGGGCGGCATCCTGGGCGGTTGGAATGTCAACACAATCACGCTGCTGGAAACAGGGCCATACCTGACTCCTACCGACAGCGTAACCAATGACCAGACCAATACGGATCCGGCTGGAGACGGATCGATCGTGCGGCCGGACCGGGTTGGCAATCCAGTTCCCGTCAACCGCACGCCGAGCAACTATTTCAACTTCAATACGT
>Ga0210410_10004207_pt1 | contig 12630 bp, 9 predicted proteins | sample IncBWC4MmetaG_FD_161058 | JGI IMG/M metagenome (GOLD analysis project Ga0210410, IMG submission 161058) | Forest soil microbial communities from Barre Woods Harvard Forest LTER site, Petersham, Massachusetts, United States - Inc-BW-C-4-M | ecosystem: Environmental > Terrestrial > Soil >... | reverse complement strand
GGGTGCATTTTCGCGAATTTCTTCCGACCCGGAAGAACCCTGCTGGAATCACCGACCGCGCCACCATCGAAGCCGGTATCGCCACCGCATCAGCAGAGAACGCATGACGGCAAGCCCCCTGATCGATATCCAGCGCCTGCGCGTCCTGTTTCACGGCGATGACGGCCGCACCACCCATGCCGTCGACAGCGTCGACCTCTCGGTGGCCCATGGCGCGACCCTTGGCCTCGTCGGCGAATCCGGCTGCGGCAAGAGCGTCACCTCACTCGCGATCATGGGATTGCTCTCCAAACGATCAAGCGAAGTCTCCGGCTCGATCCGCTTCGACGGCTTTGATCTCCTGCAAACCGGCGATCAAACGCTGCGCGATTTGCGCGGCAACCGGCTTGCCATGATCTTCCAGGAGCCGATGACCTCGCTCAACCCGAGCTTCACCATCGGCGACCAGATCATCGAGACCATCCTGCGCCACCGCGGCGGCTCGCGTCGCTCCGCCCGCGAGCGGGCGATCCAGCTCTTGCGCCGGGTTCATATCCCCTCACCCGAAAAGCGCATCGACGAATATCCGCACAAGCTCTCCGGCGGCATGCGCCAGCGCGTCATGATCGCGATGGCGCTCGCCTGCGACCCGCGCCTCCTGATCGCCGACGAGCCGACCACCGCGCTCGATGTGACCTTGCAGGCGCAGATCCTCGAATTGATGCGCGAGCTGAAGGCGGAAAGCGGCGCGGCGATCATCCTGATTACGCATGATCTCGGTGTCGTCGCCGAAGTCTGCGACGAGGTCGCGGTGATGTATGCCGGCGAGATCGTCGAGCGGGCTTCCGTCGATGAGCTGTTCGCCTCTCCGCAGCATCCCTACACGGTCGGCCTGCTCGGCTCGATCCCGCGGCTCGACCACCGCACCGAACACCTCGCCACCATCGAAGGCATGGTGCCGAACATGGCGAACCCGCCCACCGGCTGCCGCTTTGCCGCCCGCTGCCCGTTTGTGGTCGACGCCTGCACCAAGGCGCCGCCGCCCCTGCGCGAGCTCTCGCCCGGTCACGCCTCGCGCTGCATCCGCGCGCCGCTGGAAAGGCTGGTATCGTGACCGCTCTCCTCGAAGCGAAAAACCTGGTCAAGCATTTCCCGGCCTCGCGCAATCTGTTCGGCCGGCCAACCTCATTCGTGCGCGCCGTCGATGGCGTGAGCTTTCACGTCGATCCCGGCGAGACGCTGGCCCTTGTCGGCGAATCCGGCTGCGGCAAATCGACGGTCAGCCGGCTGGTGCTGCGCCTGATCGAGCCGGATGCAGGCTCGATCAGTTTCGAGGGACGCGACCTGCTCTCGCTCGATGCCAATGAGCTGCGCGCGTTTCGCCGGCAGGCGCAGATCATCTTCCAGGACCCCTACGCCTCGCTCAATCCACGCATGACGGTGGGGCAGATCCTCGGTGAGCCGCTGGCGTTGCATGGACTGGTGCCGGCAGCGCAACGCCGTGCCCGGATCGAGGAACTGTTGCGTCTTGTCGGCCTCGAGCCGCGCGTCGCGCGCCGCTATCCGCATGAATTTTCCGGCGGCCAGCGCCAGCGCATTGCGATCGCACGGGCGCTTGCGGTCGAGCCGAAACTGATTATCTGCGACGAGCCGGTCTCCGCGCTCGATGTTTCCATCCGCTCGCAGATCTTGAACCTGCTGCGCGACCTGCAGGACCGGCTCGGCCTCTCCTACATCTTTGTCTCGCACGATCTCGCCGTGGTGAAGCACATCGCCGACCGCGTCGCCGTGATGAATCTCGGCGGCATTGTCGAGACCGCGGCGACAGAGGCACTGTTTGCCGCGCCCCGCCACCCCTATAGCCGGGCCCTGCTCTCGGCCATCCCGGTGCCCAAGCCGCAGGCAAAGCGTGCCCGCATGATCCTGCAGGGCGAGATGCCGAGTGCGCTGAATCCGCCCTCCGGCTGCCGCTTTCATACGCGCTGTCCGTTCACGGTCGAACGCTGCCGCACCGAGGTTCCGGAACTCCGGGATGGCACGGGACATGCAGTCAACCCTCGGGTTGACGGAATCAACCACCCGGTTGCCTGCCACCGCGCGGCGGAATTGCCGCCGGCGGAGGGTGTCGTGCCGTCCGATGGCGGCTTCTCGCCGGCGCTGGAAAAGCTGGTGGCGGCCTTCAGCCTTTCGGAGGAAGGACCGGGCAACAACGGTGTTGATATCATCGGGACACCAACGGCGGTGTGACCGTAAAGACAGGGGCGTGTGATGAAGTTCTGGCGTTTGGCGATGGCGGCAGCAGCGGTGCTGCTTTCTTTGAGCGCGAACGCGTGGGCCGAGACCACGCTCCGCATCGGCCTCGCCGAAGACCCTGATATTCTCGATCCCACCCTCTCCCGCACCTATGTCGGTCGCATCGTGTTCTCGGCGGTGTGCGACAAGCTGTTCGACATCGATGAGAAGTTGAACATCGTGCCGCAGCTCGCGCTCTCGCATGAGACCTCGGCCGACGGCAAGGAGATGACCATCAAGCTGCGGCCGAACGTGAAATTCCAGGACGGCGAGCCGCTGGATGCGGAAGCCGCGAAATACTCGATCGAGCGGCACATGACCATGCCGGGCTCGTTCCGCAAATCGGAGCTTGCGAGTGTCGATCACGTCGAGGTCGTCGATCCCCTCACTATCAAGATCGTGCTGAAGACACCTTACGCGCCGCTGATCGCACAACTCACCGATCGCTCCGGCATGATGGTTTCGCCCAAGGCCGCGAAGGAAGCCGGCGACAAGTTCGGCCTGCACCCAGTCTGCGCCGGTCCCTACAAATTCGTCGAACGCGTGCAGCAGGACCGCATGGTGTTCGAGAAATTCGCCGACTACTGGAACAAGGACAATGTCTCCATCGACAAGATCGTCTACCTGCCGATCATCGATTCCACGGTGCGGCTCGCCAACCTCAAATCAGGCAGCCTCGACCTGATCGAGCGCGTGCTCGCCACCGACATCAAGGATGTGCGCGCCGACCCGAACCTCGTGCTCTCGACCGCGCCCGACATCGGCTATTACGGGCTCACGATCAACATCAATAACGACAAGACCAAGGGAGCGCTGAGCCAGTCCGAGAAGGTACGGCAGGCCCTCGATCTCTCGATCGACCGCGAAGCGATCAATCAGGTGGTCTTCAACGGCGAGTTCACGCCGGGCAACCAGTGGATCAGCCCGACTCATCCCTATTATCAAAAAGCGTTTCCGGTCCGCCCGCGTGATGTCGAGAAGGCCAAGGCGCTTTTGAAGGAAGCCGGCGTCAAGACGCCTGTCTCCGTCGACTACATGGTGCCCAAGGGCACGGAATATGAAGCCGTCGCCCAGGTCGTCCAATCGATGGCGGCAGAAGCGGGCTTCGACATCAGGATTCGCGTGGTCGAGTTCGCCACCACCTTCAAGGAGGCCCAGGCCGGCAATTTCCAGGTGTTCCAGATCAACTGGAGCGGACGGATCGATCCCGACGGCAACTCCTACATCTTCCTGCACACCGGCGCGCCGCAGAACGACGGCGGCTACAGCAATCCGGAGGCTGACAAGCTGATGGAGGAAGGACGCCTCATCGCAGATCCGGCCCAGCGCAAGGCAATCTACGAAAAGATGACCGGGATCGTCCTCAATGACGAGCCGATCATCTATATTTTCAACCGCACGATCGTGATCGCCCATAGCAAGAAGCTGGAAGGCTACAGGTCTATACCGGACGGGCTGGTGCGCGTGGTCGGGCTGAAGCTGAAATGAGGGCGACGAGACCGCTCACCGTGCCCGGGACACGAGCGCCATCATGCTGAACTTCCTCGCGCGGCGCATCGTGCAGCTGGTCCCGACACTCATATTCGTGTCGATCCTGATCTTCTCGTTGCAGCATCTGTTGCCCGGCGATCCCGCGCTTGTCATGGCCGGCGAGGAGCGCGATCCCGCTGTCATCGAGCAGATCCGCAAGCAATATCACCTCGACCAGCCGATCCCGGTGCAATACGCCTACTGGGTCAAAAGCGTGCTGCAAGGCGACCTCGGCGAATCCCTGCGCATCAAGGTTCCGGTGCTGGACCTGATCGCGCAGAAACTTCCCGTGACGCTGCAGCTCGCCTCGATGGCGATCATCATCGCGCTTCTGATCGGCATCCCCGCCGGGATCATCTCAGCGGTCAAGAAAGGCACCGCCTGGGACTATGGCGCCAATCTGTTTGCGCTGTGGGGCATCTCGACGCCGAATTTCTGGCTCGGGATCATGCTGATCTTCCTGTTCTCGATCAAGCTCGGCTGGCTGCCGGCCTCCGGCTTCGTTCCGCCGTCGGAGGACCTGCGCGCGAGCCTTGCCTCCACCATCATGCCGGCCTTCGTGCTGGGGAACGCGATCGCGGCGATCCTGATGCGGCACACCCGCAGCGCCATGCTGCAGGTGCTGGAAAGCGATTATGTGCGCACCGCGCGTGCGAAAGGACTTTCCGAACGGTCGGTGATCCTCAAACACGCCATGCGCAATGCGCTGACACCGGTCATCACGCTGGGTGCGCTCGAGCTCGGCACGCTGCTGTCGGGCGCGGTGCTGACCGAGCAGATCTTCTCGGTGCCCGGCTTCGGCAAGCTGATCGTCGATGCCGTGTTCAACCGCGACTACGCCGTGGTGCAGGGCGTGGTGCTGGTGACGGCGACCGTCTACATCACGCTCAATCTCATCGCCGACGTCGCCTACATCCTTGTCAATCCGCGGCTGAGAGCATGATCCGAAAAAGTGGATACCGGTTTTTCGAAAAGATCATGCTCAAATCGAGAGGGTTAGCCGCATGACCGATGCCGCGCTCCCCGCCCTTGCCCTCACCGCCGCGCATGATGAGCTGGAGAGCCCGGCGCGGCGCGCGCTGCGGCGGCTGTTCAAGCGCAAGGGCGCCGTTGTCGGGCTAGCCGTCATCGTCACCTTTGCGTTGGTGGCGCTGCTTGCGCCCCTGATCACGCCCTATGATCCGATCGCAACGAGCTGGACGCTGGTACGCAAGCCGCCGTCGGCACTGCACTGGTTCGGCACCGATGAGCTCGGCCGCGATATCCTCACCCGCGTCATCTACGGCGCGCGCGCCTCGCTGATGGCGGGCGCGATCTCGGTCACCATTGCGCTCACCATCGGCGTGCCGCTCGGGCTGTTGTCGGGCTATCGCGGCGGCTTTATCGACGCGCTGATCAGCCGCATCACCGACGCGATGCTGGCCTGCCCGTTCCTGATCCTGGCCATTGCGCTGGCGGCCTTTCTCGGACCGAGCCTGGCGGACGCGATGATCGCCATCGGCATCTCCGCCACGCCCATTTTCATCCGCCTGACCCGCGGCCAGGTGATGAGCGTCAAGGTCGAGGACTATGTCGAGGCCGCGCGCGCCATGGGCAATCCGCGCTGGCGGATCGCGCTATTCCATATTCTGCCGAATATCATGCCGGCGCTCCTGGTGCAGGCGACGCTGTCGATCGCCGCCGCCATCATCGCGGAAGCCGCGCTGTCGTTCCTGGGCCTCGGCCAGCAGCCGCCATTTCCGTCCTGGGGCAGCATGCTCAATGCCGCCCAGCGCTTCCTCAGCAACGCACCGTGGATGGCGATCTGGCCGGGACTCGCGATCTTCCTGGTGGTGCTGTCGCTCAATCTCGTCGGCGACGGGTTGCGGGATGCGCTGGATCCGAGGGAGCGGTAAGTCTCGCAACTCGTCATTGCGAGGAGCGAAGCTTCGCTTCGCTCGCAATGACGACGGAGTTACCTCCTCAAATCACCACTTCCCGCATCACCCTGCGGCAATCCATCTCGAATTCGAGGTCGACCACGGGCGGGCGGGCGAAGTGCCAGGTGAGACCGCCCCTCGCCGCGCCGCGTTTCACCAGCTCTTCGCTCATCACGGGATGGAAATCGCGGATGGAATAGGCCTGCACACCGGTCGTGTCGTTCCAGCCGAAACCGAACTCTTGCAGCCGTTTCTCCATTTGGTCCTGCGTCGTGAAGCGGACCTTCTCCTTCAGGCCCTCGGGGCTGAGATCTCGGTAGCGCACGATGCGCTCGGTATAGGGGGCGCTGCCGCCGCGCGCTTCGGCGCCGCCGGCGATGACGAAGGTCGGCGTCGCGCCTTCGAGCGGTCGGGTGAAGGAAAACGCATAGAACGACGGCTCGGACGGCGGGTCGATCTCGGGACAGACATTGCTGCGCGCGACCGGATTGGTCTTGCCGTCATAGACGCCCCATTCGGCGAGCGTCTTCACATAATGCTCGTTGAATTTGCGGAAGCCGTCCTCGGTGAAGGCCGCGGGCGAGCGCAGCTCGCAGGCGCAGAACGACGTCAGCGGCCGCCCCACCGACTGGATATAGTTTGCGACGGCGGCAAAGCCTTCCGCGAGCGGCAGCCATTTGTCGAAGCGCACACGCTCGATCTCGTAGCCGGGCAACGCCGCCGCCCCGCTGGAATACTGGAACACGGCCGGAATGAACCGGTAATTGCCGGCGGAGAAATCTGCTGTCATGTGGTTTGCCTTTATTCGAGCTGCATCCGGACGCCCTTGGCGCCGTTCAACAGCCGCTTGAGATGGAAACCGGCGAGCGCGTCGTCGGCATGCAGGCCAACCAGCGCGGCGAAGGCCGGCATCGCGGTGGCATCGCCGGATTCGAGCTTGGCGAAGGCTTCGGAATATTGGGCCGTGGCCGGCGCGGCGAAGACATCATCGGCCAACGGCTCATAGGTCCGCAACGGCTCGCTGCGCCCGCGCAGCACGATGTCGCCGACCGGCCGGCCGCGAAAATTCTCGGCTCCCGTGGCGATGGTGGCACTGACGCAAATCCGCGTGCCGAGATGCTTGTTGGCGGCTTCCAGCCGCGCCGCGGTGTTGATGGTGTCGCCATAGGCCGTGTAGTCGAAGAAGCGGCTGCCGCCGAAATTGCCGACCAGCGCGGGCCCCGCATGCGCGCCGATCCGCGTGGTGCCGAAATTCACGCCCCGCTCCTTCCAGCGCAGCTTGAACGCCTGCGCCCAGGAATCGAGCGAATGTGCGCAGGCCACCGCCCGCGTCGCGTAATCCGGCTGGTCGCCGGGGGCGTTGAACAGCACCTGGATCGCATCGCCGATGATCTTGGCGACCGTGCCCTCATGGGCGAACACGACGTCGGTCATCCCGCCCACATATTCATTCAGGAGCTCGCCCAAGACGTCGGGCGCGGCGGTCTCGACCAGCGAGGTGAAGCTCGTGATGTCGGTGAAGATGGTCGCGACATCGCGCCACTGCACTTCCATGCCGTTGCCTTCGCCGCTCGCAGACGCCAGTCGGCTTGCGATCTGCGGCGAGAAATAGCGCGACAGCGACGCATGAGCCCGCTCCGCCTCGGCCTGTCGGCGGCGCACCTCGCGCAGCATCTCGACATGACGGATGGTCTTGTCGATCGTGGTCTCCAGATCAGTGAAATCGATCGGCTTGGTCAGGAAGTCGAACGCGCCACGGTTCATCGCGGTGCGGATGTTGCTCATGTCGCCATAGGCGGAGACGATGATGGTGGATTTCTTGTCTTCCGCCTCCTGCAGCCGCGCCAGCAGCGAAAGCCCGTCCATCCGCGGCATGTTGATGTCGGATATCACCATGTCGACATGCGGATGCTGCTCGATCGACTCCAGCGCCTCAAGGCCGTCGCGGGCAAAGATCATCTTGACCAGGCCCTCGCGGATATGCCGGCGGAACTTCTGCAGGATCAAAGCCTCCAGATCAGCCTCGTCGTCGACAAACAGAATAGTGGCGGTCATGCAGCCTGTCCGAGCCTGGTATCGATCTCCTGGCGCAGTTGTGCAAAGTCGATCGGCTTGGTCAACAGCCCTTCCGCACCGTGCTCGAGCGCCTTCCGGCGCGTCTCGGCGTCGCCATAGGCGGTGATCATGATGACCGGCACGTCCGGACGTTTGGCGCGCACCTCGGGCAGCATCTCAAGGCCGCTCATGCCGGGCATGTTGATGTCGGACAGGATCAGGATCAGCGAGGGGTCACGGATGTCGACGGCGCGCTCCAACGCAGCCGGCGCCGAGGGGGCGAACTCCATCAGAAACCGCCCCGACTTCAGGTCGCGGCGGAATTGCTGGCGAAACAGTGCCTCCACGTCCGGCTCGTCATCGACGACGAGGATGTAAGCGCTCACTATTGGCCTCCAGTATTCTTGCTTTTGTTGTTCGTTTGAGCTGCCAGCACACGCGGCAGCGTAATGATGAATTCAGTAAAGCTACCCGGCTCGGTATTGACGTCGATCCTGCCGCCATGTTGTTTCACCACGATGTCGTGGCTCATGGACAGGCCAAGTCCCGTTCCCTCGCCGGCCGGCTTGGTGGTGAAGAAAGGATTGAACATTTTCTCCTTCACTTCCTCCGGAATACCGGTGCCGTTGTCGCGAATCCGGATTTCGACGCGGTTGCCGAGGTTTTTCGTGCTGGCGCTGAGCATCGGCTCGAAATCGCCAGCCGTCGTCTCCTTGCGCTTGGTCGCGGCATAGAAGCCATTTGAAATCAGATTGAGGAAAACCCGCGTGATCTCCTGCGGATAGAGATCGACCATGCCGGCAGCGGGATCGAAGTCGCGCTTGAGCGTGATGTTGAAGCCGGTCTTTTCGGCCCGCGCGCCGTGATAGGCGAGATTGAGGCTCTCCTCCACGATCGCGTTGATGTCGGCCGGGCGGTGCTCGCCGGAGCCTTCGCGCGAATGCAGCAGCATGTTCTTCACGATCGAATCGGCGCGCTTGCCGTGCTGCACGACCTTTTCGAGATTTCCTTTCAGCATGTGCGTGAGCTCTTCGATCTCCTCGCGCGTCTTGCCGTCCATCTCGGTGGTCTTGAGCACCTCGTTCAACTCGTCGATCAGATCTCCCGACACCGAGGAGAAATTATTGACGAAGTTCAGCGGATTCTTGATTTCGTGCGCGATGCCCGCTGTGAGCTGGCCGAGCGAAGCCAGCTTCTCGGTCTGGACCAGGCGGTCCTGCGCGGTGCGCAAATCGTCGAGCGAATGGGAAAGTTCCGTGGTGCGTTCACGCAACTCATTGAGCAATCGCGCGTTCTCGATGGCGATCACGGCCTGGTTTGCGAAGTTGGCAACCACTTCAGTCTGCTTTTCAGCAAACGGCTTGACCTCCTCGCGGTAAATCGTGATGGCGCCGATCAACTCGTTTTCCTTGAGCATCGGCACGACGAAATATGACCGGGCCCCCGCGAGATCGGATATTGCAACAACGGAAGGATCGCCCTCCAGATAGGCCGGCAAGATTCGGATATCCGCGACGTGGACCACCTGGCGGGTTCGGGCAACGGTGCCGAGACCGCTTTGCGGGTGCGGCTGGAACGGCGTCGTCTGCGTCAGCCAGGCGGCGTAGGCGGCTGGCACATTGTAGTTCGCAACGGGACGGAAGCATCCATCGTCGTAAAGATTCATCTGGCCAAAATTTGCGCCGCAAATACGCGTAGCATTCTCCAGCATACTCTTGAACACCGGCGCCAAGTCGCCAGGCGTGCTGCTGATGACCCGCAACACTTCGGACGTCGCCGTCTGCTGCTCGAGCGACTCGCTCAGATCATTGGTGCGCTCGCGCAATTCGTTCAGCAGGCGCGCATTTTCAATGGCGATCACACCCTGGCTCGCGAAGCTCGTGACCAGGTCGATCTGTTTGTCGGAAAATGGATGAACGGTCTGTCGGAAAATCGCGATCGTCCCGCCGAAACTGTCGTCCTTGATCATCGGTACGAGCAAAAGTGTTCGGGCACCGCCAAGCTCGGCCAAATCGACGATCGGTGGGAAGCCGGTGAGGTAAGCCGGTTCCTTGGTGACGTCAGTAACGTGGACGAGCCGCCCTGTCTCGACAAGCCGTCCCAAAGGATCAATCGGCGGCGGAGATACGACCGGGTTACTTAGGAAAGTCTCCGCAAAGGCGGGCGGAAGATTGAACATCGAGGTGCAGCGGAAGCCGCCCTCCTCGTAAAGCATCAACAGTCCGAATTGCGCGTCACAAATCGTGGTTGCGCTCGCCAGGATGGTCTGAAACACCGGATCGAGTTCGCCGGGCGAGCGGCTGATGACTTGCAGGACCTCAGAGGTCGCGGTCTGGTGCTGCAATGACTCGCTCAGCTCCGACGTCCGCTGCTCGACCTTGTTTTCGAGGTCGGCATAGGATTCCTGCAGCCGCGCGCCCATGTCGTTGAACTGGTTGGCGAGGCCCTCCAGCTCGTCGCCGGTCTTGATCGAGATGCGCTGGCCGAAATCGCCGCCGCCCATGCGTTCGGCGCCGGCGCGCAAGGCCTGGATCGGACCGACCATGCGACGGGCGAGCGCAATTCCGGCCAGCACCGCGAAGATCGACGCCGCCAGCAGCACGATCGCAAGCCGCTGCAGCGCGGCGTAGAGCGAGGCATAGGCCTCCTCGACCGGCAGCTCCACGAACATGGTCCAGCGCAGCGGCATGATCGGTGCCGACGCCGTCAGGACCTCCTGGCCCTGGATGTTCTTCGCATCCTCCAGCGATTCCGGGATCACGCCGCCATTAGCCTGCGCCATCATCACCTGCGGCAGCTTCGACATGTCGGTGTTGCGCAAAACGAGACTGATGTCGGGATGGGCGATCAGGCGGCCTTGCGCTCCCACCACATAGGCATGGCCGTGCTCGCCGACCTTGATCTGCGAGACCACGTCCCAGATCAGCTTGAGATTGACCTCGGCGATCGAGACGCCGGCGTCCTTGCGGGTGCCGGCCAGCGCGAGCGTCATGTAGGGCTCGGACTCGCGGCGGAAATAGACCGGGCCGTAATAGACCTTGTGGGCGACGGCTTCGGTGAACTTCGGCTCCTGGGAAAGGTCGAGCCCGCTGTCGACCACGTCCATGGCGAGCCGTGAGACGCGCAGGCGCTCGTGCCCGGTCGAGTCGACCTGGGCGAGCTCGGTGATCGCCGGCACCTGCCGCAACAGGCGCAGCGCATCGAAACGCCGGCTTTCCAGCGAGGACGCCGACCACGGCAATTGGGTGGTCCAGCCGAGCTGGCTTTCGATCTCCTTGATGAACTGGCTGATCTTGGCGGCGGCTGCCTCCGCCTGCTCCTGCTGGATCCGGATCAGCGCCGCCTTGTGCTCGCGATAATAGAAAATGACCTCGAAAATGCCGTTGGACAGCAGCGCGACGGCGACGACCGCCACGAACAGCGCGACGTATTTGGTGAAGAGACGGCTGCGTCTCCTGGTCCGCGCTGGCCCCGCCGCCGCATCCGATGCGGGCGCGCCCGCAACGGCGGGTCCCTGGGGCGTATCGGGGTGAAGGGAAAGGGTCATCGCGCGCCTTTTCTAGCAAGAAGGCGCGTCGTTGTCTCTTGCCGCAACGCGGCAGAACCTGTTCAGGGATAAGACGATAGTGGCGGAGGCCAGGCCCCCGCCACTAACGGAACAATCTGCGTGGAAACAACCTCAGGTTGGCTTGAGCTGCCGGCCCAGATCGTACTCCTCGATCTGCTTGGTCCGCTCCGAATTGGCCTCCGCCTGGTGGTCGGTCGCAATCGTCACATAGACCGCCGGCAACACGAACAGCGTGAACAGCGTGCCGATCGACATGCCGGCCACGACGACAAGCCCGATCGAGAAGCGGCTCGCCGCACCCGCGCCGCTCGCGGTGAGCAGCGGGATCAGGCCGGTCACCATCGCCGCCGTCGTCATCAGGATCGGGCGGAGCCGGATGCGCGCGGCCATCTCGATCGCCGAGCGCTTGTCGAGCCCTTCGTTCAGCTGAAGCTCGTTGGCGAACTCCACCATGAGGATGCCGTGCTTGGTGATCAGCCCGACCAGCGTCAACAGGCCGACCTGGGTGTAGATGTTCATGGTCGCGACGCCAAAGAACAGCGGGATCAACGCGCCGACGATTGCCATCGGCACCGAGACCATGATCACCAGCGGATCCCACAGGCTCTCGAACTGCGCCGCCAGCACCAGGAAGATGATGACGATCGCAAAGCCCAGCGTGATCACGAGCTGGTTGCCTTCCTGCACATATTGTCTGCTGTCGGCGAGATAATCGTGGCTGAAGCCGGTCGGCATCTTCTTCGCCTCGCCCTCGAGGAAATCGACCGCCTGCCCCACCGTCACGCCCGGCATCGGCACCGCCTGGAAGGTTGCGGAGTTGAGCTGGTTATAGTGCGTTAGCGCATTCGGATCGGTCCGCGTCTCGATCGACACCACGGTGGACAGCGGCACCTGCTGACCCGTGTTGGTCGGCACATAATAGCCGCCGAGCGCTTCCGGCGACAGGCGGATGCCGCGCGGCACCTGCGGGATCACCTGGTAGGAGCGCCCTTCGAGATTGAAGCGGTTGACATAGTTGCCACCGAGCAGCGTCGACAGCGTGTTGCCGATGCTGGCCATGGTGATGCCGAGGTCGCTCGCCTTGGTGCGATCGATTGTCACCTTTACGGTCGGCTGGTTGAAGGCGAGATCGCTGTCGGAAACAATGAACATACCGCTCTTGCGCGCCGCATCCTTGATCTTTTCCATCTGCTCATAGACCGCCTGGAAGCCCGCGGTGGAATTGATCACCATCTGTACCGGCAGGCCGCCGGGACCGCCGGGCAGCGGCGGCAGGTTGAAGGCGAA
>Ga0210410_10004206_pt1 | contig 12632 bp, 11 predicted proteins | sample IncBWC4MmetaG_FD_161058 | JGI IMG/M metagenome (GOLD analysis project Ga0210410, IMG submission 161058) | Forest soil microbial communities from Barre Woods Harvard Forest LTER site, Petersham, Massachusetts, United States - Inc-BW-C-4-M | ecosystem: Environmental > Terrestrial > Soil >... | reverse complement strand
GCGAGGACGTGATCGGTCCGTACCTCACCGACCGGAAGCAATTCATGGAAGAAACGCTCAAGCCGCTGCGCGAGAAGCCGGAAACCATTTACGTCGCGCGCGGTACCGACGCGGAAGACTTCGTCCCGCGCAGCCTGCCCCACAAGCGGGTCAAGATCGTCCGCTCCGGATTGCCGCGGCAAACCTCGATCCGGGGATTTTTGCGCGCGCTGCCGCTTGTCTTCCAGCGCGGGCGCTCGAAGGGGTTAGCCGCGACTTATCACTTCACCTTCACCGGCCGCGAGCCGGCGCAGGCGACGATCGTCATCCGCGACCGCACGCTCAAGGTTACGGACGGCCATCACGGCGAGCCCGATCTGCGCGTGATCGCCGACGGCGACACGTGGCTGCGGTTCTTGCGCAAGGAAGCGAGCCTGCCCTGGGCGTTCCTGCGCCGCCGCGTGAGGCTCAAGGGTTCGCCGCGATTGCTGCTCGCCTTTGGGCGCTGCTTTCTGTCCTAATTCCGGCCGCGCCGCTTGGCCGCGATGGCCCCCTGAGCCGGCGGACACATTCTCTTGCGTGCGCTGAGATAACATACAACCCTTGGGCGGTGCTGGCAGCGCCCCAAAATTAAAATCCCGGCGGCGTTAATTCGCCATGTTTGGCGGTGTTTTCGGGGCCTCGCCCGGCCTCGCTGCGGCCGTTAGCGATTTGACAGCCGGGGTCGGATTACCCATGTTCCCGGCGGCCGCAAACCCTTGGGACATCACCAGGCGTCAAAAAAGGCCAATAAATCATTGGGTTATTATGAATCTTGTCGTAGTTGAATCGCCTGCCAAGGCGAAAACGATCAATAAGTATCTGGGACGCGGCTACGAAGTTTTGGCCTCTTTTGGCCATGTCCGCGACCTGCCCGCCAAGTCCGGCTCGGTCGATCCCGAGCACGATTTCCGTATGGTCTGGGAGGTCGACGCCAAGGCCCAGAAGCGCCTCAACGACATCGCCGAGGCGGCCAAGGGCGCCGACAAGCTCATTCTGGCGACCGACCCCGACCGCGAAGGCGAGGCGATTTCCTGGCACGTGCTGGAAGTGCTCAAGCAGAAGAAGGCGTTGACCGGCCAGACGATCGAGCGGGTGGTTTTCAATGCCATCACCAAGCAGGCGGTGACGGAGGCGATGAGCCATCCGCGCCGGATCGACCAGGCTTTGGTCGACGCCTATCTCGCCCGGCGCGCGCTCGACTATCTCGTCGGCTTCACGCTGTCGCCGGTGCTGTGGCGCAAGCTTCCGGGCGCGCGCTCGGCCGGCCGGGTGCAGTCGGTGGCGCTGCGGCTTGTCTGCGACCGCGAGCTCGAAATCGAGAAATTCATCCGCAAGGAATACTGGTCGCTGATCGCGACGCTGGCGACGCCGCGCAACGAAACATTCGAAGCGCGCCTTGTCGGCGCCGACGGCAAAAAGCTGCAGCGGCTCGACATCGGTTCCGGCGAAGAGGCGGAAGCCTTCAAACAGGCGCTGGAGACCGCGACCTTCAGCGTCGCCAATGTCGAGGCGAAGCCGGTCAAGCGCAATCCGCAGCCGCCCTTCACCACCTCGACCTTGCAGCAGGAGGCAAGCCGTAAGCTCGGCTTTGCGCCCGCGCACACCATGCGGGTGGCGCAGCGTCTTTATGAAGGTGTCGACGTCGACGGCGAGACCATCGGTCTCATTACATATATGCGTACCGACGGCGTGCAGATCGCGGGCGAAGCGATCAGTGCGGCGCGCCATGTGATCGAAGCCGACTTCGGCAAAAGTTACGTGCCGCCGGCACCGCGCCGCTACGAGACCAAGGCCAAGAACGCGCAGGAAGCGCACGAAGCCATCCGTCCGACCGACCTCGCCCGGCGGCCGCGCCAGGCCAAAGGCTTCCTCGATGCCGACCAAGCCAGGCTCTATGAGCTCATTTGGCTGCGTACGGTCGCAAGCCAGATGGAATCGGCCGAGCTCGAACGCACGACCGCCGACATTACGGCCAAAGTCGCCGCGCGCATGTTGGAGATGCGCGCCACCGGCACGGTGGTGAAGTTCGACGGCTTCCTCGCGGTCTATCAGGAAGGCAACGACGACGATGCGGACGACGAGGAGTCGCGCCGCCTGCCGGCCATGAGCGCCGGCGAGAAGCTGGCCAAGCGCGCGATCGCGGCGAACCAGCATTTCACCGAACCGCCGCCGCGCTATTCCGAGGCCTCGCTGGTCAAGCGCCTGGAAGAGCTTGGCATCGGCCGGCCCTCGACCTACGCATCGATCCTGCAAGTGCTTAAGGACCGCAAGTATGTGCGGCTCGACAAGCGCCGGCTCTATCCGGAAGACCGCGGCCGCATCGTCGTCGCCTTCCTGGAAAGCTTCTTCGCCCGCTATGTGGAATACGATTTCACCGCCGGCCTCGAGGAGCAGCTCGACCAGATTTCCAACAACGAGGTCGCCTGGCGCGACGTGCTGCGCGACTTCTGGCGCGACTTCATCGGCGCGATCGACGAGACCAAGGATCTGAAAATCTCCGACGTGATCGATGCGCTCGACGCGCTGCTCGCGCCGCATCTGTTCCCGCCGCGCGCCGACGGCGGCGATCCGCGCACCTGCCCGGGCTGCGGCAACGGCCGCTTGACGCTGAAGCTTTCCAAGTTCGGTGCCTTCATCGGATGCTCAACCTATCCGGAATGCCGCTACACCCGCCCGCTCACCATGCCGGGCGACGGCTTAGGTGAAATCGGCACCAAGAAGCTCGGTGAGGATCCGAAGACCGGCCTCGAAGTGACGGTGCGCAGCGGACGCTTCGGTCCATACGTGCAGCTCGGCGAAGCGGTGGACGGCGAAAAGCCCAGGCGCGCCGGCCTGCCGAAGGGCACGGTGCCGGACGACGTCGATCTCGATCGCGCGCTTCAACTTTTGTCGTTGCCGCGCGAAGTCGGCCGCCATCCGGAAGACGGCGAGCCGATCAAGGCGGCCATCGGCCGCTTCGGACCTTACATCCAGCACGGCAAGACCTACGCTAATCTGGAGCCGGGCGACGACATCTTCCACATCGGCCTGAACCGGGCGGTGACGCTGATCGCCGAGAAGATCGCGAAGGGCCCGCGCCGGCGCTTCGGCGCCGATCCAGGCCGCGCGCTCGGCATGCATCCCACTAAGGGCGGTCCGATCGTGGCGAAGAACGGGCGCTACGGGCCTTATGTCAGCCACGAGGGCGTCAACGCCACGCTGCCGAGCGACAAGACGCCGGAAGCGATTACGCTCGAAGAGGCGGCCGCGCTGATCGATGCCCGCGCCGACCGCGGCGGCCCGACCGCGCGGGCACGGCCGCGCACCGCGAAGCGACCCTCGCCGGGCACCGCCCGCCACATCAAAGCACCATCCAAACGGTCGGGCGCACCCGCCGCCAAGCGAGCCAGCGCCGGCAAGGCACCACGCAAGTCGACACAAGCTGCCGAATAACGCACCGGCCGCTTATATTGGCCAGGAGAGGCCAGCTAGCGGCATGAAACGAAACTCCCTCCCCTCGCGTGACGAGCTCTTAGCTTTCATCCGCGAGCGCTCCGGCAATGTCGGCACGCGCGAGATCGCCCGCGCTTTCGGCGCCAAGAACGCCGACCGCGCCGAACTCAAGCGCATGCTGCGCGATTTGACCGAAGGCGGTCATATCGAGCAGCGCAGAAAGAAGCTGCATGGCGCCGGCACTTTGCCGCCGGTTGTCCTTGCCGACATCACCGGCCGCGACCGCGACGGCGAATTGCTCGCGCGGCCGACCGAATGGGACGAGGATGCGCACGGCGCGGCTCCCGTCATTCGCATCGCCTCCCAACGCCGCGCCCGGCCCGGAGAAGTCGCGGGCGTCGGCGACCGCGCATTGGTGCGTGTCGAACGCGACGGCGAAGAAACCAACGGCCGCGTCATCAAGCTGATCGACCGCGCCAAGCATCGCGTGCTCGGCATTTTTCGCGGTCTGCCGGATGGCGGCGGGCGGCTTGTTCCGATCGACAAGAAACAGCTCGGTCGTGAATTGGCGATCCCGCGCGAGCGCACCGCCGGCGCCACCGACGGTGATCTTGTCGCCGTCGAGGTGGCACGCCAGGGCCGGCTCGGCCTGCCGGCCGCGTCGGTGGTGGAGGGGCTCGGCTCGCTCAAGAGCGAAAAAGCGGTCAGCCTGATCGCCATCCACGCGCACGGCATTCCTCACACCTTCAGCCGCTCGCTGATGGGCGAAGCCGATGCGGCACGGCCGGCGACGCTGGAGGGCCGCGAGGACTGGCGGCACGTGCCCTTCGTCACCATCGACCCGCCTGACGCCAAGGACCACGACGACGCCGTGCATGCGACGCCCGATCCCGACCCGCGCAATCAAGGCGGTCACGTCGTGTCGGTCGCCATCGCCGACGTAGCGCATTATGTGCGGCCGGGCTCGGCGCTCGACCGCGCGGCACTCGAGCGCGGCAATTCGGTCTACTTCCCTGACCGCGTCGTGCCGATGCTGCCGGAGAGCATTTCCAACGACCTCTGTTCGCTGCGTCCGCTCGAAGACCGTCCGGCGCTTGCGGTGCGAATGATCATTGGCGCCGACGGCCGCAAACGCTCGCACAGCTTTCATCGCATCATGATCCGTTCGGCGGCGCGGTTGCACTATGAACAGGCGCAGCTCGCAGTGTCGGGCCGCACCGACGAGATCACCGAACCGCTGGTGGAAAAGATTCTCGAGCCGCTCTATGCCGCCTATCGCGCGGTGCTGCATGCGCGCAACGAACGCGGCCCGCTCGATCTGGAATTGCCCGAGCGCAAGATCCTGCTGAAATCCGATGGCACGGTCGATCGCATCATCATCCCGCAGCGGCTGGAATCGCACCGGCTGATCGAAGAGTTCATGATCCTCGCGAACGTGGCAGCCGCCGAAACTTGCGAGCGCGTGCGTGTGCCGCTGATCTATCGCGTGCACGACGAGCCGTCGCCGGAAAAACTCACAGCGCTGCGTGAATTTCTTGCCACGCTCGATATCTCGCTGCCAAAGAGCGGCGCGCTGCGGCCGGACGCGTTCAACGGTATCCTGCAGCGCGTCAAGGGTCGCGAGGTCGAGCGTCTGGTTAACGAAGTCGTACTGCGCAGCCAGGCGCAGGCGGAATATTCGCCGGAGAATTTCGGCCATTTTGGATTGAACCTGCGGCGCTACGCGCATTTCACATCGCCGATCCGCCGCTATGCCGATCTTGTCGTGCATCGCGCGCTGATCCGCGCGCAGAAGCTCGGACCTGACGGACTGCCCGAAGCGACCGAGCCGCGCGCGCTTGCTGAAGTCGCCGCCAACATTTCGGCCACCGAGCGCCGCGCCATGAAGGCCGAGCGTGAGACCGCGGACCGGCTGATCGCGCATTTCCTCGCCGATCGCGTCGGCGCCGCCTTCGACGGGCACATTTCCGGGGTCACTCGCGCCGGCCTGTTCGTCGAGCTTGATGAAACCGGCGCCGACGGCTTGATACCGGCCCGCCTCATCGGCGATGAGTATTTCCACTTCGACGAAAAAGGCCGCGCCTTCACCGGCCGATCGGCAACATACCGGCTGGGCGATCCGGTGACCGTCGAGTTGGTCGAGGCGGCGCCGGTTGCCGGCGCGTTGCGTTTCCGGCTGCTGCATGCCGCGCATGCCGGCAGAGCGGAGCGGACTCGACACAAGCCGAAGGAGCAGCGCACAATCGCGCCGGGTGGAAAACGATCATCGGGACGTGAAAAATCGGGACACAGAGGCAAGAAACGATGAAAGACGATCCCGAACCGATGGTCGGAAGCGGCACGGTGGACGACCGCGCCGAGCGGCTTACGCGCACGATTCGCGATCAATCTTCGCCCAATCTGCGGCCGCGCGATTCCGCGACCCTGATCCTGATCGATCGCTCCGGACCTGTGCCGAAAGTCCTGCTCGGACGCCGCCACGAGCGGCATCGCTTTTTGCCAGGCAAATTTGTTTTTCCCGGTGGCCGGGTCGAGATCCAAGACCGGCTGATGCCGATGGCCGCGCCGCTGCACGCGCGCGACGTCGAGCGCCTGATGCGGCGCGTGAAGCGGCCGAGCCTTGCCAAAGCGGCGGCCTACGCGCTCGCCGCCATCCGCGAGACCTACGAAGAAACCGGCTTGATGCTCGGCACGCCGTCGCCCAGCGCTTTCCCGGCGCCGGCCGAGGCTTGGCAGCCTTTTGCGAAGGCCGGCATCGTCCCCGATCTCAGCGCCGTGCATTTCATCGGCCGCGCGATCACCCCGCCGGGCCGCCCGCGCCGGTTCGACAGCCGTTTCTTTGCCGCGGATTTCAATGCCGTCGTCCGCCAGGACGAGGGCTTTGTCGGCGCCGCCGCGGAATTGGTCGAAGTCGTGTGGATGCCTATCGCCGATGTGCGCCGGCTCGATATCCCCGGCATCACCGCCATCGTGCTGGAAGAGCTGCAGGACCGGATCGCAACCGGCATGAGCCATGACCATCCGGTGCCGATCTATCGCATGCTGCACAAGAAATTCCTGCGCGAACTCCTTTGAGTTTCAAGCGTTTTCCCGGCTTTCTTGACTTTCGGACGTTGCCGACTAGGTTGTCCGCAATCCGCGAATTGAGGACTGACCATGGCCAAGGCCACCAATATCAAGATCAAGCTCGTTTCCAGCGCCGACACTGGCTTCTACTACGTGACGCGCAAGAACTCGCGCACCATGACCGACAAGCTCGTCAAGAAGAAATACGATCCGGTCGCCAAGAAGCACGTCGAATTCCGCGAATCCAAGATCAAGTAGGAATTCGCGCAGGTCCTGCGCGATGCTGTTTTCGAATTTCCGGCGCGGCCGGCAGCGCTTAGACGACATCGAGATTAACTACGTGACGGCGGGCAAGGGCCCGCCGCTTCTGCTTCTGCACGGTTTCCCGCAAAGCCTCGCCATGTGGGCGCGGGTGGCGCCGATCCTCGCGGCCGATTTCACCATTGTCTGCGCCGACCTGCGCGGCTACGGCGACTCGTCCAAGCCGAAATGCGCGCCCGACAAGTCGAACTATTCGTTCCGCGCCATGGCCGGCGATCAGGTCGGACTGATGCAGGCGCTCGGCTTCGATCGCTTTCATGTTGTTGGCCACGACCGCGGCGGGCGCACGGCGCATCGGATGGCGCTCGATCATCCGGATGTCGTGGTTTCGCTCGCCGTCCTTGACATCGTGCCGACCCATGCGATGTTCACCGAAACGAACCGCCACGTCGCTGGCGCATACTGGCATTGGTATTTCCTCTCGCAGCCGGAGCCATTTCCCGAGCGGCTGATCGCATCCGATCCGGACTTCTTTTATGAGACCTGTCTCGTCGGATGGGGCGCAACCAAACTCGCCGATTTCGATGCCGAGGTCGTCGCCGAATATCGCCGCTGTTGGCGCGAGCCCGGCATGATCCACGGCTCCTGCTCCGACTATCGCGCCGCCGCCAGCATCGATCTCGAACACGACGCGGCCGACATCGACAAGAAAGTCGCCTGCCCGACGCTCGCCTTCTGGGGCGGCGATGGCGTCATGCACAAGCTCTTTGATATCGGCGCGGCGTGGCGCAAGCGCTGCCAATACGTCGCCACGGAGAGCTTGCCCGGCGGGCACTTTTTCATCGATCAGTTCCCGGCCGAGACGGCGCAGATCCTGGCCAAGTTTTTGAAGGGCTGAGGCGTTCCGCCTTTGCGACGAGCCTCGAACGGCGACGAAGCAACGACGCCGAGCATCGCCTTGGAGGCGTCACAACAGCCCCCTATCCTGAAGAACGGCACTTGGGGGGCGTTGTCACATTCAGAGGTGATGTCATGAACACGCAAGATCTCGCGAAAAATTTCACCGAAATGTGCACCAAGGGCGAGTTCGACGCCGCCGGCAAGAAGTTCTGGTCCGACGAGATTGTGAGCCGTGAGCCGATGACCGGCGACATGGCGGAACTCAAAGGACGCAAGGCGGTCGAAGGAAAGGGCGAATGGTGGTACTCGAACCACACCGTCCACAATGTGAAGGTCGAAGGTCCCTACGTGCACGGCGATCAGTTCGTCGTTCGCTTCAAGATGGAAGTGACGCCCAAGGGCGGCAAACGCATGAACCTCGATGAGGTCGGCCTGTACACGGTGAAGAACGGCAAGATCGTCGAGGAGCGCTTCTTCATGGGCGGCCACTAGTTCGCGACCGAGCGTTAGACGCGTTCGCTACGACACGAAAGTTTGCGAGCGCTTGACGAGCAGATCGAGAAAGCTGCGTGCCCGCGGCGACATCCACTCCATCTCCGGATAGACGGCATGGAGTGGAAGCGCCGCGATGGAATAATCCGGCAGGACGTTCTCCAGCCGGCGGTTGCGTATGCCCTCGACCGCGTTCCAGGCCGGCAGGATCGCCAGTCCCAGGTGGTGACACACGGCCGACTCCATCGCGTCCGCATCATCGACCAGAATGGCGCCCTTCACGGGAACGACGTGGCGGCCATGCTCCGACTCGAAAGCCCATTCGTCGGCGGGTGAAAGCCGCGGATAAACGATGCAGTGATGCGCCTTCAGATCTTCCGGCGTCTTCGGCATTGTGCGGCTGCGGAGGTACGCGGGAGTCGCGACCAGATAGCGTCGCACGGTGCCGAGCCGGCGGGCGACGAGCGTGCTCGCCTCTAGATTTCCGATCCTCAGCGCAAGCTCGATTCCCTCCTCGACGAGATTGACCAACCGCTCGCTGAAGCGAACGTCGAGGCGCACGCCGGGATAGGCTCCGACATATTCGGCGATGATCGGCATCATGTAACGGCGCCCGAACGAGGACGGCAGGCTGATCTTCAGCGTGCCCGTCGGTTGCGGCGATATCGGGTGGGCGCTCGCTCTCGCCGTATCGAAGTTGCTGAGAATTTCTCGCGCAAGCTGATAGATGCGGTGCGCTTCCGGCGTGGGTCGGAGCTTGCGTGTCGTCCGGAAGAAAAGCTGCGTTCCAAACTCGCTCTCAAGCAAAGCGATGCGCTTGCTGACGGCCGGCTGACCGATGCCCAGCTCGGCTGCCGCCGCCGAAAAGCTTCCTCCTTCCAGCGCCCGCACGAATGCACGCAAACAATCGATCCGATCCATCGCCATTCCCCATGGGAATAATTCATATCCTATCCATTCCCATAGTGAGCGAACAAGCGCCGCGATAAGCTCGACCAAAATCAGCGCTGCAATGGGAGGGAAACGTGACGCGGAACATCGGAATCGTCGGCGCCGGAATTGCCGGGCTGCATTTGGCTCTCTACCTGCAAAAGCACGGCGTAGAGGCGACGCTCATCACGGATCGTGCTCGGAAGGACTATCGGCAGAGCCGGCTTCTCAACACCGTGGCGCACCATCATGTGACGCTCACGCGCGAGGACTATTTGGGCGTCAATCACTGGAGCGCCCCCAAGTTTCACTATTACTACCACGACCACTTCTTCAATTTTCCGCAGCCGCTGCGCTTTCGTGGCCACTTCTCCAAGCCCAGCCGGGCCTTGGACTATCGAATTTATCTCCCGGCGTTGATGGAAGATTTTGAGCGCCGCGGCGGCAAAATCGAATACCGCCGGATCGAAGAAGGCGATATCCGCCCGCTGGTCGCCCGCTTCGATCTCCTCGTGGTCGCGACCGGCAAAGGCCCGCTCGGGCAACTCTTCACCTACCGTCCCGAACACACGCCCTATTCCCAGCCGCAGCGGCTCCTATGTGTCGGTCTGTACACCGGCGTTCGACAACCCGACCCAATGAACGTGACGCTGTCGGTTTCTCCGGGACACGGTGAGATGATCGTTATTCCCACCCTTACCTTCGACGGTGTCGCAAACGCTCTTCTGATGGAGAACGTGCCGGGCGGAGATATGGAAGTACTCTCATCTCTGAGCTACGACGACGATCGCAAGACATTCCTGCGCGCAGTGCTGGAGAAGCTGGAGAAGCATCATCCGACGACCTACGACCGGGTCGATACCGCGCGCTTCGATCTCGCCCAGCCCCAGGATCTTCTCCAGGCAGGCGTCGTGCCGACGGTCCGCAACACGGTTGTGGAGTTCGACGATGGCAAATGCGCCATCGCGCTGGGTGACGTTCATTCCGTCGTTGACCCGATGATGGGCCAGGGCGCCAACGTCGCGTCCTACGCAGCCTTCGTGCTCGGTGAGGAGATCGTCAATTCCGACGCGCTCGATGCGCGCTTCTGCGAAAAGGTGGATCTCAAACGGCAGGACCGCGTGCTCGCGGCGTCGCGATGGACGAACGTCATGCTGCAGCCGCCGTCACAAGCTCTTGGCATGCTGATCGGGGCGATGGGCGGGAACCAAGCGCTCGCCGACGAGTTTACTGAGAATTTCAACTATCCCGATCTGCAGTGGGACCGCATCGCGACGCCGGAGCGAATTCAACGTTGGATCGACCGGCACTCCGCTCCGACGGAGCGGGCACGAGCGACGGCTTGAGGGACACAAGGATGCACTGTTTGACCGCCACCTACCCGATGCCCAAAGACGCGAGCCACTTTCGGTCGTACTACGAAGGCACCCACGTACCGTTGGCGAAGCAACTTCCCGGTCTGAAATCCTGCTCCTTTGCCTACCCTGCGCCGCTGGGCGCCGGCGCGGCGCCCTTCTGCATCTTTCAAGCGTATTTTGCCGACGAGGCGGCAATGAAGGCTGCACTCCAATCGGGCATCGGGCAGAAAGTTGCCGCCGATGTTCCCAACTACTCGCCCGACGGGGCCACTCTCTTTCACTTTGCCGTCCGAGACTAAAAAGTTGCGCGTGTCGGTGGGACGCGCCATGGCGATCTAGCCGAAAGCGGGGAACGCCCGCGCCTAGGCGGCGTCCGGCACAACCCGGTTACGACCGTCACGCTTGGCGCGATAGAGCGCCTGGTCGGCGCGCTTGAGCAGGCTCGCGGCGTTGTCGTCCTGGCCGCGCAGCGCGGCAATGCCGATCGAGAGCGTGACCGGAATTGTGCGCTGGCCCTGGTTGATCGGGAAAGGCTCGGCGGCGATGCGGCGCCGCAGCCGCTCCGCCACCATGGCCGCGACCGCCATGTCGGTTTCCGGCATCACGATGACGAACTCTTCGCCGCCGGTGCGGCAGGCGAGATCGATGCCGCGGATCGAGCGTTTGACGCGCAGCGCCAGGTCGCGCAGCACGTCGTCGCCGGCATCGTGGCCGTAGGTGTCATTGATCGACTTGAAATGGTCGATATCGAGCATCAAGGCCGACAGCGGCTTGCCGCGGGCGCCGGCCTGCTCGATCAGCGTCGAGAGGTGGTTTTCCATGTAGCGCCGGTTGAACAAGCCGGTGAGCGCGTCGGTGATCGCCATCTCGATCGAGATCTGCACATTGTCGCGCAGCCGCTCGGTGTAGCGGCGTTTGCGCACCTGACTACGGGTGCGCGCCAGCAGCTCGGCCTTGTCGATCGGCCGCATCAGATAATCGTTCACGCCGATTTCCAACCCGCGCAAGGTGCGCGCGCCGTTCTCGGGCTCGGTGAGCGCCAGGATCGGGACGTTGCGGGTGCGGTCGAGCGAGCGGATCTGGCTGCACAGCCGCAAGCCATCGAAATTCTCCAGCGACAGCGACACGATCACCAAGTCGTAGTCGCCGTCGGTGGCGCGGAACAGAGCCTCGCTCGGGTTCGCTTCCACGTCGACCGAATGCTCGGCGGCGAGCGTCGCCGAGATGCGCTCGTGCGATGCCGGCCGGTCGTCGACGATGAGCACGCGGCCGCCGCGGCCGGTATCGGCCACCGCTTCCCGCTCCGGCGATTCAATGCCGATGTCGCGCGAGGTCACCGCGCGCATGCGCAGCTCGTCGGTCACCATCTTGAGCCGCGCCAGCGAGCGTACGCGCGCGATCAGCGCCAGTTCCGGGATCGGCTTGGTAAGGAAATCGTCGGCGCCGGCTTCGAGCCCGTGCACCTTGTCGGACGGCTGATCGAGCGCGGTGACCATGACCACCGGAATGTGGTGGGTCGCCGGATTGCTCTTGAGCCGCCGGCACACTTCGAAGCCGTCCATGTCGGGCATCATGACGTCGAGCAGGACGAGATCGCATTCGGCGCGCTCGCAGATCGAGAGCGCGTCCTTGCCGCTCATTGCCGTGACAACGTCGAAATATTCCGCCGACAGCCGCGCTTCCAAGAGCTTGACGTTGGCGGGCACATCGTCGACGACCAAAACGCGCGCAGTCATGAGCTCTACCTACGGGTTGCCCAGAAAGTGGCGGATGGTCTCGATGAATTTGCCGACCGAAATAGGTTTTGACAGATAGGCCTCGCAGCCGCCCTCGCGGATGCGTTCTTCGTCGCCCTTCATGGCGAAGGCGGTCACCGCGACGACCGGAATGGCGCGCAGGTCCTCATCGTCCTTCAGCCATTTGGTGACTTCGAGGCCGGAAACCTCCGGAAGCTGAATGTCCATCAGGATCAAATCAGGCCGATGTTTGCGCGCAAGGTCGAGCGCCTCGATGCCGTTGCGGGTGGCCACGGTGGTGTAGCCGTGGGCTTCCAACAAATCGTGGAAGAGCTTCATATTGAGCTCATTGTCTTCCACGATCAGGACGGTTTTGGCCATCCCCGGTCCTCACTTGCCCCAAGCGAAAAATTCCCCGGCAGCAAGCGCCCCGAGC
>Ga0210410_10004205_pt1 | contig 12633 bp, 11 predicted proteins | sample IncBWC4MmetaG_FD_161058 | JGI IMG/M metagenome (GOLD analysis project Ga0210410, IMG submission 161058) | Forest soil microbial communities from Barre Woods Harvard Forest LTER site, Petersham, Massachusetts, United States - Inc-BW-C-4-M | ecosystem: Environmental > Terrestrial > Soil >... | reverse complement strand
GGACGGAGAACGATGGGCTGGCCCTGCCGGCGATAGGCATCGCGCTCCTGCGCCACTTTGGCCGAGACTTTCGTATCGTTGTCGGCGGCGACCTGGAATAACTTGCTACCTTCGGCCGAGCGTCGAGTAGCCAATCCTACAATTGAATTTGCGCCTCCCACTGCTTGCGCCTTGTCGTAAAAGAATTGGGCGGTTTCGCGATCACCGTCGATCTCTGCCAGATAGCCGATGTTGTTCACCGCAAAAGCATTGTTCGGGTCGAGCGCGTAGGCGGTGCGAAAATCCTGATCGGCGGATTTCAAATCGTTGCGATTGAGAGCGGAAACACCCCGAATATTGAATTGGGCCATTCTCGCTTCGACGCTTTTCAAAGACTCCAGGCGGCCGCGCAGATCCCTGGCATTTTGGGCCGCCATTTCTGAAACCGGCTTCCCTCTCCAGGTTTTGTTCAGCGTGACTACGGCCGCGGCGTCGGAGTGGGTTGTAGCCGCTGAGTCGTAATATTTCAGCGCTTCTTCGGTCTCGCCTTCCATTTCCTTGGCCACGCCGAGGTTGTTAAGCGTAAAGACATTCCTGGGATCGGTCTTCAGGGTTCGCTGCAGCATAAGGTCAACTTCAGGAGCGCGCCCCTGCGAGAGCATGCGAACCGCCTCGACGTTATCGTGATTGATCTGCAGAGGCTGATCGGTGACCGCGAGCGCCTCTCTCATGGGATGGCCCTCGACCCGCTTCGAACTCGAAATGGCAATTACTGCGTCGGTCGGCTGCTCCAGCGCCAAGGCATAGAAGCGCTGGGCGCGATCCACCTGCCCCTGCAGCTCCGAAATATAACCCAGATTGTTCAGAGTGAAGGGGTCATCGGGATCTAGCAGGTAGGCTTTGTAAAAGGCCGTCTCAGCTTTATCGTAAGCGTGCTTCCGGACCGCCTCCACGCCTTCCTGATTCAAGCGTTGCACCGCGGTCAAATGGCTGCGCTTAGGCAAGGAGATCGTGAAGTCGCGTGCCTGCGCAAAGGCCGCGAGGGCGATGCAGGCGCCGGCCAAGCCAACCCTGATCCATTGCTTCTTGAGCATTCCAGCAACTCCTTGAGAGAGTGAGAGAGTTCTATTTTCGAGCACCCTTATGATGCCGTCCGGGAGTAATTGTTTGGCGCAAAACGTCTTATTTCCCTCCGATTTATGACTACCCTTTAATCATTAAAGGCATCCAAGGAATGCTTCAAATCTGCCAGTTTCAGAAGTGGGGTTGATATGAGTCGCTTAAGGTTTCGATTGGTCTCGGGAGTCGCCTGTACGACTCTGATTTTATTGGGCTTAGCCGCCGGTCAGGATGCTCCTGCCCAGTCAGTAGTTTCCGCTCCGTCAATTGCTCCCGCTCCATCTGCTTCCGCTCCATCAGTTGCCGCCTCTTCTGATGACGCCGCAGTCTCAACCGGGTCGCCGGATATCACCGTGGATCCCGCCAGTTTGCTGCCGGATCTGCCATCTTTGCCCAAGGCTGGCGCCAGCCTGGTGGGAGGAACCATCGCCAAGATGGACCGCGTGCGCGACCAGCTCACGGTACAGGTCTTCGGCGGCGGCAAGATGAAAGTCGACTATGACACCCGCACGCACATATTCCGCGACGGCGCCGAAGCCCCGGCCTCCGATCTGCATCCGGGAGATCGCGTCTATGTCGACACGATTCTGGACGGCAGCACGGTTTTTGCCCGCAACATTCGGCTGAAGACTTCGACTGCGGCCGGTGAGAGTCAAGGAGTGGTCGTATCCTACCGCGCCGACACAAACGAGTTGCAGGTGCGCGACATAATTTCGCCGCAGCCGCTGATCGTGCGGCTGAACGCCGGAACCCGCATTGTGCACGGTGACAAGATCGCTTCCAGCAGCGAATTGCTCCCCGGCACGCTGGTGGCAGTGAAGTTTGCGACCAAAGGCAAGAACGATCTTGCCAGCCAGATTTCGGTGCTGGCAGTCCCCGGAAACAACTTCACCTTCGCCGGACGCGTCACCGCGGTCGATTTGCGCATGGGCCTGCTGGTGATCCACTCCGCGACCGACGGCAAGACTTACGAAATCAATTTCGATCCCGCGGTTTTAGGAGTGGATGCGCGGCTTCGCCCGAACGCCGACGTCAGCGTGCTCACGCGCTTTGACGGCAGCCGCTACCAGGCGCAGAGCTTGACCGTGACTTCGCAGGAGTCCTCACAAGATCGATAACTCGATGTTCGGTGCTCGCGGCGCTGAGTTCAATTTCTCGCATCACCACCGCGAGTGACTTTGAGGCGATCCGAATAACTCGTGGCCAACTCCGATCTCACTTCCATTCTTTTCATTCTTTTGCTGCTGGTGGGCCTGGCTCAGTTGCTGGGCTATTTCTTTGTGAAGCTGCGCCAGCCGAAGGTGGTTGGCGAGATTCTGGCGGGCATCGTGCTCGGCCCCGCTCTGCTCGGCCGATCTCCCTGGGCTGCTCACCTGATGGAAACAGCGAAACGGCAGGCGGACGTTTTCAACTTCGTGTATTGGCTCGGCTTGCTGCTGTTGATGTTTCTCGCCGGGGCGGAGACGCGGCATTTATTCACCCGCGAAGAACGCAACGAAGTAGGCTGGCTTGCCATCGTGGGCAGCGGGGTTCCGTTCCTTCTCGCGCTCGCTTCAGGGGCGTGGCTGGTGCGTCCGGAGCTGGCGGGGCCGAACGGCAATCGCCTTTCGCTGATCATCATTTTGGCGGTCGGTGTGGCCGTCACATCGGTTCCCGTGGTTTCGAAAATCTTCGCCGATCTTAAAATATTGCACACACGGTTCGCGCGGCTTGTCCTCGGAGTTGCCGTTCTGGAAGACATCGTGCTGTGGCTTGCGCTGGCAGTTGCCACGGCAATTGCAGGAGAAAAAGTTCTTAAGCCGCGCGAGTTGTCCTATCACCTGATCACGACTGTGGCCTTCTTCGTATTGGGCTTGACCATCGTTCCGCGGGTAGTGAAGCGCATCAACAAATCGCGCTTGAATGTGATCGCGAAACATTCGCCGGTCGCTTACGCGCTTGCGGTCTTGCTGGCCTATTGCGTAGTTGCAGGCGCCTTGGACGTCAGCATCGTCTTCGCGGCTTTTCTTGCAGGCTTCGCGGTCGTACATAAGAAACGCAGGCTCTTCGCCGATGCGCTCGACTCCATCGGGAAAGTTTCGTTCGCCTTTTTTATTCCCGCTTATTTTGCCATCGTCGGACTGAAACTCGATCTGGTACGGGGATTTTCGCTCGAAATGCTCGCGATTTTCTTGCTTGGCAGTTGCGCGGCGAAAATTCTGTCGGTATCGCTGGCGGCGCGCTGCGCGGGATTTCGTGGCCTGGACCTGATCAATCTTGCGATTACCACTAATGCGCGCGGTGGGCCGGGAATCGTGCTCGCATCCGTGGCCTTCGATGCCGGAATTATCAGCCCCCGGTTCTACACCACGCTGGTGTTGGCAGCAGTGCTGACTTCGCAGATGGCGGGGGCATGGCTTGACTATGTGATGCGTCGCGGATGGCCGCTACTCGAGGCCACGCCAGAGGCGCAATTGGCCAATATCTCGGAGGCTGAGAATCCCTCCCTGGCATAGCGATTTCATTCTCCAACCCTCAACCTGTTTTACGATTTTCACTCTCCGTAAGGTAGCGAACACTCCGGCCATTACGTCAAGGCCATGCCCCCTTTCGTGCATCGGTACTATAGTCTTCGGCCCAGAGGTCTCCTACTTAGGTGATCTGTTTCTAACCCGCCTTCAGCCCTAAGCTGACTTCGTTCCCAGTTCATTCCCCAGAACGATTCGGTCAGCCACGAGGAAATCAAAAGGCTTGGCGGCCTTCCCTCAGCACTGGCCACAGATTCGAAAAATCCTCGGTTCCACTCCGCCTCTGAGGACTGATGCGCCGCGTGCGTTTGGCCGTTGCCGCTTTACTGACTGTTTCCCCATTGCTCCATGCAGCCACGTCTTTTGTAGTTCCGACTACTACGCTGGCGGCGCAAACCACCAACAACACCAGCGCGGCCGCCACGTTCACTACGCAAAATAACGGAAATCGCGGCGCGGGCAATATCAGCAAGGTCGATGTCCACTCGCTGCTCTATGCGGGAGCCTCGACCAAGGTTTACGCGCATCTCCTGCTCTGGTTCGGACCGGCAAATCACATGAACGTCGGCTATACCTCAGACGATCCGGTTCAGGTCCACAACCAAATTACGGACATGATCAGCCGCGGCATCGATGGGGTGATCATCGACTGGTACGGGCCTAATAATGCCATCGACGACGCCACTAAGCTGGTCATGGCGGAGGCCGAACAGCATCCCGGCTTCACGTTTGCCGTGATGGTCGATCAGGGCGCGATTCAGTCGGACTCGTGTTCTGGATGCACGCCGCAACAGGCCCTGATCGCGCAGATGCAATACGTGGAGCAGACTTACTTTACCTCGCCTGCCTATCTCACCCGTAACGGGCAACCGGTGGTCACGAACTTCGACATCGATCTGGTATACACAATCGACTGGAGTGCGGTAAACGCGGCGCTGAGCACGCATCCGCTTTTCTTGTTCGAAAATAATGGCGGCTTTACCCACACGGTGAGCGGCGGCGCCTACTCCTGGGTGATGCCGACGACAACCGATTTCGGTATGAGTTACCTGACCAGCTTCTACGATACGGGAGCGCTGGTGCCCGCAGAAATGACGGTGGGTGCGACCTACAAAGGGTTCAACGACACGCTGGCGGCGTGGGGATCGAACCGCATCATGACTCAGCAATGCGGTCAGACGTGGTTGCAGACATTTTCTGAAATCAACGGCCTTTACAACTCGGGCAAACAGTTGACCGATCTGCAACTGGTGACCTGGAACGATTACGAAGAAGCGTCTGAAATTGAATCGGGGATTGACAATTGCGTCACGCTAGCGGCGACGGTGGCGGGAAGCGCATTGCAGTGGACAATTCAGGGGGATGAAAGCACGATCGACCACTACACCGTTTACATCAGCACGGACGGGCAGAACCTAATGCCTTTGACGAATGTCGCGGCGGGCGGGCACGGGCTCGACTTATGCAGCCTCAACATCCCGACCGCGAACTATCAGCTATTTGCGCAGGCAGTCGGGAAGCCCACCCTGGCGAATCAGATGTCGGCTGCGATCACTTATACGCCGTCGTGCAACTCGAACATCATTCCGCCGACCGTTGCGCTGGGGGCCGCTCCTACGACGCTCACCATTCCCGCCGGACAATCGGCCGCTGTGACAGTTACTGCGCTGACGCAGTCCGGATCGTTGAACACGCCAATTGCGCTTTCCTGCGCTGGCATTCCCAGCGCGCTGAGCTGTATTTTTTCTCCGGCGATGATTACCCCGGGATCCGGCGCGGCAACTTCCCTTCTGACAATTTCCGCCCGAGCGAACAGGGTAACAAGTCCTGCAGGACCGCCCCGGAGACTGCTGCCGATTCGACTAAGCTGGCTGCTGCCCATCGGATTCGCGGGCTTTGTTTTCGCCGGCAGTTTGCCGCGTAGGCGCCGCGTTCAGGCGATCGCTCTGTTCGTTCTCATGGTCGTTGGCATGAGTACCATTTCCTGCGGCGGAAACACTTTCGCCTCGCCGAATGCCCTCGAGCCCGTTGCTTCCGTGGCCGTTCCCGTTGGACGGATCGCGCCTGTAGTCGCCAATTACGCGGTAACCATCCAGGGGAATTACGGCTCCAGCCAGCTCTCCACTACCGTCACCGTTGCCGTCCGGTAGGCGTTTGGCCGTGCGATTCACGGCGCGGGGCGCGGCGGAACGGTGAATCCAGCCGGCCGAATTGCGGTTCATCATGCGCAGGATCTTGCCTTTGAACGGCAGCCAGCCGGGAAGCTTGCGGACGCGACTGATTCGCCGCAGCGCATCTGCTTTCTGGTCGAGTTCAAAGTGGCGCAGGTATTTCAAGACGATCGTCGGCATGGTCATGCGCAGCGCGGTGGAGAAATTCTGCACCGCCATCGCCTGCTGCTTCTCTGAGTCGGTCAGGAGGTTGATCAGGCAAGCGGCGAGATTTTCTGCGTCGCCCGGCTTATAGAATTCAATCGCCAATTCTTCGCCTTCTCCCATCTGGCGGAAGTCAGGCAGATCGGCGCAGATGATCGGGACTCCGTAAGCACAAGCCAGGTGCGCCACGCCGCTGCATCCGGTGGACGACGAATAAGGCATGACCGCGACCGACGAACTCTGGAAGAGACTGGACAAACGATCCTCGTGGACGTAACCGGTAAATTCGATCCTCGGATCATTCGAACACTTCGCCTTCACGGAATCGACATAGCCCGCGGCCTGGGGATGGTCACCTCCAGCAACCACAAGATTCGCGTCGGGCAACTTCGCGGCGACGATCTTGAAGGCCTCGATCATCAGTTCGAGCCGCTTGTAAGTTCCCCATTTTCCAAAGGCCAGGATGCGATGATTCGGCTTGCCGCGCTGGGCGAAATCCGGATACTCCGGCCGCTGCGTCAAGACTCCGTGCGAGCGGACGTGAACGTTGTCACGGCCATATTTTTCGCTGAGGATCTTGCGATACCGCGGCATCAGAACAGAGACCGAGTTAGCGAGCAGAAGAATCTTGGTAGCTACCACTCCCGCAGCCTGATAGATCCGCGGATGTCGAATGCCGACGTCTTTTAGATCAACGGTGTCCATCAGGTGATGCAGAGTGACGTGGGTGTAACGGCCGTTGAGGCGGGTAAGCAGGGGCGTGAACAACCCCATGAAAGCAACGAACGGATTTTGCCCGAAGGTGCTAAAAAGCAGATTGAACCAGACGACATCCGGGTTATGACGAGCCACAGCGGCAAGTAACCGGGCGGAACTCGAGGGATCGTTAAACGACCAGCAGCGCTCGACTTCGAAGCCTTCCAACTCAGGTTGAGGGGAAGACAGCGTGTCGGCGAGAATCGTGACGCTCAACAAAGGATTGCGGCGCAGCTCCTGCGCGATGTGCAGTCCGTACTCGCTAAGCCCTGCCTGGCTTGGCGGAAACGTCGTCACTAGACAGATTCTCATTTATTCCTTCGAGTATTCCTTCGAGCTCCGAACCCAAGTTGGATGAACTCGGCATGAGAGATGTTGGTTGCATGTTGCAATCAACTCTTCGATCTTTGGCATGAAAGTTACGAAAGCCGGCTATTGCAAAGCGGGAACATCGGTCAAGGCGGCATCGGGCTGGGATGTGCGCTGAAGAAAAACTTCCCTGACATTTCTTTGCATGGCTTCGACACTGTTCGGCTCAATTACGGTGGAAGTGCCGGTAATTCGGCCAAGCTCGATGTAGGCGTTGCGATTGCCACGCAGAAACTCCAGAGGATATTCCGGCTTCCGCGCGAAAGCTTTGTCGGGATCGGCATCGATGACATAGGCAATATCCGGCTGAGGCACGAATGAGAGGACCAGCCGGATGAAGGCTCGAGCGATCCACGAGTGCAGCGGGAGATTGGCCAGTTCGTCGTAAATGTAACGGTCAAAAATGACCACATCGGTATCGCTATTGCGTAATTTGTGCACGGTTCGCCGGAGATTGACGGCGTCGGCAAAGTAAAAAAAGAAACGCGAGAGCGTGATCGGAGTTGAGGTCACATTTTTGTCGCGGCGAGTCAACGGCCGGTCGGGTGAACCGACTCCCGTATCTCCTTTGAACGCTTTCAGGCTCATGTACTCGCGGAGACTGGAAAAGACGACAACATTGTCCCAGAAAGTAAGCAGGCGAGTGCGCAACCGCGACTCCCGCAGCCAAGCCTCGAGAGAATTAATCTGGGTGCTCTTGCCAGCTCCGTCGATTCCGGAAAATGAAATGATAGTCAACGTCGGTCTCGATTGCACATCTGGTTAGTGCGCGCCCGGGGGCCGGCTCGATGTGGCTTGCGTCAAACCAATTACGGTTCCAACCGCAATCCCCGCACCAATGATGGCTCCGGTTCTGATGATGATGGTACGGCGGCGGCGCTGTTTGGCAGGCGCGATGGCCAGTCCCGCAGGCTGCGACGCGGCGACTCCGGTAGTATTCGGGGCTTCTGCCGCAGCCGTACCCACAGGTTCCTGCTTCTTTTGCGTGGATGGAGCGTCTTGAGTTTGACCTTGCGCAGGAGTCTGGCTGGGTGCGGACTGACTCTGATCCTGTGCCGGCTGAGCCGGAGTCGAGGATTGAGCGATCAACCGGGGCAGGCCAAACGGAGCCGGCAATGGTGACGCCTCTTTAGAAACAGTCGCACGAGAAAGAGTCGACCCTGGGCTCTCAGGCAGTTCGGTGATTTGTGCCTGATCGTTGCCACTCGATTCCTGAGCCATTCCCGGTAGCGCCGCGAAGCTGGCACTCAGAAGACCCGAACACACCCATCGGACAACCACTTTTTTTCCAGCTTGCACGGCACCCTCCGGCGGACGGATTCGACCTCGTTTAAGCGATGGACGTTTCGCTAAACAAACTTTAGCTGGCAGACTTCAAGTTGGGCAGCCGATATCCGCCCGCGTACCACGGCATACTGGCAGCGCTTTCGGGCGTTGCAATGGCGTGGAAGCTCCGCGCTGCCTCTTCGGCGGAGTCGAACACCTCGAACAACCGGTCGACGCGCATCAATTCCAGAATGGCAGCCGACGACGGCGAGAGAGCGGCGAGTTTCAGATCCCCGTCCCGCTTCATCGCTTCATCCATGCAGTGCAGAAGAATCTCGATGCCCACGCTGTCCATATATTGCACTTGAGAACAATCCAACACGAGGCGAGGACGATCCACTTCGAGCAACGGCTCCAAGTCGCGCATAAATGCTTTTCCCTCAGCACCGTTCAGTCGTTCGGGAAGCTCCATTACGATCACAGGACCCCTGGTATACATTTCAATCACCCTTGAATTGGATTCGCCCCAAGCTGCCATGAATCTGGCGCCGATGGCTTTTCTGGTTTTGAATCGAGTGGCTGTAAAGCCACAACCTGTTGCACATCCGGGACACTCGCGTGCGCGTCATCCCACTGGATTAAACCCCGGTTCCTGCCTTTAGTTTTCTTAGATGCGCCGTTCACGCGAATAATTGCCGGATCGGAAATCTCCAGTGCAATTTCGCGATTGAGACTGAGAAATAAATTTCCTTCCGCTATCGCGTTGCAAACGTCGAGCCAAATTCCGACGTGCGTGTCGGAAAGGACCGAACTATTTTCGATTACTGTTCCGCAATCAACGCAACAATCTTCTTCGATGTTGCTGCAACGCGTGACCAAGGCATCCTGTTGAACTTTAGATCTGCGGCCTATGTACGCTGGCGCAACGACTCGCGCACGGCGGTGAGCCTCCGCGCCCTGATCCATCCAAATTCCCGGTTTAACTTCGCGACCGGAGGGACGCGCGACGCAGCAATTTTGAAACATATCGCAGGCGAACTGGCGAAGACTCTTGGGGCCGGTCGCGCGGATTACATACTCACGAACAAAATATGCGGATGCAGAGCCGTGCTTCGCATTCAATATCGCGCCTAAGTCCCCATCTTGAGACTGCGAGCAACTGACCACCCACAAATCCATCGGTCCTTCACGATCGAACGATCGCGTCGCGACTTGCTGTGCTTCGCGATGGAAGTAATAGAAGTCCAGCAGATCGGTTTCCGCATAAACACTCGCCGATACGACAAACGAGTGCTCAATTCCTGCCTCCGCGTGATCTTTTAACTTCGCTTGAATGGCAGCGCAGAAATCCGTTACAACCTGAAACCTCACGTCACCAAACTTGCCGGCGATCGCTTGCACACTTTCCGCAATGTCGGCCGCCACCAGAACCGACACAATCTCCGCGTCGGCCCTCAGCAGTCGGTCAATGGTGCGCTCCACCATTGACCGCCCCAGCACGTCAACACAGGAGAAAGGCTTCGAAAAAAAGACTTCCTCCTCACTGGCTTTTTTCGGGGTCACGCTGAAAGGCTGACGGTCCGATCCGATGATTACGATGGCTCCTGGCCCCACTGAATTGGTCCTCTCTCGTTTCTCGTTGGGGATCTTGAGTCCCCTTTATCGTTGCTCCAGCGATGCACTTACATGTTGAAAGAAAGTGAGGTCGAATCGGTTCCACCGGCGAGGGCCGCATCGCTCACGCGGTTGGCCCGGCGCAGAGTGCGGCGCTTGGGGAAGAGAAGGTCGCGCATCTTCATCTTCGCCTTGTGCAGTTGCGACTTCGAATTTCCCACGGAGCAGTCGAGCATTTCGGCAATCTCGTGGTGCTGGTAGCCTTGGACTTCATGCAGCGCGAAGATCTTGCGGCAGCCCTCGGGCAGATCCTGCATGGCGCGGCGCAGAGCGATGCGGTCAACGGCGCCACAAAGATGCGGATCAGCTTTGCCCACATCGCGGCGCAACGATGGCGACTCAGCCGAGACGGGCTCGTCGAGCGACAAAATCGGTGGAGTCTTGCGGCGGCGCAGCTTCATCAGCACCGTGTTCACTGCGACGCGATACAGCCATGTAGAGAACGCAGAATCGCCGCGGAACGATCCTACGCTGCGGAAAACTTGCAGGAAGGCTTCCTGCGTAAGATCCTCGGCTTCGGCAACATCCTTCGTCATCAAGAGGCAAACCGAATACACACGCTTCTTATGAGTTTGAAAGAGCGTGGCAAAAGCCTGTTCGTCGCCGCTTTGCGCGCGTTGGACCAGGCTACGTTCGGAATCATCGCGGCCTACTTCGGGCCGGGCGGCAATCACATTCGCTGCTGTCGCGGAAATCACGCAAGTCGCCACTTTAGTTCTCCTTGGTTCGGACTAGGGTGCTTGTCTTTGCTTGCCATTGCTCCGGGGGAGCGTTCCAGCTTGCAAATGAAGAGTAGCGGCAGAGGTCTTTCCGTCCCATCGGGATGCTCCTGTAATTGAATCTAAGACTTGCTGTACAACCCCTAGGCGGCGAAGTATTGAGGACTTCTGACTGACTCTTTTTGGAGTAAATTCGCATCGAGTTCGCAACTTTTCTTTTGAAAGCGTGTTGCATATGCAGGCATTAAAAAAATTGCCGGAGCCGACGCAAAATTTGATTGCGACCGCTCCGGTGAAAAGGAAAACCGATCTTCTAGTCCCTAATAGAGCTTGAAACCTACCTCCACGCTGATTTGCACGTTGACCGGATGACCATCCTTCATGGCAGGCTGGAAGCGCCACTGTTGCACCGCCTCGATCGCCTTAGTGTCCAGCCCGTGTCCCAGGCCGCGCACAACTTTAATGTCGCGCGGATGACCTTGATCGTCCACAATCAGCCAGAGAACGCACATTCCCTGCGTCTTGGCGTTGCGTGCTTCTTCTGTGTATTCAGGGTCAGGGGCAGAAATGGCCGTTGGAGCAGAGATCCCGCCGCCGACCTTAAAGACTCCGCCACCGATGCCTCCGCCGCTACCAGCTCCAACGCCGGCGCCATGACCGACGCCTACGCCGCCGCCGGAACCAGAGCCAATACCACCGCCCGATCCGGTTCCATTTGAGGGAGGAGCTGACGGCATTGCAGCTGCCGCTGGATTCCCTAAATTCGGCATGTGATTGTCAGCCAGGCGCACCTGCGGCGGAACTACGACCGTGGGCTCAACCGCCAGCTTAGGATGATCGTTGCGCAAAACAATCTGAGGCGGAGTGATCTGCTGCATCGCGAGCTTGGGCAGCCGGCCTTTCGGCGCTTCCAGGCGATCATGATCTCCACCACCGCCGCCGCCGCCAACAATTTGTTTCGCGACTGGCAAGGCATACGAGTCGGGCGAGGGCGCGATTAGCGTCACAATTTCGCGCGGCTTGACCTGCTCCACCACCACATGATGACCATACGTGGCCCCGCCCAGGATCAGGCCGAGTAACACGATGTGCACGGCCGCGGAACCGACCAGACCGTTGGACCGATAATTGTTGTACTGACCCCAAATCGCTTCCGGAGCAAGCGTTTTCTCACTCGGCAAACGAGGACTCCTCTTGAACGGCTTGATTACCTGCTCCGGCGCACCGCCGGCATAAAACGGCTCAATGACTCCCGCAGACGAAACTGGGATGAGTGAATTGGCAGAGTGGCGGACACTTTGAGAATTCGACATAAACACTCCTGATGGCGCTACAACAACTAAAACCCCGGTTAAGTTAGAAACTCTTTGTAAAAATGCGTTCTACTCATTGCATTTTTTACTTAAGGAATGGTGGGGTCTTTTTTTCCCCCACCATTCCATTCGCGCGTTCGAAACTGTTTAACAAACTTGTTAAAGTTCTAGAGCCGCCCAGCGAGCAGCAGCACAACGACTATCGGCCGGCGGCTTCAGAACCGTTGTCGACCGGCTTCACTTCGCTCTTCTCCTTGTCCTTGGACTGGGCCGAATAACGGCGAACCGCAGCCAGGAAAGGTGCGCTCGTTTCCTTCGGTTGCACTTTTCCTGCCAAGATGTCGGAGAAAGGCACGAAGCTTCCGTACAGAACCCGGGTTTCGTCCTTATCCTGCGTAATCGTTGATCCATTCAGATCGATTCCCGCAAACACCCCGCGCGCTCGCGAGTACGTGAGAACTTCCGCCTTCAGCTTCCAATCTGTGTCGGCGGCGGCATCACGTCCGACCGGTCCAGCGGCTGCGGATGCATCGCCGCCGAGCTTGAATTTGCTGGA
>Ga0210410_10004203_pt1 | contig 12636 bp, 15 predicted proteins | sample IncBWC4MmetaG_FD_161058 | JGI IMG/M metagenome (GOLD analysis project Ga0210410, IMG submission 161058) | Forest soil microbial communities from Barre Woods Harvard Forest LTER site, Petersham, Massachusetts, United States - Inc-BW-C-4-M | ecosystem: Environmental > Terrestrial > Soil >... | reverse complement strand
TGTACTCCGCTCCTTTGGCTGTCAAAGAACGGCCACCAGCGGAATACCTTGCCGCATTCCACGGGGGCTCCGCATGTATGAACGCCTAAAGTCTCTCCTCGGAATAAGCCCGACGGTCAGTTCGTCAGCGTCCCTCTTTCCCCGCCCCACATCCACAACCGAAAGCGTTCCTAAACCAGAAGAGCAGGGCGTTCCACAACAGTCGACGAAAATCATTTCCCTGGAATCTCGCCAGCGCCCGCGAACCGGTATCTCTTTCGTGGTTGACGATGTCGTGACCACCAAACGTCAGTTTTCTGTAACCACTCTGCGCGAAAACCTTGAGCTTCGCAGCGGTTCTTCCATTCTCATCATGCCCGACCAAAATGAACCTGCGCTCGCCCCGGGCGGCTTCCTTCGACAAACAACAAATCGGGCGGAAGCCGATCGGCATTCTTTTGTTCACCCGCTGATCGAAGCGGTTCATCTCGCCTTTAGTGAACATCGCCCTCTCATTCTCTCGCCGGATTGCATTTGGCTGACCATCGTTCAGGGCTTTGCGCATCACCTTCACGAGAACGCCGAATCCTTACGCGGCCGCATCGTCGCACACGACGAAAAAAAGATCCTCACCGTCCGAACAGAATCCCTGGACGAGAACCATTGGCCGGAGATGATTTCCCAATTTTCAGAGCAAATCCGACGGAATTCCGATCCCGTGCTCCACGAGACGCTGCTGTGCAATTTCTCGACAACCACGCCGAAGATCAGAACTTCGTTTGAGGTAGCGCTCATGGATGCCTATCAGCGCTATTTCGAATATAACGCGATGTGTGTTTGCGGAATACCAACGGTCACGTTGGAAGGAACACCCGATGATTGGCAACGAATGCGAGATCGAGTCGAAGTGCTGGCAACCTTCGATCTCGCGTGGTGGACTTCCAGACTAACCCCGATTCTGGACCAGTTTGTCACCACCTCTATGGGCAGCCCCGATCGCGCCTTCTGGCAAGCCATCTACAAACCGACGCATTTCTATTTTACGGATTCGGCTACCGGATGGATTGCTGACCTCTTCCCGTATCTTTGTCAGCGACTCTCCAAGCCCAAATTCTGGCGGAATAACATTTTCGAGACGGAACGCCGAGACTGGCTACCCGTTGATTCCAATTCTGGCGGCGTAAGTGTAGCACTCAGATCCTTTCCTTGTGGGCTCTCCTGTGCTCCCGTTAAGATTCAGTTCTCCGACTCTTCACGACCATTAGGCGTCGTTCTGATGGCTGGCTTTTTCGGGGTTTTCCAAGACCCAGGAGATCATTCCCTCTCGCCAGAAATTGCTTGGGCCGTAGTCTGAGAGACCCCGAGCCGGCCTAACCGGTGGTGAAGATGGGGAACTACTTCAGGCCTTGAAACAGCTCAGATCGGAAAGTCTGAAAACCAAAAATCGAACCGAATGACGATGTGGCACACTCACTCCTGACTGTGCAGGTGCCTCACACGCCGTACTTGCGGGTGGGTCTTAAAATACAACTTCAAGACGCGACGCGCGCCTGGTTCATAACTTTGTCCGTTCACACATGGAAGTTCTGGTCGGGACGGATTTCTTCACTGTGGAAGTCCTTACCCTGAACGGGTTGGTTACTTACTATGTCCTGTTTTTCATTCAATTGGAGAGTCGGCGGGTGAACGAAATGCAACCATGGAGGAGTGGGGATTTCTGAGAGGCTGCCACTACCTGTTGCATGACGGCGATGCGAAGTTCTGTGCATCATTTCGTGAACTGATCGAATCGAGGAACGTGGACACGATTCGCCTGCCCGCGAGGAGCCCGAATTTGAACTCGTTTGCGGAGCGCTGGGTGAGATCGGTCAAAGAGGAATGCCTGTCGAGGCTGGTTCTGTTAGGGGAGGGTTCACTGCGGCGAGCGTTGAAGCAATATGTGGTGCATTATCACGAGGAGCGCAACCACCAGGGTAAGGAGAATCTGATTTTGTTCCCTCTGCAGACGGAAGGAGCAAGAAATAGAAAGGCAGCGGTGCGGTCTCGGGAGCGGCTGGGCGGTCTGCTGAAGTACTACGAGCGGGAGGCGGCGTAGGCGTAGAGGTAGGGACAGCGGGTCATGTGCGGCAATCTCATATACATAAGATGCGTGCAGTCTGGGCCCAAGCAAATGGTCTGCCGAGCCTGATTTGTCATGAACCTACGCTGGAAGTGAGTTTCGTGCGTGGGGCAGCGGGCACGACGAGTTTTTTCACCATACGGGTGTAATATTCTCTGTGTAGGTGGACTCGTGAATCACCGCACCTTGGCCCCAACTTTTCTTTTCATTCTCTTCGTTGGTTCCCTTTTGACTGCGCAGCAAACACCCGATTCCACCAACAATCGCTTGGCAACGATTCTTCATCTACCCGTTTTAACGTCGGACGACTGGCGGGTACTTTTCTCGGAAGCCGAGTCAGGGAATGTGGCTGCGCAGTATTGGCTCGGTAGAATTTACGATGCGGGTAGACTCCTCCCGAAAGACGGCGAAAAATCAGCTCGCTGGTTTCAGAAATCTGCCGAGCAAGGCTACGCCCCCGCAGAGTTTGCCGTCTGCCTCATGCACGCGAATCGCAAAGACGCTGAGAGCGAACAGTGCATGTGGCGCGCAGCCGCGAAGGGTGTACCCGAAGCGGAGTTTTGGATCGGTGTGGCCTATGATCAGCATCTCTGGTTTGGAATCACAGATAAGCGGGAGGCATTTAAGTGGTTCAAACTAGCCGCGGAACACGGCTATGTTGACGCTGAAGCTGAATTGGGACAATGCTATGACGATGGCGATGGCGTCGAGCAAAACTATGCTGTAGCCGCCGAGTGGTACCGAAAAGCGGCAGAACATGTTCCAAACTTAGGTGGAGCGGGGTATGGAAGAAACAATCTGGGGCTTCTCTACATGGCGGGCCAAGGTGTTCCAAAAGATTATGTTCAGGCTTACCTGTGGTTTTCCTTGGCCGACAACGAAGCAAACCTCAATGCCGCCCGAGCCGAGATGACCCCACCACAAATTCTCCAAGCCCAGCAGATGGCCGACGAATGGAAGAAGCAACATCCCGACCCTGCTATCTACTGAGGGACTAGAGTCGCAAAACCTGTCTCTGGCGAATTGATACCGTGGCAAGGCTTTCGATGCGGTGTAACACCGTTAAATTCTGATCGCTTTGTTGCGCCTTGCGATTTCTTCTTCTTGAATGTCGTTGATTTCAAAGGCATTCGCGCCGGATAGCATTTTCGCTATGGACAGATGCTCGGGAAGACTGGAAACGCTGCAACCCGCAACTGCGGCTCAGTGATTTGATTTGAGAGCTTCGGTAGTCTATCTTGGCGGAGTGGCGACTCGCGATGAATATCTGCGAGGCCAAAAATAATCAAGGGCGCATCGGCCGTTAGGCTTTTGCGCCCTCTTTTTTAGAGTTCCCCATTACCCATTCGTTGCACTTGGATCGCAGCGAGCCCTGGGCTGCGGCTTCGTACAGCGTTGCGGCCCGTGACTTCAACGGCGTGCGAAACGCCGTCCAAGCCTGGCTGCACACGCGCTTTTTCTCCGCCGTGTGCCTTAACGCGTGAAGGCGGGTTAGCCCGGGGTAGCGGGCCGTTACTTCGCCGCTATGGTATCGAATTTCCCCGACCCTTCCTCATAAAAGAGCGCGCCTTCCGTCTTGTCACCGCCGCTCCAATGCGTGTGGCCGCCCGGGACTCGGAGGAACTCACCCGGCCCCACACGCTTTTCGCCCGCATCATCTTTATAGAGATAAGCGCCTTTGACAACGACTATCCACAGATCGCTCGTATGCGTGTGCATTCCCGCGTCGTACCCCGGCGTGAACTTCGTGAATGTGGCGTGAGGCCCCTTGTCCGGGTCGCCCCAAAGTACGGCCATGGAGACCCCCGCCGCCGGCGATTCCTTGAACTTGGCCTTATCTGCAGCCACGTAGATCACGCTCTTCTTCTTCGTGCTCGACGCTTTCTGGGCTTGCGAAGCACCCATCGACGCTGCGGCAATGATTAAAGCCGCTACTCCTGACACGATAAGTGATTTCTTCATTTCGTTTTCCTCCGTAAGTTCTTCAGCTGGAATTTCTGTTTGGCTGCCCGGATGGGCACCGTTATACACCCGAGTCCGCCAATTGCGGCAAGTATTCCTGTTAATGCGAATTGATACCGTGGCAGCGAAACGATCGCGTCCTCGAAGCGCGCAGCAACTAAGAACGCCAACACCGGATGATTTCATTCGAGCTTATTGCAGAAGTTGCCCGGATACCGCCGTGAGCGAGAGTCTTTAGAAAGTCAGGCTGCGACTGGTGTTTGGTATGGGGCTCGACAATGTGGTTGCCATCGAAACGAGCCGAGATTGGCTACTGGTCGTGACACGGTTGTATCCGGCGTTCGCCCCTTTAGTGAGGTATGCGTGCGATGGTTGTTGAAATAGGTCTTGATGATCCGGCGCGTGTATTGATCCATGACCACCAGGACCCAGTGGGACCGCAACGTGGCCGACTCGCACCTGAACAGATCCATGTTCCAGAGACTATCTTTCATGTGGCCGAGGAAACAGCCAGGAGGGACCATCGGAGTCCTGTCCCGGCCGGTAGTGATGGGCGAGAATCCTGTGGATGTGGAACGCCAAGGCCGGGCCGGCATCCGTCGGCGATTCGGTGAGAATAGCATCCGGTACTTTTGCTTGCTCATGGTTTTGTGAAAGGCTAGCAGTGTCGAGGGCTTCAGTACAATTGCGAACGGAGTAGACGAGTTGGACGCACCAAGAGCGCCAGCAAGCCGGCGAGGATGCGGTCCGACGAGGGCAGATTGTTCGATCGAAGTCGGGAGCGATTCGCGATCAGCAGTTGGTGCTTGAGGATAAGGGACTCCGCAACTAGGGAACGGACTCCGCCAGGACCGAGCAACGGGGCCAAGGTGGTGATCAAGTGGATGAACAGAACGACCAGATTACGCATCGCAGAATCGTAGCAGGACGGGGATTCCCGAGGAATTATGGGCGAAATAACGATTCGCTAGCCACAAGTGAGTGCGCGTCCGCTCGTAGTATTCGAAATACGACTTCATGGTCGGAGGCGGAGGGCGCCACGGAAGAAGAAGTCGCAGGCTTCGTTGTGCCGCTGCCAATCTCCAAAAAATCGGGCTCCGTCCAACCACATTCGCCTGCCGAGACATTGCAGGAAGGTCAGGTTCCGACGGTTCGACGTTTCTGGACGGATGGTCAACACAGTAGTTAGCTCCCTAAAGCCGAATAGTGCTCAATGGTTTCAATTGTCCTCGGAAAAAGAGTATCGTTCGTTCGGGTGTTTCCGTGACGACCACGAACGACCTTCGTCGCTACCCTCGTGTTTCCTCTCCGAGCGGGACCATTTTGGCCTGGCAGACTGCCAACAAACGAGAACTCTCGCGTGTGGCCAATCTTGGATTGGGTGGGTTGTACATCCGCACTAGTGAGCCTCCTCCTCCGGGAACTTTCATCCAGTTGCTCCTTGATGTGCCGACTGGGGAGGTGCGGGCGCGCGCCATCGTCCAACGGAGCAAACCCAAAGAAGGTATGGGTGTGAAGTTTGTGGCGATGGATCAAGAACACCGAGCGCGATTCGCTCAATGGCTTAAGCATCTATCAACCAAAGCCAGCAAGCTGTAATTCGGCTCCCTCAAAATCGGCACGCAAGTTCGCGAACTTGCTAACTCAATTCGGTGGGCACATCCACAAGCGGGAGTTTCTGTTATCGCCGCCGTGATATGATCCGCACTGGCGGTGTAGACCGTCACCTCTCCCAGGGGGACTCAATGAACATCGATTTCAATCCCGGAGATGTTGTTCGGCACAAGTCTGGTGGCAAGGACATCACTATTATCAGAGTCGAAGTGGAGAGCGTGGCCGGTGTTACCAAGAAGGTCGCCCTTTGTGGCTGGTTCGAAGGCCAGAGTTTTCACGAGGAGACGATTCCAGTTGACATGCTGGAGTTCGTGAATCGATGGTTCGTCGCTGGCGGTTAGCATACACAGAATAAGCGCGAATTTCAGCGGCTTCATCTGACAGCGTAAAACGCCGTCCCCTGTGGTCCGCAAAGACCCCATTCAGCGGTTTTCAACCACTGTAACATTGTTACATTCTGAGTTCTTTGTTAGGACTGCCTCGCAAATTCATCTTGTGGCCGACGAAATAACAATTCGCCAGAGACACGCAACTGCGCTGGACGAAGGTGGAGAGTTGGGGGGAGTGGGCTCGGAGGAGTGAAGGTTGCTACCTGTTGCGTAGCAACGTGATCGACTGGACGCCGGAAGGGTTGTGGCGCGCCTACGTGCAACTCACCGAAGCCGAGGCCGCCTTTCGGGTGCACAACTCGGACTTACCAGATCCGACCGGTATGGCATCACCGCGAGCATCGCGTGGGCGCACACGTCCTGGTGTGTTTTCTGGCCTATGTTGTGGAAGACGCTGGCAGCCGGCCGACAGGGCGGACTCGGCGATAAGCCACGGAAAAAATTTGAAGAACTCTGTGAGATCAGTTTGGTCGACGTGATCTTGCCCACGCGCAATGGTGTGGAGGTGCACAAGCGCTGCATCAGCCAACCGACCGAACATCAACGGATCCTGCTGCACCGGCTCGGCATGAAGCTGCCCATGGCATTAGAACAGATACAAATGTAGTGGAAACTTCGTTGCACTCACATTGATTCCAAAGACTTTATTCGCGTAACTGCGGAAGTTCGGTTAGGGGTTCACCCCAACCATTTCGGTCCAACTTCGGTCCAATTCAAGAGCAAGCCCATGCCCCACACCTACAGAGTCTTTTAAAAGAGAGCGTCCGGCCGTGAAATTTCCGGACATTCTGGAGCGTAGTGATATGTGGGAGTGACATATATGGGCACGGCCCTGGACCAGGAATGGAAGAAAGGGAGCGCGGAGCTACTGATTCTCTCTCTGCTCGAAGATCAGCCTCGCCACGGTTACGACATCGGAAAGCTCATCGAACAGCGCTCTGGCGGCATCCTGAGTTTCCATATTGCCTCGCTCTATCCGCTGCTCTACCGGCTGGAAAATCGAGGCCTGATCCTTGGCCGTTGGGTCGAGAAGCCTAATCAAAGGAGGCGGCGTTACTACCGTTTGACACCGCAAGGTCAAAAAACTCTCGTTCAGCAGCGCCAAAGTTGGCGGGCATTTGTCAGCGCAGTCGGCCGCATCGCAGGAGTGGAACATGCCTAAATGGAAGGACGAGGTTAGAAAACAATTGACGGGATTGAATCTTCCGCCTGCCCGTGAAGCGGAAATCATTGAGGAACTCTCAGACCATCTCGAGAGTCTTTACGAGGAAATAATCGCTGAGGGAACTACCCCGGAGAAAGCCCTTCGCGAGACTCTCTCCAGCCTAAGCTACAGTGACTTACTCGCAGAATTACGTGCCGCTGGGCCGACAGCTCCCCGCAGTTGCATTCCAGCTGGTGCTTCGAATTCGGACCATCTTTTTACGGATCTCTGGCAGGATCTTCGTTTCGCAGTGCGAATGCTGCGCAAGGCTCCGGGGTTCACGGCGGTTGCCGCGCTCACTCTCGCGCTGGGTATCGGGGCCAACACCGCCGTCTTCACGATCATCAACACTCTTCTCTTAAATCCACTTCCCGTGGCGAATTCCTCAGAGCTGGTGGCCATCAATACAACGCAGGCAAAAGCGGCCAGGCAAACTGGCGAATTCCAGCTTATGTCCTTCCTGAATACCAAGGATTTCAGAGACAGAACTCATTCCTTCAGCAGCTTCGCGGCTCATTCGAATCCGACGGCAATCACTATGACCAATACGGGAGAGGCGCGTCGGATTTTCGTGGAAATCGTGACTGCCAATTACTTCGAGACTCTCGGCCTCCACCCGTTCATGGGCCGGTTCTTTCTTCCAAGTGAAGACGTCACGCCGGGCGCTGCCCCTGTCGTCGTGCTTGGATATGCAGCGTGGCAAGGCCGCTTTGGCGGAGCTTCGGACATCGTTGGACGAACTATCAAGCTCAACAATACCCCTTACACGGTAATTGGTATCGCTCCCAAAGGCTTTAAAGGGCTGTACGCGGTTTTTGGTCCCGATGTGTGGGTGCCATCGATGATGGCGGAACAGATCTTGCCGGCTGGGCAAGGGAATGCCCTTCGCGACCGCACAATTACTCTCTTTACCGGAGTTGGAAGGCTAAGACCAGGCTTTACGCTCGTTCGGGCTCGCACCGAATTGAACATTGTTGCCTCCGCTCTCGAGAAAGAGTTTCCCGATGAAGATCAGGGGCAAGCCGTAACGCTCCGTCCATTGAACGAAGCCGCCTACGGTCCGGAACGGCAACCGCTGCTATACGGAAGCACTTTGCTGATGGCTATCGTCGGACTTGTGTTGCTCATTGCGTGCTCGAACGTGGCCAATCTGCTTTTGTCTCGAGCCGCTGTGCGACGCCAGGAGATAGCCGTTCGCTTGGCTCTGGGCGCCGGACGCATGCGCCTGATTCGTCAATTGTTAACCGAAAGCGTTTTGCTTGGCCTTCTTGGCGGCGTTCTCGGATTGCTGTTCGGCTATGCCGGATGTCAGTTTCTGTGGTCCTTTCGTCCACCCGAATTTGCCTTGAACTTTGCTGAGCTGCGAATCAGCCCGAGTGTGTTCGTTTTCGCGTTGGTAGTCTCGATCCTGACAGGCCTCCTATTCGGCGTCGTGCCGGCTCTGCGGACTTCGCGCACACCTGTCTCCGAAGTGCTGAAGGAAGAATCGCGCGCCGCGGGCCGAAGTCGCAACCGCATCAGCCTGGCAAATACATTGCTCGCCGGCCAGGTGGCGATTTCTCTCGTTTTGCTAGTCGTTGCCGCGATGGTTCTCCAAAGCATCCGGCGTGAGTACACAATCGATCCTGGCTTTCAGACAAAGCGCATGGCCCTTTTCATGATGTATCCTGGCCAAGCGGGCTACGATCAAACGCGCACGGAACAGTTTTACAAGCAGGCGCGCGAGCGCATTGGCAGCGTACCGGGCATCTCGTCTCTTTCCTGGGCCGCAAATCTTCCACTTTGGGGCCGCAAGGAAACGGGCGTAGTAATTGAAGGGCAAGAGCAGCGCAAGAAATCGGGAGCAATTTCGGCGGTCGTAGACACCGTTGATCTGAACTATTTTTCAACCGTGGGTATCTCGTTTGTCGAAGGCCGCGACTTTACCCAAGAAGATCGCGACATTTCGACTCCCATCGCCATCATCAACGACACAATGGCTGCCAAGTATTGGCCGAACGAAACCCCGCTTGGCAAACGGCTGCAGTTGCCGCGTGGAAAGGATTTTGTGCAAATCGTTGGCGTTGTGAAGACTGCCAACTATCAAACGCTTGGAGAGGCTCCGCAGTCGTGCGTGTACATCCCGCTGCGGCAGAACTACTCTGATGCCATGATTCTTTATGTCCGAACCGAACGTGATCCATCCGCAACACTCGCTGCTGTCCAAGGCGAAATTCGCAGTCTCGACCCGGGGCTGGCTGTCGAAGACATTCGCACGGGAACGAAAGTCATTGATCAGGCGCTCTGGGGAGCGAAAATTGGCGTCAGCTTGCTTGGAGTATTCGGCCTTTTGGCGCTGGGCCTCGCGTCCGTCGGTTTGTACGGCATCATGGCGTACTCCGTGAATCAGCGCCGACGCGAAATTGGCATACGCATGGCTTTGGGCGCCGGTCAAGTGAGCGTGCTGCGTCTGATTCTTCGCCAGGGAATGATGCTCGTCATCAGTGGGGTCGGACTCGGGTTACTGCTCTCATTTCTGATGGGGCGCGCTCTTTCCAAGTTCCTGTATGGCGTTGGTGGATACGATCCTGTGAGTCTTATCGGAGCGTCGCTCGTTCTCCTGACTGTCGCAATGGTCGCGTGCTATCTTCCAGCAAGACGAGCGAGTCAAGTGGATCCACTCGTCGCACTCCACGAGAGCTGAGAATTCACCGTTCTTCAGCAGCCAGTAAAATCGCGAAGCTAAGCAACCTGTCTCTGGCGAATTGATACGGTGCCAGTGAAACGATCGGATCCGGCAACTTAAGTTGATAACCAATCTGGTCGCAGCCGGACTTCTTTTCTTCCGTCTCATGTTCCGATCGCGCGCGGCCCTCCCACTCGAAGATGATCCAACTTGTGTGCGCTGTTCGTATTAGCGAGGTTGAAGGATCGGAGTCGCGAAACGCACTGCAATTGAGAACGCAAACACCGGATGATTTCATTCGAGGTTTTTGCAGAGGTCGACCGGATACCGCAGCGAGCACGAATCGTTGAGAAATCAGGCAGCCACCGGTGTCTGATAGCGGGCCCGACAGTGTGGTTGCCATCGAAACGAGCCGAGATTGGCTACTGGTCGTGACACGGGCGTATCCGGCGTTCACCCTTCCCATGAGGTATGCGTGCGATGGTTGTCGAAGTGGGTCCTGAAATCGAGCAGCTTGTTTTCTAGATCTGCCGTCGTCCAGAACAAGATGTGAACCAAAATACCCGCGTCGGTGCCGATTCGCCCTTCCACAAACGGATGGGAGAGGGGAACGTTGGGGATGTCTTGATTTCTGTCACCTCCAGTATCCGCAGATTGGCTTGCCATTGGTGGAACCGATAAAGCGGATCGTTCGGAGCTGGCGCACTGGCGTCCCGCGTTGCTATCGAATGGCGCGGTTGAACATCCGACAGAGTGCGACACCGTCGACCTTCCCGCATGGACACCGAAACCAATGATCCGGCGCGTGTATTGATCCATGACCACCAGGACCCAGTGGGACCGCAACGTGGCCGACTCGCACCTGAACAGATCCATGTTCCGGAGACTATCTTTCATGTGGCCGAGGAAACAGCCAGGAGGGACCATCGGAGTCCTGTCCCGGCCGGTAGTGATGGGCGAGAATCTTGTGGATGTGGAACGCCAAGGCCATCTATTGTGCGATTCGCGGACGGCCCCAGTTGGGATTACGCTGCTTCATTTCGACGACTGCACGGACGAGTTCTGCTCGGTCCTTTCGGGCCGGCATCCGTCGGCGATTCGGTGAGAATAGCATCCGGTACTTTTGCTTGCTCATGGTTTTGTGAAAGGCTAGCAGTGTCGAGGGCTTCAGTACAATTGCGAACGGAGTAGACGAGTTGGACGCACCAAGAGCGCCAGCAAGCCGGCGAGGATGCGCTCCGACGAGGGCAGATTGTTCGATCGAAGCCGGGAGCGATTCGCGATCAGCAGTTGGTGCTTGAGGATAAGGGACTCCGCAACTAGGGGACGGACTCCGCCAGGACCGAGCAACGAGGCCAAGGTGGTGATCAAGTGGATGAACAGAACGACTAGATTACGCATCGCAGAATCGTAGCAGGACGGGAATCCCGAGGAATTATGGGCGAAATAATAATTCGCCAAAGACAGGTCCGCAAAGGGCTTCCGGCGCGCCAGCTTCATCAAGAACATGACCCGCCCCAAGAATTATCGGCTGACTGAGCGCGGCAAGGCGCAGCGATCCAAGACTCAGCACGGGAGTCTGCGAGGTTAAGGCGAAAAAATCGGCTCTCACGAACGGACCGTCACTTGAACGCTCCCGCTCAAGTAAATCAGTCACACGTTACAGTTGAAGAGTTGTATGAGCGTATCTAAGCACTGGTGGGGCCAGCGGGTTGGAGCGAAGCAGAAAATTCCGTAACGTTCGCCGTACCTTGAAAGTTCGTCTTCCACGAAGCAGGCGGCGATTCAGCGAGTGGAGTAGCGTTTTGTTTTCTGGGTGCGGGAATTGACGACGGTAAAGGAGCCGTCGGAATTGCCGTTGAGTTGGAGATAGTCGGCGGCGTCGGGACCATCAGGATTCGCGATGTATCCGTCAGCCGCGTTGTGATCTTTACCGCCCTCGATGGAAAAATGCAGCTGCCAAACATCTTCGAGATGGGCAGAGTGCTTGATGATTTCCCAGGCTGAGGGTGAGCCGCCTTTCTTGGCGCCATTGTCCATAATGGCGACACGCGGCTCGACCCCATAAACGAGAGCAGGGCTCCCGCTCTGTTGCGAGCCGTGGTGAGAGACGATGTAGATATCGACCTTGCCCAATTTGTTCGCGGGACACATCAATTGCATTTCCTTCTCCCAGGTGAGATCGCCCAGATCCAAGATTTTCAGATTGCCGAAGGCGATGAAAATGCCTAGCGACCGCGCATTTTCGGTCTGGTCGACGGGTTGCTTTTTGGATTCTTTGCAAGCGGGATTTGGGTAGCCTGCGCCGGGCAGAGGACTTTGGATCAAAGCACCATCCGAACTGACGACAGTTGCATGCATTCGCAGAACCGGCAGGATGTCGCCCGGTTTTACCGTGATGTGTTTGAATTTTTGGGTGGCGAGCAATTCCTGATAGGCGGTCCAATTCTGAATTGTGGATGCGACGCCAGTTTCGCGATTGTCCCCGTGATCGATGAAGGTGTCGACAGGAATGCGTGCCACCAGCTGGGGAAGGCCGCCGACGTGGTCGGAATGATAGTGAGTGATCAGGACGTAGTTTATTCTGGCGAGGCCGGCTTTTTTGGCGACGGCAACGATGCGGTCGGCATCGCGCCCGTCGTTGTCGGGCCAGCCGGTATCAATAAGGAGGGATTGGCCGTCGGGAGTAACGAAGAGCGTGGCC
>Ga0210410_10004202_pt1 | contig 12648 bp, 8 predicted proteins | sample IncBWC4MmetaG_FD_161058 | JGI IMG/M metagenome (GOLD analysis project Ga0210410, IMG submission 161058) | Forest soil microbial communities from Barre Woods Harvard Forest LTER site, Petersham, Massachusetts, United States - Inc-BW-C-4-M | ecosystem: Environmental > Terrestrial > Soil >... | reverse complement strand
CCTGCGAAGCTCGACGCGGCACTTTCCACCACGGCCGGGAATGCTCAGGAAGTTGCCGATGCCGTCCTGAAGATTATCGAGACTCCAGCGGGAGAGAAGCAGCTAAGGTATTTCGTTAGCCTCGCAAGCTTGGGTCTAGACGAGATCAACGCCCTCTCACACCGAGTGCAAACCAACCTGCTAGAAGCATTCGGCCTCACTGCCGACACCAAATTCCGCAAAGGTAATGCGGTCGGTTCCGTTTAGCGACAGGCATCAAACGCAGCGAGGACGGAAGCAAGGATGAGAGTTGAACTCCATGTACCCGACTCTGGCGCAGAGCCGCGCATGTGGGTGAAGCATCAGACGGTTCTCGCTATGGCGTTGCGGCGCGGTTCCTTTGAAATGGGCTTGCGCCGTTCTGAGATGAGAAGACTTACCTACGATGCGGGCGAAATGAGCCTGGTCCCTCGTCATTTTGAGAAATGGTTTAGAAACGAAGACGTGCACGGTTTGTGCATCGCCATTTCGGACGCCGCGCTAACGGCAGCCTCAGATCGAACAAACGGTGAGGTCGAGTTGCGCAGAATGGATAACCTGGTTGACGCGCGATTGAGTGCGTTGGTTGAGGCGGTGAACGCCGAGAGGATTGCGGGGTTTCCAAGCGGGAGGCTGTTTCTGGATTCTGTCGAGCAGGCCCTTGCCGTGGCGCTAGTCAACGGTTATGCAGTGCAGGATCGTTCTGTGCAGTTACACCGAGGTGGCCTAGGTTCCGCACGCTTGCGAAGGATTAAAGAGTTCGTACACGCAAAGGTGGAAGAGGAATTTACCCTTCGCGAGATGGCGCAATCGGTGGAGTTGAGCACAGCTCATTTCTCGCGGATGTTCCGCAAATCAACCGGGGAGAGCCCGCATCACTATGTTCTGCGTCATAGAGTAGAGCGCGCGAAGCTAATGTTGCGCGCTGCCGAGGGACGCGTTTTGGACGTCGCAGTGGCCTGCGGTTTCAAAACGCAGCAGCACTTTGCCCGCGTGTTCCGCCGCATATGCGGAGTTAGTCCTACAGAATATCGCCTGGAATTTCTTCACTGCAGAGCGACTTGCGTTTTGGAGCCCGGCTTTCAGGATACGCCGACCCTTGCGGCCACCGGTTCCGCGGGCAATTTGTGACGATTCCCCAGACGCTCGCAACTCATAGATGACCCCAACTTCATCCAGACTTCGCACCCAATCAACTTGAGCCCTCATCGTTTGTCTCCTTCCATACGGTCCGCTGGATGGATGATTCATTTGTGGGATTCCTGCCTCGGTCATCAAGAATTCAGCAAGATTTGGTCCAGCTGAGCAGATACAGACACGACTCCCTGTCCACAGCGAGGTTTGATTGAGTTGTGAGATCGACGAAGGTGGACAAGCCATGGCAGGTTCAAGCATCAATGTCATGGCTTGGGCCCGCGGACATAGGAACGATTGGGATTTCTTCGCATCCGAGTCCGGCGATCCGGCATGGAACATTGAGTCGGTGCTGGATGTCCACCGCCGAATTGAAGACTGGCAGGGCGCACCAGACGCCACGCGCTGCGGATCCAGCAAAGATAATGCGCTACCGCCGATTGGAGAGCCGGAGCTTTTTTAGAGCCATGGCGGCCGAGTGCGACCTGCCCCAGAGGCACATCGTGTCCAGCAACGGCCGCAGAGATCTTCCGAGAGGAGTAATGGCATACACCACTCGCGGAGGAGTGTCCGCATATACAGTACGCTCAACAATTCCCGCGCTCTGCAGATCGCGGAGTTGCTGGGAGAGCGTTCGTTGCGTGATTCCTGAAATAGAGCGTTTTAGTTCGGAAAATCGCTTGGTGCCTTGGAAAAGCTGTTCGAGCACTGCGGCTTTCCAGCGCCCACCGACGATTCGCGCGGTGGTTTCTACGGGGCAAAGTTCTGGGCGTTTAATCATGTTGGGAGTGGTTCCACACTGTATACCACGTATCGCATGCGTGTCACGTATCCCTATGTAACCATGCACGCCCACTCTTCATCTATCTTAGCCACGACGAGATCCGGCTGAATCGCTAAGTGCCTGGAAGCCCTCCAGCGCGAATCGTCGAAGCCGTAACGCGAAACCCAGGGAATGACTCGGAGATACACATGCAACTCGAAACAAAGGGTCCATCGAAAAGCAAAGAGCTCGGCACCCTGACGCCGCAGTTAATACTGGCGCTCGGCTTGATGGTTTTTGCCGGCCTAAGTGTGGGCTGTTCCAGCTCGGCTCAATCCAAGGCCGCAGCCCCGGTCCCAGTGGAAGTCAGCGTAGCGGAAGTTGCCTGCAAGCAAATCAGCGACAGTGATGAGTTCACCGGCCGCCTCGAAGCCGTCGATGCCGTCGAAGTTCGCCCACGCGTTTCCGGCTACTTGCAGAGCGTGCATTTCAAGGAAGGCGCGATTGTGCGCCAAGGCGACATATTGTTCCAAATCGATCGGCGCCCCTTCCAGGCGGAAGTAGACCGTCTAAAGGGCGATCTCGCGCAGGCGCGAGCTCAACTTTCTCGGGCGCAAAGCGATTTTCAGCGCGCTGAACGCCTTCACAACAATGATGGAATGTCGGCCGAAGAGTACGACCGGCGGGCAGCAGTTCGCAGCGAAGCCGAAGCCCGCATCGCGTCCACGGAAGGTGCGCTCCGTGGAGCGGAGCTCAATCTTGAGTTTACCCGTGTTACGGCTCCGATTTCCGGCCGTGTAGGACGTGCGGAAATCACGGAAGGCAATTTGGTCGAGGGAGGTGCCGGGCAGATCAAACCCTTGACCACTCTGGTTTCGCTCGATCCGATCTATGTCTACTTCGACGTGGACGAGCAAACTTACCTCAAGTATGCCCGAGTCACGCAAAGCCGCGAAGCAAGGTCGCACGAACTGCGCAACGCAGCGCACTTAGGCCTCGCGGACGAAGACGGATTCCCCCACCTCGGTCAGGTGAGCTTTGTGGACAATCAAGTGAGCTCCTCCACGGGAACGATTCGCCTGCGAGCCACTTTTGCCAACAAGAATTTGACCCTAACGCCCGGGCTGTTTGCGAGGATTCGCTTGCAAGGTAGCGGCGCGCAAAGTGGCTGCCTAGCGAGAGACGAGGCCGTCATTACGGACTTGAATCAAAAATATGTGTTTGTGGTTGGCAAGAACAACACGCTCGAATATCGGACCGTGAAACTTGGCCCGATGACGGACGGATTGCGTGTCGTGCGCGATGGTTTGCACGAGGGCGACGTCATCGTCGTCAGCGGCCTGCAGCGCGTGCGTCCCGGAGTTGCGGTTACACCCAAGAAGGTATCCATGGCGTCTCCAACGGGTCCGCTTAGTAATACGTCCGCGCAATCCGCCCTTGTAGGTGCGGAAGAGAAACCGCGCGAGTCGAAAGCACGGGAATAGGGCAGGACGAGCCATGAATATCTCTGATTTCTTTATCAAACGCCCGATCTTTGCGGCAGTAATCTCTATCATCGTTTTTGTCATCGGAGCAATCGCCTATTTCCGCCTTCCTCTGAGCGAGTATCCCGAAGTCGTGCCGCCCACTGTCGTCGTACGCACAACGTATCCGGGAGCAAATCCCACTGTCATTGCCGACACTGTGGCTTCGCCTCTCGAACAACAGATCAATGGCGTCGAAGGCATGCTGTACATGTTTTCGCAAGCCACTGCCGACGGCGTAATGACCCTGACAATCACCTTCGCTCTGGGCACGGACCTCGACAACGCCCAAGTGCAGGTGCAGAACCGTGTATCGCAGGCGTTACCGCGATTGCCGGAGGAAGTCCAACGCCTGGGTGTAACAACGGAAAAGACCTCACCGGATTTGCTGATGGTGGTGCACCTGGTGTCGCCGGACAACCGTTACGACATGTTGTATCTGGCGAATCTGGCTATTCTCCAGGTGAAGGACGAGTTAGGCCGCCTGCCTGGTGTCGGCAACGTACAGGTTTTCGGCGCGGGCGATTTCAGCATGCGCGTGTGGCTCAACCCAAACAAACTGGCCTCGCATAACTTGACGGCCACGGACGTGGTCCAAGCGATTCGCGAGCAAAACGTGCAGGTTGCCGCAGGTGTGCTTGGGGCTCCGCCGACAAATACGGGAAGCACTGCGTTTCAATTGCTTGTAAACACCCAGGGGCGCCTCTCCACAGAGGAGGAATTCGGCAATATCATTGTGCGCGCTGCGAAGGATGGCCAGATTACGCGCATCCGCGATCTGGGCCGCGTCGAACTGGGTTCCAGCACCTACGCGCTCCGAAGTCTGTTGGACAATAAGCCTGCTGCAGCGCTTCCGATCTCCCAGCGCCCTGGTTCGAACGCCCTCCAAACTTCGCAGCAGGTCCGCGACACGATGGAACGCCTCAAGAAGTCCTTTCCCGAAGGAGTGGACTACAAGATCGTCTACGACCCAACGATCTTTGTACGCGAATCAATCCACGCAGTGGGTCACACGTTTGTCGAGGCGTTGATCTTGGTCGTGCTTGTAGTGCTGGTCTTCCTCCAGACCTGGAGAGCCTCCATCATTCCTCTTTTAGCGCTTCCGGTCTCACTGGTCGGAACGTTTTCGATCATGTTGGCGCTGGGCTTTTCGCTTAATACGCTGTCTTTGTTTGGGCTGGTGCTGGCGATTGGAATCGTGGTGGACGACGCGATCGTCGTCGTCGAAAACGTGGAACGAAATATAGCACTAGGGCTCGAACCGCACGAAGCTACGCGTCGTGCTATGCAGGAAGTCAGCGGACCGATCGTGGCCATCGCTTTGGTGTTGTGCGCGGTCTTCGTTCCCACGGCGTTCATCGTGGGGCTTTCGGGACAGTTCTATAAGCAGTTCGCCCTGACCATCGCCATCTCCACGGTGATTTCAGCATTTAATTCACTCACGCTGAGCCCCGCTCTGGCTGCGTTGCTCCTAAGACCTCACGGAGCCAAAAAGGATCGTCTTACGAAGGCGATTGATTTCGCGTTCGGCTGGTTTTTCAGACTGTTTAACCGGTTCTTTGGCCGCGCATCGGGCGGTTATGGAAAGCTTGTAACGCACACCCTACGGTCGAGTTTGATTGCGATTGTGGTTTATGCAGGACTGATCGCGCTGACCATTCTCGGCTTCTCGCGCGTGCCCTCAGGATTTGTTCCCACGCAGGACAAGGGATATCTCGTGGCGTTCGCGCAGTTGCCGAATGGCGCGACACTCGATCGCACCGAGGATGTGATTCGCAGAATGTCCAACATTGCCTTGAAGAATCCTGGAGTGCAGAACGCGGTTGCCTTTCCCGGACTATCGATCAATGGCTTCACCAACAGCCCGAATTCCGGAATTGTGTTCACCCCTTTGAAACCTTCGGACGAGCGATTGTCTCCTGAGCTTTCCGCGAATGCCATCGCCGCCGACCTAAACAAGCAGTACGCATCGATCCCCGATGCATTTATTGCAATATTCCCTCCACCGCCAGTTCAAGGATTGGGCACGGTGGCCGGTTTCAAACTCTACATTGAAGACCGCTCTGGCCTGGGCTTGGAATCGCTCTACAAGGAAACCACTTCCACGCTTCAGAAAGGCAACCAGACGCCAGGCCTGTTGGGAGTGTTTTCCAGCTTCGATATCAATGTGCCGCAAATCGATTCGCATGTCGACCGCGAAAAAGCCAAGACCTACGGGATTCCACTAGGCGACGTGTTTGACACCCTGCAGGTTTACCTTGGATCGCTTTATGTGAACGATTTCAACCGTTTCGGCAGAACGTACCAGGTCAATGTGCAGGCAGAGTCGCCGTACCGGCTGCAGCCGGAAGATATCAGTCACCTCAGGACAAGAAACTCGACCGGAGAAATGATTCCGCTGGGATCGGTGGTCACCGTCAAGCCCACTTATGGACCGGACCGCGTCATGCGTTACAACGGATATCCCGCGGCCGAAATCAACGGGGCGGCCGCGCCGGGGTTCAGCACCGGCCAATCGGAGGCCGCCATTGCCAAGATTCTCGACAATCGATTGCCAAATGGAATGAAATACGAATGGACCGAACTCACCTATCAGAAGATTCTTGCCGGCAACACGATGGTTTACATTTTTCCGCTCTCCGTTTTCCTTGTGTACCTCGTCCTTGCCGCTCAGTACGAAAGCTGGTCGCTGCCCTTGGTGATCATACTGATTGTTCCCATGACGCTGTTCTCCGCCATCGCCGGCGTCTGGGTGCTTCGTGGAGACAATAACGTCTTCACCCAGATCAGTTTGATTGTTCTCGTCGGGCTGGCCTGCAAGAACGCCATCCTGATCGTGGAGTTTGCCAGGGAGAAACAGCTTCAGGAGGGAATGAGCAGAGTCGATGCGGTGCTCGAAGCGTGCCGTTTGCGTCTGCGCCCAATCTTGATGACTTCTCTTGCCTTCACGATGGGCGTGATTCCCCTGATGCTGTCTACCGGAGCCGGATCGGAAATGCGGCGTGCCATTGGAGTTGCCGTATTTTTCGGCATGCTTGGTGTCACCGCGTTTGGTTTGGTGCTGACTCCTGTCTTCTACGTAGTGGTTCAGCGATTCGTTGAAGGGCGGGAGATCAAAAAATCGACCGTTCACGCAGGGCTCTCCCCCAGCGCTTCGGTGGAGGCTTAGAACCGTGTCCCTGAGCTCCCTGAAATACCCTCTGTTTTTCGCCGTCCTGCTCGGCGTAAGCGGCTGTGCAGTCGGCCCGCACTACAAGGCGCCGCAGCCTGCAGCGGTGACCTTTCACGGCGCGGATCCGCAACTTGTTACCGACGCGCCATTCGATCCGCACTGGTGGAAACAATTCGAGGATCCGGTTCTCGATTCGCTGATTCAAAAGTCGCTTGCGGCTAACACGAGTATTCGTGCGGCAGAAGCGCGGCTTGCGGAATCGCGCGCCGTCTTTGATGAGCGAAAGTTGGATCGCTATCCTACCGTTCCTGCGGATGCAAGTTACACCTATGCAAAACAGCAGATCCCCGGATTTTTTAACAAACCGGCAACCATTAACACGTTCCGTTCAGGATTCGACGCTTACTGGGAGGTCGATTTGTTCGGACGAGTTCGTCATAGCGTGGCTGCCGCCGCAAGCGACGATCAAGCAGTCGAAGCAGAATTGCACGACGTCGAAGTCAGTGTTGTGGCCGAACTGGCGCGCAACTATTTTGAGTTGCGCGGAGCGCAATGGCGCCTCGCAGTGGCGGAGCGTAGTTTGCAAAATCAGCGAGAGACGCTGCGACTGACGCAGCTCCGTCGCGATGCGGGTGTGGGTGAAGAGCAAGACGTGGCGAGCGCGGCAGCGCGCGTGGCCGCTACGGACGCGACCATACCGCTGTTGGAACTTGAAACGAAACGGGCAGAATACCGGATCGCGGTGCTGACAGGAACACGGCCAGGCGAGCTTTCCGCAGATCTTTCTCCGCGGAGCTACGCTCCGATCGACAAAGCCTTGCCCATCGGCAACGCTGCTGACTTACTTAGGCGCCGCCCAGACATACGCGCGGCGGAACGGCGTCTCTCTGCGGCTACTGAGCGTCAAGGAGTTGCGGTCGCTCAACTGTTTCCGCAGGTGAGCGTCTCTGCTTTCGTTGGATTCCTGGCGGGGCGCGGCAGTCTCTTCTTCACAACGCAATCATTTGCAACAACTGCGTCACCCACTGTCACGTGGTCGGCCTTCGATCTAGGCCGCGCGCGAGCGCGTGTGCGCGGTTCGAGCGCAGCTACGGACGAAGCTCTCGCTTCCTATGATGAAACAGTCTTACGCGCCCTTGAAGAAACGGAAAATTCCTTCTCCAACTACCACGCACAACAAGGTCGGCTCGTAAAGCTGAACGCACAGGCGCAAGAGAGCCAACGCGCAGCCAGTATCGCGAGGCTGCGATACCGCGAGGGCGTGATCGATTTCCTGTCACTGTTAGATGCCGAACGCACTCAACTTCAAGCAGAGGACGCGGTCGCCGAGAGCGAGCGAGATGTCTATGTCGCGGTCATCGCTCTCTATAAGGCACTCGGCGGAGTGCCGAGTTAACTCGTACGCCCTGCCATCGTGGATTGCGCAGTGGACCGCGGTTCTGTGCGGACATACCGAGGCGGACTCGGTCCAGCGCCGATGTGACGGGTTATGGAGTTGGTGCAGGAAGGAGGACGAGCCGAATCTCGAAGAAATGACAGAATCGGCGGGCTGAGCACAGCTCATTTCTCGCACTCGTTTCGCAACTCAACAACGGAAAGCCCACATCAGTTTGTCCTGTGCCTTAGCGTGCGAAGCAGATGTTGGACGCGGTCGGGGCGGGGGTGCTAGACGCCGCCGCGGTTTGTGGCTTCAAGATACCGCAGCATTTTGCGCGGGACGTCCGTCGTCTGTGCGGAGCTGGCCCAACAGAATATTGCCAAGAATTTCGGCGTTAGATGCGATGTGCTTTTGCCGCCTCTTGTTGTCTCACTTGCCAGTCCCTGGCTCGTCATCCAGAATTCCGAAAGATTCGGTCCAAACGCGCATGTTCAGACACAACTCCGTCTCCCTGATGTGGTTTGCTGATTCTGCGGTGAGAAGGACTACTAAAGAATAAGGGAGACTTTTGGATGAAGACACTACTACGCATTGGAGCGAGTACAGCATTAGCTTTGTTTTTGACGACCGTTTGCTTTGGGCAGCACTATAATCAAACCAATCTTGTTTCCAACACGGTTGGAGCCGCTCCTGTCACCGACCCTCAGTTGATCAATCCGTGGGGACTATCCCGCAGTTCCGGCAGCCCATGGTGGGTCTAAGACGACGCGACGGGTTTCAGCACCCTGTACAACGGCGCAGGAGTCCAACAGTCCCACCATTGCCAACAGCAGCCAAACAGATTTCCTGCTGGCCCCGGGCAAACCTGCCGCGTTTCTGTTCTCAACAATCGACGGGACGATTGCAGGATGGAATCCAACTGTGGGTGTAGCTCAAGGATCCGTACCGCCTTCGACGCGTGCTGTGATTATGGTCAGAACCACGGACGGGTCTAGCTACACGGGCTTGACCAGTGCGTTTATCGATGGCAATCGCTTCTTGTACGGCGCGAACTTCACCAAAGGCCGCGTGGATGTTTATGACAGTGCATTTCACGTGGTAAACCTGTCCAAGGAACACTTCGACGAAGACCCCTCGGATCACGACGGCCACTCCTCTGAAAATGCTTTTGTAGACGAGAGCCTGCCGCGCGACTACGTGCCTTTCAACGTGCAAGCCATCGGCAACGACATTGTCGTCACCTATGTGCTCCACGAAGAAGGTGCACGCCTCGAAATCGACGGCCCGGGCCTGGGCTTCGTGGACATTTATACTTCCACGGGCCGCCTCTTACAGCGTCTCGAACACGGTGATTGGCTGAACGCTCCGTGGGGCGTAGCTCTGGCTCCGCTCGATTTCGGACGATTCAGTCACGATCTGCTCATCGGACAATTCGCGGGTGGCGGGGTCACCCAGTCGAGCGGATTCATCGCCGCGTACGACCTAGCTACGGGAAAATTTGACGGGCTGTTACAGGATGCGAGCGGGAAGCCGCTGACCATCAATGGCATCTGGTCACTCAGCCCCGGGAATGTCAGCCCGGCTAACAACGATGCCGCGACCGCGCCTGCGGCGGAAATCTACTTCACTGCCGGACCGAATCATGGCTCGGGAGGGTTGTTTGGTTATCTGACGCCGGTTTCCACGGAGTTGACCGAAGGGAACTCGCAGTAAATCCGGGGCCGCGGCCCACAGCGCTCGGAGCGTGGAATGCACCATTCCAGACGGATGCATTCCACGTGCCTCCAACTCGAACGGAATCCAGGAAAGAAACTTGTTGCGGAGTTCGACTCTGATTGAATCAGACCTTTATATTTCGATCGAGGCGCGCGATTCGACGGAAACGCATGCTCCGCTTCAGGGTCTAGTCCTTCGTCAGGGCGATCGCGGCTAGTGTTGCCTTCGCGACCCTCAAATAGTCCGCAGGCGCAAGGAGAATCTGCAATCCCCGGATTCCGGCGGAGATCGAAATCAGCTCGAACCGTTCAATACTGTTGTCGACATAGACGGGATACGTCTTCTTGGCCGCAAGCGAGGTTACTCCTCCTCGAATATACCCTGTTAGCTTCTGCAGGTCCTTCACTGGAACGAGATGAGGTCACGATAGACTTCGGAAATATAGGCCGATAACCTACTAACGAGATGTTTTCGCCATCGAACAAAACGACCATGGGCATGTGGAGGCTGCTGACGGTATTAGTGACCTTGAGGGTGCCTTTGGTCGTAGCGACCGTACCGGAGTCGGGCCTTGTGGCGATCGCGGCGCAACAAGTCACCACAATCATGCCGCACGACCTCCAACCGGTACCTAACCCGCAACTTCCAACTGCCGAACGTCTCGCGCAGCTTCATAGGGCCCTCGAATCGCCCGGCGATCCTCACGACGTCATTCTGGAGATCGATCGAATCGGCGACGCCACGTCAGTTCCCTTCTTGATCGAGGCATTGGCGAAACAGGGGACGGTGCCGCGCGAAGGACCGTACGCCGCCATTGACACTCGTTTTCACGTGCTGGACGCCCTGCAATCAATCACCAATCACGATGCCGGACCTAACGCCGAAGACTGGTGGCCGTGGTACGAAAAGAACAAAGGCAAGACGCAAGCGCAATGGATCAAAGATGGGTTCGTCGAACACGGGTTTCCCGCCTCCGACCCTCCGGACGACGCGTTCGTCACGGCGTTGATCCAAGCTTCGGATCCCAAATATCAGCTGCGGTACCTGCAAATAAACGCCCTGCGAATTCTGCGGACAGTCCCTTCGGAAACCGTCGTACGATTGGCGAAAGTACTGAGCGTTTCAAAAGAGAGTGCCGCCAGAAGGGCGACAGTGGCAGCTCTTGAAAGAGTTGACAGCACTGGTCGTCTCGACGTTCTTCGCGACCTCACGAAGGACAGTGACGTCGACGTTGCCGAGAACGCGCTCAGAACGTTGAACGAGGCTCTTCGCTCGACTCTACCTGCAATCGCCGCGGAAACGGTCTGGGACATCCCACTGGCCAAGGCGGGAGTTCACGTTCTCAACGTTCTCGACGATCACACTGTAGTCCTCGGAATCGGATACGGAATTGTCGACAAGACTCGAGTCTCCGGCTTCGATCTCGTGTCTCACAAGATTATCTGGACATATCCGACGACAGATGCCGTGCGGTCAAATGCGGTTCGGATTGGAGACCGCTTGTACTTCGTCTCCGACGACCGTGTGGTTCATTGCATTTCAGTCAGAGGCAAGCCCGTGTGGGCGAAGCCGTTGACCTCGAATCCCACCCTGGGAACGACGGGGCCGTCGATCGTTGCGGCGTTGGGCCGGCTGTTCGTGCCAGACGACAAGTCCGTGTACGTCGTAACCCCCGATGGTCAGATCCAGACGTATGCGATGGGCGAGAACGTATCTCGGAGTCTGGTGCAGGGGCGGCGCCGGGTGTTTTCGGCCGTTCACAACGGTCCACTTCTGGTGTTTGACGACCCGACCCAAGCACCAACTCGTGTGAGTACCGGGCTAAAAACTGCCGCGCTATCCGCGTTCGGCGACGCGGTCTGCGTCGTGAGCTTTGGTCCGACGTACCAGATCCAATGCCTGGAGCAAGAGACACTTCTCGAGCTGTGGCGCGCCGATCTGCCAAATGAGTTGGGCGCATATAACGGGCTTGAGCAGGACGGCGAGAACGTGTTCGTCCTGGCACAGGGCCGTGCACTGGCCTTCAACGTTGCGACGGGGAGCCGGCTATGGGCCACCGACGAGTTCACGAGCTTTGCATTTTTCAAGACCTTCGGTCGAGCGGCCGTGACGCGCAACGGCCATTTCGACCTTGAGTGGCGTGACGCGTCGTCGGGCGAAGTGATCGCAATATGGGGAAAACGAGACGGCGGCTTTGCCTCGAATGTTGTGATGGCCGGTGAGAATGTCCTCGTCGAGATCAGCGACAATAGCCATCGGGGTGATGGCTTGCGTCTGTTGAGGGTTCCAGATGCGCTCAAGCAGCGAATCAGCAATGCCACAAAAGGAGCAATGCGCTGAGATTGACCTGATTGTACGAGCGAGTTTTTCAAAACGTTTAGGGATAATGGCGATTCTCGGAATCCCGAGATAATCCATCGAAAACACAAACCGCACGAAAGTACACAGCAGCCTTGCTCTGTCTAGGACCACTGAATCCTGAAGGTTTCCAAGGTCGGAGGATTTCCTCCGTATTCCCGCCAGCTACAGCGAGGCAATCTCTGTCAGTCGCAAAATAAAATCAACCCCTCATGCAAATTAGTCAGCGAAGAATATTGACCATTCAGGATCGCTCGCTGCCGTACTCCATTGGCGCTCCGCCCGGGTTCTGGAATACAAATATGAACGATCTTTCTGTTTGCGAGCGCTTTGAAGGCAATCGAAGAACGCCAGCTGAGGAATCTGAAGGTTTAGCAAGGTTATTCGCAGGTCGATCTGGAAAGGTGCGATTAAGCCCCGTGGCAGCAAAATGCTTGTATCTAATTGTAGGGTAAAGCTTTAAACATGCGTCGAATAGTGCGTAGCTTATGCGTAGATTGCTAGAGACAGTGCGTAGAATAATGCGTAGAATAAGCGTCGAATATGACCTACATCTATCTGTCCACCGATTGGCCCCAGTTCGCTT
>Ga0210410_10004201_pt1 | contig 12651 bp, 8 predicted proteins | sample IncBWC4MmetaG_FD_161058 | JGI IMG/M metagenome (GOLD analysis project Ga0210410, IMG submission 161058) | Forest soil microbial communities from Barre Woods Harvard Forest LTER site, Petersham, Massachusetts, United States - Inc-BW-C-4-M | ecosystem: Environmental > Terrestrial > Soil >... | reverse complement strand
CCGCGGCCCGGACCAGATGCGTCCGTTGAAGATGACGCCGGATTTTATTTCGACGGCGGAAGGAAGTGTGTTGATCGAGATTGGGAGCACGCGGGTGATTTGCACCGCCACGGTGGACGACGGCGTACCGGGGTTTATGAAAGGCAGCGGCAAGGGTTGGGTGACGAGCGAATACGGGATGTTGCCGAGAGCCACTGAGGAAAGGACGCAACGCGAAGCGACGAGAGGCAAGCAGTCGGGGCGCACGCTGGAGATCCAGCGGTTGATTGGGCGGTCGCTGCGTGCAGTGACAGATCAGGAAGCGCTCGGCGAGCGCACCGTGTGGATCGATTGCGACGTGATTCAGGCAGATGGCGGGACCAGGACGGCTTCGATAACAGGAGCTTTCGTGGCTTTGGCACTGGCTTTCGAAAGGCTGGTAGCGGCGGGGATTTTGAAGAGTTCGCCGCTGATCGATACGGTAGCGGCAACGAGCGTGGGAATTGTAGATGACCAGGCGCTGCTGGATTTGGTGTACGAAGAAGATTCGCGGGCGGAAGTGGACATGAACGTGGTGATGACAGGAAGTGGCCACTTCGTCGAGATTCAGGCTACGGCGGAGGGGCGGCCCTTTAGCGGGAACGAAATGCAGGACCTCCTTGCGTTGGCGGCGGCTGGGATTCGCCGGCTGACGGAGGAACAGCGCGCGGTGTTGCCGGTTAAATTCAGTGCGCGCGCCCGTTAATGAGCGCGCGCGTTAAGTTGTATCTGGCGTCCTCCAATCCAGGAAAACTTGCGGAGTTTCGCGCGCTGGCGGCGAGCGATGCACTACCTTCATCCCATGCGTTGCATGCCCGCGTGGAAATCGATTTGTTGCCGGAATTTGATTCCCTGCCTTCGTTTGAAGAAGATTCGCCGACATTTGCGGAAAACGCCGCGGGAAAGGCGCTGCATTATTCGCGGCTTGGAGATTGGCATGTGTTTGCGGACGATTCCGGGTTGGTGGTCCCGGCGCTGGGAGGAGCACCCGGGGTACACTCGGCGCGTTACGCGGGGCCCGGGGCCACGAACGCAGATCGCATCGCGAAATTGCTGGGTGAGCTTGGCGGGAAAGAAGGCGCGGCCCGGGCGGCGTATTTTGTGTGCGCGATTGCTTTGGCAGAGAGCGGGCGAGCGCTCGCCATCGTGACGGCCCGGGCGGACGGCGAGATTCTGGAATCGCCGAGGGGCAGCGAAGGGTTTGGGTATGACCCGGTGTTTTACTTTCCTCCACTGAATAAGACGTTTGCGCAGCTTTTGCCGGAAGAAAAGAATCGGTCGAGCCATCGCGGTAAGGCATTTCGGAAGCTGCTGGATGCCTTCGGGAGCCCGTAGGGGCACGGCCTGCCGTGCCCCTACGATTGATCAACGTCTCGACGCTTTGACGGATTCGACGGGAACGCCTCGCCTGGCCCGTGTGGTATCCTTCGCGTCATGCCCACTAAGAAAACGAAACAGAAAAGAAGAGTGCTGCCAAAGAAATCTGGGACGTCGAAACCCGTGCGGGCGCTGAAGAGCGTGGCTGCCAACAAAAAATCAGCGGCGGGAACTAACCCGAGACGCGTGGCGGCGATTTTAGCGAAGTTGGATGCGGCCTATCCGGCAGCGACCTGCGAATTGAAGCATGAAAATGCGTTTCAGTTGCTGATCTCTACGATCCTTTCCGCGCAGTGCACGGACGTGCGCGTGAATCAAGTGGCGGAGATTCTTCATAAGAAATATCCGACGCCTGAGGCGTTCGCGCACGCAAATCCGGCCGAATTGGAGCAGGACATTCGTCCGACGGGATTTTTCCGGAATAAGACGAAATCGATCATGGGAGCGAGCAAGGCCATCCTCGAGAATTTTGGCGGACAAGTACCGCGCACCATGGAAGAGATGCTGACGTTGCCGGGAGCAGCGCGAAAGACGGCGAACGTGGTACTGGGAACGGCGTTTGGTATCGCGAGTGGAATCGTTGTGGATACGCACGTGATTCGCATATCGAACCGGCTGGACTTAACGCGCAACGAAGACCCGAAGAAAATCGAGCAGGACCTGATGCAGGTAATTCCAAGAGAAAAATGGATTGTTTTTTCGCACCAAGTTATCTGGCACGGGCGGCGAGTTTGCCAGGCGCGAAAACCGAAGTGCGTGGAATGTAACCTGGAGAGGATCTGCCACTCGAAAGACAAAACGGTCTAGAACCGCCGCGGTTAAAATGTGGTCTCTGGTCTCCACGCGGATCACTTCCAATAAACTAAAGACACGTTCCCCTTGCGGGCAAAACAGCTAAGACTGCACTCTGGGCTGCGCTTTCGCGTATTATGCAGCCATGCGGATTCTGCTGGTCGAAGATGATCCCGGGGTGCGCCGGTTTGTGGTCAAAGGGCTGCGCGAGCAGGCATACGCGGTCGATACCGCCGCCACCGGTGAAGATGCGCTTTATCAGGCGGACATCAACGAGTACGACCTGATCATTCTGGACGTCATGATTCCGCCACCCGACGGGTTCGAAGTGTGCCGCAGGCTGCGGAAAGCCGGGCGGCGAATGCCCATCCTCATGCTTACTGCGCGAGACGCCGTCGAGGACCGCGTGAGCGGACTCGATCGCGGGGCGGACGATTACCTGACCAAGCCATTCGAGTTTCGCGAACTGCTGGCGCGGCTTCGCGCTCTGCTTCGACGTTCGGCGGAATTGCATCCACCCAGCCTCAGCGTCGGAGACCTTGTGCTGGACACGGCGGCACAGAGCGCAGCGCGCGGTGGACATGCAATTTCGCTGACGCACAAGGAATATGCGCTGCTGGAATATTTGGTGCGGAATGCGGGACGAGTGGTGAGCAGGGCGGACATCGCCGAGCACGTTTGGGATGAGACTTTCGATCCGTTTTCAAACTTGATCGAAGTTTATATCAACCGCCTTCGGCGAAAGATTGATCCGGATGGAAGCTCGGGGCTGTTACAAACGCGCCGAGGCGCTGGTTACATCCTGCAGTCTGGTGGGGACGGAGATAGCGGAGGGCGGGCGCAGCCCGCAGGCACACCAAGCAAGACGAATGTCTCGGACCGCAAGAAACATGCTTGATTCGGTGCGAGTACGGCTGACGGTATGGTACTCCGCGGTTCTCGCGGTGGTGTTGATACTTGTATCTACAACTACCTACCTGATCGTCCGAAAGACGTCGATGGAGCGAACGGACGCAGATTTAGAGGTGCTGTCTGATTCGTTTCTGGTGACATTTCAGGATGAGCTTTCGGACACTCCCGGCACGCGGACTTCGGCAGTTTCATCGGCAGCTCGGCAGTCTATGGTTGAGCATCGCTCGAATAGTGATGCTTTCGTAGTGGTGGGTCCGGGCGGTGAGATCGTCGCTACTTCGAGCGAGGCTATCTCGTCCGGCGAATCATCCCATAGTTCATTGACCCGCGCACTCGCATCGAGCGACTTTCACCGCTTCGCAAAAACGAGCCAGGGCAAGGACGTCAATCTGGAGACAATTCGCGGGGAGCGCTCACGATTCCGTGCCTACTCTCGTCAATTCAATGCAAACGGCCAAAACTACTTGCTAATTGTTCTTCACTCGTTACATGGGCAAAACGAAATGCTCGAAACGATTCGGCTGACGTTTACTTGGATGATTCTCGTGGGTCTGCTGCTCGCAGGGACGGGGGGCTACTTCCTGGCAAGAAAGAGTTTGGCTCCCGTTGTTGCGATGGGAGAGCAAGCGCGTCACATTGGGGCGACCAACCTGCACGATCGGCTTCCCGTTCTCAATGCCAAAGACGAACTCGGGCAGCTGGCCACAACCTTCAACGATCTTCTGGATCGGCTCGACCGGTCTTTTGAGCGTCAGCGGCGTTTCATCGCGGATGCCTCTCATGAGCTTCGGACACCCTTGGCGATTCTGCGCGGAGAGGCCGAGGTGGCTATGTCGCAACACGGTCGAAAGGCAGAAGACTATCTCGAATCGCTGGGGATTCTCCACGAGGAAACATCGCGGTTGATTAAGATCGTCGAGGACTTGTTCACGCTGACGCGAGCCGACTCGGGGCAAAATCTTCTTTCGCCGGAGGATGTCTATCTGGAGGAAGTAGTCGCGGAGTGCGCGCATTCGGCAAGGACTTTGGCGCGCGAAAAAAATATTGAGTTGCGTGTCGATGCTTCCTCGGAATGTCTAGTCCGCGGCGACCAGGCGCTGCTGCGTCGGATGATCCTGAATCTGTTGGACAATGCCATTAAGTACACGGCAGAAGGCGGGCGCGTGGAGATTGCCTGTCGCGCGACAAACACAGGCTTCGAGGTAGAAGTCACCGACACGGGGCCGGGCATACCGCTGGAGCTGCAGTCACGCATTTTCGAGCGATTCTTCCGGGTTGATCCCGCGCGATCGCGTTCGGGGCGGGAGGGCGGAGCGGGCCTGGGACTGTCGATAGCCCTGTGGATTGCCGAAGCGCATCACGGCCGGCTGGAATTGGTCCGCTCCGATGCAACCGGCAGTCATTTCGCAGTATATTTGCCTGGAACCGTAGCTGCGCTTACACGGACCGATTAATCGTCTGTTTATCTCAAGGCCGTTAAATTCGTGGTAGTGGAACGTGTAGGTCTGCGGTCCGCTCGAGAGAAATCCCGTGAACAATCGTCATCTTTCGTATCGATCGACACTTCTCGCGCTCCTTGGGCTCGCTGTCTTCCCTTTTCCAGGCGTCAGCCAACAACCTGATAATCCCGTGCCCAAGCAAACAGTGTCTCCATCGGGACCGAATGCGCAGTCCGCCCAGCAATCCAGTGCTTCTGCAGCCAACTCACTACTGCGGCTCACTCTACAGGACGCATTAGACCGCGCTCGAAAAAACAGCGTGCAATTCCAGGCCGCGCAGACCGATGCTGCGCTTGCGCGTCAGGATCGTTACCAAGCGGGGGCCGCACTGCTCCCCAGCGTTACGTACAACAACCAAGCACTCTATACGCAAGGCGCATCGGCAGCGTTGACAAATAAGAGCGGATTTCCTGTCCGCTTTATTGCGAACAATGCAGTTCACGAGTACATCAGCCAGGCGAATGTGCACGAATCCATCGACGTCGCCGGAATAGCTGGTTTTCGCCGCACCTCGGCTGCCGCAGCGGTTGCCCGCGCTCGCGCAGAGATCGCTTCGCGCGGCCTCGTCGTCACCGTCGTTCAAAGCTATTACGCCGTGGCTGCGGCTCAACAAAAACTGGAGACAGCGCACAAAACTGCGGATGAAGGCGACAATTTTCTGAAGCTGACTCAGGAACTCGAGAAGGGCGGCGAAGTAGCGCACGCGGATGTGATCAAGGCTGACCTGCAGGCACAGGAGCGCCGTCGACAGTTCCAGGAAGCACAACTCGCTCTATTGAACGCGCGGCTGGACTTCGCTGTTCTTGTCTTTCCGGACTTCAACGACAATTTCGAGGTTACCGACGATTTGCACGCCACTATCACGATGCCTACTTTGACGGAAGTCCAGCAGCGCGCCGCTAAGGAAAATCCAGATGTCCGTGCCGCCCTGGAAGCTGTCAAAGCTGCAGGGTATGAGGTTACCGCGGCCCGTGCCGGTTATCTGCCGTCGCTCGGTCTCGACTACTGGTACGGCATTGACGCACCGAATTTCGGTGTGAACTTTCCGACGAAGGTGAACGGCCAAGCATTCTCGAACCTGGGTTCTTCTGCCAGCGCAACGCTCAACATCCCCATCTGGAATTGGGGCGCGACCCAGAGCCGCGTCAAACAGGCCGAGCTTCGCCGCACGCAAACGCAGCGTGAACTTTCGCTGACGCAGCGCAAGCTGCTGGCAGAAATCCAATCGCTTTACGCGGAAGCTGATACGGCTCTGAACGAGCTCGCAGGTCTGAGCCGCTCAGCCGAACTCGCAGCCGAAAGCCTTCGACTGACAATCCTGCGCTACAAGGGTGGCGAGGCAACGGTACTTGAAGTCGTTGATGCGCAGACGACCAACGCGCTGTCCAACGCCGCTTATCAAGACGGCGCCGTGCGCTACCGCGTGGCCCTCGCGAATTTGCAGACTTTGACGGGAGTGCTCACGACTCCATGAGAACATCGATGATCCGGAGTGCGAAAATTTCAATGAGTTCCTTTATCTCAACCATCTCGATTGCCGCACTACTTCTGTTTTCGGCGGGTTGCAACAGTGCGCAGAAGGAAGCGGACCCTCTCGTTACCGTGCAAACCACGCCCGCAGAACGTGCCACCATTTCAGAAACAGTTTCCGCTGAAGCGGTCGTGTATCCAGTCGAGCAGGCCATTATCTCCCCGAAGATCACAGCGCCGATTACGGAATTCAAGGTGCAGCGCGGGAGCCGCGTCAAGAAAGGCCAAGTGCTAGCCGTCTTGGAGAATGGAGATCTCGCCGGTCAGGCGGAGGCCAGTAAGGGAACTTTTGAGCAAGCTGATGCCGGCTACGTCACCTCTGTGGATTCGGCAATTCCGCAGCAGGTCCAAAAAGCGGAGCTCGATGCCGCGGCGGCAAAGGCCGCCTTTGATGCGCAGCAGAGGGTGTATGACAGCCGAAAGGAACTACTCAAACAAGGTGCGATTCCGCAGCGCGAAATGGATGCGGCGGAAGTCGCTTTAGCGCAAGCGCGCAGTGTGCATGAGGTCGCGCAGAAGCAGCTCGCAGACTTGCAGCGCCTGGGGAAAGCGCAAGCACTGAAATCCGCGCACGGTTCGCGCCTAACGGCTGAGGGACAGATGCACGCGGCGGAAGCCCAGTTCAGCTACTCCCAGATTCGCAGCCCCATTGACGGCGTGGTGACCGACCGCCCTTTGTATGCGGGCGACCTTGCTACCGCCAATCAGCCCATCCTCACGGTGATGAATTTGAGCAGGCTGATCGCCAAATCTCACGTCCCGCAATCGGAGGCCGCCAAACTAAAACTCGGGAACTCGGCGGAGTTGAAAGTAAGTGGCCTTGACGAGCCGGTCAAAGGCCGAATCACGCTCGTGAGCCCCGCTTTGGACCCCGGCAGCACCACGATTGAAGTCTGGGTGGAGGCGGCAAAACCGAATCCCGCGGTGAAGCCCGGCATGACTGTGGAAGTCTCAATGACGGGCAAGACCGTGAAGGACGCCATCGTCGTGCCGGCTGCCGCCGTCTTCAAAAACGCCGAAGGTGGAACGGACTACGTCGTGCTCGCCGGTTCGGACCAGAAAGCTCACTGGAAGACCGTGCAAGTCGGTGTTCGCAATGGAGAGGATGCGCAAATCGTAAGTGGCATTAATGCAGGCGATCCGATCGTCAGTACCGGAGGTTACGCGCTGCCAGACAACACCAAAATCAAAATCGAAGCGGCGCCGGCTGAGAAAGAGGCGGACGATAAGGCGGACAAATCGGACAAATCCGACAAGGCGAGTGACTCGAAGAAGCCTGACGACAAGGACAAGGAGTAACGCCGCATGGAGCCTCGGTCCGAATCGTCGAAAGTTTCTGCGTCCGATCAGGCAAGCCTGCCCTGGTTTCAGCGCCTGTCACGCCCAATTCTGTTTCTGACCATCAGCTTAGCCCTCGTCGGCGCGTATTTGGCCTTCAGCATTCCGGTATCCGTCTTTCCCAACACCGATTTTCCCCGGGTCGTCGTCGGCGTGGACAACGGAGTCATGCCGATTGACCAAATGCTTGTCACGATCACCCGCCCTATAGAGGAAGCCGTTAACAGCGTTCCTGGCTTGCAGAAAGTCACTTCGATCACCAGCCGCGGCTCCGCCGAGGTCGATCTCTTCTTTGCCTGGAACTCCGACATGATTTTGACTCTCCAGCGTGTGGACGCGGTCGTCGCGCGCTTGCAGGCGGAGCTGCCTACGACAGCCAAGGTTGAGACTCATCGCATGACTTTCGCGGTCTTTCCTATCATCGGCTATAGCCTTACGTCCGATACCGTGCCTCCCGCCAAGCTCTGGGAAATCGCGACGTACGATCTGAAGCCGCGTATTAACCGGCTGGACGGCGTCGCTACCGTGATCGTCCAGGGCGGGCGCGTTCCCGAGTTCCAAGTTATGCTCGACCCGGCACGTCTCCTGACGGCCGGTATTACCGTGCAGGACATTCTCGACGCAATTCGCCGGACTAACTTGATTGACTCACCGGGCTTGATCGAGCACAGCCACCAGCTCGTGCTGGGACTGATAAGCGGCCAAGTACGCACACCAGATCAAATCGGCCAGATCGTTGTCAAAACCTCCACGACAGGCGTGCCCATTCGTCTGGGAGACATCGCCTCGATTGCTCCTTCTGTTGCGCCGACGTACACCATCGTCACCGCAAACGGCAAACCTGCCGTCCTCGTCAATGTGGATCGTCAGCCGGAAAGCAACACGCTTCAAGTCGCCAACGAAGTGCACACGCTCATCAGCGACTTGGCTCCGACGCTGCCCCCCGGCGTGCATCTCGAACCTTTCTACGACCAATCGACGATCGTCCACGATTCCATTGCCAGCGTCCGAGACGCCGTCCTTCTTGGCATCGTGCTCTCTTCGATTATTCTCGTGCTGTTCTTGCGCGATTGGGGAACGTCCTTGGTAGCTGGATTGGTCATTCCGATCACGCTGCTTATTACCTTCATCGTCCTCCAGGCCACTGGTCAAAGTTTCAATCTAATGACCCTTGGCGGACTAGCGGCCGCCGTTGGCCTTGTAATCGACGACGCGATCGTGGTCCTCGAGAATATCGTGTTGCACCGCGACGCCGGGCAAAACCGCTCCCAGGCCATTCAGAGCGCGCTAAAGGAACTGACCGTACCGTTGATTGGATCCACCGTTACCCCCATCGTGGTGTTTTTGCCGTTGATTTCCATTACCGGCGTGACCGGCAGCTTCTTCCGCGCACTCGCCATCACCATGACTGTTTCTCTCTTCACTTCGCTGCTTCTGGCCCTCTCTTGGACTCCCGCGCTCAGTCAATTCTTTGTGCGACGCAAGGATACTGCTGGGCCCGCGACTGGTTCTGACCAAGTCGATATGAGTGCACTCCTCAAAGCGGAAGAGGCCCACCTTTCCGGTTTCTTCGGGCGCATCGTTGACTTTTACGGGCGCGTCATGCAGTCCGTTTTGAAACGGCCTTGGATTCTCGCTGTGAGTTCCGTGGTGATTGTTGTGCTTTCCGGCGTTTGCTACTACTTTCTCCAAACCGGTCTGCTGCCAGAAATGGATGAAGGCGCCTTCATTCTGGATTACTTCACACCGCCCGGCAGTTCCCTCGCCGAATCCAACCGGATCCTGCTGCACATTGAAGAGATTTTGAAGTCCACGCCGGAAATCGAAAACACCTCGCGCCGCACCGGACTCCAGCTCGGCCTTGTCGCTGTCACGGAAGCCAACAACGGCGATTTCACCGTCCGGCTGAAGAAAGATCGCAAGCGCGCCCTCGACGAGATTACTTCCGACATCCGAGGTGAGATTGAAAAAACCGAACCCGGCACTAAAGTCGAGTTCATCCAACTTTTGCAGGATATGATCGGCGACCTGACCAGCGCGCCTGAACCCGTCGTTATCAAGCTTTTCTCTCCAGACGGAAAGCTTTTGAATGAAACATCTCCAAAGGTTGGCGATGCCATATCCAAGATCCACGGCGTCGTAGACGTCCTCGATGGCGTCGAGAATACGATTAGCGGCCCAGCCGTAACCTATCAGGTGAATCCTGCGGTTGCGGCACGCGCTGGCTTCACTCCCGAGGAGGTCGCCATCGACGCCTCGGCCGTGCTGGCAGGAGAGCCCGCGGCCACACCGGTGATTCTCAACGACCGCGTCTACACCATTCGTGTCCGTTTTCCCGAGCAAGCCCGCGCTTCCTTGGATCGCATGACCAACACCTTGCTCACTAGCGCAACGGGAAAGACCGCCACCCTCGGTTCTTTGGCTACCATCGTGACCGATCCAGGCGAAACCGAAATTCGCAGGGAAAATTTACAGCGCTTGGTGCAAGTCACCGCTCGTTTCGAAGGACTGGACTTTAGCAACGGCATGGCCGCGGTCAAAAAAACAATTGCCGGTCTTCATCTGCCTTCTTCCATCCGCATCGAGTATGGAGGTCTATACGCCGAACAGCAGAAGTCTTTCAGCGACTTGTTGATGGTCCTCTTTCTCGCTCTGCTGCTTCTCTTTACCGTGCTACTTTTCGAATTTCGCACTTTCTCTGCGCCGACAGCGATCCTTGCCTCTGCGCTGCTCTCCACCTTCGGCGGCTTCCTGGCGCTTCTCATCACGGGCACGACGTTTAACGTCGCCTCCTTCATGGGCATGATCATGGTGCTCGGCATCGTCGCCAAGAATGGAATTCTGCTGCTCGATGCCGAGCATCGCTTCCGCGATGTTGGACTTTCTGCCCAGGAAGCCATGGTTCAGGCAGGGCGTCGCCGGTTGCGTCCCATCGCGATGACTGCTCTTGCGACTATCGCAGGCATGTTGCCTTTGGCGTTCGGCATTGGGTCAGGCTCGGAGATGCTCAAGCCGTTGGCCATCGCGGTGATCGGCGGCCTGACGAGTTCGATGGTTTTGTCTCTCGTATTTACGCCGGCAATCCATTACTTCCTTCGCCCCAGGACAAGACTCGAGAGCAAGCACGCGGAAGCGGTCTAGAAACCGCGCTACCGAATCCTTCCAAAAACAGGGACTGCATTTCCCTTTCATTGTCTGTCCGAGTAAAGTTGATGGTGGAGATTACTTATTCTCATGCACGAAGCAGCGGTAAAAGACATCACACACATACCTGGCCGAAATACTGCAGTGCCACTCAGCAAGAATGAGCACCTGTTACGCTGGGTGGAAAAAATGGCGGAGCTTGCTAAGCCCGCGGCAATCCATTGGGTCGATGGCTCGCAGGAAGAAATCGACATCTTGCGCCGGGAAATGGTGGCGTCAGGCACGCTCATCAAGCTGAACGAAAAGCTTTGGCCCGGGTGCTATTACGCAAGATCGGATGCGAACGACGTCGCACGCGTGGAAGACCGCACGTTCATTTGTTCTCTCTCGAAAGACAGCGCGGGTCCCACCAACAATTGGGAAAACCCGTACGAGATGCGAAAGAAGCTGAAGAGTCTTTTCAACGGCGCCATGCGCGGGCGCACCATGTATGTTTTGCCGTACAGCATGGGACCCTTCGGCTCGCCGATGTCGCAGATCGGAGTGCAACTTACAGATTCCCCGTATGTGGTCGTCAATATGCGCATTATGGCGCGCATTGGATTGCCTGTTTTTCAGCAAATCGATACGGGAATACCTCGCGTCGTGCCGTGCATGCATTCTGTGGGCGCGCCGCTCGCTGACGGTCAGAAGGACGTGCCCTGGCCGTGCAATAAAGAAAAGTACATTGTCCATTTTCCGGAGACGCGCGAAATCTGGTCTTACGGCTCCGGCTACGGCGGAAACGCATTGCTCGGTAAAAAATGTTTTGGGTTGCGAATTGCCTCCAACATTGCGCGCGACGAAGGTTGGATGGCGGAACACATGCTGATTCTCGGCGTGGAAAATCCCACGGGTGAAAAAACCTATGTCGCCGCAGCCTTTCCGAGCGCTTGTGGGAAAACAAATTTCGCCATGCTCATTCCGCCCAGAGGATTTGAAGGCTGGAAAGTTTGGACGGTGGGTGACGACATTGCCTGGATTCGACCCGACGAACGCGGCCTTCTCCGCGCGATAAATCCGGAAGCAGGATTTTTCGGCGTAGCGCCCGGCACTTCTGTAAAGACAAACCGCAACGCGATGGCCACGCTCGCAAAAAACTCCATTTTTACGAATGTCGCCCTCACTCCGGACGGCGCTGTCTGGTGGGAAGGCATGACGGACACGCCGCCAGCCGAATGCCTCGATTGGAAGGGGCAGAAGTGGACTCCGGAGATTGCGAAAGAAACGGGCGCCAAAGCAGCGCATCCGAATGCGCGCTTCACCTCGCCGGCTTCGCAATGTCCGACCATCGATCCGGCGTGGGAAGATCCCAGCGGCGTCCCCATCAGCGCGATTATCTTCGGGGGACGCCGGGCAACCACCATGCCGCTGGTTTTCCAAGCCTTCAACTGGAGCTCCGGCGTTTACATCGGAGCGACGATGGGCTCGGAAACTACTGCGGCGGCAGCCGGAGCGGTGGGCACAGTTCGCCGCGACCCCATGGCCATGCTTCCCTTCTGCGGTTATCACATGGGCGACTACTTCCGGCATTGGATCAAAATGCAGCGGTCGCTTACGCTAACGCCGCGAATTTTTCATGTGAACTGGTTCCGCAAGGATGCCGAGGGAAAATTCATGTGGCCGGGGTTCGCGGAAAACATGCGCGTTCTGAAATGGATCGTGGACCGCACCAAAGGCCGGGCCTTGGCTCGGGAGACGCCCATCGGTTGGATGCCGCGTTACGAAGACATGGAATGGAAGGGCATGGATCTCTCCAAGGAAAAGTTTGAAGAGCTGCAAAAGTTTGACCGGGAAGCCTGGCGCAAAGAAGTGATTGAACACGAGGAGCTGTTTATCGGACTTCACGATCATTTGCCGAAAGAAATGGTCTACGAACGAGAGCTGCTGATCTGCAGGCTCTAGCTAAAAGTACAATTCGATGTAGACAAGATACGTCGCGAGAGCCAAGCCGAACAGCGCGGTCACAATTCCGACGAGGTCAATGATGAAACCGGCGGGC
>Ga0210410_10004200_pt1 | contig 12653 bp, 8 predicted proteins | sample IncBWC4MmetaG_FD_161058 | JGI IMG/M metagenome (GOLD analysis project Ga0210410, IMG submission 161058) | Forest soil microbial communities from Barre Woods Harvard Forest LTER site, Petersham, Massachusetts, United States - Inc-BW-C-4-M | ecosystem: Environmental > Terrestrial > Soil >... | reverse complement strand
CGCCCATCGCCGCCGCTTCCGCAATCGCCTGCATCCCAATGCCAAGAATCGCGTTCACCACCATCTTCATGGTTGTTCCAGCTCCGCTCGGCCCCAGGTGAAAATACTTCGCCGCAATCGCTTGAAAAATTGGCCCCGATGCCTGGAATACATCGGGATTCCCGCCAGCGAGCAACGTAACCGTGCCTTGCTCCGCCGCTGGCGTGCTTCCCGAAATGGCCACATCAAGCGCCTGCACACCCACCTGGGAAGCCCTGCTTGCCAATTCGCGCGAAGTCCCCGGCAAAATCGTGCTCATCTCAATCGCAACCGTCCCCGGCTCGGCATTCTCCAGGACTCCGCCTTCCCCAAAATACACATCGCGTACCGCTTGATCGTCCGTCAAGCACGAAAGAACCACGTGAACCGAACGTGCAAGTTCCGCAACCGAACCGCACACCGTCGCGCCCTTCGCCTGAAGCGCAGCCCTCTTCGCCGGGTTTCGCGCAAACACGGAAACCTCATAGCCTGCGGCCAGCAATCGGGCGGCAATGCGGCTGCCCATGCCGCCAAGTCCGATGAAACCTAGTTTGGTTGTGTTCGCTGCGAAAGAATTCATTCTGGCTCCGCCCGAAAAAATCTGACTCCACTGCAATTCGATTCATTTTGACTGATGCAAGGTGATATCCATTTCTGACCGAAGCCATCCCTTCCGTAGGCCCTTTTCTTCGAATGAGTTAGCACACTGGCAAAAAACTTGCGCCTCGCCGCGGCGCTTCCCAATCGTCCTTGGTGGCAATTAGCTGACACCTGCCTGCAGCGCGTTTTCGCTCGACTCCGCGGGAATCGGCCAAGCCTTGGGCCAACAAAAACTGGATCAATCCGAGAAAGAAGGAAAAGTGACTGGCTCCGGAAGGGTTTTCATCTTAAGGACCATAAGCGTCAGATCGTCGTCCATGGAATCACGCTGCGAAAATGCGGCGACATCGCGCCACAGCTGATCACAAATCTCTCTCGCGCTCCCGCCCGAATGCAGCCGAACCGAATCGAGCAATCGCTCGGTTCCGAACTCTTTCGCGTCCCGATCGCTGGCCTCGGTCAGCCCGTCCGTGTACCACACCATGATGTCGCCAGGCGCCAGCCTGAGTTCCTCCAGCGAGCAATCCATCTCCGGCGATATGCCCACGGGCGTCCAGGACGCGTGCAGCCAAACCACCTCTCCCCCATCCCGCCGAAGCAGCAGCGCCGGATTGTGCCCGCAATTGATGTATTTCAGTTGCCCAGTGCGTGGATCGAGTTCCCCAAGAAGCATGGTGACGAATCGCCCGTCGTCCTGCAGCGCGTACAGCTCTTTGTTCAAGTGGCTTGCAACTTCGCACAAGGTTCGCGGTTCGTTGGTCTCGAGTTGCACCGCGGCCGCGGTCGCCGACATCAGCAGCGCCGCCGCGACGCCCTTTCCGGAAACGTCCGCAATCACCAGCCGCATTCTTCCATCCGGCCGCGCAAGGTAATCGTAATAATCGCCGCCCACCACTCGAGCCGGATGCATGGCTCCTGCAATTTCAAATCCCGCCGTTTCCGGATCGCTGTGCGGCAAAAACAGTCGCTGCACCTCCGCCGCCAGTTCCACTTCTTTCAGCAGCGCGTCCCGTTGGTTACGGGTCAATTCATTCAAAGCGTTCCGCTGCGCGACAAACCACTGAAGAATCAACACCACGAAACTGAATCCGACGAGCGCCGCCAGATTGTGCAGGATTCGTCCCTGAAGATGGTGGATCGGCGGGCCAAAAAGGTCATGAAACAAAATGCAGACAACGACGATGGCGTACGTCAATCGTGGCGACAGCAGAATCGCACTGAACGAAAGAGGCAATATATAAAGGTAGCCCAGCGAAACGCCTTCCACCCGGTTGTCGGCATACGCGACGCACCCGATAGCCAGCGCCACCACGAGAAATGCCCACCATGTGGAAGACTTCAAAGCGGCAATCGTTCTAGCTGCGACGCCCGCTGCCCAGTCTCTAGCAAAGCCAAGACGTGGCGATAGCGTGGCGCTCGGATGCTCGAGCGCCCCTGAGTTTTTGCGAAGTTCGGCTTCCGCCTCGAGGCTCGTTCCCATAGATTTGTCCCCCATGAGCAAAGCACCTCGCTTGCCAGATCGCCCTTCCTCCTTCACGGGAGAAAACCATATAAAATGAGTGACTTACTGGAGGTGGTGAGGGCGGAATGCTCCACCGTGAGTTATGACATGTCAACGCGTAGGCACGGCGTCGATATGCCGACCCCTTGCATCCAAGCAGAACCGTGATCCCGGCTTGATTTTCGCTCGCGCGTTTCTTCCATGCCCGAGATTGACGCGACAGCAATCTGGTCGATGATATAAGAACGAAAGGAGGACAAGCCTTCCGGTGCTTGAGGCGCAAAATGAAGAAACACGTCTTCGTCCGGAACGCCTCGCGAGAGAATGACTGCGACGGACAACACGGTGGAAACACTTCACCAATGCAACCTCGCCCTGCTCCGCGCAACGGGCGAAAGCGAGTTGCTGCATTCGATCTGCCGAATCTTAGTCGAGGTCGGCGGCTTTCGCATGGTGTGGGTCGGGTATTCGCAAAACGATGCCGAAAAAACAATCCGTCCCGTTGCCCATGCAGGTCACGAAAATGGCTACCTGGCCGCCGTCGCCGCAACCTGGGCCGATGACGAACGCGGCCAGGGTCCTGCGGGCACCGCTTTGCGCACCGGAAAGCCTGCCTGGGCGAAAAACATTCGCGAAGAAAAAAGCTTTGCTCCCTGGCGGGAGCGCGCGATCGCCCACGGCTATGCTTCCTCACTCGCCTTGCCACTCGCCAGCGACGCAAACACATTTGGTGTGTTGTCTCTCTACTCAGCGGAAACCGATCAATTCAATGAAAATACATTTGAACGGTACGTGGAGCTCGCCGACAATCTCGCCTTCGGAATCTCCACCCTCCGCACCCGCGAGGATCGAAAAAAGTCCGATGAAGCCCTTCTCCGCAGCGAAGCATACCTCGCCGAAGGACAGCGTCTCAGCCATACTGGAAGCTGGGCTTGGAATGTGGCCCGCCAGGAAAATGTCTATTGGTCGGACGAGCAGTATCGAATCTTCGGATTCGATCCAACCAGCGACCCCTCCACTTACAGCGCAGCCTTTCGACGCATCCATCCTGACGACCAAATAAAATTTCAAGCCCACCTCGACGAGGCCCTCGCCGAAAAACGCGATTTCGAAGTTGAATTTCGCATCATCCTCCCCGACGGCACCATGAGGCACATCCAGACTGTGGGCCACCCGGTGTTAAACGCGGCCGGCGAGGTCGAAGAGTTGGTCGGCACCGGCATGGACGTCACCAGGCAGAAGCGTGCAGAAGCCTTGCTGTCCGCCGAGAAACGTATATTTGAAAAAATTGCCGCAGGCGTGGAATTAAAGGAAGTTCTAGGTTCCTTGTGCGACGCCGTTGAGGAGCAAGCCCACAACCTCATTTCCATGCTCATGCTGATGGCCGCCGACGGAAAGCGTTTGTGGCCGGTCGCGGGACGCTGCGTACCCCAAGCATGGCACGACGCCATCAATCCTCTTCCGATTGGTCCGAACACCACCTCCTGTGGAACCGCTGCGTTCCTAAAACAGCAGGTGATTGCGGCCGATATTGCCAACGATCCTTTGTGGACCGCTCATCGCGAGATTGCTTTGGCCAATAATCTCCGCGCCTGCTGGTCCCAGCCGCTGATTTCGAAGGATCAGGAAGTTCTCGGAACCCTGGCCATGTACTATCCGGCGCCCCGCAAACCCGTCAGCGATGATCTGGAACTCCTGGAGCGGGCCGCACGCGTCGCGCAGATCGCCATCGAACGCGACCGCTCCCAGACCGCGTTGCACAAAGCCTTCGAGGAGATCAAAGTCCTCAAGGACAAACTCTACGAGGAAAATCTGGCCCTGCGCGAAGAAGTGGACCAGGCCTCGATGTTCGAGGAAATTATTGGGACCTCGCCGGCCCTTCAGGAAGTGTTGTCCCGCGTGGCGAAGGTCGCTCCCAGCGATTCCACCGTTTTGATCACCGGAGAGACCGGTACCGGCAAGGAGCTCGTCGCGCGCGCCATCCATAAGCGCTCGAACCGCGCCGGCAGCGCCTTTGTCAGCGTCAACTGCGCCGCCATTCCGTCTTCCCTCATTGCTTCCGAACTTTTCGGCCATGAGAAGGGCGCCTTCACGGGAGCCCTCCAGCGCCGCATCGGCCGCTTCGAGCTCGCCGAAGCCGGCACACTTTTTCTGGACGAAGTCGGCGAACTTCCCGCGGAAACGCAGGTCGCGCTGCTACGTGTCCTCCAGGAACGCGAATTTGAACGTGTCGGCAGCAGCCAGTCGATCCCTTCCAATGTTCGCGTGATCGCGGCCACGAACAGGAATCTCGACGCAGCGGTCGCCGCCGGCACGTTCCGCTCCGACCTCTTCTATCGCCTGAATGTTTTTCCGATCGACGTTCCGCCCTTGCGTCGCAGGCCCGAAGATATTCCGCTGCTCGTCAACTACTTCATTGGGCGCTACTCCGAAAAAGTGGCGAAAAAAATTACCGGCATAGAAAAGCGCTCCCTGGATCTCTTGCGGAATTACTCCTGGCCCGGCAACATCCGCGAGCTTCAAAACGTCATCGAGCGCTCCGTCATCCTCAGCGAGTCGGGCGTTTTCGCCGTGGACGAAAGTTGGTTCGCCGCGCAGCCGGCTGCCTCCGAGGGACCCCCAACTTCGCTCAACAAAAGAATTCTCGACCAGGAGCGCGAAATGATTGAAGCCGCCCTGGCGGAAGCGAACGGCCGAGTATCCGGAATCTCTGGCGCCGCCGCGAAGCTGGGCATCCCCGCCTCCACCCTGGAATCGAAAATCAAAACCCTCGGCATCAAGAAAACCAAATTCAAAACGGCTTGATCGTCCCGTGTCATATCTCCATTTCGCCTCCCGAATTCTCGGGAATTCGTGAAGATTCGTGAGGATTGACACACTTCCCCCCTCGTATCTCTCCTGGAATCAATATTGTAAGAATGGAATTCAGCTTGCCGTACTCTTCGTCGGGTATTTGATCGAGGCCATGCTGAAAATTTCAAGACGTCAGACTGAGGAAAACACCGTGGAATTCGCGCTCTCCGGACGGCTTCAATTTAAACACATCCATGAGCTCCGCGCTCTCATCCGAAAGGAAGAACACAGAGTTGTTCTCGATCTTCGCGAGGTCAATCTGTTGGACCGTGAAGCCGTGGAATTTCTCGTGGCCTGCGAAAGGGACGGAGTCTCGGTCCGCAACTCTTCGCCTTACATCCGCGAATGGATCTCCCGGGAAGCGGGCCGCCAGAATTTCCCATCCCCCGGGGAAGAGGGCTAAGAAGTCGCGCAGATTTCTGGCGGTCTTCGCATCGCGCTTGGTATTCCGTTTTTGGAGGAAATTAAGATGTATTCCCGCCGCGTGGACAAGCGGATCGACACTATCCCGGAATCAACGATGCAAAGTTTGCAGCGGCATCCATGGCCGGGAAACGTGCGTGAGCTCCAGAACTTCATCGAGCGCGCGGTCATCTTGAGCACCGGGTCAATCCTGCATGCCCCGCTCGAGGATCTGAAAATATCCGCGGACTCCCAACCGGAGCCCGTCGTCACGCTTCGCCGGGTGGAGTCGAGCCATATCATGAAAATTCTTCGCGAAACGAACTGGGTTTTGGGCGGCCCGCGCGGCGCGGCGATTCGCCTCGGGCTTAAGCGCACCACTCTGGTCAGCAAGATGCACAAGCTCGGCTTAACGCGGCCTGCACTAGGGATGGCGCTTTAGCCGCAGGAAGCCATAATTGTTGGGTTGGTCAGCGAAGAGGAAGTGCAACGCGGCGGGCGCTTCGCTCCTGGTTGTTTCCGTAGTATCCCGCCGCAACAATAATCGTTGGAGGATATTTTGAACGTCAGAACTTTCTCGTATCTTATGGTCGCGGCACTTTGTGCCTTCCCAACTATTTCCCCGGCGCAGGACGCCCACTATCACAACGCACCCGCGTCCGCGGCTCACCAAACAAACCCGCTCGCGGGGCAGCACGCGGCCGCCGTGGCCGGTGCAAAACTTTACGCGACGAACTGCTCGGCCTGCCACGGCGCCACCGCTCAGGGAAGCGGCAACATCCCCGCCCTCTCTCAGGGCCCCACGCAATCGGTCCCCGACGGCGAAGTCTTCTGGTTCATCACCACCGGCTCGATCGGCAACGGCATGCCCGCCTGGGGCAGCCTCTCCGAGCAGCAGCGCTGGCAAATCGTTGCCTATCTGAAATCCCTCAAGACCTCCGCGAAAGAAAGCAAGCCCGCCGCCCCGCCCGCGAAATTTACTCCCGTAACATCCAACGCCCCTCTTCCCGAACCTCCCTACACGGACTTTCGCGTCGAGCAACCCGGAAGGGTCCGCAAGGTTTTCCCCCAGGATCTTCCCGCGCCTTACCGAACTGACTCGGCAAACAATGGCCCGCAACTCGTAGCGCGTCCCGAGAATGCCTGGCCAAAGGGGCCAGACGGTTTCACCGTCCAGCTCTACACTACGGGACTCGACAATCCGCGCCTGATCCGCACCGCTCCCAACGGCGATTTTTTTTTGGCTGAAAGCAGCAGCGGTAAAATCAAGATCTTCCGCGGCATCACAGCCGATGGCAAACCCCGCGAAACCTCCGTTTTCGTCGAAGGACTCAACCGTCCTTATGGCATCGCCTTCTACCCGCCGGGAAACAGTCCCGAGTGGATCTACATCGGCAACACAGACGCCGTCGTCCGCTTTCCTTATAAAAACGGAGACTCGAAGGCATCCGGCCCCGCCCAGCACATCGCCGATCTTCCCCCCGGGGGCCACTGGACCCGAGATGTGCAGTTCACCACCGACGGTAAAAAAATGTTCGTCGCCGTAGGCTCAGCATCGAACGTGGACGACCCCGATACCACTCCCGCAGAAAAAAACCGCGCCGACATTTTGCAGTTCAACCCCGACGGCTCCGAAATGCGCGTTTACGCCTACGGAATCCGCAATGCCGGCGGCGGTTTGGCCATCGATCCCAAGACTAACGAACTCTGGTGCTCCGTCAACGAACGCGACGGCTTGGGCGACAATCTTGTCCCCGACTATATTACTCACGTCCAGGACGGTGGTTTCTACGGCTGGCCGTGGTGGTACATCGGCGCCCACCAGGATCCGCGCCACGACGGCAAGCACCCCGAATTGAAGGACAAGGTGATCGTTCCGGATGTCCTCCTCCAGCCCCACTACGCTTCTCTCGAAATGACCTTCTATGAAGGCTCGCAGTTTCCTCCGGAATATCGCGGCGATATCTTCGCCTCCGAACACGGCTCGTGGAACCGCTCCGTCCGCGCCGGCTACGAAGTGATCCGCGTTCCCATGCACCAGACCGGCCGCGCCAGTGGCGAGTACGAGGATTTCATCACCGGCTTCGTCGTCGACAATGGCCATGTCTGGGGCCGTCCGGTAGGCATCACGGTCGCTTCGGACGGTTCGTTGCTGGTAACCGATGACGGATCAAATTCCATCTGGCGCGTCAGCTACACGGGCAACAAAGCGCAAAAAAGCGCCAGCGAGCGAAGCAATGCAGCCCACACCGCAAAGAGCACGTCCAACTAAAATTTTCCTGATCGCCGCGCTCTGTTTCCTCGCGGTTCTCCTTTTGGCCGCTTTCCAGTTCGGTGACAACAACGGCCTGAACAATATGACCTTCGCCCAAGTTCAGCGTCTGGTCCCTGACCTGCCCAAAGCGCAAAAAATGGCCAACGACGGAAACATCGAACTTCTTGCAGGGAAACCTGTGCGCGGAGAATCCGCAACTCTCCGAGGCGAACTCACCGACGCCAATTGTTTCCTCGCAACGCACACCCACGCATACGACCACGCCTTCTGCGCAAAGTTCTGCGTCGCCACCGGCAGCCCCCTGCTTTTTGTTTCTGACCAGGGCGGCGTTGTCTATGTTGTCCTCACCGCGCGCAACGGCGTGCAACTTCCCGAAAACGCCCTCAATCTCATTGGTGTGCCTGGAATCGTCGTGAAAGGTAGAACGGTGGAAGCGCGCGGCCTAAGAACACTCGCCGTCGAAAGCGTGCTGCCGTAGCCAGTGCGGCCGCTCAATAAGATATTGCTTATCAGTATGTTGTGAGCGAGCAAGAAAGCGGGCATCGTTCACAATCCGGATTACACTACAAGTGAGAATCAGGGCGCATCTCCGCCCCCTCCGGCCAACACGAGCTGGGAACTTTCTACCTGCTTTTCCGGAATTACTAAGGTTGAGGCAGAGTCCGTTCCCCCCGCTCCGCGCGTTTGCTTCGCGTTACTTTGGCCGCCGGGCTTGCGTCTTTATAAACGTTGAGTTTCACCGAGGAAACCATAACCATGAATCGCAAGCATCTTTACTTGTTGAGTTTTCTATTCCTATCGATCGGAGTTGCCACCCCGGCGCAGACTCCCGATTCGCCATCTACACCCCAGGACCAGGCTCAAGCCCCAACCCCCGGCGGCGGTCGTCATTCAGGCCAGGGTGGTCCAAGAGAAGGCCACGGAACCGTCGGGAAAATCACTGCCATCCACGGCAATTCGCTTCAAGTCGTCCGCCCCGATGGCTCCACGGTAACCGTCAACCTCACCGACAAGACCGAATACCACAAAGATCGCCAACCCGCCCAGCTTTCCGACTTCAAAGTTGGTGATTTCATCATGGCGCGCGGCGATGAAAATTCTGACCACTCCGTGACCGCACAATCTCTCAGCGGTCGCTCCGCAAACGCCGGCTCAGTCGTAATGAGAGCTGGCCCGGGAGGCGGCGCGGCGTTCGGCGAAATGGGCAAGGACTTCGTCGCCGGGGTAGTGAAGTCGGTTGATCCTCCGAAGCTGACCGTACTGCGTGCAGACAACGTCACGCAAACGCTCGAGCTCAATGAAGACACTTCGCTTCGAAGAGGCCGCGAGAGCATCACCATGGCCGACATCCAACCCGGCGACCACATCGTCATCCGCGGCGGCTTGCAAAATAATGCCTTCGTTCCCAAAGCCGTGATCCTTCTTTCCGCAGAACAGTGGGAGCGCATGCAACAATTTGCTCAAGGCCGTGCCGGTCAGGCTAGCAACGCGCCAGCGAGCAATTCGCCACACCAATAGCTCATTGAGGGAGTGCTAGTTGAAGTCCATGCTTCGCGGCGTATACACGCTTCCTCTGCTTGCGCTGCTCCTCGTCTTAAGAGCGAGTGCGCAAGACGCCGCGCCAACCGCGACCCAACCCAGCCCTGCACCTGCGTCCGCACAACAATCCGAGACTCAAACCGCACCCGCGCCAACGTACGAAATCACCGGCACAGCTCGCAGCGCCAAAACTCCCCTCCCCGGCGCCGCCGTAAGCGCTTCGAACACGCTCACCGGCAAGAAATATTCCGCTGTCACCGACGCCGAGGGCAAATTCATATTTTCAGGCATCGTCCGCGGCCGCTACGTCCTCCGCATCGAATTCATGGGCTTCTCCCTCTTCACCCAGGAACTTGTCCTCAACCCCACAAATCCATCCGGCAAAATCGACGCCGAATTAATTTTGGCCTCCCGCGAACAGGAACAATCGAGCAGGTCCAACAACGCCAGCATCGCCGCCGGCCGCGGTTTCCAAAGCCTCGCCCTCGACAGCGCTCTCTCCTCTCTCGCTGGAGGCAACGGTGGTTTTGGCGGTAACGGCGCGTCCGGGGGATCGCAAAACTCGAGTGACCTTTCCTCCTTGCCGCTGAACGGCGCCGGCGCCGAAGGCCCCACCGAATCCATCAGCATCAGCGGCGCACAGGGCCGCACCCAGGACTTTGGCGGCGGCAGCGAGCAGGATCTTCAAGATCGCATCCAGGAATTCCGCGACCGCATGCAACGCGAAGGCTTCGGCGGTCTGGGCGGCGGACCAGGTGGTGGGGGGCAAGGCGGCGGAATGGGCGGCGGCCCCATCGCAATTGGCCGCATCGGAGGCCGCGGCCTCAACATCAATCAGCCCCACGGAGTCCTCTATTTCTCCGACGACAATTCGTCCCTCGACGCCACCCCGTTTTCGCTCAGCGGATTTCCCATCGCCAAATCGCAATACAACCAGTCGCACTTCGGCGCAAATGTCGGCGGCCCCTTGAACATTCCCAAGCTCTTCAACGGCGGCAACAAATGGTTCTTCTTCGCCGGCTGGAATGGCTCGCGCGGCGACACTCCCTACGATGCCTTCTCCACCGTTCCTACCCTCGACGAGCGTAACGGCAATTTCTCAAACGCCACCTACAACAACGGCTCCCCAGTGGAAATTTTCAATCCCGCCACCGGCCAGCAATATCAGTTCAACGGCGTCCCGAACGCGATCGACCCGACGACGTTCAGCTCGGCGGCGAAGTCCCTTCTCCAGTTTATTCCGCTGCCCAACATCCCGTTAACCTCCACCGGTCAGAACTTTCATTTCGTCACCTCCGACGCAAGCAACTCCGACTCGGTGATCCTTCGCCTCGTTCACAATTTCGGTTCCAGCACAGGCCCAATGGTGCTTGGGCCCGGTGGTGGCGGCCGCAACGGCCGCCGCCAAAACAACATTAATTTTGGTTTCAACTGGTCGCGTAACTCGACAGCCATCGTAAATCCATTCCCGTCGCTCGCGGGCGGCACCAGCACGCAAGGCCTGAACGCCACCGCCGGTTGGGTATACGGAAAAAACCGCGCCACAAATAATCTCCGTGTGAACTACAACCACAATCACGTCTCCACAACTAATCTTTTCTCAAACGTCACCGATGTAGCCGGCCCCGGCGGCGCTGGAATCAACGGCATCTCGAATGATCCTTTCGATTGGGGCTTGCCGGGCATCAGCTTCACTTCTTTCGGCGGGCTCCATGATCCAACGCCCCACCGCGAACTCGATCAGACCTACACCATCTCCGACACCCTTAACTGGAATCACGGCAAGCACAATTGGCGCTTCGGCGGCGACTATCGCCGCATTCTGCAGAGCTTTCGCTCCTCCAGAAACGCCGAAGGAAGTTTCGTCTTCACCGGTTTCGCCACCTCGCAATACACCCCCGGCAGCACGCAACCCATCGCCAACACCGGCTACGACTTCGCCGATTTCCTCCTCGGCTTTCCGCAACAAACCTCTCTTCAATTCGGCGCAACCGCCTACAACTTTCGCGCCAACTCCTTCGATTTTTTCGCCCAGGACGACTGGCGCATCCTCCCCAGCCTTTCGCTGAACCTCGGCTTGCGCTACGAATACGTCGGCCCCTACACCGAGGCGCAGGACCGCATCACCAATCTCGAAGTCGGTCCGGGCTTTGAGACCGCCGTGCCCGTCGTCCCGACGGGCGCCGTCTTTCCCTCGGGTTCCGGCGCTTTCCTGACTTCCTCCAATCCCGCGCTCGTAAATCCCGACCGCAACAATTTTGCCCCGCGCATCGGCATCGCCTGGAAGCCCGCCCCAAAAACCGTCGTCCGCGCCGGCTACGGCATCAACTACAACCTCGCCCAATACGGCACTATGATTCAGAATTTCGCCTTTCAACCGCCCTTTGCCAACACCGCCACAAACTCCACAACCGTCACCGGCCTCACCGGCCCAACGCCGCTAACTCTCGTCAACGGGTTTCCCCCCACCGCGCAAACCACCGTAACGAATAATTTCGCCGTCAATCCTGATTACGCCCTCGGTTACGTCCAGATCTGGAATCTCGACATCCAGCACGAATTCCACGGCAACGTTGTCCTGAACATCGGCTACAACGGCGCCAAGGGCACGCGCCTCGATTCCGAACGCGCCTTGCTCGTCGCCAACAACCAGCCCTTCATCTACGAATCCTCCGAAGGGAATTCGATTCTGCACGCCGCCTCCGTTCGCGTCCGCAGGCGCATGTCCAAGAGCCTCGGCATTGGCGGGCAGTATATATTTTCAAAGTCCCTGGATGACGCATCGTCGATCGGTGGCGGCGGAGTGGTCGTGGCTCAGAATCCCTTCGACCTCCCCGCCGACCGCGGATTCTCCAGCTTCAACCAGACGCACAAGTTTACCGGCAACTGGATTTACGATCTTCCCTTCGGCGAGAACCACCGTTTCGCGCAAAAAGGAGCTTTGGCTCACATTCTCTCCAACTGGCAATGGAGCGGCGATTTCACCGTCGCCTCCGGCCTCTACTTCACTCCCAGCATCCTCGGCGGCTCCGTGGATATCGCACGCGGTGTCAGCGGCTCGCAGCGCGCCAACGTCGTTCCCGGGCAATCGATTTCGCTTCCCAACCCAACCGCGCTCGAATGGTTCAACACTGCCGCGTTCTGCGTTCCGGGAGCGACCTGCGTGAATCCCGCCAGTTCCACCTTCGGCGACGCCGGACGAAACACCATCGAAGGCCCGGGAAGTATTATTTTCGATATGAGCATCAATCGCTCCATTCCCATCAAGGAATCCCGCAATCTCGATTTGCGCTTTACAGCCAACAACGTCTTCAATCATGTGAACTACGCCGCCATTAACACGGCCGTGAATTCACAGACCTTTGGCGAAGTCACATCCGTCGGCAACATGCGCCGCGTCACAGTGCAAGCCCGTTTTCGTTTTTGAGAACCGATGACGATGTCACCAACGCGAAAACTCGTTGC